>FWWL01010089.1_pt1 | contig 11092 bp, 9 predicted proteins | sample 2228331 | NCBI WGS metagenome assembly FWWL01 (sample SAMEA103939775, study PRJEB20133) | metagenome
AAATCGCATGAGAAAAGGATGCGGTCCTCCGGCAAGTAGGTAACCATCGTCTCGGGCCAGTGCACCCAGGGCGTGTGGATGAACTGCAAGGTTTTGCCGCCCAGGGACAGCGTCTCGCCGTCCGCCACTGTGATGAACCTGCCTTCGGGAATCAGGAGCAGGTCCATGAGCATATCCTTGCCCTTGGGCGTGCAAACGACCTTGGCGTTCGGGTACCGCTCCAGCACGGCGGGGATGGAGCCGGAATGGTCCTGTTCGGCGTGGTGGGCCACCACGTAGTCCACGTTCGCCACATCGGCCAACTGCGCCATCAAGACATCCGTCATCGTTGGGTCGACGGTATCCAGCAGTGCGGTCTTCTCGCTCCCTCGCACCAGGTAGGCGTTGTAACTCGTGCCATCAGGAAGCGGGATAAGGGAATCAAACAGCCGCCGGTCCCAATCCACCGCTCCCAGCCAACTCACTCTATCGCGGATAGGACGCACGATCACGGCTCACCCTCCTTATGACAAACTACTTCTTTCCGAAAAACATCTGGGCGGCGACGACGAGCAGATACACGCCGAACACCTTGCGCAATACGGTGTCGGGGATGCCCACCGCCACCCGCGCACCCAGCAGTCCGCCGAGGAAGAAGCCCAGGACGATAAACAGCGCGGCCTTGAGATCTACAAACCCCTGCTTGTAGTACGTCCACGCGGCCAGGATGCCGATGGGCGGCACCATCAGAGCCAGCGTCGTCCCCTGGGCCTTGTGCTGGGTGAAGCCGAACAGAAAGACCAGAGCGGGGATGATGATGGTACCGCCCCCGATTCCCACCACCCCGCTCAGTATGCCGGCGATTAATCCCAAAAGCACGTACAGCAGCGTTTGGAACATATCCTCCCTCTTTCTGTCAAGCAAGCCTTCAATTGCCCGCCATTTTAGCACGAAGTCGCCAAGGCTCAAAGCAGCCCCCTGATGGAGCGGCAATTCTCCACAAAGCCCTATTGAGAATTGCCGGGAGAATTGCCGGCCCGCCCCGCGCGCACGACTTGACAACGCCGCGCCGTAGTGTATGCTTACAATCATGAAAGAACGTGGGCACGAAAACGGCTACGCCATCATGGCGAAACTCCACAAGGCGCTGGCCCATCCGGCGCGCTTGCGCATTCTGGAAGTGCTTGCACAGTGCGGCGAAGCGTGCGTATGCCACCTCACCGCGGCGCTAGAGCAGCGCCAGCCCTACGTCTCGCAGCAATTGGCCATCCTGCGCGAGGCTGGCCTCATCGCCGAGCGCCGCGACGGCACGCTTGTGTACTACCGCGTGGCCGACAAACAGGTCCCGGAACTCGTCGCCGCGAGCCGCGAATGGGCCATTGCCAAGCGCGGCGGATCGGTGCAGTTTCCCGCGGCGAAAGAGGGGCCGATCCCGGGGTGTTCCTGCCCCGCGTGCTCCAAAGGTTGACGTTTCCCTCTATATTCAAAACATCGCATAGTTGACACCGGACGCCCTAGCACCTGTACCGCTGGCACAGGATGCAGGCGTACCGCCGAACGGTGAACACCGGGGTTCGCAGGCCATTGCAGAAGAGGCCGACCAAGGAGGACGCACAATGTTGTGCAAAGAGTACGTCTTGGAAGTCATTTCGCCGCCGTGCGACCCAGGATCGGAGCGATGGAGCGCCTTCGTGCGGCTCCAGCAGGACATCCGCGAGGTCATGCCCTACCTCAACACGATCTGGAAAAATGCCATCTACGACCACGAAAACCACATCCTGACCCTGGTGCGAGGTGGTAGGCGATATACGCTCCGCCCCCATGAGATCGCCATCAGCAACCTGGAAGATCGGCAGGAGGCCCAGCGCGTCGCCGAGCGCATCCTGGATGAGATCAACCGCACATGGGATCGGCGACGGGAGATCGTGCCATCCTACGACAAGCGGCACCAGCCAACGGTGATGGAGATCTACAAACTCCTGCCAGGTGGCAACTGCAAGCAGTGCGGCGATCCCACATGTTTCGTGTTTGCCAGCAAACTGGCCGCGGGCACGACGGAACTGACCCGCTGCGTCCGCCTCTACGAAGCGGCGTTCGCCCACAGGAAGGTGCGCCTAGAGGAAATCTTGGGCCCGGGCGTGTAGCATGCGCGTCGGGCATCATCACTTCTCAATATGGCTTTGTGGAGAATTGCCGGCATAGCGGTCGGCCCCTTGACCCCACCTAACCCGCCCCACACCCTGAGCTGGTGCTGCCGAGGCAGGGCCTTTCCGCCAGCGCCCAGGTTATGCACGGCGACATCTGCGCGGAGGCACTGAATGGCGAGGAGGCGAAGGCCGTCGCTCGCCGCATTGCCGTGGTGTGCGTGGACCTTCTCACCGGGCCCACCGCGTCTGCTTGCGCTGAGTCTCACGCCCACACGAGCAGCACGTCAACCTCCCCCGGCCGAGGCATGGGCTAGGGGCGTCGGAGGAATCCGCCTCACGCAAGATCAGATTCGCATCCGCAGTTTCTTGATATGCGTGGAAGGTCCCACGATGGTCGCCGAGCCTGGGTCCATCTGGACATGCACCTTCCCGGCCAAGATCCCCGCGCGCGCCGTGGGTCGGAACGTGAGGAAGCGCTCCGTTTGGGACTCCAATTCGTAGCCGATACCGGCGAGGGCCGTATTCAATCTGGTCAGGAAAGCCCCCCTATCCTGAACGGGCACGGAGAACGCCTCCCCTTTCATGAAGAAGGCCATGATGAAGCCAAACAGCCCCCCGAACAGGAGGCCGGTCCATATGGCCGTATTGCACACCTGCCCGAAATCCATGCCCCCTGTCAAGGCAAACAGCACCGACCACAGCACGCCAAAGGCGACCCCGGAGAACACAGCCAACCTGAGAAACGTACTGACGAAACCTGCAGGCTTCATGCCCTTCCTCCCCTGTTGTACATCCGGTTCCTACCCTGTTGTGTGGGACGGTCGCGGCCAACAGCCTGCGCATCGGCCGCGGGCGCGGAACCGAAGCGTGTATAACGCTGCCCCAACGTATGGCCAGACAACCGACCGATGGAGCAGGAGCCGCCCGCCTGTTTGGCGGCCCTCCGCGTCGCACATGACGCCCGCAAACCTCAAAGGCATCCGAGCCACCACCCAATGAGGCGGCCTTGTCGCTACCTCATGGGCCTATCCCCTGCCTAGGCTGGCTATTTCAATTGCATGTAGGCGATGACCAAGGCGATGCACGCAAGGAGGTTTATGACCGCCGCCATAGGTTGGTTCATCGCGAAATCCAAGAGCGTGTAAAAACCGGCGAGACCCGCGCCGATCAACATGCCGGTTTTCGCCGAGGCGATATTGCCTTTGCGCAGCGGATCATACGCCAGGCCCAAAACCACCATCAGGGCAATCAGCGACGCGATGAACCCCACGGGACCAGCGGTCATCAACGCGAGCGGCGTGGCGAAGGCGTAGATGCATCCAGCCACCGTAACAAGAACCTTCACATTGTTGAGCGGTTTTGCCCCAGTCTGGGCAGCGCTTTGCACCGGTGGCACGCTCTCCGGCATTGCCGGGGCCACACTTACCAACGCCGCTCCACACGATTCGCAGAACTTGGCGGTATCCTTGTTTTGGGCACCACAATTTGGACAGTACGGCATGATCTTACCTCCTTTTCTTCACACGACACCTCACCGAACACCTCTCACCGATTGGAAACCCACTTGCCGACAACGTTCCGCATGCACGCTCCCCTGGGACTCCTGTGGGCCGCGGCTCCCGCGCCTATCGCCCCACCCCCTGGGCAATGGCGGCCGGGCCCCCACACAAGCCTGGGTTCGTGCCATGAGACTGCGGCTAGTGCTTTTCTGGCACGGCGGGCGGTGGCTCATCCGCACGAGGGCCTTCCCGCGCGCCTGCGAACTGTCGCAAAAGCACCAACAGCGATTCTGCGTCCGAAAACGTGTACTCAGCGTTGTCCGAAACCGAACACAGCAAGCCGCGCAACTCGCCCGGCCGCTCCGTGTCCAGGAGCAGTTTCAACACAAACGTCTGCACCGCGCGCATAAGAACGACACCCTTGGGAGCTGCTTCGTCGCCTGTTTGGCCTCATACTAGCACAGGCGACTGACGGCGGACTGACAGTAAGCGCGGGATCACAGTTACTTTTCTAGGCCGGGCTCGCGGTAATGGAGGAGAGATTTGTACAACTGGGTCAACGTTGCCTGAGGTACGGCGTCCAGTTCCTCGCGAAGGGCACGCTCCAGGTTTTGGTACAGCCTGATCGCGCTGGCGCGGTCGCCCAGGGCCGCGTAGGCTTGCATCCCCAGAAGCACGGCTTCCTCTTGCCACGGGTCCACTTCCAGAATTCGGAGGCAGGCGTCCGTCGCCTCTTGGAACTTGCCCGACTGTATACGCTGACGCGCGGCGCCATACAGTGCGCACACGTAAAGCCGCTTCAATCGTTCGCGCGGCAGCAAAGCCCACTCCGCATAGAGGTCATCGGGAAACAGATCGCCCTTGTAGATGCGAAGCGCCTCTTCCCACTCGCCCCGCTGCACTTGCTGCTCAAAAGCCTCAAAGTCCACCACCGAACCGGCCGGCAATTCCAAAGCGATCTGACCTTCTTCCAGTCGGAGGTAACGCGATGGGAACTTATCGGGCAGGCCGGGTTCCAGTGCGCGGCGCAGAGCCGATGTGGCCTGATGGAGCAAGGGGCGCATGGAATCCAAAGACCTGCCGGGCCACAAGGCCTCTGCGATTTGCTCGTGGGTCAGGGTCCGCCGGTGGGCCAGCAGGAGCGCCCGGAACAGTTCGCCGGCGCGGCGTTGTCGCCAGGCATGAACAGGAATCACCCGATAGCCGCACCGCACCTCAAAGGAACCGAGGCCCACGATGGATAGAGGGGGCGCGGGGGCCCGCTCCAAGAGCGTGAGAAGCCCGGACGCGAGGGAGGCAACCGCCCGATCGGGATGCCGCAAGTAGGCCGCAATCAGCGGGTAGGCGATTGAGCGCTCGCGATCCAGTAAGAAGCCGTAATTGCCCGCCAGAATACCGCGGGCCGCCTGGCACCAGGCCGATGTGGCCTCGGCCCGCCGCTGCTGGTGAAGGAGCACGGCAAGCAGGAGGCGGGCGTGGGCCAGGTCAAAGGCCGCACCCAACCCCTCCAGAATCTGTATGGCGGCACGCCAATCCGTTTCCGCCGCCATCATGTCGGCCATCTCCCACAGCGCGCGCCCACGCTCAACCAGGGCTATGCCTTCAAAGTGCAGGTACTCCGCACGGGCGGCAACGGTAGCCGCGTCGTTGGCCCACTGATACGCCGCAAAGGCATCGCCTCTGCCTCGGTGAAAGTAACTCATGCCGAGCCGCACGAGGACGTTCAGGCTCGGCTCCCCTGTCTTTTCGGCCACGGAACGGGCGCGCCCATAAAGAGCAATCGCATCATCGGGTTTGCCCTGCTCCTCGGCGAGTAGTGCGGCCAAGCAGTAATAGTAGCCTTCGGAAGCGGACCCTGCGGATGCGGCATCTCGCAGTTGCGCAAGGACCTGCTGTGCCTGGTGGTACTGGCCCGTCAACCAGTATATCCAAGCCATCAGGATGAGCGGGGGGCGCAGCAGATCGGGGGCGTTTAGCGATCGGGCCAGCCGCAGGGCCTCTTCATCGGCGGCCAAAGCAAGGTCAAACTGGCCTCTGGGCATGTACACGCCGGCGGCCAAATTGTGCAGTCCCCGGAGCAGGGCGCGGCCGTATCCCAACCGGCGGCTCAAATCAATGGCCCGACGGAAATAGTCCTCGCCCGCCACCAGGTCATCGGTTTCCGTGGCGCACATCCCCAAGAGGAGCAGAGTGTCCGCGCGCGCATGGGTGTTCTCTCGACCGTGGGCGAGCGCCTCCTTGCCGAACGCACATGCCTCGTCGTAGTGCCCAATGCGGAAGTAGAGAACACCCACCCGGTTCAAGGCCGTAGCAATGGCATCCGCATCGGCCTCGGCCCGTGCGCGGGCCAGGGCCTCCTGTGCCCGCTCAAACGCCGGCCCGACTTCGCCGGCATCTTCCAGGCGGACACTCTCCTCAATCAGTTGCGCCACCGTGGGTGAGGTGTCCATCCCCAATAACCCGTAACCGGCCTGCCCTCGTGCAGGCGGTCTGGAGCCGCTGTTCAACGGCCGCTCGGGTTAGCGAAGCAAGGCTAGCTCGGCTTCGGCTCTCTTCCACTCCGCGAGGAATGACGCATCGCACTGCGTAGCGGCAGCAAGTGCAGTGTCGGCTTTGGACGCATCGCCGCGAGCGAGATAGGCCAACGCCAGGGCGTAGTGCGCGCGCGGCCAGAGCGGCGCCCGCGCCACTATGCCCTCTGCCAAAGACACGGCCTTGTCCAAGGCGCTAGCGGACTCGGCGGCCAAACCTTTCCGCGCCAAAGCCAGCCCGCGCCGAATCTCCAGGACCAGGCCAAGGAAAGCACTTTCGTCGCCCCCCACTTGCCGCCTGTAGTCCGGAAGGAGCATGGTTGCCACATCGTAGGCCGCCAGCGCGCCCTCAACATCACCGTTGCGAAGGGCGATGTCCCCCAAGAGGCGCTGGGCGTCCGCATTGGTGGGCAGCGCCGCCAGTGCCGCCTGGAGTTCGCTGGCCGCCGCGACCAGCCTTCCGGCGCGATAGTGCACCACGCCGAGCGACTGATGGACCCAAGAGAGGATGACCGGGGGCATATTGGGCACATCCAGAACGGACTCCAACTCGGCCTGCGCCCCGTTGAGATCGCCCTTGCGCAACAGGTAACTGCCCACCATGAGGTGAGCAACCGCATCGGACGTGGGGAGTGTCGCCAGGTCGGCATACACCGCAGATGCCTGATCGTCGCGCCCTCTGGCCTCGTAAGCCCCGCCAAGGGCCGCGCGGTACAGGGAGACCTGGGGCGCTAGCGACACAGCCGTCTTCAGTTCCTGCTCCATGCCGCTGAGATTGCAGCGCCGATAGGCGATTCGGCCCAAACCGTAATGGGCGGCCGCGAGATCCTGCTTCACGGCAAGCGCGGAGCGATAGGCATTCTCCGCATCGGCGTCCTGCCCCATCTGCAGGTACACGTCGCCTAAGGCCGCCAGGATTCCCGAGTCCCCAGGGGCCAGGGCGATGGCCTTCTGGTACTGCTCCACGGCCTGCTCTGGCTTTCCTTGAGATAGATACAGGCTGGCGACCATTTTGCGCAATTCCACCGAATCGGATACCTCCGCTTGGCGCAAATAGGCCGCAATGGCATCATCCACCCTGCCCATCCGCAGGTAAACGTCGCCCAAGCCGGAATAGGCCATTTCGGACTTCGGATCCGCGGCAATCGCTTTCTCACACTCCGCGAGGGCGGCCTCGTACTGGGCCAGTTGGACATACACCGAGCACAGGAATACGCGCACGTCGGGATCATCCTCCAGCGCCAGCGAACTGCGATAGGCTTCGGCGGCCTTCTCCCAGTCCTGGAGGTTCCAGTAGGCATTGCCCAGCGATGTATAGTAGGCGGCTTCCAGAGGGGCGAAACGAACGGCCAACGAATGCTCGGCTACGGCTTGCTCATACTGTCCCAGTTCGGAATAGACCACCCCAAGGGCATAATGCGCCTCGGCCATGTCGGGCTTGATGTCCAGGGCAGCCTGCAGGTGTTTGGACGACTCTTCCAAGTCGCCCTGGAGATAGTAGAGGCTACCTATCATGTAGAGGGTCTCGGCGTCCCAGGGCTCAATGGCAATCGCACGCTCAAACGCGGCGATGGACGCAGCGTAGTCTTCCCGCTCAAAATACGCGCTCCCCAGCATGTAGTGGGCCGCAGGATCGCACGACGAGACTTCTGCCGCCCGCTTGAACTCGGCCAGGGCGTCGTCGGCTCGCCCGGCCTGTTGGTACAACATGCCCAAGAGCAAGTGCGGGTTGGGATCCTTAGGCACAGCGGCGGCCCACGCCTTGTACTCCGCCTCGGCCTTGTCGGTCGCGTTTGTCCACCGATAGGCGTTGCCCAGGCCCCAGTGTACCCGGTAGTCGTCCGGCTTCAGGTTCCGCGCGGCTTCGTACTCGGCAATCGCCTTCTCATAGTTGCCCACGGTCATGTAGGCATCGGCGAGATCCAAGTGCGCTTGGAATGGGTCCGTCGGCTTGCCGGCAACGGATGCGGCCCGCAGGCTGAGCGCTTTCTGCCGCGATTGCTCGGCCTCCTCGGTCAGGCCCAAGGCGCTCTCCACATTCGCCAGCACTTCGTACGCATCGGCATTGTCGGGAGCCATCTGCACAGCTTGGCGACCGGAAGATAGCGCATCCTCGTAGCGTAAAGGTCCGCGAGAAGAAGCCTGGCCCTTGCATCGTCGGGCCGAAGCCGCACGCATTTCTCCGCTTCGGCGACCGCCGCGTCCAGTTGGCGGGCGGGGGCGCATGTCTCCGCAAGCATGACCGCCAGGTTGTAGTGAGCATCGTAGAAATCCGGATTCAGCACAATCGCCTGCCGCAGATCGGCGACGCCCTCGTCCAGACGCCCCAGGCGATACAGGACTATGGAGCGATAGAACAAGACCGTATCGGCCCCCAGTATGTCCGTGCCGCCCGCTTGAGAATGCTTCGCCGCTTTGTCAAACATGACCAGCGCATGATCCAAGTCGTCATTCACATAGAAGGCCAGGCCGAGGATCGCGGTGGAAACGTAGGCCACCTGTTGAGGGCCACTGCGGGCGAAGACCTCAAAATCGGTCAGCGTGGCCGGCACGCGGACAAAGCGGCCGATATTGCCCGCTGTTTGTGCAGGAGAAGCCCCCGCTCCGCCCCAAACGCCGGCAAACATCGCTCGGGCCACCGCCGTGAGGTCCATGCTTTCCCGACGCAGGACAGGAACCTGCAGCGCCTCGGCTCGCAGGCTGACGCCATCCGCATCGTACCAACCCCATACGACCACGGTAGCCTTGCGTCGTTCGCCGGCGGCGCGCGCGGATTTGGAATCCTCGTATGCCTCGCGCGTCCGCACAATCTGCACATTAGCGCCCAGGCCGCTCAGTTCGCTCTCCAAGTACTGCGCAAAACGCCCGGCGAAGTCCACCCAGTCCAGGGTCTCTTTGCTCGGCTTGAAGTCAGCGATGACGACAACGTAACCGGTGGGAGGGCGAAGGCGAACATACGCGGACCACGCGCCCCACGCCAACCCGACCACGGTGATAAGCGCAAACAGGCGGAAGGCATATTTTCGCCGTGCTCCGGCAGGAGTGCGAAGAGCCACATAAAGGGCCAACGCCGCGGCCACCAGGAAAAGCGGGGCAATCAGGTAGGAAAGGTATTTCATCAGGGGGGCAATGGGGGTCAGGATGATTTTGAACAACTGACTCATGACTTGATATACGGCGAACAGCATGCCGATGATGCCGAGGATGGCCGCCAAACGACTGCTCGTGTCCTTCGGCGCTTCGGCAATGGTGGGCGCCGTTTTCCCGGCCAGCGGCGCGATGACGCCGACCGCGCGGGCGAGTTTGACCAGCCAGTCCTCCTTAGGCTTGGCCGGTTCGGCCTCCCGCACAGGCGCAGGTTGGGCCGCAAGTGCCGTCCGGAAGGCTCGAACCATTTCTTCTGCGCTCCCGAAACGCTCGGCGGGCTTCTTGGCCAACGCGCGCAGGATGACGCCCTCAACTTCCTCTGTCAGGTTCGGGTTCAACTGGCGCGGCGGGGGAGGGGGCGCATTCTGGTGCTGCCACAGAACAACCGCGGGCGATTCCCCCTGGAAAGGCGGCTGGCCCGTGATCATCTCGTACAGGACGACGCCCAGCGCGTACACGTCGCTTGCGGCATCCGGCGCGCTGCCCGCGGCGCGTTCCGGCGCGAGGTAGAGGGCCGGGACGGCATCGCTTATGCCCATCTGCGCCAGCGTCCTGGCAACGCCAAAATCGGTGAGGAGCGGCTCGCCCGCCGAGGTGAACACGATGTTGCCCGGTTTGACAGCAACGTGAACAATTCCCTGCGAGTGCGCGTAATCCAGCGCCGCCGCGATGGGTTCCAGAATCCGCGCCGCTTCCTCCGGCGGCATGATCTGTCCGTGCTGGCGCAACTCCGCGAGGCGATCCCGCAGCGTGCCTCCGCTCAGGTACTCGGTTACGACAAAAGGCTGGCCTTCTGACGAGTCAAAATCGTACAGCGGGGCGATGTGGCGATGGCGCAGGGCCATGATTCGGGCCGCTTCTGCCCGAAAGGCCTCGGCGAAAGATGGGCCGCCCGGAACTTTCGCGAGGAACACCTTGAGGGCAACGCGACGGTCGGTCAGGGAATCCATGGCCTCGTAGACCTCAGCCCGCTCCCCCTGATAGAGCAGCCGAACGGCCACGTACCTGCCAAAACGATCAGGGCTCATACGAGAACCTCCCCCGGCATCAGGAAGGCGAACACCCGCTGCAACTACACGATACCACAGGAAAACCGTGGCGTCAAGGGGTTGACACCCCGAGTTTGTACCGTGTATACTATGCACACGCACCGAAACAATGCGGTCTACACCACAATGGCAAGGAGGGATGTGCGATGACGCTCAAGGGGACAAGGGTCGTTGTTTTGGCAGAAGACATGTACCACGAACTGGAACTGTGGTATCCCGTGCTTCGGATGCGCGAGGCGGGCGCGGAAGTGAAGATCGTCGGCACGGGAAGCAGTGCCACGTATGCGTCCAAGCACGGGTATCCGGTTGCCGTGGACGCAACCGCAGACCAAGTTTCCAGCACCGACGTTGACGCGGTCATCGTGCCGGGAGGGTTCGCGCCCGACCGTCTTCGGCGCTATCCGGCGGTGCTGAAACTGGTGCGCGAGACGTTTGAGCAGGGCAAAGTCGTGGCCGGGATCTGCCACGCCGGATGGGTGCTGATCTCGGCGGGCATCCTGAAGGGACGCAAGGCCACCAGCGTGCCGGCCATCAAGGACGACATGGTGAACGCGGGCGCGACATGGGTGGATCAGCCGGTGGTTCGCGACGGCAACCTCATCACGTCCCGCGTGCCCGAAGATCTCCCCTTCTTCTGCAACGCCATCATCCAGGCGTTGGGCGGCGGGGAGGTCAGCGCCGAGGTCGCCGAAACGACGACGGCCAAGGAAGCGCTGGCCATCGCCATCCGATCGGAGGAG
>FWWL01010092.1_pt1 | contig 11089 bp, 7 predicted proteins | sample 2228331 | NCBI WGS metagenome assembly FWWL01 (sample SAMEA103939775, study PRJEB20133) | metagenome
TCATGAAGCCGGTCACTCCCGCGTTCGGCAGATCCTGTTCGAACTTCCTCAAGTCTGGGTCGGTATCATACCATGTATGCTGCGTTAGGTATGTGGCGTCCCCGGTCCCGAAGACTACCCATAGGATTTCTCCTTGCAGGTAGGAGAGAGGGTTCTGATCCGATTGGCAGCCAAGGAAGAGATCCCCTGGGCCAGAGGGGATCCCAGATCGCGAGACGGTCGCGAAAGCTCCGCTGTTGAAGCTTACCTTTAGCTCCGAACTGGTCCAGGCCATGATACAGGTACAGCTCTGATTGGCCGAGAGCGACGCCGTCGTTGTAACCGTCCCACCAGGGTTAGAGACTAGGCGAAGGGTGTTGCCCGAGGCATGGAAATCGGCGTATATGCTGCTGCCACCCGAAAAGGACCACCAGAAAAGTTGTGGCTGATATCCACCAGGCACGTTCGGAGAGATTAGCGATGGCCGTATCCGCATCATCACCCAACCCTGATCGGCTGTCAGCAGTTTACTTGCTTCGCTCGACGGTATCTTCAGTAAGGGACTCGTCCTGCTAGCTGTCGTTCCATCGGTGTGGATGTACGGAGTCCTGAAGGGCAGAGCTTCGAACTGTACCCCGTCCACAAAGAAGGTGCCGGCTTGGGCTGACGTTGTCGCGATGCGCACCGCGGCATAGGTTGCTCCCGACGGAGCGGTGGCTGTAAGGGCGTACGTCGCTGCCGACACTGTCAGGCTGATGGCTGAAGACGTGGAGGTGGATATCAGGTTGCCAGAGGCGTCGTACCAGCGGATGGATTGTTGGACGGAAAGCCCATTGTCCCACATCCGACAGGAGAAGGTGTATGTCGTGCCGGCTGTTACTGCTATCCCCGACGTCCCTTCGAGAGTCTGGACACCCTCTCCCGCAGCAGAGCCTGGGCAGTTGACTGCGAGACTCCAATGGCCATGCTGGAAGGCCAGGCCTGTCCTCGATAGGGTTGTCCCTGCCCCGACTGCTTGCCAGCCATTGGTGTTCGTTTCGAAGCTTCCGTTGACGATCAAGTTCGTCGATGGGCGCCATATGCCGATAGAGGACTCGGCTTCTCGCCAGTCGGCCTGGGAAGCCGCGAAACCGTACTGGTAACGAAGGTCGTCAGTTATAAGCCCGCCTGCCGTCTGCACGGTCATGGCATTGCCGATCAGCAGGGTCCTGGCCCCTCCGAACCTATTCGCCTCTATCCTCCACTGGCTTCTAGTGGTCCTCTGCCCATCTGGCCATTCGGCGACCAGCTGAGGGCTACCGCTAGGAATCAGCGCAAGGCAGTCTACGGCCAATGTCGGCGTAGACCCTTCGTGGCGCGATTGCAACTGAACCTTCCAGTCGGGCCTGTCGCCACCTATATTGGGGGGCCCAGGAGGCAGGGCTACGCTGCCAAGGTAAAGCCACTCCCACGTATTGTTCGCTACTGCAGTGGTTACAGGGGACAACGTTACTGCGTTCTCTCCCGTAATAACAGAGGCTACAGCGCGGAGCTGGGCGTTGGTTGTCCCATGGGCTGGAGGGGCTCCAGAATATACGGTCCCATCGTACGGAAGGGTGACCGAGGTGCTAGTCGTGGAAACGTATTGCCAATCGCCGCCGAGGGTGTAATACACACGGTACGACGAGGCCCCAGAGACAGCTTCCCAGCTGACGTCGAAGAAGCCTGGGAGGATAAGGGTTGCCTCCGAAGCTCCTGACGGTGCAGACATGCCGGAGCTATTTTCGGCGACTACTACAGCCTGCAACGTCCCGGGATCGAAATGCGTAACCTTGGCATGGGGAACGCCGAAGTTTACCGCTACCGCCATCCAGGCAACCGACGCTGATAGGCTCCACTGTCTGTTACGCCCAGCGGCCGTATCGTCGGGCAACATGTCAACGTCAAGGCTCCGAGCCGCCTCCACTGACATCACGTGCTCATAACTTGCCAGAGGATCTCCCGTTTCGTTCGTGACAATGGTGGAGCCGGCATGCCCCACGCAGGCCAACCGAAGCACTGGCGGCGTTCCATTCGGTGAGGTCACCGAGGCCGTCGTGCTGGTGCCAGAAGCAGAAGCGTAATTCTGGTAATTCAATGTGCCAGAGAATTCCAAGAGGATAACAGCCCTGTTGTTCGATGTGCCGAAGGAAAAACTTATCCCAAGCTCCCCGCCGCGGCATGAGCGTGTATAGACACATAAACTGATGCTAGCGTTCGTAGAGGCGACCCTCCTTGTCCATCCAGCCGGTGCACCAGGAGTTGTGTTCCCCTCCGCAACTAGGAAGGCAACCAGAGTGTTGCCCTTGGTCGCCGGCGAAGACAAGTTGGCGGAAAGGGAAGTGCCACCCGTCGTGCCCGAAGCCATCTGGACAGCGTACGGCAGCTCTCTGGCTGTCACCGTTGGAGCAGCTGGCCGGCTTAATGGTACCGACGGGTCCTTCACCCGGACGTATAGATCAAAGGCGCCTTCGGTCGCATTGGCCGGCTTAGTGGCCTCCGCTACCGTGGCCCACGAAGAAGTAAGAGATCGCTCGATTCGGTTGCCAATGTATGTGCTGTAACTGTCCTTATCCTCTATGGTGGTACTGCCAGAGGAAGCTGCCAGGTCGGCAAGAAAGGCGACATCGCTGGAAGCCAAGCCGGGCTTCGAGAACGTCCAGAGACGTACACGGTTTACCGTGTCGACGAAGCTTTCGTCTACCATTTCGATACTAAGTAACCCTGGGGCCCCGCCTAAATGCTCTGGGAGAGTGGTCGTGAAGAAGAACCGTCCGTTGGGAACGACTTTGGCATTTAGCAGCGTGTTCTCCCACGGCTCTCCCCTGCCGAAGGCGAGACACCTTAACTTTAGGTCGACCTTTGCCCAGGTACCAGTGGGGCCTAATTCCGTTACCTCGAGGCTTCCATCGAAGACGTCGAAATCAACGTAATCGAAGCCCGGGTCCTGCTCAAAATTGAGTGCGACCCAGGGGCCCCCTATTTCGGGCCTTTGCTGCTTGCGTGCTAAAGTCAGCATGCGATCAACTTCGTTAATGCGGGTCCATAGCTCACTTTCGTCGGCCCCGGTCACCATCAAGCGCAAAAGGATCTCCCGCTCTCCCTTCTGCAGATCGGGAGGAGGCATCGACAGACCACCCTGAACCACGAAGCGCCGTGGAGGATCAGAAAGGTCGACAAACGTATCGCTGCCGCGTATTTCTAGCCTTATCCGCAGCATCTCAGAGAGCTCCTCCGAGGCGCAGCCTAAGCTTGCTCTCAGCTGCTAAGCCATAGCTTGCTGCCCTCGCGATCTGGCGGCTGTCGACCTCTAGCACGGCATACACGGTCACCGGTGCCCTGTCCAACGGGATCACCGCTTCGGGCCCTCGTTCTCCCAGCAGAGCCAAGGTCGGCCGAGTGACGATGCCACCGCTGGCCATAGCGGGTACTTGCGTGCTCGGCGTCGTAGCCGATGGGATGGGGATGTTTACGCCTATAGCTCTGCCAATCCCTTCGTTGAACATTCTCGCGAGCCAGCCGAGCATGCTCTCTATCCCCGACCACAGGCCTTGCACTATCTTCTTGCCGGTGCTCTCCAACAGCTTCTCCGGATTGGGCAGGGCATCAAGCACAGCAGTCTTTATCTTCTCGACTTCCTTGCCCAAGCTGCCAAGGGTATCGGTAATGCCCTTGCCAAGGCCTTTCACAACCTCATTGCCCTTCTGAACGAGCCATTCTATCGGATTGGGCAGTGCGCCAAGGACAGTATCTTTCAGCTTCCCGGCTTCGGCACTAAGGTCGCCAAACTTGTTTGCGACGCCCTGGATCATACCCTTGACCGCTTCTTCGCCCTTCTCGACAAGCCACTTCACCACGTTCGGCAAGGCCTCTAACACCTTATCTTTGAGCTTTCCGACCTCACCACCGAGATCTGGAAGCTTGCCGATAATGCCGTCGATCAGTCCCTTGAGGAGTTCGCCACCTTTCTCGAGAAGCCAGCTGCCGATCTCGGGCAGATGCTTCAACGCCTCGTCCTTCAGGCTGGAAAGCACAGGCCCGAGATCTGGGAAGCCTTTCTGGATCCCCTCTATGATGCCGCCCAACAGTTCGCCGCCCTTCTTTATGAACCCTGCCACGTCGAACTTCTCGAGCAGCTTCCTGGTCTCGCCGCTAGGATCGAGCAGGTTCCACAGAGATTCCCAGATAGTGCCGAGCCCAGACTTTATCCCCTCGATCATGCCATTGAACTTCTCCTTTACCTGTTCCCAGTCGCCCCGCAATATGCCGGCGATTATCCCGAGGACGCCATCGGCGATGGAAAGGAGTATCTCGGCAACCCCCAGCAGTATGTTCAGAACGCCACTGAGCACCGAGAGCGCCGACGGAAGGCCGTAGGCAAGGATGCCGGCCAGGATCGGCGCCAAGGGACGGAGTATCTGCAGAAGTATCTCGCCCAGCGAGGCAAGGATAGACAGAACCCTTCCGAGGATGGGCCCCACCTTCTTAGCCGCCTCACCCATGTTCAGCAGAAATTGCTGGGTGGCCGGGCTTGTGAAGAACTTCTCAATGGCGGGGCCAACGATCTTACCCACATCTTCGCCGAACGATCGGAGGTCCTGCCATAGCCGTGGCAGATCCTGCTGGGCAAAACCAGTGAAGGCTTCCTGCAGTGATGTCCCCGCCTCCCGCGCCTTCTGCTGGAGTTGGTCCAGAGTGGGTGCCAACTGTGTGCTCACCCGGGTGGCAAATCCCTCGATAGTCGGCAAGACCTGGTTTTGGACAGTATCGCTAAGGGTCTGGAAGCCGACGGTAACGTTGGTGCGTACCTGGTCTGCTACCCCCTGGAGGGCCGGGATGACCTTTTCCTGGATAACTGGCCATAGCAACTGGAAGGCGAGGGCGGCCCCCGCGGCTACTACTCCAACGCCGGCTATCAGACCTAGGTTTCTTGCCATGCCGCCCAGAAGTCCTACTATGGGCTTGAGAAGGAAACCCAACGGCGCCAAAACTAGAGCGAAGCTCGCTATGCCGCTGGCGACCGCCCCGAAGTCCAGGGCCTTCGCCCAGCCTATCTGGTCCAGCTTTTCTTTTATAGCTCCCAGGGGCCCCTCTATCCTAGGCTGGACGGTGGTGCTGAACCAGCTTGTAAAGGCTTCCCAGGCCATCTGGATCCTTTGGGGAGCCGTTTCCATAGAAGGTCTGAATTCGGTGTCCATAAAGGTCCTGAGGCCCTCTATGGACGGCTTAATATGCGCTGCAGCGAGCTCCCCAAGCCTTCGGAAGGGCTGAGCGAAGCTGCCGATAATCTGCGAGGTCTTCGTCCTAGTCTCCTCGAAGGCCGTCTGGAACTCCTGAAGCTTCCGCCTCATCGCCTCGACGTCGATAACCTCTGCGGGCAAGCCCGCCACTGGCATTGCCGGCGCCCCTGCGCCTGCGCCGCCTCCAGCGCCTTTCCTTGCCGCCTTCTCAAGCTCTGTCGCCAATCGCTCTGCCGAACGGGCGGCTTCGTCGAGAGCCGCCCGAAGGTCTCGCACCCTGTCGGTCAGCGACTGGTGAGCTTGGGCAAGGGTATCGACCTTGCCCCTCTGCTGGGCAAGCTCGCCGAGCTTTCGCTTCGTGTCGTCTATCTGCCCGACGACTTCCTCGAAGGTCAGCTCGGCCGTCGTATCGGTCAGCCTTTCCAACTGCCGCTGCAACGGATCGAACTTTAACCTTTTCTCAATATCTATCTGATCCTGCTGGATCCTAAGCTTTTCTAGTTCGTTCTCGACCTCCTTGATCTGCTCCTTGGGAGCGTCCGAGAGCTTCAGTTCGTTCAGCTTCTTCTGGACCTGGAGGATCTGCATCTCGAGATCGAAGGAAGCATCGTCGAGCTCTCGCATCCCTTTCAGGGGTACTCGGGCAAGCTTCCTTAAGTTGCTCTCGAGATCGCGCACTATCTCGTTCAGTCCGTCGAAGGGCAGCCTCGTATCCTCGACGGCGATGCCTAACTCTCGCAGCTCTTGGGTCGCCTCGTCTACGCCGCGCTGATAGCTATCGAGGATAGAGTTAACGTCTATAACTCCTTGGCGCTGGAGCAGGAACAGCTCGATGCTCGCATCTATTTCGTCCGAGAAGGCTTTTAACCTTGCCTTCTCGAACTCGAGCCTTCTGCCGAGACTGTCCAAGCTCTCCTCGAGCTTGTTCAATCCCTGTTCCGCCTCGAAGAAGGCGTCGGCTGCTCCTTCACCCAACAGATCCAGCGCTTCCCGTCGGGCCTCGTCGGCCTTGCCAGCCAACTCCTTGAGCTTTTCGCCTGCTCTGCCAGCGAAGTTAGTTATGGCGGTTACCACGTCGCCCAAAGGTCCGTCGACGGCCCTTAGCCTGCCGAAGGCAGTCACAATGGCGTCGACGCCTTTTTCTACCAGCTCCACCAAGCTGGGAGAATGTCGCGCGAAGGGGTTCAATAGCTGGAGACCCTGCAGGATTACGCTGCCGATGCTAAAGACGACATCGGCGATGTACCTAAAGGCTCTGGCAAACCCACGAGCCAATCCTCCCAACGCTGTCAGAACGGCATCGACAGCGCCGGACACCCTGTAGGTCCAGGCCCGGAATTCATCGGTCAGCAAATATTTCGATATCGTCAGAGCCAGATCGCGCAGCCGAGTAAACAGCGGCTCCATGGCCTTAGCCATGAAGCTTTCGAGGCCATCCTGCAGGTTGCTGACGGCCAGATTGAAGGTGGCCAGCTGTGCCTCGGCGACTGGACCCCACTTCTCCTGGGCATGCTTGACGAATTCGGCCAGGAAGACGTTGGCAGGAATAAGGCCTTCTTCCACCATCTTCCTGATCTCGGCCGTCGACTTGCCATAGGCCCTTGCCAAGATGTCCCAGACAGGTATAGCATGCTGGGCCAAGACGTTCAGGTCCTGGGTGCGCAGCCGAGTGGCCGTCAGGATCTGGCCCAACTGAGTCAGAGCCCCCATCAGGTCCGAGCGGGTGACACGACCCACGGCCTGCAGTGAATAGGAAAGCGCACGGAGTATGGGAATCACGTTCTCGACCGAGAAGCCCCAGCCGACCATCAGCTGGGCCGCTTCCTGGATGTCCCTTGCGCGGAAAGGGGATTTCATAGCTTCGACGCGGAACCGTTCCATCACTGCAGTCGCCTTGTCAGAGCTACCCAGTATATTCGTCCAGAACACCTGGGCACTTTCCAACTGGGCGTTGAAATCGATGGCAGCTGAACGCCATGCGCCCCACAAGGCTACAAGGGCTTTAATGCCCATGAAGGCGGCCAAGAAGTCAAAGGCAAGGTAAGTAAGTCGGCCAAGCTCTCTGGCTATGAAGCCGGTCTGTCTGTGAGTCTGGTAAAGGTGGGCATTGACACCCCGGAACCCGCGGCTAGCTCGTCCGGAGAAATCGTCGGCAGCCCCTGCCGCCAGAGTAAGGTTACCTCTGATCCTGCCCATGCCACCGGCCGCTGCTGAGACGCTCCGGGCAAGCCTGTTCAGCGATCCGGCAGCTCGGTCGGCAGCTTCTGCGGTCCTGCTCCCAAGGCCCGCCGTGGCTCCTAAGGCCCTTTCGGCAGCAGCGCTGGCCTTCTGATGGGCAGCCTGAGCCGTGACGCTGGCCGCTTTAACCTGGGTGGAAGCCTTCGATACCGTGGCCGCTGTCCGAGAGGCTACAGTGCCCAGGGCCCGGACCGCGTTGTTCATGCTAGTGGTCGTCTGAGTGACCTGCCTAGCGACCGTACCTATATCCTTGAAGCCTTCGCGCAGCGTCTTGCTGGCAGTACGGAAGGCCTGGAGCCCCGCCCTGACGCTGGTCCCCATCTCCTTCATGCCTTCGCGCATCCGCTCCGCGTTCCATCGGAACCCGCCCGCTTGGTTTGCCATGATCTCCGATGCCCGGCGGAAGGCAAGGCTAGCCCTCACGAAGGTGTCGGCGACCTTGGAGACGGTCCTGGCAAGCGCATTCAGGGATGTGCCCATGCCCTGGGCAGCTTTCTTATAGGCGTTAAAGCTTTCCCTGAACGAGGCTATGCCAGCGGTCATCTGCCGGGAGGCTGTGGCAAAGGAAGCGCTAGCCTCACCAGCGGCCTGAGCCAACCTGGTAACCGTTTGGCCCAGAGATTCGGCAGTTACCTTGAACCTTTCGGCGGCCTGACTCAGCTGGTCCAGGACCTTGTCAAGGTTCTGCAGCTCCTTCTGGGCATCGGCAACGTCCGCCGATATCTGGATGGCGATCTTAGCTACGTCCACGTCGGCTCCTGAGGCGCTTGACGTGATCGGCTTCGGCCTTGGCCTCGGCCTCCTCGGCCGCTAAAGCTCTATAGAACCATTCGATTGGGGCCTGTTCCAGGTCCCAAGGGGGGACACCTAGGTACTTAGCAGCCCTGATGAGCAAGTACCAATGGGGAGGCTTGCCCATCTTGCCGGAGGAGCTTAACCACTGGTAAAGCTCCCTTCGCTCTGAGGGTTTGGGGCTTCCCCCTCGAACATCGCCGTCAGCATAGCCGCTAAGAAGTCGAGGGGAAGCCTCTGAAGGTTCTCAGGCGTTGGCTTGAAGGGCTTGCCGTTCTCCGTCAGGTCCCAGGAGTGCACAAGGCTTGCCAACGTGTCGATGATGACCTTGGACTTCCATTCGGCCTTCATCCCTTCGAGATACAAGCGCTCCCACTCCGGCGTTATGGCCGCCCGGTTGTACGTGACGGTGACAGGCTCCCCCTCGTACTCGAAAGTAACGGTCTTGAGCTTCTGGGTCAGCCGCTTAACTTCTGGCACAAAGCCCCTCCTTTACAGGGCGCTAAGGGTGTTGATGAGCTGCAGCGTATGGGCCTTCCCCCATCCGTCGTCGTACACCACGTCGAAGGTGTACTGGATGGCCCATAGGCCGTCCTCATCGGAGAAGTCGCCCACCTCGGACACTAGACAGCACATATCGTGCTGGAACAGATACTTCGTCGTGCCCTCGATGGTGGGCCCCTCGGCCTTTATCCGGATGAACCTCTTGTCACCGTTCCGGGCAGCCGATAGCAGCGCCATGCCGTTGCTGTCGGCCTCGAGAGTAAGCGTAAGCTGGGCCTTCGGCTGGGTCTCTATATGGACCGCGAAACTGTCCAGAGCCGCGTCCAGAGGCCAGACAGGGCTGAACCGGTCTGAAATCGAGAATTCGGCCGAGATTACTCGGGTCAGCTTGGTCGTGCCCAGGCCGCCCGAAGTGTTGTCCAGGTATATCGACACACCGGTCGGCAGGATGGGGACCAGAGAGATCATAGTTGGGTTAGCCGTAAGGGTTATGCCGTCCTCGAGCTTGCGCCCGATCATGCTACCGGAGATCTCGAACTTCTCCCGGTCTATCGAGTACGACCATTCGGTCACAAGCCCGTAGACGAATCGCCATGCCCTGACCGAAGAACCCGTCTCGACAGTGTACGTCTTGATCGAGTCCTCGCTGAACTGGGATGGCGTGAAGGTCCATTGGTAAGCCGTCCCAGTGGGAGGGTTAACCTGAGTGGGGGCGCTATAGGCGAGGATCGAAGAGGCGATATACGCCAGCTCATTATAGTTGGCAACGCCGGAGAAGCTCGCCTCGGTAAAATCCTTGCCGAGAGCACTCAGGGTATTGTACTTCCCCCCAGCTGGAGCATACATGGTTATGTCGATGCTAGCCGAGGGCTCGATCTTCATCTGCATCCGCTTGTCAGCGGCGACAGATGTGCCCGGCGTCGCCTCGACGCCCAGCTGGGTTACCTGGGTGATAGTCGTCACTTCAGCCATTTAGCTTTCCTCCTGTACCAGTATTCTGTAAAGGCCACCTAGATGGCGGAACGGTATACCCCCTTCTTCCTCGACGTATTCGACGGTCTCCTCGCGATAACAGGCCAACACCCGAAAGCCCGTCGCGGGAACGCCGGAGTTGCCATGCAGCAACCTGTCGAACCTGTCGACTATCGGCTCGAGAGAACTGTTCGAGGCCGACCGATCGACAGCCTTCAGCAAATACGTCGTCGCTACCATCGCCCGCTGCGCGCCAACTACTATGACATCCCGCCCGGCTTGATGGTTGAACAGGATCAAGGGATAGGTCGGCGAAGACGGCGCCAGCCCATTGTATATCCGGTCCCCTACATGGCTCTGCAGGATGCTATCGCCCGATAGGGTTTGGTACAGCCACTTATCCACCCTGGTCGTCTCGATCGCCATAGCCGTACTCTGCCATGAACTTCGACAGGAAGACCCTCAACGGCTTGGGGATCGGCAGTTTGGCCTTCCCGTAATTCTCGACGATGCTGATCAGCTCGTCGGCACACCAATATCCCGCAAGGGCAGGGCCTAGAGGTATGCCGCCGGCATACGGCTCCAGGAAGGAGCCGAGCCCTACGCTGAGCAGCTTCATAACCTTCTTCAGGATACCCTTAAAGCTTAGATCGCTGCTTATCTTCACCCCAGCGATCAAGCTGCCGGTTATCCCCGTGGCAATGTCCATCGCTATCAGTACAAGCAGAAGTTGGTATAAAGGATGCAATTGAGCCCACAACAGTCCAGCTGCTACTGCAACTAACCTAACCAGATATCCGAGATCCTCCAACCGTATCATCCGAACATCTCCTGGATAGCTTCCTTTATCATCCCCGGAAGCTTTTGCGCTACCGCCATGGCTGCAGGCACTAAGTGCGGTCTAGCTGCCATCTTCCTAGTGCCGAGCTCTAGGAAGATAGCGTACGGGGCCACTTCGGGATCGTTGGAGACCTCATAGCGAAGCCTACCGATCTTCTCCCATCGGTAGGAAGCCCGAAGAGCTCCAGTGCGTATAGGAGCCGCGTGAGGGCCCTTGCCCGAAACGTCGTCGACTATCTCCTGAGCAGCTCTCTGCAGGGCTTTGTCTACAGCCGGCTCGTACTTGGCCGGCAGGGCCCTTGCATCAACCCGCAGCTCCTTCAGCAGAAAGACCTTTACGTCACCCCGATAGAAAACCTTAAACTCGGCCATCTCATGCTCACGTCTCCGTCAGGCGACAGACGACCCAGAAGCCGTCTCGCCTAACGGTCTCTATCTTCCAACGCTTCCCTCGAGCGTCCTCTAAGATATCTCCTGCTTTCACGGGCACTGAGGGCTGCACGTGC
>FWWL01008286.1_pt1 | contig 11087 bp, 8 predicted proteins | sample 2228331 | NCBI WGS metagenome assembly FWWL01 (sample SAMEA103939775, study PRJEB20133) | metagenome
AGAAGCGCGCGACCGGGCGCGGCACGCACTGAGGCTTTGCGCGAAAGCAAACACGGCGCCGAGAGCCGGCGCTTTCGGACACCTGCGTTCTGCCGCCTGACGCGCGACACCCGGCCCCGAACAAACAACAAGCGCGCCTGTGATCATGCCGAGGCTTGCTTTTAAGCCGTACTTGTGTCTGATAACGCCGTTTTGAGTGCATGGGTGAGACGATGACACGCGGTTTTTCGCGCCGAAACATGATGCTGATGGGAACAGCTTTGATTGCCGCACCGGCAATCATTGGGCGTGCGGAGGGGCAAGCCTTTACCGGCGCCATTGAGCGGGAAAATCAGCCGCGGGTTCGGCGCAATGTGATGAGTTTTCGCACCCATCGCTGGCAGGAGCATTTTCAGACCTTGCGCAGGCACGCGATCCTCTGTGACACCGACAGCCGCGCACTGCATTTTTGGCATGAGAACGGCGAAATCTACCGTTGCTATCCGACATCGGTTCCGATGGCTGATGAGTTTCGGCGCCTTGGCTATACCACTGTTGTTGCCAAACGGGTCAATCCGGTTTGGATTCCTACCCCCAATATGCGCCAGCGTGATCCGACCCTTCCCGCACGCGTCGAGCCTGGGCCTGATAACCCCCTTGGCACGCGCGCGTTGAACCTCGGTTGGCAATATTATCGGATCCACGGGATCGATAATGTTGCAAAGATTGGCCGGCGGGCCTCAAACGGATGCATTGGCCTTTATAATCACCACATCGAGGAGTTGTTTGAATGGGTGGTGATTGGCACGCAGGTGCGGTTCATCGGCTCGGTCGGAAGCTGAGCCGGGTTGGGTTGTCTTTTTTGGCGTGCGTGATCTCGCCCAGGCGCAAGCAGGACGAACGCGCGACTTCGCGGTCCGTTACGCAGAGCCATGGCCGAACACACAATCGAACCGCTGCTGAAATGAGGTTTTGCGCCAGGGCTGACTAAGCGGGCGGTGCAGGGCTTTCATACACCTGCGCTTAGACCTCAACCGGCAAGGCCTTTTGCACGCCAACACCGAAGACGCGCTTGTAGCGCTCAATTTCTTCGCGGGGCCCCATCGCCTTATTCGGATTATCCGACAATTTCACCGTTGGCCGCCCATTCGCAAAAGCGGCCTTGCAGACCAGGCTAAACGGGGCCAGGGCATCGTTTGCGACAAGACCGCGAAAATCATTGGTCAGAAGCGTGCCCCAACCGAAGGAAAGCTTGACGCGCCCGTAAAACCGCGCGTGCAGCGCCTCGATCTTGTCGACATCCATCCCATCGGAAAAGATGATGAGCTTCTGCCGCGGGTCCTGGCCATGTTCTTCCCACCAGCGGATCATCCGCTCAGCACCAACAACCGGATCGCCTGAGTCAATCCGCGCCCCCGTCCACTCAGCAAGCCAGGCAGGCGCACGGCGCAAGAAGGCTTCGGTCGTGAAGGTGTCGGGCAGGATGATGCGCAGATTGCCCTCGTGTTCTTTGTGCCAATCGGCCAAAACACGATAGGGGGCTTCGGCAAGCTCCTCATCATTTTCCGACAAAGCAGCATAGACCATGGGCAGCTCGTGCGCGTTGGTGCCGATCGCCTCGAGATCGCGGCGCATGGCGATGAGACAATTCGAGGTACCGATGAAGGCCGCACCCAGCCCCTCGATTAGTGCCTGCACGCACCAATCCTGCCAGAGAAACCCATGCCGGCGGCGGGTGCCAAAATCGGCAAGCCTGAGGCCGGGCAAGCGGCGCAGGCGCTCGACCTTTTCCCAAAGCCGTGTCATCGCCCGGGCATAGAGCACCTGGAGCTCAAATTTGCCCATATGCTTGAGCACAGCGCGCGCACGCAGCTCCATAAGGATGGCAAGCGCGGGGATTTCCCACAGCATCACCTCCGGCCAAAGGCCTTCGAAGGTGAGCTCGTATTGGCCATCGCGAATGTTGAGCTCGTAGGGGGGCAGGCGCAGGTTTTCGAACCATTCCATGAATTCGGGTCGGAACATCTGGCGCTTGCCGTAAAATGTATTCCCGCGCAACCACGTTGATTCACCGCGCGTCAGCCGCAGCGTGCGCACATGATCGAGCTGTTCGCGGAGCTCCTTTTCGTCGATAAGCTCGGCAAGGCGAATGTGACGCGAACGGTTGATGAGGCTGAAGGTCACTTGCGTGTCCGGCCTAAACCGGTACACGAACTGGCACATCAGCAACTTGTAAAAGTCGTTATCCAACAGCGAGCGGACAATCGGGTCGATCTTCCAGTTGTGGTTATAGACGCGCGTTGCGATATCGACCATGGTCTCAGTCCGTCACCACCACCCCCGCTGCCCGCATCTCAGCAAGCGCCCGGGCAAGCGAGCCCTCAAGGTCGATCGCTCGGCAGGCAGGCAGACGCACCGTCACGGCAAAGCCAAGCCGCGCCGCATCAAGGGCCGACCAGGCCACGCAATAATCAGTGGCAAGGCCAACAAACGTGACCGCCGAAATCCCCCGCTCGCGCAGCCAGCCGGCAAGGCCTGTGGGCGTGACCTTATCGTTTTCAAAAAAGGCCGAATAGCTGTCGATCGTTGCATGCATGCCCTTGCGCAGGATCAGCGCAGCAGGCTCGGTCCGCAAGGCGGGGTGAAAGGCCGCACCCGGCGTGCCCTGAACGCAATGGTCCGGCCACAGCGTTTGCGCGCCATAAGGCATGGTGATGGTCTCGAAGGGCATGCGGCCCGGATGGGCCGAGGCGAAGCTCGCGTGGCCCGGTGGGTGCCAGTCTTGCGTCAACACGATTGTAGCAAAATCATCCATGAGCGCGTTGATGGACGGAACAATCGCGTCTCCCCCGGGCACAGCAAGCGCCCCACCGGGGCAGAAATCATTCTGCAGATCGATGACAATCAGCGCGTGGGTTTTAGGGTGCATCGGTGGCTCGTGACCGAGAACGATGCCTTCATGCTTATGCCCTAAGGGGCGGGCGCGTCAATCGCACCAGGGCGCGGCACAGGGCTTGGGCGTTGTGCCGCGCAAGCGCGCGCGGCTGGGCCCGGAACGGCGTCTTTGGCCGAAGAGTGAGGCGTGCGGTGGAGCCAGCGTGTTTGGCTGGCCGGCCTGCGCCTCCGGCGCGGTTGTGGGCGCTCGCGCTGGCAATCTTCGTGGCTTTTGTTGCTCGGCGCCTCTTGCCTTGGCGCAAGCCGCGAACCATGCTCGCTGCGCATGTGAACGAAGGCATCGGTAATGGCGATCGACGATTGGGACGCATTACGAACGGCGTTTTTGGTTGCGGAGATAGGAACGATCAGCGCGGCCGCGCGTGTCTTGGGCGTACATCATGCGACGGTGATCCGTCAGATCGAGGGGCTTGAGGCAAAGCTTGGCCTCCGGCTCTTCCATCGCCACGCCCGCGGGTATGTGCCAACTGAGGCGGGGCGCGGTATGTGCCAACTGAGGCGGGGCGCGCGGTGGCCGAGGTTGCGCGAGCAACCGACATGGCGATTCAGCGGCTTCTTGCGCGCTTACAGGCGCTTGCCGGCGGGGTCGAAGGCGAGCTGATCCTCACCTGCATTCCTGAGCTCGCCCCCTTACTGTTGCGGCCGCTTGGAGGGCTCATGGCTGAACACCCGGGCATGCGGCTGATTGTTCGCGGCGAGACGCGGATCTTGCGCCTCGAGGCGGGCGAAGCGCATGTGGCGCTGCGGGTTGGCGCCCGACCCGAGGAGCCGGATGCGGTCGTGCAAGCAGCCGGTACGCTTGCGGTGGGGGTTTTCGCCGGTGACAATTATTTGGCCCGACACGGCGATCGTGTCGATGAAACGCGCCTTGCGGATCATCGCTGGATCGGCCCTGAGAGTGAAGAGCCAAGGCCTCCGTTCTTGCGCTGGCTGCGCAAAGCGATTCCCAAAGACGCGCTCGTGTGCCGGAGCGACGATTTGTCGGTTCAGATGGCAGCGGTTCGAGCCGGATTGGGCCTTGGCTTCATTCCTTTGCCGCTTGCCGGGGCGGGGCTTTCGCTGGTCCTGCCGCCAAGGGCAGAGTGGAATGTGCCCCTGTGGCTTGTCAGTCATGTGGATTTTCATCGCAGCCCGCGCGTGCAAGCGGCGCTGAGCGCTTTGAAGCGAGGCTTTGGCGCATGAGACCGGCTTCCTTTCGAGAACCTCAGACCCGGCGCGAGGACGTGCATGGCAGCACGCGCGAGAGAGAAGCGCTTGACCGCCGCGCGGCGCTCAAGGGTCATGGCGCAATGCTGCTTTTTTCCTGGGTGGTGAGCGGGTCTTTCATTGCTGCAGGCCTTATTGCCAATGACATTGCCCCGGCTGTGGCCAATGCTCTTCGCTTTGGTTGTGCGGCTTTGCTGTTGATGCTGCTTGCGATGGGCGCTGCGGTCTCGGGCGGGCGCGGGCCGCGGCTTGCCGATTTTGCCGCGCCGTGGCGTTATGCGGCGTTGGGGGCGCTTTTTGCCTTTTACTTCGTCTGCATGTTCGAGGGGCTCAAGACCGCCCCTCCTTTTGCAATCGGGGCTGTGTTTACGCTGACCCCGGCAATGACGGCGCTTTTTGCCTGGCCGCTCCTTGGGCAGAAGGTTCGGGGGGATTTGGCCTCGGCGCTTGCGCTTGGCGCGCTCGGCGCGGTGTGGATTATCTTTCGGGGTGACCTTGAGCGGCTTTTGGCGCTCGATCTTGGGCGGGGGGAGCTTATCTATCTGTTCGGCTGTGCCTTGCACGCCTTGTTCACGCCGCTCATGCGGCGCTGGAATCGCGGCGAACCCCCTTTGGTGTCAACCGCCTTGGTCATGGGGGCAGGTTTTTTTGTGCTTCTGGCCTATGGCTGGGCCGACTTTTGGGCGACCGACTTTGCCGCTCTTCCGGCGCGGGTTTGGTGGACGCTCGCCTATCTTATCGTTTTTGCCTCGGCCCTTTCGCTCGTGCTTCTGCAGTATGCAAACCAGCGCCTGCCGTCCTCAAAAGTCATGGCCTATTCTTACTTGACGCCGGCTTGGGTGCTGTTGCTTGAGCTTGCGTTCGGCTCTGGACAGTGGAGCCTTACGCTTGTGCCAGGCTTTGCGCTTTTGCTTCTCACCCAGGGCTTGCTGTTGCGCGAGGATCGCTAAACGAAGAGTCATAGCAAAAAGGCCTTTTGACAAGCGCGGGCTTCATTCCGGCTTTGCGGCCGGGTGGCTCGTATGCGCGGCTCTAGTGCGCCTGCTGGGGGAAGGCTTTCGGGATGGGCGCAGGATGGCACTGAGGGCAACAAAAGCCCGGGGGCCGTAAAGGGCGAGCGGAGCCTTGGACCGAATAAAGCCAACCGGTCGGGCAAAGGCGCTTGGTCCAAGCAAAAGCCCGCGCCGCCTCTCCCAGGTGAGCCGAGGATAGGCAAGAGACTGAAAAGCTCCGCCCGCCGCTCGGCGCCTCTCAACGCTCAAAAAGCGACAAAACCACAAAGCGCCCCGCCGCCCTTGCGCCCAACCAAGCGCGCACGGCTTTAGCCGCACGCAAGCCGACACACAAAGCAGCCTAAAAAGTGCACAGCCCGTGCTGCGCGGCCTGGCCACCTAATAGCGGTAATGATCGGGTTTGAACGGTCCTTCAGGCGGCACCCCAATGTAAGCGGCTTGTTCGGGGGTCAGCTTGGTAAGCTTGGCCCCGATCTTATCGAGATGAAGCCGCGCGACTTTTTCATCAAGATGTTTCGGCAGGATGTAAACGCCAGGTGCGTAAAGATGCCCGCGGGTCCAAAGCTCGATCTGCGCCAGCACCTGGTTTGTGAAGCTCGCCGACATCACAAAGCTTGGGTGCCCAGTCGCATTGCCAAGGTTCAAAAGCCGGCCCTCGGACAGAAGGATGATGCGGTTGCCCGAGGGCAAATGGATGAGATGGACCTGATCTTTGATCTTCGTCCATTTGAAATTGCGCAGCGCCGAGACCTGAATTTCGTTGTCAAAATGGCCGATGTTGCCGACTATGGCCATGTCCTTCATCCGCCGCATATGGTCGAGCGTGATCACATCACGGTTTCCGGTGGCAGTGATGAAGATGTCGGCGCGCTCCACCACATCCTCAAGCAGCACCACATCGTAGCCGTCCATCGCCGCTTGCAGGGCGCAAATCGGGTCAATCTCGGTCACGCAGACCCGGGCACCCGCCCCGCGCAGGCTGGCGGCTGAGCCTTTGCCGACATCGCCGTAGCCGCAAACAACGGCAAGCTTTCCCGCGATCATTGTGTCGGTTGCGCGGCGGATGCCATCGACGAGCGATTCCTTGCAGCCATAGCGGTTGTCGAATTTTGACTTCGTCACGCTGTCGTTGACATTGATCGCCGGGAAGGGGAGCCGTCCCTCCTTGTGCAACTCATAAAGCCGATGCACGCCCGTGGTGGTCTCTTCAGTGACGCCGCGGACTGCGTCGCGCTGGCGCGTGAACCAGCCCGGGCTTGCCGCAAGCCGCCTGCGAACCTGGGCAAAGAGGTGCTCCTCCTCTTCGCTCTGAGGCTTTTCGATCAGATGCGTTTCCCCCGCCTCGACCCGAGCGCCCAAAAGCACATAGAGCGTCGCATCGCCGCCATCATCGAGGATCATGTTCGCCGTCCCTTCTGGGAATTGGAAGATACGGTCGACATATCCCCAGTACTCGGCAAGCGTCTCGCCCTTTTTGGCAAAAACCGGGATGCCCTGCGCGGCGATGGCGGCGGCGGCGTGATCCTGCGTTGAGAAGATGTTGCACGAGGCCCAGCGTACCCGGGCACCAAGCGCGATCAGAGTTTCAATCAGAACCGCCGTTTGGATGGTCATATGCAAGCAGCCAGCAATCCGCGCCCCGCGCAGGGGCTGGCTTGCTCCGAACTCGGCCCGGCAGGCCATGAGCCCCGGCATTTCCGTTTCGGCGATCTCAATCTCTTTGCGGCCAAAATCGGCAAGCGACAGGTCCTTGACCTCACAATCTGCCACGGCAATGCTCTCCTTTGGTGCTCGCGCATCGTTTTCCCGACGCGTCCTTGAATGCGGCTTGGATGACTGCTTTGCGGGCGGCCTTAAAGGCGGTTTCGTGTGCTCGCGCGCGCGCAGATAGCAGTGGCTCACAGAGCGGGCAAGGCCAGAAAGCTGCCCTCAACCGAACCCAGGGTTATGCGTGCGCGTGGCGGGGCAGGAAGATCGTCAACAGCCCCATCGCCGGCAACCAGGCGATCAGCGCGAAGACGAAATCAAGGCCAAAGACATCGGCAAAAGGCCCAAGCGCCGCAGCGGCAATGCCGCCTGTGCCAAAGGCCAGCCCGAAAAACAGCCCGGCAACCAAGCCCACCCGTCCCGGGACCAGCTCTTGCGCATAAACGATAATGGCCGGAAATGCCGAGGCCATCACAAAGCCGATCGTCATCACAAGCACAACGGCTGTCCAAAGCCCCGCATAAGGCAAGGCTAAAGACAACGGCAAAACCCCCAGGATCGAAATCCAAATCACCCGCAGCGTTCCAACCCAATCGCCAACAAGCCCTCCGGCCAAAACGCCCAACGCTGACGCCCCGAGATAAGCAAAGAGCACAAGTTGCGCCCCGCGCGCATCAAGCCCGAAGCGTTCGATCGTGAAAAAGGTGAAATAGCTGGTCATCGCCGCGGTGAAGGCATTTTTGGACAACACGAGCAACGCAAGCACCGCGAGGCTTGCGGCAATTCGTTTGCGGCTCAAGATTGGCTGAGAAAGGCTCGGCCGGACGCGCTGGTTTACCACGCGGCGATGGCGGTCGTGCCAGCGCCCGATTAGCGCCAAAAGCGCCATTCCAAGCCCGGCCAGCCCGGCAAAAGCGGCCACGGCAAGCCGACCAAAGGGGACAACCACAAAAGCAGCCAAAAGCGGGCCCACGGCATGGCCGGCGTTGCCGCCGACTTGAAAGAAAGATTGGGCGGTTGCGAACTTCCCATTTGCCGCAGCGCGCGCAACCCGGCTTGCCTCAGGGTGAAACACAGCTGAGCCAAGACCAATTGCCGCCGCGCCGAGCACAAGCCAGCCATAAGCCGGGCCAAATGCCAGGGCCAGAAGCCCAAGCAAGGTTGCCCCCATACCAAGTGCCAAAGCCTGTGGAAGGGGGTGGCGATCGGCGAGCAGGCCAACAAGCGGTTGCAGCACCGAGGCCGTGCCCATGAAGGCAAGGCTGATCAAGCCAATCTGCGTAAAGCTCAGACTAAACTCTGCCCGCAGCACCGGATAAAGCGCCGCCAACAGCGATTGCATGATGTCATTGATCAGATGCGCGCCGCTGATGCCAAGAATGACCCACCAGTGCGGTGCCAGCGCCCCATCGCGCGCTGGTCGCCGAGCTTTTGGGTGGTCGCTTGTGGCGCTTGTCTCAGCGCGGATCTCGCCAAGGCTGGCGGGGGAAGAGGCCATTGGAAAGCCATACTAAACGTGTGAAACAAATGTCCCTTCCCTGCCGCTTTCGCTTTTGCTTGTCAATGGCGCGGGGAGCCTGCTTTGCACGCCTGGTGTTCTAAGGCGAATCTAAGGCGCAGCTTAGCTCCCGCCGAGCGCAAGGTGCGAGCCTCTGAAGCCGTGTCGCTTGCGCGTGCGGTGTGCGCGTTCGCCGCCGCGCCCCAGGTGACATTCCCGTGCGCGCTGTTGCGCGGCATGAAAGCGCAAGCGGGGCGTTGCTGCGGTTTGGCGCGCGTGCGGGGTTGAACGCGCGACGTTTGTTCAAAAACACGCCGCTTCTTAACGCACTGTTGCGCATCAAAGACTGCGGGCATTTGCAAACGCGGTTTCGCTTCGCGCAGGCCCATGCGCTGCAGGCTTGTGTGCTCAGGGCCAACCGCGCCTCTTTTTGTGGGTGATCTACGCGCCTGCGCTGCGGGCAAATCCGCCCCGCCGGCTCGGTGCACGTCTTTGGAGCGTCGCGTCTCGCGGCGAACGAATGGCAAACATCAAAGCGGGATGTCCCTGAAACCGCTAGACACGGCTGCAAGACTTTGCCCGCATGAGAAGTTGCGTGTTGAGCTCTGTCGCCGACTATGCGAGATTTACATCATGGTTTTGTCTCGGCGGCACGCTCCAACTTCGCGCGAAAAGCGGCGACAGAGGGCGGGGGCGACTTTTTTGGGGCAAGCCGTCAGGCTTGCGCTTGTGCCGCTTTGGGTCTTGGTTCTGAGCATTGCTGCGCATCAGGCTCACGCAAGGCCACGGCTCACATTGGTGGTTCCGGGGGCCTCCGAGGCTTTGCTTGCCGATCTGCGGGCATCGTCGACCTTGTTTGAGGCACACGCGCTTGGCCGAACCGACCCTGCCGATTTGATGGCGGCGGCGCGGCTCGATTACACCCGCCTCTTGGGGATCCTCTATGAGGCCGGACATTACGCCCCCATCATTCGCGTGCGGATCGATGGCCAAGAGGCAGCCGAGCTTTCGACGCTACGCCCTCCCGAGCGGATTGAGCGAATAGAGATTGCAATCGAACTTGGGCCCGAATTTCGCTTTGGCCGGACTGAAATTGGCCCGCTTGCGGAAGGAACTGAACTTCCCGAAAACTTTGTCCCTGGCGCTGTTGCCCGCTCCACCGTGATCAGGCAGGCAGCGACTGCAGCACTTGCACGCTGGCGCGCCGAGGGTCACGCGCTTGCGACCATCGCGCGCCAAGATGTGATCGCCGATCACCAAAGGCAGCGGCTTGATGTGACGTTGCGCTTGCGCCTAGGGCCGCGGCTTGCCTTTGGCGAGCTCCACGTCGTGGGCGCCGAGCGCACAATCCCCGCCCGCATTCGCCGTATCGCAGGCCTTACCAAGGGCGGCATCTATGATCCCGATCAGATCAGCACGGCCGAATCGCGCCTGCGCCGGACGGGGGCCTTTTCTTCGGTCGCTCTGCGGACGGCTGAACGCGCTAATCCCGATGGCACAATCGATGTCATCGCGCTTATCGAAGAAGCGCCCTTGCGCCGCTTTGGCTTTGGGGTCGAAATCGACAGCGACACCGGGCTTGGGCTTTCGGGCTTTTGGCTGCACCGCAATTTGCGCGGCCGGGCCGACCGTTTGCACCTTTCGGCGCAACTTGCTGGCCTTGCGGCGCGTGAGGGAGGCATCGATTTTGGCCTTGATGGGCGTTACACGATCCCCGCCGTTAGGGGCCCGGATACCGATGGAACGGTTGGCTTGCGCGCGCTTCGGGTTGACGAGCGTGATTACCGAGCCGATCGGCTTGCCGCTGAGGTTTTGTTTGAGCGGCGGATTTCAGAGCGGCTTGCAACCACGCTTGCTTTCGTGCTGCGCGGCGAGCGGGCATCCTTTGGCCCAAGCTTGCGCGAGGTTCGCACCTTTGGCACCTTTGCCCTTGAAGGTACTCTTACCGTCGACACCCGCGATCGGACGCTTGACCCAAGTGAGGGGCATTTTCTCAGCATAACTCTGAGCCCCTATCTTGGCTTTGGAGCTGCGCGTGCGGGGATGCGGCTTGCTTTTGACGGGCGGCAGTATGTTTGGTTGCCTGCGTTCAGCGCGGGCGGCTTTGTTTTGGCCGGAAGGGTGCAGCTTGGGGCGGTCTTCGGCCCTGCAATCGCCGCCACTCCGCGCGAATTTTTGTTTTACTCAGGCGGCGGGGGCAGCGTGCGCGGGATGCCCTATCAATCGCTCGGGGTGGTGGTGGATGGCATCGCCTCAGGGGGTCGCGGCTTTGCCGCGGCCTCGGCCGAGGCGCGGTTGCGGCTTACCGGCCCCTGGCAGGCGGTTGCGTTTATCGACGCCGGACGAGTCAGCGCGGGAGCCTTCTCGCGCCCCGCAGACTGGCATGCAGGCGCGGGGTTCGGGGTGCGCTATGACACCCCAATCGGGCCGCTTCGGTTTGATCTTGCAACGCCCCTGCGGCGCAATGCATCGGCAACGGGCGTGCGGCGTTTGAGCCTTTACATCGGCCTTGGACAGGCCTTTTGAGCGCACATGAAGCGGGACGAAAAACCGATCGAAAAGACAAGGTGCTCGAACAGGAAGCACCAGACGGGCCTGTGTGCGCAAAGCGGCGGATGGGCGCTTTGGCTTTTCCTGTGGTTTCTTTTCGGTGCGTTCTTTGTCCTTTATCCGACCGCTTTGCACGCGCAAACGCCTACCGTCGAGGATCAGAGCCGCGCAACAGTGTC
>FWWL01005420.1_pt1 | contig 11080 bp, 9 predicted proteins | sample 2228331 | NCBI WGS metagenome assembly FWWL01 (sample SAMEA103939775, study PRJEB20133) | metagenome
CAGTCCGAAGCAGTGGCAGGAGTTCGAAGAGAGCCTGCTGCGCCAGTTCGTGGCCCTGGTGGCGCAGCAGTTCCAGAAGGGCGTGGACGCCGCGAAGGCCATCAATGTGGACACCGAGGTCCCGGAGGCGTTCACCGGCTTCGGGAGCGACTTCCTGGTGAAGAAGGGCGTGGAGCATCTGTCGGGTTCGGTGAAGGAGGGGCTGACGGCGGCCGGGCAGAGCAGCACCCGCAGACTGCTGAGCGCCTGGGGGATGAAGGCGGTGACGGGGGCCATGCCCTCGTCCGAGGCGCTTCCCGGCATCTCCGCCGCGAAGGAGCTTCTCACCTCCTACGAGGCGCGCCACAACCGGCTGAATCTGGACCACCTGGACCGCGAGCTGTACCGGCTGGACGCGAAGCTCGTGGTGGACACCGTCATCAAGGGGCCGTTCATCTACGCGAAGCTGAAGAAGCTGGCCGCCGACCCCGAGGTGATGTCGAAGATAGCGGAGCTGGATGTCACCTCGCTGGAGAGCATCCAGGACGCGCTGAAGGATGCGGCGGAGCCCGTCACGGACGTCTTCAACGCCGTGGACCTGATGTTCCAGAGCTATCAGGGGTATCAGTGGGTGGCCGACCTTCTGGACGCGGAGCGCGTGAAGCAGGAGGTGGCGAAGGCCATCTTCCGCTAGCGCATCTTCCCCGGGAGGGTGAGGCTCCTGCCGAACCTCCTGCGCAAGGACGAATGGGCCTCTCCGGACGGCTCAGCGGGAGCTTCCCCCTCCCCACCCGACTGAGGCGTCTCACCCTCACCCCGACCCTCTCCCGTCGAGGGAGAGGGGGGCCGCTTCGGGAGGGTCAGGCTCCTGCCGGACCGGCGGCAGCGGGTCAGGTCTTCCCTTACGGGTCAGGACCGCTTCTGAAGTCCCGAGCGCAGGAATGCGATGATGCCGTTCAACTCCGAGGCGGTCTCCGCCGAATCCTTCGCCAGGCATTTCTGAAGGGAACGCATCAGATCGAGTCCCCTCTCGCCCGCGACGCGGATATCGTAAGACTCCTCCGGCGTCCACACGCGAATCAGGAGAAGAGCATCCTTTGCCGACTCCGGCCTGCCGGGTATGCAGCCCGCCGCGCAATCGAGCGCATCCCCGGATGCGACGACACGGCGGGCCGCCACGAATGCAGGATTCCCGGCGTGAGCGCGGAGGAAGCGCTGGATGTCTGCACGGCTGGCGGCGAGGAGCACCGGCGGCAGCGAGCGGTCGGTCGGCCCCAGATATTCCAGACAGACCACCCGCGCTGCCGGCCATCTGGCCGCGTCCCCGCCCGGCTTCGCCCCCGGCTCCGGCTCGACCCGGCCGCAGCAGGACGCGGCCACAGGAGCAGCCGCCATCAGCACCAGCATAGCCTTCAAAGCGGTCATCCGTATGCTTCCCCGCTCCCACCCTCCGTATCGTCTACCGCCGGGCGGGACGCCGCCGGGAGCGGACGCGGGCAGTCAACGCCCCAAGGCCGCTCATCCCGAGCAACGCTCCCATCTGCAGGAATACCGGCTCCGGCACCAGACAGTTCCGGCACGCCTCCGACATTGTCCAGCCCGGGAAGTAGTCGGTCAGTCTGGCCTGGGTCAGCCAGGCTGGATTCGCCAGTTCCGTCCACCCGTTCACGGTCACAGCCCCGCCCTGGGCGATGTTGAAGCCGTAGGTCCCCGTCCACAGGACGCTGAAGCTCTTGGACCCGGTCTCCCAGCACACCAGGTTCAACTCCGCCAGCCAGCTGACCGGCGCGTCTGTCTTCGCCCGTTTAGGCTGATCATAGAACTGAATGCCCTCGCCGTTGAGGATCTGATAGGTCTTGTACCAGAACTGAGGATAGTTGTTGCCGTTCTTCGCCGTGAGAGGGGTGTTCCAGTAGAACGGATCGTTGTCGCCTGTCCCGTCCAGTTCGCCGGGGTCGAAATAGGGCGTGTTCGCCCCTGCGTTCGTGTTGAGAGGATGAGAGGTGCTGATGAGCTGCACCCACCGGATCTCCACTCCGCTTCGCAGCGGGGGATAGTTCCCGGCGAACGCTCCCTGCACTGTCACCCCTCCACTGCCGCCCTCGTCATAGACCGCGGGGTCGGAGAGGGTAAGCCTGCCGATATTGTTTCCGCAGGCCAGGATGTCCTTGTCGACGGCCGCAGCTTCGGCTCCTGCCGCAAGCAGGAAGACCAGCGCGGCCAGAGTCAGCAGACGTATCGCTTTCAACTCAATTCCCTCCATTTCCCATCATCAGATTCGGGACGCATCGGGCGGAAATGCCCGCCTGAAAGGGCCCCGCTAGTGACATGAAATAGCGAACCACATGCGGACGCCCCGCGCAAGGGGTCCGATGTAAATCAGGTATTTTTACCGGGTACCTGCGGCGCGCCGCCGATCCCGATACCCCGCTGCAGGGTCGAGGACACGAAGGGGAATTGCCGCATGCGGCCGGAGCCGGGAGGGTGAGGCTCCTGCCGGACCCCTTGGACAGGAACCAGAGGTCTTCCCGGACGGCTCAGCGGGAGCTTCGCCCTCCCCACCCGACTGAGGCGTCTCACCCTCACCCCGACCCTCTCCCGTCGAGGGAGAGGGGGTTGGGCCAGGGGGCTCAACGCCTCACAATCAGGGGGAGCAGTATGGATCCCCTTCTCCCCCCAGGGAGAGAAGGCCGGGATGAGGGGGGATTCCCCGAAGGGGTCAGTAGATGCGTTCCAGCTCCTGGTCGAACAGGACGCGATAGAGGACGTCGTAGGCTTCGCGGGCCACCTGCGCCGCCGACTTCGGCGCAACGCGGGCGCTGTCGGCCTCGGTCACTTCGATCAGCACGCTTCCCCTGGCGATGACGGCCGCCGGCTCGAGGCTCAGACGGATGTCCCGCAGCCTGAGTCCGGAGTCCAGCAGCGCATTCAGCCTCTCGCTGATCTGGCGCGCCCGCTGCTCGGAGTCCTGCTGCCCCTCCGGAGCCGGCGTGAACATCCTCCTGCCGGCCAGCCACACCTCGAACAGGCCCTCCGCCTCGGCCGCGCGCACCTCTGCCACCGGGGCGTTCGTCACGGCCCGCCGGTCTATCGTGACCCCCATCTCCTTCAGCCTGGCCGCGATGGCGCGCGAGCGGTCGCCGGGATACGGGTGCGTCTGATACACCCCCCACTCCACCGCCGGGCGGTTGATCTCGTCGCGCGCCAGGCGCTCCATGAACGTCAGCATCCCCACCGGGTTGTAGCGGGAGTGCGACAGATACGCCAGCGCCGTCATGTCCGCGTCCTTCTCGGCCTCGCGGCTGTATCCGTTCAGCTTGGCGATCTGGATGAACCGCGCTCCCATCATCACGTTGCCGATATCGGCCGCCGGAGCGCCGGACAGGATGGCGGCGAGCAGGGCGATAGCCATCTGGTTGTTCAGCTTCGCCTGCTCGCGGATGAGGCTCATCATGTGGCGGTGGGAGATATGGGCGATCTCGTGCGCGAGGACCCCGGCCAGTTCGTCGTCGGACTGCGCGTATTCCACCAGCCCCCTGTTCAGATAGACGAACCCGCCGGGCATCGAGAGGGCGTTGACGTCTTTGTCATCCAGGATCTTGAAGACGTAGTCGTACCTGCGCACCTCGGAGGTGCCGTAGGTGGCCGGCACCTCCAGCTCGTTCGCAATCTTCGCCAGCTCCTGGCCGATGCGCTCCACCCTCTCCTGGAGCGCGTCGTCCTGCAGCACCTTGTACTGCTTCTCCAGCTCGGCGGCCGCCTCGCGGCCCAGCTGGACCTCATCCGGCTCCTTGCGGGCGGACGCGGGTGCCAGCAGGACCGCCAGCAGCAGCGGCAGGCCCAGCAGCAGGACAGCGCTTCTCGGTGCTCTGAGGATGGACATGGTCCCGCTTCCGGCTCCGGACGGCCTCCTCCCCCCAGCACTTATGACGCAGCGGGACTCCTCCGCGTTCCGTGCGGAAGCAGGCCGGAAGCGCGAGGGCCCAAAAAGTACTAATTACGGGGTCGCGCGCCGGCGCGATACCTGTTAAGATATACAGGGCTGCGGCAGGATGCTCCGGCGCCGGGGAAAGGGCGCCCTGGCGGCCGCGGCCTTCCCGGAGGGACCACGGGAGGCTGTTTCCCATCCGCTCCAGCTGCGCTGCGGACCGCACGGCGGCCTGCGCTCCGTTCCTCCGGAGATTCCCGGTAAAACTACGGGCACACTCGCCGATTCTGCCATGGAAGGTATCAAGTGTTGCGGTGGGAGGACACTTGAATGACCAGTCTTGCCCTGTGCGTGTGCATGCTGTTCATGTCGAGCAGCTTCTCGTCCTCGACGGATACGGCAGGCGCCCCGCCAGTCACAACCGTACAGTATCGCCTGTCTCTGTCGGACGAAGAGGCGCGCTTCGTGGAGCTGACCAACGCCGAGCGGCTCCGTCTGCGTCTGCCTCCTCTCGAGATCGACCCCGTGCTGGTGGAGGCCGCCCGCAGGCACAGCCGTGAGATGGCGGAGAAGGACTACTTCTCCCACGAATCCCCCACCCCCGAGCTGAAGACCCCGATGCGCCGCTATCTGGCCGCGCTGGGCGCCAGGCCGGACTATGCGATGGTGGCCGAGAACCTGTTCTACTGCTCGCGGGTGGATGTGAACCGCGGCATCCAGGCTCTGCTGGAGAGCACCTACCATCGCGAGAACATGCTGAACCCCGCTTACGAGTACGTGGGGGTCGGCATCCACGAAGGGCGGGACGGCAGCTTCTGGGTGACGCAGATGTTCCTGCGCCGCACGCCGCCCGCGAAGGACTCTCTTCGGATGATGGCCAGCACCCGCTGAGCGCTCGAAGAGATGTAAACCGGCCTCCGGTTCTGGTATACAATGGGCGGTCCCGCTCCGGGACCGCCCGTCTGCATTTGAAGGGCCCCGGAGCCGGGGCGGAGCGGGAGGAGCTCGGGCGGAGATGGTGCTGGCGGTCGATGCGGGCAACTACAAGGTGGCTTTCGGGCTGTTCGAAGGGATGGGCCCGCCGCTTCGGACGCTCGCGCTGAGCCGCGAGAGCCTGGAGGCGGACACTGCGTCGGGGCGGCTGTCGCACGCGCTCGAGGCGATGGAGGCGGAGGAGGGAGCGCTGGAAGGCGCGGCGCTCGCCAGCGTGGTGCCCTCCCTGACGGGCCCCCTTGCCGCCGCCCTGTCGGAGGTCTGCGGGCATGTGCTGTTGCTGGACTGGCAGAGCGCTCCGGGCATCGCGCTCAGGTATCAGCCGCCCTCGGACCTGGGCCCCGACCGGATCGCCAACGCCATCGCCCTGCACGAGATGTACGGAGGCCCCTCCTGCGCGGTCGACCTGGGCACGGCCACCAACCTGGACGTGGTCTCGGAGGAGGGCGAGTTCCTGGGCGGCGCCATCGCCCCCGGCCTCGCGACGTCCGCGCAGGCATTGTTCCAGCGGGCGGCTCGCCTGCGCGACCCCGGACTGCGTCCCCCCGAGTCGGCGCTCGGGCGCAGCACGGCTCAGTGCCTGCAGTCGGGCATCCTGCTGGGATACGCGGGCCTGGTGGACAGGCTGGTGGAGCTGCTGCAGGAGGAGGCCGGACCGTTCGCGGCGGTGGTTGGGACGGGAGGTCTGGCGGAGGTCCTCGCCCCGCTGTGCCGCACCGTTCACCGCGTGCACCCGAACCTCACGCTGGAAGGCCTGAATATCGCGTATCATAGAGCAAGGCAGGAACAGCGACAGGACTGACCGGGCCTCCGGCCATGACATCCGCCACGATTCCCCGCACAACATCGCCCGGACTGAAGCCTCTGCGCATCGGAGAGGTGCGCATCTGGCCGCCTCTGGTCCTTGCTCCGATGGCCGGCGCCACCAATCACGCATTCCGGCTTCTGGCGCGCGAATGCGGAGGAGTGGGGTTGACGGTCTGCGAGATGGTCTCGAGCTACGGACTGCACTACGCCAACGAGAAGACCCTGCAGATGTTCGACTGGACCGATGACGAGCGTCCCGTGGCCGTGCAGATATTCGGAGCGGACCCGGCCATCGTGGCGGAGGCGGCCCGCAAGGCCGAGGACCACGGGGCGGACATCGTGGACATCAACATGGGCTGCTGGGTGCCCAAGGTGGTCAAGACCGGCGCCTGCGCCGCGCTCCTGCGGGACCTGGACCAGGCGCGGCGGGTGATGGAGGCCTGCGTCCGCGCCACCCGCCTCCCGGTCACCATCAAGACCCGGCGCGGCTGGGACCTGCAGGACGCCTGCGCCGTGCAGGTGGCGCGCATCGCGGAGGACGCCGGCGTCCGGGCCATCACCATCCACGGCCGCTCGGCCCGGCAGGGCTTCTCCGGCGCGGCGGACTGGAGCGCCATCGCGGAGGTGAAGCAGGCCGTCTCCATCCCGGTCATCGGCAACGGCGACGTGCGCACACCGGACGACGCGGAGCGGATGTTCCGGAAGACGGGATGCGATGCGGTGATGGTCGCGCGGGCGGCGCTGGGAAATCCGTTCGTATTCCGGGAGATGTGGGCGTGGCTGTCGCGGGGAGAACGCGTCCCTCCGCCGAGCGTCGAAGAGCGCGTGCGGGCCGCGCGGCGGCACACGCAGCTGCAGGTGGAGCTGCTGGGCGAGGAGCGCGGAGTGCGGGAGATGCGCTCCCTGCTCCCCCACTATGTCCGGAGCATCCCCCACGCGGCGCGCTTCCGTCAGGCGCTCACTCAGGTGCGCTCCGTCCGGGACGTGGAGCGGCTGCTGGACGAGGTGCTGATGGCGGACCGGGAGGCGGGGCGTCCGGAAGGGCCGGAGGAGGCCTCCGCCCGCTGACGGGGCCGGACCGCCTCAGGGCAGCTCCCGCTTGACGGACTGCCAGAGGTCCTCCCATTCATCGGGCGACATCTCGCCGAGCGGCCGGCCCGCCGCCCGGGCACGGTCCTCCATCGCGCGGAAGCGGGCCGAGAACCGCCGGACCATGTCGCGCAGGGTCTGCTCCGGGTCCACCCGCACCCAGCGCGCGACGTTCACCACCGTGAACAGCAGGTCGCCGATCTCGCTTTCCACCTCCTCCGCCCGTCCTTCCGCGATGGCCTGACGCAGCTCCCCGATCTCTTCCATCATCTTGTCCAGCACGCCGTCCAGGTCCGGCCATTCGAAGCCCTGCCGCGCCGCCTTCTTCGAGACCTCGAGCGCAAGGAGCAGGGCCGGCAGCGCCTGCGGGACTCCGTCCAGGGCGGAGCGCTCCGGGCCATCGTTCTTCGCCGCCTTCTCCGCCGCCTTGATGGCCTCCCAGTTCGTGAGGACCTCGTCCACGCCGTTCACCTCCACGCTGCCGAAGACGTGGGGGTGGCGGCGGATGAGCTTTGCCGTGATGGCCTCGCAGACGTCCCCCATATCGAAGCGCCCCTCTTCGGAGGCGATGCGGGCGTGCAGGGCCACCTGCAGCAGGACGTCGCCGAGCTCCGACTTCAGCTGCTCGTCGTCCTCCTCGTCGATGGCCTGCAGGACCTCGTAGGTCTCCTCCACCAGGAACGGCCGCAGGGAGCGGTGGGTCTGCTCGCGGTCCCACGGGCAGCCTCCCGGGTCGCGCAGGGCATCCACGGTGCGCAGGAAGCGTTCGAAAGCCGCCGCCGTCTCCGGTCTCAACGGGAACTCCTCCTTCGCCGGAGCGGCAGCCGGGGAAGGGCGGCGCCGGGCGCCCCCCGTGAAAGCTCCGGTCTTCGACCGGTGGCCCGGCGGCGCGGCCCGATATCGCCCGGCTCGTGCGGGGTCACTGCCGGGACACCTCCTCGTACAGCCTTTTCTCCGCCTCCTCGAAGTCCAGTCCGTGGCGCAGGCGCATCGTGGCCAGACCCACCGGGGCCGGATAGGCCTTTCCCGCCGCCATCCGCGGGGACACGTACTCGATGGCTTCGAACAGGGCGTGGCAGGCCTCCTCGTAGCCCACCCCCGCCAGCTGGGCGATGTAGCGCGTGGAGCGGTCGATGAGCTTCAGGTTGCTGGGTACTACCCAGATCATCACGTTGCCCATCACGCGCCCCAGACGCACCATGGTGCAGGTGGAGAGCGCGTTCAGCATCATCTTGACGCCCAGCCGCAGGCCGGGCTTCAGCAGCAGCCCGCGGTCCAGGGTCTGCAGGAACACCCCGCGAGCCTCCGGCGCCCACTCCCTGACGAACTCGCGCGCGCGGCCGCACGGGCCTTCCGGCCCCGCGAAGACCACCCCGATGTCGGCTCCCGCCCTCCGCGCCTCCTCCAGACGCTCGCGGAAGAACCCGTCCTCCCGCTCCAGCGAGGAGAAGTCCTCCTCCGTCACGATGGCCGTCGCGGAGTCTCCCGGCCCCAGCGGACGGATGGAGAGGCCGTCCAGCCCGATGCGGAAGCGCAGGATCTCCTTCATCCCGATGTCCCGGATGATGCGGTGCTGGCGCTCGGCCGCCTCGTCCCCGATGAGCTCCCGCACGGTCTCCAGGTCCCACTCAACGGGACGGGGACGGCGCTTCAGCAGCTTCGTCCAGGCCTCCTCCGTGGAGCGATACGGTAGGAACAGGAACGACCAGCTCTCCGCCGCCTCCGTGTCATCGAACTTCTTGAACGCGGGCACGCAGTAGGTGGGGCTGCGCTCCGTGGTGTCCGTCAGGATGTCGATGGCCAGCCGGTCCGCGTAGTAGTTGTTGCGGCGGCCCGACCGGTATACCCTCTCCTCCAGCTCCACCAGCCGGGCCAGCTCCCCCCGCAGCCCCTGCGAACACAGGAACGCGTGGACGGCCTCCAGCTCCTCGAGCACCAGCGCCGGCGCCCCGTCCGTGTCGGCGGTCTCTCCCTTCTCGCGGGCGGCGAGCTCCCGGACGGTCATCTCCAGCACCGTCAGCATCACGGCCAGCTGGATGGTGGTGGCCTGCATCCGGGTGGACCCGCTGATGGCCATGGGCCCTGTGGTGAGGTTGATCTTCTCGATGCGCGGCTCGTCCAGCACCTCACGGCTGCGGATGACGTGCTCCCGCAGGATGTCGTCCGGGTTGTTGTAGACGAAGTAGACCTTCGCGCCCGCGTCCAGCGCCTCCCACGCCGTCCCGATGACGAACGAGGTCTCTCCGCCCTCCGTGATGGAGAAGACCACGTCCTGCTGCGACACTCCCAGGTCGCGTATCTGCCTGCGTCCGAACTGCGTGAAGTCCTCGAAGCCCTCCACCGCCTTGATGAGCGCGAAGTCTCCCCCGGCCATCACGCTGAAGGTCCGGTCCTCCCACGCGGCCGCCCACTGCTCTCCGGCGGCCTGCAGGCGCTGCCAGTGGTCGCGCCAGATGGAGTCCAGCTGGATGCTCAGGCGTCCCGTGGAGCCGCATCCCGTGAAGAACAGCCTGCCCCCCTTCAGCAGACGGGAGACCACCTCGTCGCGGATGGCCGGCGCGCGGCCCTCGGCCACGAACGCCCGGAAGCGCTCCACCACATCCCTGTCCACGTCGAACAGTACCCCCAGGCCGGCGGATGTGTCGGCGCGCGCGATGTCGCTCAGCTCCCGGGAGCGAGGGTGGAAGGACTCGGTCAGCAGGGCGCCCAGCCGGAACTGGGTGGCCTCCGTGAGGAACCTGCGGGCTTTCTCGCGGGCGGTCGGCTCTTTCAACGGGCATCTCCTTCAGGCAGGTGTCGGGAAGCGCCGGCGCGCTCCTGATGGAATGGTTCAACCCCGGGGGGAATATCCCTTCCGCCCGGACGGGCGCAAGGCGGCAGGCGAACCCGCACCCGGTGCAGAAGGAAAGACGCGGCCGGCTCAGCCGGGCGCAAAGATGAGCGATATTTCCAGGAGTGCTGGATGATGGAACCGAACCCGGACGCATCGTATGTGGTGGGCGTGGACGTGGGCGGCACGAACAGCCGCGCCGCTGTCTACACGCGGGATGGAAGACGGATGGGAGAGGGACGCGAGCGCACGTTCGCCGAGCGCGGCCCCTCCGTTGTGGTGGAGCAGGTGTCGCGGGCCATCGAGGCCGCGCTGACGGACGCGGGGGTGCAGCCTTCGGACGTGGCCGGCGCGGGCATCGGGATGCCGGGACGCATCACGCCCGAGGGCGTGGTGCTCTGGTCTCCGAACTTCCCGGACATCGAAGGGGTCCCTCTGCTCAGCCTCATCCAGGAGCGGGTGAAGCTGCCCATCCGGATGGAGAACGACGTCAACGTGGCCGCGCTGGGAGAGTTCACCTTCGGCGCCGGGCGGGACGTGCGCAGCCTGGTGATGCTGACGCTCGGCACCGGCATCGGCGGGGGCATCGTGCTGGACGGGCGGGTGTGGTCCGGGACGAACGCCGGAGGGGCGGAGATAGGGCACATGGTGGTCAACCCGGGCGGACGTCGGTGCGGGTGCGGCAACCACGGCTGCCTGGAGGCCATGGCGCAGCGCGACGCCATTGTGGAGCGCGCCGTGCTGAAGTTCCAGTCGGGCCGCCCGAGCGCGCTGGCGGAGGCCGTGGAATACCAGCCGGACCGCATCGACCCCTCGCTCATCGCCGAGTATGCCGCGAAGGGCGACGAGGTCTGTCTGGAGACCATGGCCGAGACGGGGCACTGGGTGGGCATCGGCGTGGCGAATATGATCAACATCCTGAACCCGGAGATGGTCATCATCGGCGGAGGCATCTCGCAGGCGGGACCCATCCTCTGGGAGCCCCTGATGCGGGGGGTCCGCTCGTATGCCATTCACGAGTCGCTGCAGGTCTGCCGCGTGGTGCCCGCCGAGCTGGGAGACGACGCGGGCATCATGGGCGGCGTGGCGATGATCCTGGACGCCCTGGGCGCCGCCTGAGCCATCCCCGGCGGCGCGGCGGAAAAATCGCTATTGACCGGCTGTGGCAGTTGCCTTACAATGGAGAAGCAGGGTCTGCGGCAGGCCGCACGCCCTGCCCGACAGGACGGAAAGGAGAAAAGCCATGACATTTCACAGAGGCCTGTTAGCGGCCGCTGTCGCCGTGGCGCTGGTCCTGCCGCTCGCCGCGCCGGCGGGAGCGGTGGACTACGTGGTGACCGGAGCGGGACTGCCGTACGCGGGGCTGTCCTCGTTCAGCCGCGAGGCGCCGCGCGTCACCCAGCAGTTCTACGACGCCCAGTTCTTCACCAGCATCACGCAGCCGGTGTGGATGA
>FWWL01010101.1_pt1 | contig 11079 bp, 6 predicted proteins | sample 2228331 | NCBI WGS metagenome assembly FWWL01 (sample SAMEA103939775, study PRJEB20133) | metagenome
GTCCTGGGCGTGGCCCTGACCGTCTACGGCATCCTGAACAACCGGACGCTTCGGGCCGAGATGGGGGCCGTCCGGGACATCTTGGACCGCATCGAGCGGGGTCAGGAGGAGGCCCGGCGGGAGGTGGCCGAGGCCCGGCGGGAGATGGCCGAGGCCCTCAAGTACTTGGCCAACCTGATCGTCTCCGAGTCCGAGCGGACCCGCCAGGCGATCCGTGGGACTCCCTGAGGGCGTGAGGGCCGGCGTTCTCTAACGGTCCATCGATACAGTTTCCCCTCACCCGGCCTCTTCCCCGGAGGGTATGGTAGGGGCGAGGGACAAGGGGTGTCATCTCCGCAGTGAATCCTACCCCCTGGACTGACCGGGGACCTGTCTATCTGCCCATCTGCTGACCTGCCTATGGAAGCCCCGTGGGAGGGAACGGCCACCCATGCCGAAACGCAAGGACCTCCAGAAAGTCGCCATCATCGGGTCCGGGCCCATCGTCATCGGGCAGGCCTGCGAGTTTGACTACGCCGGGACCCAGGCCTGCAAGGCCCTCCGTGAGGAGGGCCTCGAGGTCGTCCTCATCAATTCGAACCCGGCCACGATCATGACGGACCCCGAGATGGCCCACCGGACGTATGTCGAGCCCCTCGTCCTGGAGACGGCCGAACGGGTCCTCCGGCGGGAGCGACCCGACGCCTTGCTCCCGACACTGGGCGGTCAGACGGGCCTGAACCTGGGGATGGCCCTCTGGCGGGCTGGCGTCCTTCAAGGACTGGGTATCGAGATGATCGGGGCCCGGCCCGAGGCCATCGAGCTGGCCGAAAACCGCCTCCGCTTCAAGGAGGCCATGGTCCGGGCCGGTCTGGACGTCCCCAAGAGCGCCTACGTCGCCACCGTCCCGGCGGGCGTCCAGGCCGCCGCCGGCATGGACTTTCCGCTGGTCCTGCGGCCGTCCTACACGCTCGGCGGGACCGGGAGCGCCATCGTGTACAACCGGGCCGAGCTCTCGGAAGCCCTCGAGCGGGCCCTCCAGGTCAGCCCCGTCCACGAGGTCCTGATAGAGGAATACCTCGAGGGCTGGCAGGAATTCGAGATGGAGGTCATGCGGGACGCCGCCGACCAGGCCATCATCGTCTGCTCCATCGAGAACTTCGACCCGATGGGCATCCACACCGGCGACAGTATCACCGTCGCCCCGGCCCAGACGCTCTCGGACGTCGACTACCAGAAGATGCGGGACTGGGCCCTGCAGGTCATCCGGACCGTCGGGGTCGAGACGGGCGGGTCGAACGTCCAGTTCGCCTTCCACGCCGAGACGGGCCGGATGGCCGTCATCGAGATGAACCCCCGGGTCAGTCGGTCGTCGGCCCTGGCCTCGAAGGCGACGGGCTTCCCCATCGCCAAGATCGCCGCCAAATTGGCCATCGGATATACCCTGGACGAGCTCCGCAACGACATCACCGGCAAGACGGCCGCCTGCTTCGAACCGGCCCTCGACTACGTGGTCATCAAGGTCCCCCGGTGGGCCTTCGAGAAGTTCCCCAACGCCCGGGCGACCCTCGGGACGTCGATGAAGTCCGTCGGGGAGGCCATGGCCATCGGGCGGACCTTCAAGGAAGCCCTCCTGAAGGCCCTCCAGTCCCTGGAGATCGACTACGACGTCCTCCGTCAACTCTACGGACAGCCCTTCGACCGGAGCGCCGTCATCGCCAAGCTCCGCTATCCCTCGTGGGACCGCATCTTTTACATCTTCTACGCCCTCTATGCCGGGATGAAGCCCGAGGACGTGGCGGCCCTGACGGGCATCCACCCGTGGTTCCTCCACCAGATCGAGGAGATCGTCGAGCTCGAGGGCCGACTCCGGCGGTTCCGTCTCGAGACGGTCCCCCCGGAGCTCCTGCGGCGGGCCAAGCAGTGGGGCCTGAGCAACGCCCAGGTCGCCGACTGTCTGGGTACGTCGGAAGCGGCCCTCCGGACCCGCCTGGAAGAGCTCGGCGTCGTACCGACGTATAAGCGCATCGACACGTGCGCCGGCGAGTTCGAGGCCATCACGCCCTACCTGTACTCGACCTACGGGTCCGAGTGCGAGGCCTTCCCGACAGACCGCCCCAAGGTCGTCATCCTGGGAAGCGGCCCCAACCGCATCGGCCAGGGCATCGAGTTTGACTACTGCTGTGTCCGGGCCGTCTTCACCCTCCGGTCGATGGGCTACGAGACGGTCATGGTCAACTGCAACCCCGAGACGGTCAGCACCGACTACGACACGGCCGACCGGCTGTACTTCGAGCCCCTGACCCTGGAACACGTCCTCAACGTCGTCCGGACCGAGCGGCCCCTCGGGGTCATCGTCCAGCTGGGCGGCCAGACACCCCTCCGACTGGCCCGGCGCCTGGCCGAGGCCGGCGTCCCCGTCCTGGGGACTCAGCCAGACGACATCCACCGGGCCGAGGACCGGAAGTGCTTTGCCGAACTCATGCGGGACCTGGGCATCCGCCATCCGCCCTTTGGGACGGCTCAGACGCTCGAGGAGGCCCTGGAGGTCGCCGAGGCCGTCGGCTACCCCGTCCTGGTCCGGCCCTCGTACGTCCTCGGCGGCCGGGCCATGGCGAAGGTGTTCCATCCGGACCAGATGCGGGCCCTCTTCCAGGAAGCCCTCCGGGTAGCCCCCCAGTATCCGGTCCTCATCGACCGCTTCATCGAGGACGCCTTCGAGTACGACCTGGACGCCCTCAGCGACGGCCAGGACGTCTACATCGCCGGCATCCTCCAGCACATCGAGGAGGCCGGCATCCACAGCGGCGACAGCGCCATGGTCATGCCCGCCTGGAAACTCCCGGCCGACGTCCGGGCGACGATGGTCGACTGGACGGCCCGGATCGCCCGGGCCCTGCAGGTCCGGGGCCTGCTGAACATCCAGTTCGCTTACCGGGACGGCGAACTGTACGTCTTGGAGGTCAACCCCCGGGCGTCCCGGACCGTCCCGTTCATCGGCAAGGCGACCGGCGTACCCGTCGTCGATGCGGCCGTCCGCCTCATGCTGGGGGCGACCCTCCGGGAACTCGGCCTGTCGGGCGAGGGCCGGCCTCGGTACTACTGCGTTAAGGCGCCCGTCTTCCCCTTCGACCGCTTCCCCGAGGAGGACCCCCGCCTGGGACCCGAAATGAAGAGCACCGGCGAGGTCATGGGCATCGGCGAGACCTTCGGGGTCGCTTTTGCTAAGGCCATGCTGGGCGCCGGGACCCGCCTCCCCACGGAGGGTCACGTCCTGATCACCGTCAACGACCGGGACAAGGCGGCCGTCGTCCCCCTGGCCCGCCAGCTCCACGAGCTGGGCTTTACCCTGATGGCCACGGCGGGGACGGCCCAGGTCCTGCAGGCGGCCGGCCTGCCCGTGACCGTCGTCCGCAAGATCCACGAGGGCCGACCCCACATCGCCGACTGGATCATCAACGGCAAGATCCAGCTCGTCATCAACACGCCGATGGGGCCGGCCGCTTATGCCGACGAACCCGTCGTCCGCCAGACGGCCATGCGATGCGGCGTCCCCTGCATCACGACCCTGTCGGGGGCGGCGGCGGCCATCGAGGCCATCCGGGCCCTCCGGTCGGGTCCCCCCGAGCCCCTCTGCCTCCAGGACATCTACGGGGAGATGCCCCGATGACGCCAAAGCCAACGTCCATCGACGGGGACACCGCGTCTCGGCTTCCCGAGACCCTCCCTAAAAACAAATTAAAGGACATTTTTGAAAAGTTAAGTGGAATCAAGGAATAGATAAAAGGGTGTCGGTGTAGACCTCGACCCCCAGACACGCCCCGGTCGGTCCGAGGGGATCCCCCCAATCCCACCCCCTCCTCGCCTTCGTCCGGGAATCCGAGAAGCGTCTCCGGAAGCGACCGACCCCAGACGCCGAGGCAGCCTACGACGCCCCGCGCGTTTGGCGGCGGCCCTCCGGAAGGCCCCGGCCTGGGACGCCGAGCGCGACGTCGGGATCATCTGGGTCGAGGACGGGACGGCCCGACTGCATCGACGGTTTCGCCGGTAGGCCCGCCGCCGGCGACGGCCCGCACGACCTCGACGGCGTCCCCGTCCTGTAGGACCGTCTCGGACCACCGAGCCCGGGGGACGACCTCGTTATTGACGGCGACGGCGATCCCGACCGCCACGGACCCCAAGCCCAGGCGCTCCAGGAGGTCGGCGACCGTCATCGGCGCCGGCCACTCCGTCCACTCGCCGTTGACCCGCAGACGCATCGTCAGAGCTCCGGGAAATGCAAAAACGGGTGCGGGACACGGGATACGAGTGAGCCCCGGGAGAATGCCGGCCGCAGTGGCGAGCACCGCCCCCGGACCCATGGAGAGTCCCCGTATCCCGCATCCCTGGTACAATTATAGCATTCGTCCCCATTCGACAGCCCGCCGGGCCGCAGGACGGCGACATGACGACGGGAGGCCTGAGAAGACAGGTACCGACGACCGACCCGTCGGCCGGGGGTCCGCCTGGGCCGGAACGCGTCTGCTTTCAGCACCCGACCCGGCCGGCCCGCCGGCGGTGCTACCGCTGTCACCGATGGCTGTGCCCCGGGTGTCAGCGTCGGCGGGCCCATCACATCTTTTGCGGGCAACGGTGCTACTGGGCCTGGGAGGTCGAGACCCGGGTCCGTCGGTGGGACGCCTGGGTCCGTCGGTATGCGGCCCCCATCGGCTTGGTCTCCCTATTGGCCGTCGGTCTGGCGGCGGGAGGCCTGGTCTCTCTGCTGAGTCGGTCTCGGCCCGAGAGGGCGGTCCGGCCGAACCCGGCGACGCCGCCCTCCGCCCCGACCCGTCCGTCCGAGACGCCGCATCGGACCGAAAAAACCTTCGCCCCTCCACCCGAGTCCATCCGCATCGTGCGCCCGGCCTTCGGCGCCCGGCTGAGCGCACCCCGCGTGACCGTGGAAGGCCGGGGGCCCCGCCGCCGGTCCCTGACCCTCTGGGTCAACGGGGAGGCCGCCGCGACGACCCTATCGGAGGCAGACGGGACGTTCGTCTTCCCAGACGTCCCCCTCGATGCCGGCGACAACCTCCTGCAGGTCCAGGGCCACGGACCGGACGGGGGCGAGGTCTTCTCCCCGGCCATCGTCGTCTATCAGGTGGCCGACCGGATTACCCCGGAGCTTCGCTACGTCCAGCGGGGGCCTGACAACCTGCTTCGGGGCGACCCGAGTCGGCCCGAGGTCGCCCTGACCTTTGACGGAAGCTTTTCCGACCGAGACGTGGACGTCCTCGTCGGCCAGGTCGAGGCCCTACAGCTTCCCGTGACCGTCTTCCTGACGGGCGAGTTCATCGCCCGGCATCCGGAGGCCACCCGCCGGCTGGCCGAAAGCCCCTGGGTCGAGGTCGGCAACCACACCCTGAACCACCGACACTGGACGGCCTACCCCCAGACCCGCCAGCAGGCGACCCTGCCGGACGTGACGCCTCAGGCCTTGCAATTCGAGCTGATAGAGACGGCCCGCCGCTTTCGGACCGTGACGGGCCAGACGATGGCCCCCCTGTGGCGGGCGCCCTACGGCGAACACAACGCCGAGCTCCGTCGGTGGGCCGCCGCCCTGGGGTACACCCACGTGGGCTGGACCGTCGAACCGGGGTGGACGCTGGATACGATGGACTGGGTCGACGACCCGGCCCACCCGATGTACCGGCCCGGCCCGGCCATCGTCCGGGACGTCCTGGCCCTGGCCGAACGGCCGCCTCACGGGATCAACGGCGGGATCGTCCTGATGCACCTGGGGTCCCGGCGGCCTCCCGGCGACCGCATGGTCGACGTCCTCCCCGAGTTAGTCCGGGGCCTCCGCCAACGGGGCTACACGCTGGTCAACGTGTCGACCCTCCTCCGCCGCCTGCGTCGGGCCGAGAGACCTTAGGGCCATGCCGAACTCCCGAGTCCCCGATTCCCAAATGGAGAGACCCGACATCGAATCTGTCAGGGCGCCTTCCGGGTCTGAAAGTCGATGACCGTCGGGGCCGCGGCCTTCCGGAGGGTCTGGCGAAGCCGACGGGCCAGGTCCGCCAGTTGGACGGGCTTTTGAATCCAGCCGACGAGTCCCCGCCGGAGGAACTCCTGGATTTCCTCCCCCAGGGGATGTCCCGTCACCAGGACCATGCGGACCTGAGAGTCGATCGCATGGAGGGCCTGCAGGAGGGCCAGTCCGTTCATGCCGGGCATCACCAGGTCGGACAAGACGAGGGCGACTTGACCCCGGTATTCCTGATAGAGCCGGATCGCCTCCGGACCGCTGGCGGCGGCGACGACCCGGTAGCCCAGCCGTTCTAACATCGCCTGGAGGACCTGCCGGACGGCGTCCTCGTCCTCGACCAGGAGGATCAGCTCCCCGCCGCCCGTCGCCAGGGCCTCGGACACGGCGGCCACGGCCGGCGCCACGGCCGCCTGCCGCAGGGCCGGCAGGTAGATGATGAAGGTCGTCCCGACGCCGACCTGGCTCCGCACGTCGATGAAGCCGTCGTGTTGGCGGACCAGGCCATACACCTGCGCCAGGCCGAGGCCCGTCCCCCGACCCCGCTCCTTCGTCGTAAAGAACGGCTCAAAAATGCGGGGCAAGATCTCCGGCGGGATGCCCGTGCCCATGTCGCTGACCTCCAGGCGGACCCACTCGCCGGGCCCCATGCCCGGATAGGGCACCGAAGCGCCCTCCGCCAGATGGAACCGGCCGAGCCGAATCGTCAGCCGGCCCCCCTTCGGCATGGCGTCCCGGGCGTTCAGGACCAGGTTCATCAAGACCTGCTGGAGCCCAGCCGGGTCGCCCTGAATCCAGTATTCTCCCGCTTCGTACTCGAGATTGACCTCGATGCTGGCCGTCAGCGTCCGCTGAAAGAGCTTCACCGCCTCGCTCAGGAAGGCGACCAGCTCGATGGGCTGTTTTTCGAGCCGGCTCTTACGACTAAAGTCCAAGATCTGCCGAATGAGCTGGGCCGCCGAACGGCCTTGGTCGAGGATCGTGCCGGCCCACTCCCGGGCCGAACTCGGCAGGTCCGGCCGGTCCCGCAGGAGCTCCGCAAAGCCCATTATCCCCGTCAGCAGGTTGTTGAAGTCATGAGCGATCCCGGCCGCCAGCTGGCCGATGGACGCCAGACGCTCCTGGGTCTGGACCCGCTCCTGAATCTCCCGCCGTTCCGTCACGTCCCGCAAGACGAGGACCCACCCGCCCTGAAGCCGGCGGACCGGACGGGCGTCGACCTCGAAGATGCGTCGGGGCGGACCGGCGACCTCGACCTCCTGGAGGACCCCCGCGTGGGAGGGCATCAGGAACTCGTCGAGCCGCCGGTCCCCCAAGCGGGTCAGCTCGATCCCGATGTAGGGACCGACCAAGACCTCTAAATAAGCCATCCCTAAGGGATTCGCCCGGACGACCCGCCGCTGGTCGTCCAGCAGGACGATGCCCTCCGAGACCGTGTCCAGGATCTCCCGAAGCCACGCCGCCTGCTCCTGCGTCTCGGTCAGGAGCCTCTGGATGGCCGCCTCCGCCTCCTTCCGGTCCGTGATGTCCCGGGCAAAGACGCAGTCGTACGACCGCGCCCCGAAACTCACCCGGTTGACCACCAGCTCCAGGGGAATCCGCCGCCCCTCGGGCGTCGGATACCGGACCTCGACCTTGGCGATGCCCTTGGCCCTCAGTTCGTCGCAAAACGCCTGCCACGTGACCTCCGGCACCTCCAGCCCTAAGTCCGGGACCCGGACCCCGACGACCGCCTCCGGCGCCCGACCCAGCAGACGACAGGCGACATGATTGGCATACGTGATCCGACCCCGGTCGTCGACCCAGAGGACCGCATCCGAGGCGTGATCTACCGCAAACTGCGTGAAGCGGGTCCGGTCGTACAGCTCCTGCAATTGCCGGGCCCGCTGGCGGAGGTCGGCATAGAGCCGGGCGTTCTCCAGACCGACGGCCACCTGGCTCGCCAGGGCCGTCAGCAGGTCCACGTCCGCCTGGGGATAGAAGTCGTCCGGGTCCCGTCCCCCGAAGAGCCAGACGCCGACTAAGCGGTCCTGGACCGTCAGGGGGATGACCAGCCGGACCCAGTCCTTCTCGGCCGGCGTCCCCGGAAAGGGCGCCCGGTAGACGCCCGCCTCCTTCAGGAGCTCCGGGATGCGCTCCGAAAGCGCCTCCTTCTCGTCCAGGGGAATCCCCCGGGCATACACGAGGTCATAGACGCCGTCCTGCCAGACGTATAACGCCGACTGCCGGATCAGCATGGCCGGGAGCATCTCGTCGGCCAGTACGCTGACCAGCGCCACCTGGTCCCGGGCCATGGGGATCCGCTGGGCAAAGAGGATCAACAGCTCCGTCGGGTCGTGCCGGGCCCCGTAAGCGATCCGGTTGAAGAACCGCTGAAAGCGGGCCCGCAGGGCCGGCGCCGCCAGGACGAAGACCGCCGACGTCCCCAGACTGTACAGCAGCATCCCCGGCGGCGTGTCGAACCACCACCGGCTCGGCAGGAGGACCAGCATGTAGACCGTCACGTACAGGAGGCCGAAGGCGTACAGGCCCAGCAAGCGGCTCGCCCGGACCTCCATGACCCCGAGGTACCGCTTGAACGCCGCATAGGCGTAATACAACGGCAGGACGGGTACGAGGAGGACGAGGACGACCATCGTGGAGAGTTGGATGTAGGCCGTTAAAGCCAACAGAAAGCTGGCAAGCAGGACCAGCAAGGGCCCAAAGGCCAGGAGAAGCCCTGCCGTCATAAGGCGCGTGGCGTGCCGCTCCGCCGGGTCCCGCCGGACCCACCACCGGAGGACCAGCAGGACCAAACTCCCCAGGACGGCCACGGTAAAGCCGATAAAGTAGGCCTTAAGGGGGAGCGCTTGGAAGAGTTCCAGGACGGCCAAAACGGCGGCCGTCCCATACAGGACTGCCAGGGACCAGTGCCGGACCCGCCGACCCAGCAGGGGCGACGGCAGGACCAGGTGGAGGTGCAGGTACACGGGCGCCATCAGCCAGGTGACGGCATGGAGCACGAGGGACGACCAGGCCGTGCTATACACTGATATGATCCCCACGGCCAGCCAGACGGCCGTCACGTGATGGAACAAGATCAAGAGGGCCCACGCCTCGTTCCGGGGCCGCAGGACAAACCAGGCCAGGGAGCCCAGGAGCCAGAGCAGAAAGACGGGCAAGAAAAAAAGTAGCCGGACCGCTACGGCCCGGAGGGTCGGACCCGGAAGCCACCACTCGACGACCTCCTCCCGACCGTCCCGGACCAGCCGGATGGGGACCCGGTCGCCGGGACGTAAGCCCCCAAAGGGTACTCGCCGTCGGTCCGATATGTGATCCTTATAATTTAAGCTTCCAATACTTAGAATTTGATCTCCCGGTCGAATTAGGTCTCCGCTCTCTGCGATGGGCTCGACGGCCTCGACCCGCCAGCTCGTGTGAAGCCAGATCCCCGCATAGGGCGTCCGGAATACAAAGACGTAGGCGTAAAACAGCCAGACGCCGAGCGCCGCCAACGTCGCCAGGCCCATCGCCACGCCGAGCCGATGCCCCGGAACGAACGACGTCGGCTTCTCCCTCATAGACGAATCACCCCCCGTGACGATGTGACGTCATGATGACGGGACAGGGCCGATCCCCCTCCGTTCGGCCTCGGCGACCCCCTTTTTTCGGAACCCGTCCCGTCATCCCGCTTTGCAGGGACGGGTTTCTAACCGCCCCACACGCACCCAGTTAAGGGCTCGGTCGACCCCTTGGAACGCCGGGAGTCCTCCCGGACACCGGCAGTCATGCCGGTGTCGCTTCGCCCCTACCCCACCCGCCGGGAAATGGAGCATCGACCCATCGCCCACGACCGGGTCTGGACCCTATCTCAGGAGGCCCCAGGGGGCTTCGACCCCGATGTTTTGAAAAAGATGCATCAACGGCTCGACTTGATGGACGAATACGTCGGTCAGGGACTCCGTGTCCGTCAAGGGAATCTGCTTGAAGAGCTCCCGGGCCGCCTGCTGACGCCGGACGAGATGATAGGCACAGTAGCTGACGGCCCCCGACCGGACGAGGATCGCCTGAGCTTCCTGAAGGGCCGCCGGGTCGTCAATCCGGTCCAGGAGCGTCCGAAAGCGGTCCCGCTCGGGATGGTCGGCCGTCAGGGCATACAGGATCGCCAAGTTGTTCCACTTGCGCTTCCAGTCCGGTAGGGCGGCCTCCTGAAAGACGTCCATCAGGTCGTCATAGACCTGGACGATCTCGCCCATCAGGACCCCGAGCTGGCGGAGTCGCTCGGCGACCTCCGGGACAGCCCGGGCCAGGAGGGCCCCAAAGTAGAAGGCCGCACCGTAAAGAGGCGTGCTCTTCGTCCGGAGGACCCGCCAGTACTCGGCCTCGTCCCCCCATCGCCGGGCGTCCAGGTGCTGGCCGACGGCCGTCTGGAAGACCGTCTCGGCCAGGGCGCTCAGCAGGGCCATGCGACGCTCGACCTCGACGGGCGCCCGCTCGAGACACCGGAAGGCGGCCGCCTGAAAGGCCAGGGCCAGGTTCGCCGCCGCCCCCTCGCCGATCTCGTGGTACTCACCCCGGGGGTCCTGGTCGAGGATGTCGTCCACGAGGATGATGCTGATGTGAGCACAGGCGACGGCGGCGGCGCCGGGCAGGGCCTGGGCCTCGTCGGCCCCGAGGGCCCGACTGACCAAGCCCGGCAGGCGCCACGTGGCGGCGAGGCGTTCGGCCGACCGGTCCAGGAGCCGGTCCATCTCCGGCCAACCGGTCACGTCCGGCAGGGCACGGATGTAGGCCTTGACTTTTTCGATGTCCATGGAAACGGTCATCGGGGAGTTCGGCCGTCCGGGAATTCGGCAGGTGGGCAGGCCCGTAAACAGACAAGACGGTGTTGGATGTTGGATATTGGGTGCTTCTGAAAACCCAACACCGAACACCCAGAGTTATTTTATCGACGCACCGAGGGTTTCGTCAACTGGGTAAAATTCTGGGTGACTGTTCCATTTTGGGTGGGGGGTTGAAAAGAGGGGGTTCCTCCTGCAAAAAAAGGGGAATTCTAAGAGCAGGAGGAACCCAATGCCCACTGTGATGATACGGATTCC
>FWWL01010102.1_pt1 | contig 11079 bp, 8 predicted proteins | sample 2228331 | NCBI WGS metagenome assembly FWWL01 (sample SAMEA103939775, study PRJEB20133) | metagenome
TTCGGCAGTGAGGAACCAGTCGGAGTCCACACCAATGATCAGGGCGTTGCCGCGTTCCTTGACGGCGGCGGCGGTGCCCAGACCTACAGGACCAGCCACGGGCATGATGATATCGGCGCCTTCATCCATCAGGGTGATGCCGAATTCTTTACCCTTGGTCTGATCATCGAACGAGTTGGTGAAGAGACCCTTGTCGGGGGCAGCGAGGTCATAACCCAGCACTTCCACGCTGGTGCCTTTCACCTGATTGTAGTACTTGACGCCGCGCACGAAGCCATCCATGAAGATGGTCACGGGCGGGATGGGCAGACCACCAAAGGTACCGACCTTGCCGGTCTTGGTCATGCCAGCGGCGAGGTAGCCAGCCAGGAAAGCGGCTTCATCGGTGGCGAACACCTGACCCACCACATTGGGGATGGGCGGATCATAGGAGAAGTCCACGATGGAGAACTTGAAATCGGGGTTGGCTTCAGCCGCGGCTTTGGTGGCGTCGCCCAGGAGGAAGCCGACGGTCACGATCAGGTCGCACTTCTCTTCGATGAAGGCGTTCAGGTTCTTCTCGTAATCGGCGACTTCTTTGGACTCCAGGTACTTGGCTTCGAAGCCCAGTTCATCCTGCGCACGCAAAGCGCCCTTCCAGGCGGTGGCGTTGAAGGATTTGTCGTCAATACCACCGGTGTCGGTGACCTGACAAATCTTCAACTTCTTTTCAGGCGCCTGAGTAGCAGTCGCCTGGGGCGTGGTGCAGGCGCTCAGAACGAGCGAAAGAAGCAGCACCAGAGCCAGCACGAGGGAAAACTTTTTCATATGATTCTCCTCCACTGAGAATTGAGTTTTGGGTTACACAGGTAAAACCAGAGAGGTTGTCGAAATAACAATCCGCCTCTGGCTACCGGTAACTGTACAAAAGAGTATAATGCGCTTTTCCAATGGATGCAAGTATGAGATGCGCCGATTTTTTTCTGATGAAAATCACAAATTTTCATCCTCTGTCCGAAACGGTTTTGGCTTCGCCGCGACGCACACCCAGCATCATCACCAGCGCCACAACCATGAAGATCGGTCCAACCAGCATGGTGTTGCTGTAGTTCTTGCCGGTCAACTGGATGATCCAGCCGTTCAGGTTGGGACCGGCAATGGCGGCGAGGGTGGAAAAGAGGTAATACAACCCCGTGTAGGTGCCCACCCGCAATTGATCGGTCATATCCACCACCATAGGCAGGGAGTTGACGTTGATCATCGCCCAGGCGATGCCGGCAAGCATCAAAATCAAGCCAACCACAGGCACCACCCCCAGCACAGGCAGGCGCGTGATCTGGATCAGCAGAACCTCAGGCGGCAGGAAGTACATGCCAAGCATACAGGCAGAGAGAAGCACGATGCCGGTCATGATGATATTGCGGCGACCAAACTTTCTTCCCAGCATACCGGCAGGCAGAGCAAACAGCACGAACAACAGCGATAACTGTCCCAGCAGACGGGCGCCATCCCCCTTGAGCAAGCCCAGATGATTCTGCGCGTACAGGGTGAAGAAGGCCTCAATGGCATTGTACGCCAAGAACCAGAAGAAAATCGCCAGCAGAATGCGCAAAGCGCTGCGTTCCTGCGAGGTCAAAACTTCCTTCAAACTGTGCCATAAAGAGGGCTGTTCTTCCGAAGTGGCTTCGTATTCTTTGGGCTCCTTAATGAAGATGAAGACCATCAACGCCGCCAGAACGACCAGCGCCGACCCCATCCAGAAGGGGTAGGCTTCATTGATATTAAAGAGGGGACCCCCTACCAGCGTGCCCAGAATGGCGCCCAAACCGCCCATCAGGTTGATGATGCCGTTTGCCTGCGAGCGGTATTGCGAAGGGGTGATGTCGGGCATGAGCGCCACCACGGGCGTACGCCAGAACGCCATGCTCAGGATCAGGGTGCTGGTGCAGGCTACAAACAGAGGCAGGACCGAAGCCAGCGGGATCAATCCAAAGACCAGTGCCGCAACCGGTGCACCGATGAGGATGAAGGGCATCCGCCGCCCAATGGGGGTGCGCAGGCGATCCGACCATGCTCCCACCGGCGGCTGGATGAAGAGCGCGGCGAAGTTGTCGAAGGTCATGAACAAACCAATCAGCCACGGCTCGATGTGGAAACGGTTGTCAAGGAACAGCGGCACGAAGGCGTTGTACACCATCCAGATGACGCTGACGCCAAAGAAGCCGAACCCCAGCAAAAACGTTCGACCGACACTGAATTTCATGCAATCCTCCTCAAAGTTGGGATGGTTGAAGCCATTCATGTCCCCGCCGCATGCGAGGACTTACGCACCTGTTCCAGGAACTTCCGGTCTTCTTCGCTCAAAGGCGCTTTTTCGAGCAAATCCGGGCGGCGCTGAAGGGTACGCAACAGCGCCTGCCGCCGGCGCCAGCGGGCAATCTCGGCGTGGTTGCCCGAAAGCAACACCTCGGGCACTTTCCAGCCGCGAAATTCCGCCGGACGGGTATAGTGGGGATATTCCAGCAAACCGCTGGCATGCGAATCATCCATGGCGCCGTCGGGATCTCCCAGAGCGCCGGGAATCAGCCGGGTGATGGCGTCCATGACGATGAGCGCGGGGAGTTCCCCACCGGTCAGCACGTAATCGCCTATAGAGAGTTCATCGGTGACCAGATGTTCACGAACGCGCTCATCCACACCTTCGTAGCGCCCGCACAACAGCGCCAGATGGGGATGCTGTGCCAGTTCCATGGCAACCTGTTGGGTAAACACCCTGCCCTGTGGGGTGAGCAGGATGACCGGACAGGCAGGCGGAACCCCTAAAACCGATTCGACCGCGTTGAAGATGGGTTCGCATTTCATCACCATGCCGCCGCCCCCACCATACGGGGGTTCATCGGTCACGTGGTGACGGTCGGTGGCATAGGCGCGGATATCGTGGACGTGCACCTCCAGCAAGCCGCGCATACGCGCCCGCTCAAGGATGCTTTCATTTATATAGGGTTCAATTAAACCCGGAAAGAGGGTAAAGACATCAAAACGCATGTCTTTATTCTACCGTAGAAAAAGAAATGGCGCTGTTCCCTCCCGGTTTCCCGTGCCGAACAGCGCCTTGAAGCGGCAGTGCAGATAAGATTTATTCTTCGCTGACAATATCCGGATGGTTGACCATGGCTTTTTCCTCAGTGTTGTTCAACACCGTTTCGAGCAATTCAATGGCTTCGGGGTTGAACTGGGTTCCCGCATGGCGGCGCAGTTCGTGCAGGGCTTCTTCTTTGCCCATGGCAGGGCGCTGAGGCATCTCCACCAGCATGGCGGCGTAGGCTTCGGCAACGCTGATGTAACTGGCTTGCACCGGAATTTGCCGTCCGGTCAGGTGATCGGGATAACCCCGACCATCCCAGCGCTCGTGGTGATGATACACCCAGGGCACAATGCGCGCCACCGCATCAATGGGTTTGAGGATTTGCGCACCGTAATACGGGTGCATTTGAATCTGATACCAGTCGTCTTCGGTAAGCGGTTCCACTTTGGAAAGGATGGCTTCGGGCACCGAGATTTTGCCCACGTCGTGCATCAGCGCCGCCAGCACGAGGAAATCGGCGTCGGTTTTGTTCATACCGGCTGCCGCCGCCATCTTGCGCACCAGCACGCTCACCTGTTCTGAATGCCCGCGCAGGAAGCGGTCGCGCGCCTCGATTGCCGAGATGAGCGAGCGCGCCATGGCGCTGACCTGCGTAAAGACATCTTCCTGAGTTTCCGAAGTCACCGCCGTGACCAGTGAGCGGGTGGCGCCCGGTCGGCGGCGCTCCAGATAGGTCAGTTCGGTTTCTACCGTGTTCTCGTAGGTGGAGACGAAACTCTCCAGCACCTCAACGGCATGCTCCAGTTCCTGACGCTCCCCGTTTGCCCACAACTGCGGTATCTGCTCGTGCAGTTTGATGGTCATGCGGGCAATTTCTTTTGAGGGGATGACGGTTTTGCCCAAAGACGCCAGCATGTCGTGACGGGTGACCAGCCGGGTGAACTTTTCTTCCACCTCGCGCACCCGCATGGAGAGGGAAGGCAGTTCCCGAACCATGGACTCGAGGTTGTAAATTTGCAGGATCACCTCATCCGGGCTGAGTACGCCGGAGCGTTCATCTTCAAAAATTTTGTTCAGCCGCTCGTTCCAGATGCGCTGGGCGTCTTCCAATTGCAGAATTTGGGACCCAAAGGTGACCCTGCCCTCGCGATGGAGTTGCTCCAGATAACCAATTGCCAGATCGAGCGAGCGCCGCGCGGAGGAAATGCGCTGAATATATTCCTGACGGCGCATTTCTTCCTTGCGCTGGAGTTCTTTTTCAATTTGCTTCTGGTTGTATTCTTTCAATTCTTCCGGCGCCTGCGCCAGATACTCCATCAGGGCATTCTGGTCGGAGAGTAACTTCTGCCATGCCTCTTTCAACTGGCGCAAATCTTTCACCCGGCGCAGGAAGAGGGGACGGTTGCGCATGATCTGCTCAAGACGGGCTTTTTCCTGCAGGATGTGGTCATATAAATCCCATACCCGGCGGTCGGTATCGGCGGCTTTGTAATCCAGACTGCTGATGAACAGGCGGTAGTCGTTCAACCCGGCTTCCAGTTCAACCAGTTTTTGCCGAATCTTTTCCGGATACCCTCCCAGTTCACGGCGTAATTGTCGCCACTCCTTAAGAGAAGCCGTCAACCCCTGCGAGGTTTCCACAGGGGGAAGATTTTCTTTGATCTCGTACTGAAGACTGGTCGCCTGATCCACGTTTTCTCCCATAATCCATACCCAACAATCTCGATAAAATCCCCTTAAGGCTATTATAGCGATATCCTCTTCAAAAAAACATTGTTATTTCCTTGCAACTCTGCAAACGGCATTCTCATTCAGGTCAACCTATGTACAATATATATAACCCCAACGAAACCTAGAGGAAGAAGATGAGTCCACAACGTATTACCCGTGTGCTGGTTGTCGAAAACAACATTCAAGCCGTTAAGACCTTCCGGAAACTGCTGTCACTGATCGAAAACATCGAGGTGATTGACTTCATCACCACGGCGCAGGAAGCGCTGGAGATGGTGTCTGAAACGAAACCCGATGTCATGCTGATCGAAGAGCACCTGCCGGATATTGACGGGATCAGTTTCACCGAAATCATCCGCCGGGATTACCCCGCCACACAGGTGATCATCGTCTCACAGGACAAGCACTACGATACCGTCCTGCGCGCTCTGCGCAACGGGGCTTCAGACTTTCTGGCACACGACGTTTCGATTGGGGAATTTCGCGAAGCCATCCTGCGCGCCAGCGAACTGGCGGCACGGGAACGCGCCAGTTACAGCGCTTATGCACCGGTGGACTCCCGTGTGGAGGCGCCGGAAACCGGCATGCGCGCCGATGTGATCGCCGTGTACAGTCCGCGGGGCGGATCCGGCACCACCACCATTGCCAACAATCTGGCGCTGGCACTGCGGGACAACGAAAGCCAGATTGCCCTCATCGACGCATCCCTGCAGTACGGAGACGTGGATATCCTGTTCAACGAACTGGGACGCCTTTCGTTGATGGACTTAACCCCCATTGCCTACGATCTGGACCCCAAAGTGGTCAAAGAGTGTATGATTCTGCATCGCTCCTCCGGGCTGTACCTGCTGGCGGCGCCCAAACATCCGGTCATTTCCGAGGCGCTTTCAGGGGAACAAATCAGCCGCGTGCTGGAGTACACCCGCAACCTCTACAACCACATGGTGATTAACACTTCGTCCTATATCAACGAATCGACCCTGGCGGCGCTGGACGTTGCCGATCTCATCGTGCTGGTAGGCACGCAGGAAATTTCCTGCATCAAATCCCTGCGGTCCTTCCTCGAAGTATGGGACAGCCTGGGAATGAAGCGCGAACGCCTGATGCTGGTGATCAATAAATATCGCGCCGAAAGTCCGCTGACCACCAAAAAAATCAGCGAGACGCTCAATCATCCGGTGGAACTGTTCATCCCCGAAGATCAGGAAAGCGCACTGCGCGCCGCCAATCTGGGCAATCCATTGATGATCAGCAACCCCAACGCGGACATTTCCCAAGCCATTGCCGAACTGGCAGACCGGGTGAAAAAGAAACTGCCCACCGTGCAGAGCGAGCAGCGTTTCCGTTTGTTCATGAAAGCCCAGTGAGCGCCTTCAGGGAGCGTTGAAGACCACAAAAGTATCGCTCTGGCAGATGGGTTCTTCCGAGGGTAGACTCAGGCAAATCTGATACTCGATCACACTCAGGTTGGCAACCCCCTTAAGTGGCGGCAAGGTCACCGTTGAAATGCCTTCCCGATTGGTAGGCGGCAACGGCAACGTCAGCGTCCGTCCGGGCAGGGTCACGGTGGCTGTGCCGGAGACGAGAACCATCGGTTCCCCACTTTGACGATAAAAGACGTTCATCTGCAGAACCTGCCGGTCGGCATCGCTGATCTGCGGATAGGCTTCAGAAACGATCAAATTGACCGTCTGCGAATTAAAGGCCTTCGGCAGCGTCAACTGATCTGCAAGGCGCTGGGCGTACTCTACCCCCTGCGGTACCAATCGCACGCGCTCATGTGAGGGAGCAGTTGGCTGATAATCCACGCAGAAATTTACGAAGCACTGCCGGTAAACCCCGTTCCCGGCAATCTGTCGGGCATCGCCCAGCGGTTTGCCGCTGGTATGGATCCCACCCAGCCGTACAATCAGGTCATCCACCTCATACGGCACCAGGAAACCCAATTGCTCGTCCACCGGGTAGAAAACCATGCCGGCTTGCTCGCGGTAGGGATAAGGATCTTGAGCGACTTCTTTCTCCAGCCAGAGCGTGAGGGGGCGCAGAGCCACCTCTGAGAGGCGGTCCGACGGGGCATAGAGAACGGCGTTTTCATAAATCTGCTCCAGCATGCCGTCGGGGGTCATATTGGGCGCCGCAACCGGCTCGCCTAAGGCTTCCCAGTGGCGCTCCGTCACAACCCGCTCAAAGGGCTGGGTAATCAGCCCGTTCTGAATGATATTCCAGTACTCCTGATTACGCTCCGAGCACTCCTGCCCGCACAGATAGGCGCCGTAGGGCAGTAAACGCACCGTGCCGGGAGGATCTTTGAGATTGCGGTAGAAGCCCAGATTTTCAAAAAACTGCTCGTAGCGGGCGTAATCGTGGTTGATGCGAACCTGCGTCAGCGGCATACCGGCAAAGATGGACAGGCGCTGGTAAAGGCCCACAAATTCGGAATACACCCAGTAGCCCTCGACCGGTAAATCCCGGGATTCGTCGTGCACCACCGGGATGCTGGCGTCGTCACGCACCTGCAACTGCAATCCAAGCGGTTCAAAGCGAATGCGTTTTCCGGGTTCCATCTGAGCAGGATCGTAGGACAGCAACCCCGCCTCCACGTACTGAAAGCGCTTTTGATCGGCGTCAAAAGGCGCGGAAAGTACCCTGCCCAGAAGCGCCTGTCCCCCCAGATTTTGATAGAACTCCACAAAGACTGGATCCAGTGCTATGGACGATTGAGAATGTGAAACTGTCCCGCCCTGTGTCGCTGGCAAACTGCAAGCCATCATGGGAAAAAGCAGAGCGAGACCGAGAATCAGCCAGCGTATCAGCGCTCCCCTGTGCATCGATGCCCCCTCACTCCCTGTGTTGCGGCAAGTATGTGAATTTACGTACTTTGTACAATATAGAATTTTTTACGCCTCATGTAAAGAGGAAGACTGCCCGAAAATACATCAATTCCATTACAAATTTTTACCCGAATCGGGGTAAACAAAACCCGGCAAGGATTGCCGGGCTATTCAAAACAGAAAAGCGGAAAATCTAATCTTTGCTCTCGGAGGAACTGCTCGAGTCTGAAGCGCCTTTGTCGGTGGATTTGTTGTCAGAGCGGCTCTTGCCGTTTCCCGATGGCGAGCGGTGATCGGTGGCATAGAAACCCGACCCCTTAAACACAATGCCCACCGGTTGATACACTTTGCGAACCGGTTCACCGCACTCCGGACACTCGGTCAGCGGAGGATCGCTGAATTTTTGGGTATGATCAAACTGCAACCCGCAGGATTCGCACCGATAGGTATAGACTGGCATACGTTCACCTCTCAAACAGACTCGATGAGTCTCGATTCAATTTCACCTGAGTCCAGAGGGGAATTATACGCCCCTCTGCACTGAATGGCAACCTTACACGCACGCATGATAACAGAAAAATATAAAAAGAAAATAAGAATCTGGATTATTTTCCTTGCAATTTCCCAACAAAAATCAGAATCAGCCCGAGGATGGAAAAACCGATCAACCCGATACCCGCTATCCTCAAGGGAGAAGCCCACACGGAGGCAGTTTCTTCAGGCGCCGGCGTGGGGGTGACCGCCGTCACCGGTATGACGATGGTGGGCGGGGGAGTAGAGGTCGGCTCCAGCGTGGGGGTTGCCGTAGGCAGAGGCGGCGTTTCGGTGGGCGACGCGGTGGGCGTAAAGGAAGGCTGAACGATGAGGCGGTCGCCGGGCCAGAGATTGGGAGTGGCGGGAAGATTGTTCCAGCGCTTGAGATCTTCCATGCTCACCTGATAGGTCACCGCAATGCCCCACAGGGTATCGCCGGGCTGGACTTCATACATCAGCGCCTCGTCCGGCGTGGCAGACAGGGCAGGCGGAGGGGGAACCGTAGCCTGTGCGGAAACCGGCGCGGGGGTTGACGAAAAAGCGGGTGTGCTGGATGCGGGCAGGGTGTTGACGACATTGCTCGATCCGCTGGTGCTCCCCACCACCAGCGTGTAATACACCATGTCCCCGGCAAACGCCACCCCTGCGCCGATGTGCTGATAGCCGGGGTTGAGCATGGTGTTCATGTGCACGTCATCCGACCAGTACAGGTCAATGGCATCCTGCACGGAGAGACCGGTGCCCGCGGCAATGTTCTCGGAGACAAACACCGTTGCACCGCCGCCGTATCCGGCGGCAATGGCGCGGTCTTTGGGGCGGGTGTTTCCTGCGCCGGTGTGGGTGATGGTTTGAATGGAAGCCTGATACTCCGCATGGGATTGAGCGGCACGCATCAGCGCGGCGCTGACCGTCAGAGCAGGCAGACCCCGCTGAGCGCGCAGGGCGTTGACGGCGGCAATCAGGTCCTCTGCCGATCCGGCTTGCGCCGAAGCCGGTGCCATCAGGGCGAGGATGGCGCCCCATGCCACCAGAAAACCTGCAACGACTTGCCAGAGTCTCTTCATTATTTACTATTATAACAAAAAATATCCAAAATTTACAGGAAAAAGAGCGGGGAGTTGTCTCCCCGCCGGGTCGGTATCCGACAAAACCTTTCCTAACTCAGCGAGCGGTCCCCGCCGCGTCCCATGGCTTCGGCAACCACCAGAAAATCGGTCGCCGAAATCATCCCGATGATGTGACCGGCTTTGTCCGCCACCGGAAGGTGATGAATCCCCTTTTCACTCATGAGTCTGGCGCATTCATCAATGGGCATTTCCGGCGAGACGGTGATGATAGGCGAACTCATGATCTCCGCGGCTTTGACCGTCGCCGGGTTGCGCCCTGCGGCAACGATTTTATCGCAAATGTCGGTGGAGGTGACGATGCCGTACTCGGGGTTTCCGGCGCTCTTATTGACGATGACGCTGTGAATGTAGCGTCGGCGCATGGTTGCCAGCACTTCGGTCACCGGTATCTCCGGATCGACCATGACCACCAGATCAATCATCCAATCGCGAACCTTGAACTGCATACCCTCTCCTTTCCATGGATCCCGCTGTGCATGTGGATATAAACAGTATAGCGAAAAATGCGCATTTTGCAAAATTTCTTCCGGACGATTTTCGAGATCCCGTACAATTTGACATTCGCCCCGATTTATGATAATATCGCCCAAAATTGAATAGCCCCTTACGGCACTCTTATCCAGAGAGGTGGAGGGACCGGCCCGGTGAAGCCTCGGCAACCTGGGGAAGTCCGTCGAGAGACGCACAACCTTAAGGTGCTAATTCCGTCAGACGGATGTACTGGAAGATGAGAGGGCAGCCGCTGTTGACGAATGTTTTGTTGCCCCTCGTGTGTACACCGCAAGGGGAATTTTTTTGTCAAAAAATCTTTGTAAGGAGTGTTGTTGAAATGAGCCTCACCTTCATGAACATGCCTCGCTACCTGTTCACCTCTGAATCGGTCACCGAGGGGCATCCCGACAAGATTTGCGATCAAATCAGCGATGCTGTGCTGGATGCCTGTCTGGAGCAGGACCCCTATTCCCGGGTTGCCTGCGAAACCGCCACCAAAACCGGCTTCATCATGGTTCTGGGCGAAATCACCACCAAAGCCTTTGTGAACTTTGATGTGCTGGTGCGCAAGGTCCTGCTGGAGATCGGCTATGACAATACCGATAAAGGATTCGACGGCAACACCTGCGCGGTGATCTCCGCCATTGCCAACCAGTCTGGCGACATCGCCATGGGCGTGGACAAGGCGCTGGAAGCCAAAGCGGGCGAAATGACCGAAGCGGAAATCGAAGCCATTGGCGCAGGCGATCAGGGCATGATGTTCGGCTATGCCTGCGATGAAACCCCCACCCTCATGCCCACCCCCATTTACTACGCTCACAAACTGACCCGCCGTCTGGCGGAAGTGCGCAAGAACGGCACCCTGCCGTGGCTGCGTCCCGACGGTAAAAGTCAGGTGACGGTGGAATACCACTACGGCAAACCCGTGCGGGTAGATACGGTGCTCATCTCCACCCAGCACGCCCCGGAGATTTCCCATTCCGAAATTCGCGAAGCGGTGCTGGAGCACGTCATCCTGCCCACCTTACCGGCAGAGATGGTGGATGATCACATGAAGGTGTTTGTGAACCCCACCGGTCGGTTCGTCATCGGCGGTCCCATGGGCGATGCCGGCGTGACCGGGCGCAAGATCATCGTGGACACCTACGGCGGTATGGGACGCCACGGCGGCGGCGCCTTCTCCGGCAAAGACCCCACCAAGGTGGACCGCTCAGGCGCATACGCAGCCCGCTGGGTGGCAAAGAACGTGGTTGCCGCCGGACTGGCAAACCGCTGTGAGGTGCAGGTAGCCTACGCCATC
>FWWL01010103.1_pt1 | contig 11079 bp, 9 predicted proteins | sample 2228331 | NCBI WGS metagenome assembly FWWL01 (sample SAMEA103939775, study PRJEB20133) | metagenome
TATTAGAGAAGTCTTCCTAAAAACTCAATTGCATAAAATCAACCACCATCAATTAGGAACAGACTGAATCAAGGCTGGAATTCAGGACCAAGATTTTTTACCTATTACATAATTCATAAGGGAAATCAGTATGAACCTAATCACAATGAACATGCGGTATATGGTTTTGCGTGGCTGTTGGGGAAGACGGAAAAGCCACTCAAGTCCTGCTTTCTGCATCCAAACAGGTGCCTGTTTTACCTTGCCAGTTATAAAATCAAATGCAGCACCAACACCTAACTGAACTGGCTTAATTTTACCTTTATGCTGTGCCATCCATTTTTCCTGCTTCGGTGCCCCAAGAGAAATGAATAATATATCTGCTTCGGAAGAATTTATTTTTTCTATGATTTCTGTATCTTCTTCTGGGGTTAGTTCTCTAAATGGTGGAGAAATAGAACCCACTATGTTAAGCGATGTATATAATTCAGTAAGCTTCTTTTTTAACTTAATAAGTGTATCTTCCGTGTTTCCATAAAGAAAGATTTTTAATCCATTATTAGAAGCATAATCACATAATCTCAACATTAAATCAGTTCCGCGCACTCTTCCCTTAAATTTATATCCCAATATCTTCAGAGCAAAGGCGACACCAGCCCCATCTGGGAAAACACCTGCAGCATTATTCATAATTCCCTTGCTCATGCTATCTTTCTGTGCTCTCACTACTATATGCATGTCTGCTAAACAGAAATAATCTCCATTTTTCCTGGGAATATGTTCGGCCACTATCTTTAGGGCATCTTCAAGTCCAACTGCATAAAATCTAATTCCTTGAAAAATACAAGTAGTCATCCCTCTCCCTCTTATACTGTATTTAAAACCTTCTGATATATATGCATAAGTATCTCAAAATTTTTCTCCGCTGTATATTTTTCCTCAAATACCTTCCTTGCATTTTTGCCCATCTGTATGCATTCGTCTTCATGCTCAAGCATCCATTTAATCTTTGATGCAAGATCTTTGGGATTTCCAGGCTCAAAGAGAAGCCCTGTCTTACCATCCTCCACTAATTCAGCCATGGCTCCAAGCCAAGATGCAATCACTGGCTTACCACAGGCAAAGGATTCAATAGCTACTAATCCAAAATTTTCATACCAGCCCTCTGATGGCCAAATCAAAAAACGAGCCCTCTGTATTATTTTAAAGAGCTCTTGTCGCGAAATATTTGAAAGTAGTTTAACGTTTGGATAGTGAGCTGCGAATTGATAAACATCTCTCTGCAAAACTCCCGAGCCTACAATCACAAGAGGAACAGAGGATAAATTTTTCCAAGCCGCAATCAATGTTCTGATGCCTTTTTCCAGGCTTAATCTGCCAATAAAAAGAGCATACCGACCTTTTAAATTAGAACTATAGCCAGGATCTGGATAAACAAAATGAGGTTTAACAACAATTTTTTCAGATGGCAGTCCCCACTCTACAAATCGCTTTAAATAAAAATTGGTAAATACAATATATATATCAATAAATTTTTTCCACGTTGACATTACATTATGAATCGAAATCGTGAGTGTTATTCCAGCAGTTTTATACAAAGAATTTTTAAAGCACCTGTATCTTAAGGCAGGTAATGGAACAATACGATTTGCGCATTGTGTACACACTTGCCCATTTCTATAAATTGTTGCCTTAGGACAAAAAATACGTTGATTGTGTAAGGACTGTATTATTGGCACTCCCATTTCTTTGCAGGCATAATATGCGGAGGGTGAAATCAGATACCAGATATTGTGAAAATGAGCAATATCCGGTTTTTCTTTTTTGATTAATTTCTTAAGCTCTTTATACGTTTTTAGTGACCAGATATTTCTAAAAGGGAGAAATGCCTTATCCCATAATCCATATCCCATAATCTCGTCATTATGCTTTGTATAAGTTACTACATCAATGTTATTCCGTCTCAAGAGTTCAACTTCATTCTTAAAAACAACATCCTCTCCAGAAGGTGATGAAGACTGATAAAAATTATGTATTAACAGTACTTTCACTTTTTTGCTTCAATAATTAAATTTTTATCTGGTTCGTCGGTCAAATAATTATTCTCAAATTGATACCGTTCAAAATATTCAGCATAACTTTCATTAGGATTTTGTTTCTTAGGATTTGTAAAACCGACCTGTTCTAAAATGAATTTTAATGAATAATAATCATAATACCATTTGTGAGTTTCACCGGCTTTAGCCGCGTCCCCTTTTATAATTTTTTCAATAAGTTTTACTAAAGGTTTTTGTTTCATTGTTCCATATGATTCTCTTCTTACCATTTGTTCAAAAATGTCATCTAAAGCTTTATTATACTTTTCCCATATATATTGCTCATAATTACCCTTTTTAATTTCATTAAGTATGACAGTATATCTTGAAATTAGATATTCCAAATTTGGGGTTACAATTCTTATAATTCCACCAGATTTTAAGACCCGATAACATTCTGTTAAAAAAAGAAGGCATCTTTTTTATCTATTTTTTATCTAAATGTTCTATGAAGTGGGAAGAATATGCAAAATCTACCGTGTTATCGTTAAAAGGAATCCCTAATCTTAAATCATAACAAATTATGTTGGTTTTTGATAAGTTAAGAAGGTTTTTATATCTTTCGTTTGAAATAATTCCTAATATGTTTAGGATCTTAGAAATTGAAATATGATGGGCAAGTTTTGCATAAAGCGAAAAATCAATATTATTCCATTCTTGGTGCACTTTAGTGCCGCATGCTAAATTTAACAATATCTTGCCCTCTTTGCTTTTAATAAGACTTAATCTTTTCTGTTTTTTAGACAGTAATTCCATAATAAATCTCACCTCCAGAAAGAAATGATGATTGATAAAAATTAAAAATTATGAATTAATCAATAATCAACACATCCCACTCAAACCCAATAAACTACGACCACCAACCTATAACCTGCTACCTATAACCCAAAACCTCTTCGTAAATTTTTCTAATAAACTCCCCCTTTTTCTCCCATGTGTAATGTTCTTTAACCCTTCTTCTTCCCGCTTCACCCATTCTTTTTCTTAACTCCGGGTCATTTGCTAATTTTAATAATGCTTCTGCGAGATCATTGATTGTCTGTTTATATGTTATCGGTTTAACTTTAATTCCGCATTCATCGGTAACCACTTCCCCCGGTCCACCATAATCAAGACATACGACAGGCAATCCTGTGGCCATAGCTTCAACCACAACCATCCCACCACCCTCAAAAGAAGGGAAGAGAAAAATATCTGAATCAGCCATTCTCTTTAAAACATGATCACGTGAGATATTGCCAGTGAATTCTACAATGTCATCTATCTTTAATTTCTTTGTAAGGTTTACAAGATTATTCTTTTCCATGCCATCTCCTATAATAGTCAGGCTAATATTCTTGTACTGAGTATAAGCCAATGCAAATGCCTCTAAAGCCAGATGAAAACCCTTAAAGTAGATTAGACGACCAACTGAGATGATTTTAATACCTTTGCTATTATCTTTATTTTTGTTTCTTTCTAACAAGCAACTATCCACCGCGTTTTGCTGCTGGATAAAGAACTTGCACTTCGCAACTAAACTAAATGGATATTTATTGGGTATATGGTCATTTATAGTTATGATAATTTTTGCTCTAAAAAGAGCAAAATAAAAAAATGGGTCAAAATATCTAAAAATTTTTTGGATATTTATTCTAATAATTTCTAATGATTTCGACTTTAAATTCGGTAGAAATCGCCATGGCATGGGTGGATGACTTCCGATTGGCCCCCAAACAAAAGGCACTTTGAGAAGAGCCATGGATGATGGAATCCAATCATTTACAAATGTTATATGATGGGCAATATCAAATTTTACTTCTTTAACTAATCTTTTTGCCTTAAAATAAGCAGCAAATTGCCATAAATAATAATACAGATGTATCCCCCTCTGACCTTTTTTCCAGAATCTTATCCATTTTGGTAAATCAACATAAACAAAATGAAGATTAGGTTCAGGATTTTTATTGAGTTCTTCCTCTATGACTTCTTTATTATTCGCCCTAGTAATAACCCACACCTCTGCGAACCTTGCAATTTGCTTTGCCCAGTTCCAGCCGACACCAGGCTCAGAACCCTTGTGCGGTTCACAGGCATAGGCACTGATGAGGACTTTCATTTTTATTAGATTATAATTTTATGAATTCCTATCTGATAAATATCGGATATACCCATTTAAATGAACCAAAGCCTTATCTATCAATTCAAAATTCTTTTCCTTCTCATCCTTGGTAATATAACATATCATCCAAAGAGGAGATTAGGTTGACTGAGATATTCTCAACACATCATCAACAATTCTATATTGTTCCTCCTTGGGTATTTCGCACCCAATTTACTAATAAATCTCCTAACTTCCTTCTGTGCACACCTTCGAGCAATCAAGTCTTTCAAAAATTTTGAAACTTTTCCTCTTCATTTTTCCTTTTATTTTACCAATAACTATTAACGAATAACCATTAACTATCATATATTAAGCAATAACTTTATAATTGCTCTCCGTTCAACCGCTGATTCTGAAAGCTGCTGTGTTCTATCCTCCTCCACTGCCATCCTGAGTAAATATACCATCGCTAAAACATTGATAGGTAATATTTCTATATCAGTGATTTTCCTCAAAATACTATAATGGGAGGGATAAGTTATATAATTTAATAATTTATCCCCGTGTTTTTTCTTGAGTAACAATCCTGTCTGGAATAAAAAATGTATTATGTCTATACCGGCAGGTGCTTCAAGCATTGCAGATTCCCAGTCAAAAAGAAAAACACTCCTCCCTTTCCACAGCATATTCCATGGCGCAAAATCACCATGAGATAGAGCAAATAGAATCTCTTTATCTCCTATCTTATCTTCAAGATATTTCAATGCGTCTTTTAATAAATCTTTGTATGAAAGTGGATAATTCTCCACACCGGTTTTAAGATTTCTGTAAAAATCTGATTCAACAAACTTCTTCTTTACAGAGGTTTTTTCTATCAACACCCGCAAAACATCAGCGTAATCCTCATTAAACTCGCCATATCCGCTTTTTCCTTCAAAAGGCACTGGGGTCTGAATTAGCACATACGCTTTCCCAATCCACCCGTGATGTAAACATTCCGGCAACGTAACATTTACCCCATAATCCCTATCCCTTATCCCATAATCCTTACCCCTATCACCCATCACTCTTAAAATCTTCGCTTCATTTTTTACTCTCTCTATCGCCAGAGGCGTTTCCCCAATCTTCGCATAACCCAGAACCTTACCATCAGCGGACAATATCATCGCGGTAATCTTACGAAATGGACCCGGTGTTCCTGTAGAGAGAGCAATGGCAATATCATCCCTTTTGAAAAGTTCAATAAGGCATTTTCTAAATGTTTCAGATTCATCTGCCAGTTCAAGAGTCAATTTTTTTGACTTCAAAAACTTCAAAGCTCCTCTTGCGGATAAAAATCTCATAAAACCTTTGAATGCCCTGCCAACAGAACTGTATGGTAGATACAAATCCCATGCTTTTTCTGCCAGAGAGGGATTTACTGGTATAATCCATCGGCAATTTTTCTTTGATGGGAGAGCGATGTAATCTCGTGATACATTTGAATTCCATAAATATTTACTTTGAAACAATACATGACTTTCTGTATATTCTGAAATTTTGTCTAAAATTTTTATAGAAACTTCATCGATGACTTCTAGAAGTGGTTTCTCTGTAGAAATAATAATTGGATTGGGTAATTTAAATATGAGTTGCCTAAATTCATTTACTTGTCTATTAAGCTCAGAAAGAGGTAATTCTGGCTTTCGTCTATATAGTGTTTCTGGCGAAGCATCAAGATAAATTGTTACATTCGGCTTTGGTATAAATGGAAGAAAGAATTGAATTAACCATTTTGGTAGATTAATTCGCGCCCTAAAAGGGTCAACTATTATATCATAATAATATCTATCAAAAAATATTATAGCATTTCTTACTAGTAATCGATATGTAATAAAATAATAACCAATTACAAAATCAAATAAATAATATAGCAATCTTATAATAGAAAAAATTTTACCAGAAGGTTTACTCGCATGGGGATTTGTAACGGGAATATTTGAAACCTCTTTCCACTTCCATGGCTTATATATATTTTTCAAGGGTGGTAAAAAGCCCGGACGCCAGTGAATTATTCGACTTTTATCGGAATGGAAAATACCAGAAATTTTTTTAAATGTAGCAGAAGCAATGGTAGATTTTCCACATCCATCAGGCCCTATAATTGCTACTATCCTCCCAGGCGGGTTAATTCTTATTTGTAACTCTTTGTAGAGAAAAAAAATAGAATTCATAAACTGTTTTAACAGTCTTTTTTTAAAACTATTAACTATTATTTTCAGAAAAATACTTTTCCTTATGATAATGGTTGACCTAATTCCTTCTTTTTTTATCAAAGACATCGTTTTTTGACTTAATTTTTTTCCGATAATACTACTTAATGTCGATAAGAATTCCTCCGGAAAATTGTCAATTGAATTTAGTATTTTGCTTATGTACTTAGTTTTTATAAAACCGCCTGATAAATATGATGAGAACCAAGATATTATTGCTTCATCAACCGGATCAGAGATATAAAAGGATTTATATCTTCTCCTACGCTGTAATATTTCTTTTCCAGAGAGATATATAAAACTATAGGTCTCTTCATTTGTATGAATATCAATCAATAGGGAAAACAAATCTTGAGTATCAACTTCATATTTATAAAACCTATAATTATATACATAAGAACGACGGATTATTGGCAATAATCTTAAACTATATCTATGTTTAAATTCTAAAAGTATATTTTCAACCCTTCGGATTGAACTTTTATCTACCAGAATATCTATGTCTCCACCTATATTCTCCTCAGGTAAGTATTCATAATTCCTTAGCACAACAAAAGCAATATTTTCTTTTTCAAAATAATCAAAAATCCAGTCAAGATATTTCTTTAATTCGCTTTCCATAACAAGCCAACTGCTTTTTTAAAAAAGCAATCTTATGTATTAATACAAAAAGAGACATAAAAACTAACATCTCCGGGTTTGGTACTCCAAAAATTCCATAGTCCATTACTGTATGAAGCAAGGCACCTAAACTAGCCAGATATACACCTCCTATTGGGAGTCTTCTATCTGATTTAATCTTTTTTCTAAGTCCGAACCAAGATTTAACAATAAATAAAGCAAGAATAAAACCAACAATACCTGTACCTAATAGAATCGATATATAACCATTATGAGGCTGATTCATCACTCTCCCCATCTCAGGCACATAAAAATCTAATCCCTGAGAAGTATTTGTAAGATAACCATAACCTGTAAAAATAAATGGTGAATTTAGAAATTCATAAAGAAGGTTTTTCCAAATATATATTCTGCTATTAAGGGTCATTGATTCTTCCATCGAAGAACGTCTTATTAACCAATCGATCGTCACTCTGAAGTTGACACCTGCAGCTATCAATAAAAATAACCATAAAATTTTTGTGTAAAGATGTTTCTTTGTGCGCCATATAGGGAGACCTGCAAGGGAAATTCCTAATATGAGACTAGTCCTGCTTTGACTCCAATATAAAACAAAAGAAGACAATGCTATACCCCAGATATTTTTTAGCCATGATTTTATGCCAGCAGTATTAATTAACTCATGAAAATAAAACAAAAATATTATTAGGGATAATCCCGCAACAATATCTGTTCGTAGGAAATATCCGCCCAATCTTGATTTAGGCATACCAGTATATGGATCGAATCCTGAGAATTTTGTTCCCCAATTGGGTAGGAAGAATGCAATTATTAATGTGAAAATTATAAATAAGGAAGCAATCAGGAACAGGTCATTAATAAAACTATATGCTTGTTCTACGTCCTTAACTCTATGCACCAAAATTATAACTACCAAAATTATAAAAGCTGTTTCGATCCATCTATAAAAAGAATAAAACTTATTGCCTGACAATATCAGGGTTATTCCTGACCACAAAATGTATAACCATACCCATTTCATTGAACCTTTGAATGCCCAGCTAAATTTTTGAATATTAGGTAGGAATAAAAAAAGTGTATATGTTATGACAATAACTCTAAGCAATGCTTTAACCCAGTTCCAACCATATAAAGATGATATATCCAAAACTGCTTCTGATTCCGGAGGACTAATCCACCAGGCAAAGATAATAAACAACATTAGCTGTCTAACCCACATTTGATAGTTCCTTGTAATAACTTAGAATCTTTTCAGCAACCGTATCCCAACTATATTTTTGTCTAACAAGATTAATAGCATTATTTGATATCTTTTGTATCTTGTCCTTACATTTGATTTCTTTAATTGCGATCAATAATGCTTCTGCAATTGCTTCAGGACTTAGTTTACACACCCATCCTGCCTCATGATTGAGGATATCATCCGCCATGCCTGTCCCATAAGAAACAAGACATCTTGCTCCTACAGAAAGGGCCTCAAGCAAGACTGTAGGTAGACCTTCAGACCTTGATGGTACAATAAACAGATCCGCTCCACTCATAAATAAAAATTTATCCCCTCCAAATACTGGGCCAAATAAATTAACCCTTTTACTGATACCGTATCTTTCAGCCATTCCACTTAATTTGTTCAAAGAATTATTTATATCTGGCCCAACCAGCAAAAGATAAGTTTTTTCGGTTCCTATTTTTTTCGAGAATATAGAGAAACCTTGCATCAAAAGATCAAGCCCTTTACTATATATGTCAAGACGTCCAAGAAATAAAATAACCGTCGAATCGATGGGAAGCTTAAAATACTCTATCAAATAACTTTTTGCCTTACTATAATCGTAATATGGCTGATCCTCAACTCCATTGGGTACAATGACTTTAAGGGCTCTACAATGTAACCCTAATGACTCAAATTCCATTAATTCTTGTTGTGTAAGAAAATGAATCATTTTTGCTCTTTTTAAAAGCCTGCTCTCAAATATTTCCAGCCAGTTTTTTTTTAGAATTTTATTACGCTTTAATGCTTCTGCTCGATATCCCCCATGAGGAGTAATAACATATGGGATACTCATTCGAGTTAATATATCTCCTATAATTTGAAATTCTGGGATAAAAACAGAGTGAAAATGAACAATATCTGGTTCGATTTCTTTTATCCTTTGAATGATACCCTTGTTTACCAAAAATCTTGTTTTCGATTGAGCATAAATTTCTACCCTTGGATGCCCTGAGAGAATTTGACCATCATATTGAGAATTTTTCGTAATGCTTATTACATAAACTTCAGCTCCATAAATCTCCTGATATTTTGCTAAATAAAATACTACTTTACTAACTCCACTTGTTGTATTATCAGGTTTCGCTTTTCCTAAAAGAACATGTATGATCTTCATCATGAGTTAATCCTTTATTAGAATTTTCTTACTCCAAGTTTCGCAAGTATATAATTGTATATATATCCCAATTCTCCTCTCAATAATAGAAGTAATAATCTCCTTAATCTGAAAAATTTTTGCCACCCATAAAATTTTAAATCTTTTTTTATCCCCCAAAATCTCTCTCTATATTCATCACATTCAGGTTCAGAATATGCTATCCCTTTTACTCTCTGCATTGTTTTGCTTGAAGAATGCATCCTAAATGTCCCTAAATCCTCATTCAAATAGCCAAACTTGGCCTTTTGCTTTACAAATTTATAATATAATACTGAATCCATAGAATATTGACACCTATCTTCAAGCATACCTACCTTGAAGAAAATGTCTCTTTTCCATGCCGTTGAAGATTGACAAATTCCTAACTCACCATATAAAAGAGCCCCCATATTAAATGATACTGCCACAGACCTTCTTATCAGATTATCGTCTTCATCTATGTAGTAAAAATTCCCGTAGACAATGTCTATTTCAGGATTATATCTGAAAAATTGACATATTTTATGCAAGGCACCTGGCAAATATAAATCATCCGAATTCAACCATGCCAAAATCTCCCCCGTACTTTTCATAAACCCCTTATTTATTGCATCAGCCTGGCCATTATCCTTTTCACTTACCCAATAAGTCAAATACTTCTCATACTTCTTTATTATCTCTACGCTCCCATCTGTCGAACCGCCGTCTATTATTATGTATTCAAGGTTTGGATAATTCTGGTTTAAAACGCTCAAAATTGTTCTCTCTAAAAACTGCGCCTGGTTATAGGAAGGCGTAACAATAGAGATTTTGGGCCATGATGGGTCCTTGTTCAAGAGAATCTTTTCGTCAAACAATGGCTTTGAGACAAATTCCTTTATTTCTTGTGAGGTGAATTTTTTCATTTTTCCACCTCCAAAAATGTTTCATCTTATGTTTTGATAAATTTAAAAGCATCTTTAAAATTGTTTCAATTCTGTAAAATTATTTTTAGCAAGTTCACTGTCAAAATAATTTTAAACTTTTGAATAACGTTTTTCAACTCTTCTGAAGAACTTTTTAAAATGCTACAAAATTGTTTAAATTCTTTCAGACTATTTCTTCATGCTCCTTCATAAAATTTGCACAAATTGAAGTAGCTGCTCTCCTCATCTGTGTTGTTGAACCATTACAATTCTTCTCTTGGGAAATTAGCAATTATTTTATATGTCTCCAAAGTAAGGAGATAAGCCATTTTAAGGACCTCAAGCTCCCTTACCCTTCTCACTCTCCACTTCATACACATACACTTACATTTATGCCATTTTATTTTATCATATGTTCTAAGGCCAGCAATAACAAGCATTCCTGCAATTATTGTCCATAAGACGTCTGCCTCGAAAACAGGAGGTGGAGAAATATTTTTAGCTAATACTCCATATCCTTGAAGAATCTGCCAAAGCCACAATAGCAGTGGATATACCACAAACTGATAACAAAGTGCTATAGCCCCAATCCATCCAATGGCAGGCCTCCATCCTGCAACAAAGATTGATGGATGTCTTGCCTCTTCGATATTAATTTCATGCACTTTTTCAATAAGCTCGGCTTCTATCTCAAATCTTTTTAGCTCAAGTTCG
>FWWL01010107.1_pt1 | contig 11076 bp, 9 predicted proteins | sample 2228331 | NCBI WGS metagenome assembly FWWL01 (sample SAMEA103939775, study PRJEB20133) | metagenome
GAACATTTGGAAAGCGAATTGAGACAGGCGCTCGAAGAAGTAGCCCGCCTGCAAAACGCTCTCGCCAATGCCAACATGCGCATTATCGAAATGCAGTCCTCCTCCAGACCAAACCCGAATCTCAACATTAAAGATACAGAAGCAGTAATTTCGATCATTCAAGAATTGCGTCAACCAGTATCTTCGGTCATCGGCTATACCGATTTGTTAATCAACGAATCTATCGGAAATCTCAGCAACCAACAACGGAAATTTCTGGAACGAATCCGATCCTCATCCGATCGAATGCAATCTTTACTGGATGATTTACTGCAGACCTCGGTATTCAACCTCAGTCCAATTGAACTGGTACCTCAACCGCTCGATGTCGAAACCCTTCTGGATCAAGCCATCACGGATATGTCTGAATTGTTGCGTGAAAAAGAAATCAACTTGCTGATGGATGTTCCTGAAGATTTGCCCACTTTTTACGCCGATCGTGATGCTCTTCATCAAGTTTTGATTCACCTACTTCAGAATGCGGGCAGCGCCACGCCACCGGAAGGGAATATCACTCTAAAAGTGAAAGTGGAACAAGGTGAGAAAAGTACCCACTTTGTGTTGTTTCAAATAACGGACGAGGGTGGCGGCATTCCTGCAGACGAATTATCACGCGTATTTTCCCGACGGATCAAGAATATTACGCCAACAATCCGCGGGGTTGGAGATTCCGGCGTAGGCCTTTCAATCGCGAAAACCTTGGTTGAAGCCCACGGCGGAAGGATTTGGGTTGAGAGCGATGGTGAAAGAACTTCTACTTTCAGCATTTTATTACCCGTTAAGACCCCCGCCTTCAACACAAAAACATTGGTCTCATAAATGACTCAGGTTTTGCGCGGTTTTATCCCAATTCTCATCTCAGCAGCCCTCGGTTTGATCGTTTTGGGCGCAATGGTTGCCAGTCTTTCTGAAGGTCAGTTAATTTCACCACCCACACCGACCCAATACCCGACCCTTCCGCCGCCCAACTTGACCCCCATCAGCCAAGTTCAATCTCCAGAAGTGGTTACCGCTTCCCACACGCCTCTGCCTGCTACTCGAACCGCCTGTCCGCAGCCGCTGGGTTGGCAAGTCTACACCGTCCAAACCGGTGATACCTTGGAGGGATTGGCTCAACAATATGGCATCGCCGTAGCAGAATTACTCGCTGCCAATTGTTTATCCTCGACAATTACCATTCCGGGCGCTCAAATTTACGCGCCGCCGCTGATTACCTCCACCCCCACCCTCCTGCCGATGCTTTCGTTGACCATAACCCCCACTGCAACAAGGTGCGCTCCTCCGCGCGGGTGGATTCGCTATACCGTTCAACCCGGAGATACGCTGACCCGACTGAGCGGACTTTATCGGGTTTCGGTGTGGGAACTTAGACAGGCCAACTGTTTGTGGAGCGATTACATCCGCGCTGGTCAACGACTTTATGTTCCCAATGTTGCCACCAGCACCTTTACCGACGTACCGGAAAGACCTCAACCAACCCAACCTGTCCTGCCTTCGGTTACCAACACTTCTGTACCGACAACAACTCATACCCCTGTTCCATCTCCATCCAATACCCCCTTACCGCCAACCACATCTCCAACAACCGTCCCCACTGGAACTTTTACCTCCACCCCAACGTCTATACCTTCGGATACGGCTACCCCACAGCCATCTCCAACGGACACATTGGAACCAACCTTGACGGAGACTACGGTCACCCCTTGAAGGAACCTTGAATGCGTAAAATTACTTGGATATTCGTTTTGATGCTTTTGATCGCCGTAGCATGTAATTTACCGGTTTCCAATTTTACTGGTGAGCCAAGTCCGCGTGCCATCTCCCAGCGGATTGTTACCCTGGATCCCAACGCACCGCCAACCCCTACCCCCTTCATGCCTGTTGCGCCAACGCCAACCCCTGATTCAGAGCAAACTCCACCCCAGGATCTTACTCCCTCACCCGAACAACAAAGCGCCCCTCCTGCACTGGTGCAACCCGAAGACACGATCAGCATCCTCATTCTGGGTTCCGATTGGCGGCCCAATGCCGGTTTTCGTACGGATATAATTATTCTTACCATTGTCAATACTCGTACCGGTGCCGTCAGCATGGTTTCATTTCCCCGCGATTTGTATGTTTCGATACCGGGAGTTGGTCAACAACGAATCAACACCTCGCAACAGTTTGGCGGCTTTGCCCTCACTCAGGCTACTTTTCAAAATAACTTTGGCATTAAACCCGAATATTATGTATTGACAAATTTTCAAGGTTTTATCAACATCATTGACCGGCTGGGCGGAATCGAAGTTGAAACCGCAAGAAACCTGACCGATACCTGTAAATTGCCCCAAGCCGTTAATGGGTACTGTTCGGTAGGGCCGGGCCGGGTTTACATGAACGGCGAAACCGCTTTATGGTATGTCCGCTCGCGATACAGCACCAACGATTTTGATCGTACCCGCCGGGCCCAAGAAGTAATGCTGGCGGTCTTTAAAAAACTGATGAGCCTTGATGCCCTGTCCAAAGCCCCTCAGTTGTATCAGGAATTTCGCAGCAATGTCGAAACCGACATCCCGCTGGATTTAGCGCTCAAACTGGCTGGTTTTGCGCCGGGACTGGTTTCCAACCCCGAACGGATCAACCGTTTTGCTATTGGTCCCGGCGATGTTTGGAACTATACGACAGATACCGGCGCACAAGTTTTGATTCCCGTTCAGGAACGTGTGCAGGCCATTCTCCGCGAAGCGTATCAGGTGAAATAAATTCATTTGCTTGGAAAAAATGATTTGACTTTCCCCGATTTCTGTTGTACACTCGATGTATATATAGTAGGCTATACGAAAACACAAGGGAATCGTGGACAATGTCTTCCGAATCTTCGCCTTCCATTCACATCACTTCGCAAACCCCTTTGCTGCCTGCCATCCGCTCTTGGGAAATTTATCTGCTCGATCAAGGAAAATCCCCTTATACCGTCCGAGCTTTCCAGAATGACTTGCAACTCCTAGCAGGTTACCTGCCGCCTGATCGAGCCATTGGTGCTATTAGCACACGCGACATTAATAACTTTCTCAACTGGCTGCAACAGGGGCGAGGAGTTCCTTGCAGCCCAAAAAGTCTTTCGAGACGAATTACCTCCATCAAGTCTTTTTTCCGTTGGCTGCACCAATCTGGGCGCATCCTGGTTGACCCGGCAGAAAAAGTGGTTCAGCAATCCGTCATCAGTCCCCTTCCCACCGTTTTGACGGACGAAGAAGTAACCAAAACACTGGAAGCCGCCAAAAGATACCGTTCGGCAAAAAAGCCGGATGCCCGTCCCTATACGCTTTTGCTTCTCTTGCTGTCAACCGGAATTAAGAAAGGGGAGTGCCTGAATATACAAACCAACCACATAGATTTAGATGCGCCGGGCGGTCCGATTTTATTTGTTCGTTATGCCAGCCCGCGAAACCGATACAAAGAACGTAAAATACCCTTGCCTGATGAGTGGGTCGCCAGTTATCAGGAATATCTGGCGCAATATCAACCAAAAGATATCATCTTCCCATGGTCACCAAGGCGGCTGGAATATCTGTTGGAAGATATTGGGGAAGAGGCCGGTCTAGAAAAACATCTCTCCTTTGATATGTGCCGATGGACTTGTGCCTTGCGGGATTGGAACTCAGACATGAACCGCGAACATCTTCGCCAAAAATTAGGGATTTCCAAAATCCAATGGCGTGAAATTAGCATGAAGCTGAAACAACTCAGCCAGAACGGTACAAAATACGATTAAATGTGCACAAGTTTAAGGTGCAACACATGTCGGGTGTCCGGCGTGATGCGCGCTTGATCAGCGATTTGCAAGCCGGGTAGCCACACAACCTGATCACCGCTTACGACAACCGGATACCGAGAACGCAATGGGCGGGGAACTTTCTTTTCGGTTAAAATATCCGCGATTTTCATGCTTCCATTCCGCATCCCCAATGGACGAAATCTCTCTCCCCGTCTCCACACTCGTACTTGCAAGGGAAAGTGGACTTTTTGCGCATCAAGCCATGCTTCAAAGAGGTTATCTTTCCAGGTCGAAGGGACTTCCACAACCTGGATGAGTTCTGCTTTTAAGAACCATTCACCTCCCAGATTCAACTCCCCTTCACCGGCAAGAACAAACGCCTTATCCGCCAGAATCGAAGGATACCCACCGCTGAATGGATTACTTGTCTCATCTTTCAGGTAAATCCAATTTTGGGCAAACAGCAATTCGATCCCATCCCCCAATTGAATAATTCCGCTACGGCGACCAGATTGAATTTCCTTGATCGCTAGATTCAAACTCTGCCAGTCGATCTTCTGACTGGTAGGCTTAATATCTTTGACCGCCTCTCTTAGCAAGAGACTGAGCAACGCCTCCGGCAATTCCCGCAACCGTTTTGCAGAAAAGGTTAACCATTGACCTTGGAAACGATCTACGCATACCTCTTGATATGTCTTTTCGATAACTGGTTTGACCACCCGCAAATGATCATTGACCACCCGGCTCATCGTCCACAATCTGTTTTTGATTTGTGGATTGTATTCCTGCAATTTCGGAATCAGATCGAGCCGAACTCGATTACGGGTGAATTCCACACTTCGATTGGTCACATCCTGTAGAGGTTGTATGCCATTCTCCTGACAATAGTGCTCAACTTCCGTCCGCCAAAAACTCAGTAAGGGACGAATTACCGGTATAGATGTAGAAAAGTCACGTAGAATGATGCGGTAATCCATTCCCCTCATCCCATCTAACCCGCTTCCCCGGATAAGGTTCATCAGCACAGTTTCAACCTGATCATCAGCGGTATGGCCAACCGCAACCGCTTGGGCGTCCTTCTCCTCAGCCTTTTTGAATAAGAATCGATAGCGAGCTTGACGGGCAGCAGCCTCCAATGAGCAATGAGTCTGTTCCGCCAAAAGGCGCACATTCTCCTGACCAGCAATAAATCCTTCGGCACCCCAAACATCCGCCAAATGGTGGACAACTTGCAATTCATCGCGGGACTCACGGCGCAATTGATGATCAAAATAAACCACCCAAACGGGAACTTTCACACGAAGGAACAGGTGAAGCAGCGTCAGACTATCAGCCCCTCCCGACACCCCCACTACGACGGGTTGATCCCAAGTGATCCGACAATCTTCCTGCAAGATCCGCTTAAATTTCTCCAGCACGTTCTCATTATAGCATGTCCAAATCGGCTGAAAATCTTCCAAAACCAAAAACCCAACCAAATTAAAACAATAAATTGTCTTGTGCGAGATTTGAGATTGTGCTAGACTGTTTTAAGCGTTTTTTTCAGTGAGGCAGGAATGAAAGAAAAAATTTTGATTGTTGACGACGACCTTGAAACATTGCGTCTGGTGGGATTGATGCTTCAACGGCAGGGCTATCAGGTCATTTCTGCAAGGAATGGAAAAGAAGGCATGGTGCTGGCAGTAAAAGAACATCCTGACCTGATTGTGCTGGACATTATGATGCCAGACGTGGATGGGTATCAAGTGGCAAAGGATATACGTTCAAACCCGGAAACGGCCGATATCCCCATCTTGATGTTCACCGCTAAATCTCAGGTAGATGACAAAGTTACAGGTTATGAAGCCGGCGCGGACGACTATTTGACTAAACCCGTTCACCCCGCCGAATTGATTGCTCACATTAAGGCTTTACTGAGTCGCACACGCGCAAGAGTCGGCCAGCAGGTTCAGAAAAGCGCGACCATGATTGGGGTGTTGGCAGCCAAAGGTGGAATGGGAACTTCGACACTTGCCCTGAATCTGGCTTTGGCGTACTACCAGCGTACTCGCAAAGAAATCATCGCCGCGGAGATTCGCGCCGGTCAGGGTACTTGGGCAGGAGAGTTAAACTTTCCAAATGCAGAAGGACTGAACAATCTACTGAACATGCGCAGCGGTGAAGTGACGCGGGCAGCAGTCGAAAAAGAACTGGTCAGAACCACTTTCGGGATCCGCCTGCTATTAGCCAACCACCACATCAAAGACTTTGCTTTGCTGCAAAACGCCGTCCCACAATTAGAAGCGATTCTTCATCACCTCTCCACGCTAGGTGATGTGGTCTTTGTAGATATTGGTAATCCCTTCTTGCCCGGTTTTGAAAAAGTCATCGCCTATTGCGATGAAGTAATTCTGATTGCTGAACCTCAGCCTTTCTCATTGAAACGCACCAATCAATTAATGGATGAACTCATCGAGTATGGATTTGGAAAATCAAAAATTCTGAATGTCGTCATTGTAAACCGCGTACGGGCCGATTTGCAACTCTCCGCACTTCAAATCCAGGAAATGTTGGGCAAACCAATCACGCTGGTGATTCCGCCTGCACCCGAACAATCCTATCACGCTGCTCTGCGTAATGTACCCCTCATTCAATTGCAGCCCGATGGTATTCTTAGCCAGCAAATCAACCGGCTGGCAGCCCTCTATGCAGACCGCTTGAACAAATAAATGACGATCCAGACATTGGAGGAAGCCGCCCAAAAAGCGGCAAATCTTATAAGGGAATCCAAATGGCTGGTCGTGTTGACTGGGGCCGGTATTTCAACGCCATCCGGCATCCCTGATTTTCGTTCTCCCACTACCGGATTATGGTCACGCGACAACCCAATGGAAGTTGCCTCCCTCTCTGCCTTCCGCTACCGCCCGGAAAAATTCTTCAATTGGTTGCGCCCTCTGGCCCGTGATATGATCCAGGCCCAACCTAATCCGGCTCATCTGGCGCTGGCGCAGTTGGAAGCAAAAGGCATTCTCAAGGCCACTATCACCCAAAACATTGATGGCCTTCATCAGAAAGCCGGCGCTAAAAATGTTTTTGAAGTTCATGGTTCCATGCAAAAATTGAACTGCCCATCATGCCGCCAAAACTACCCGGTGGAGAATTATCTCGAATCCTTTCTCCATCGGGAAGAGATTCCGCGCTGCCCCAATTGCCGGGCCATCTTGAAACCTGGCATCGTTTTGTTTGAAGAACTTCTCCCAGTGGATGTGTGGGAGAAAGCCGAAGAACAGGCTTCTAAAGCCGATCTGTTCGTCGTAGTAGGCAGTGCCTTGGAAGTAACACCGGCAGCGCATTTGCCGCTGTTTGCCTTGGAAAACGGCGCTCGCTTAATGATTAATACTTTTTCACCAACCTACCTCGACTCTCAGGCAACTTTATTATTACCCTTTGACGTTGCCAAAATCTGGCCCGAAATCGTCAATTCTCTGGGTTAATCCAAATCAACGACTACCCCGCCGCCCGAATTGACGCTCCAGCAAGTCCACAGACAAGTGAATCATGGTTGGTCTTCCATGGGGGCAAGTACGCGGAAACTGACAGCGTTCCAAATCTCGTACCAGCGCATTTTGCTCGTCGGTGGAAAGGATCTGCCCGGCTTTGACAGCTGCCCGTTTACACACCCGGGCAATCACCCGCGCTTCAATATCGGCTTGCAGTGGCGTTTCATCCTCCTCAAAATTCTCCACGAGCGAATGCACTGCCGCAAGCGGGTCCATACCGCTCAATAATGACGGAACACGTCTGACACGGAAGGTATTACCCCCAAACGGCTCAATCTCAAATCCCCAGCGATCTAGCAGGTCTAACTGAGAACGAAGCAGCGCAGCGGCCTGGGGCGGCAATTCAAAGGTTTGGGGGTGCAACAAGGCTTGAGAGGGAATCTCCTTACCTGCATGGCGCATGAACTTTTCGAACAAAACCCGCTCATGGGCTGCGTGCTGATCAATAAGATACAATCCGTCTGGACCTTCTGCAACCAGATAAGCCGCACCAACCTGGCCAATCACCCGCAGGAGTGGCAGCGAATCAACTTGTAGTTGAACAGGCGCTTGATCGATTCCCTTACCAGCAAGCTCGAACTCATCTTCGTTCCGGGTTAAATCTGCCTGACGTGCCATTTCCCAGGCAGGGTCCACCACTGCCTCAGACGTTCGGCTCTGCCAGGTAGGGGAACTCAGTTGGGGTGCAGGCGAATAAGCCAGTAACGCCCGTTTGACCGCCCTTTGCACAACCCTGAAAACCCGATCTGCGTCGCGAAATCGAACCTCGGCTTTTGCGGGATGGACGTTCACATCTACCATTTCGGGAGACATTTCCACAAAGAGGGAAGCAATTGGGTAACGGCCCACCATTAATAAGGTGTGATATGCTTGAATCAAGGCTGTAGTGAGGCCGGTATCCTGCACCCAACGCCCATTGATGAAAAAAGTAATTTCCCGGCGGTTCGAACGGCTGATGCCAACCGGACTAATCAACCCCCTGATACGCATATCCTCATCCTCGAATTCCACCTCTAACATCTGCTTTGCAAGGTCATTGCCGTAGATCTGTGCCAACACCTCGCGGCGATTGTTTTTTCCGTGACTTAGCAAAACTTCCCGCTCGTCCACCACCAATCGAAAACGCACCTGCGGATAAGCCAGCGCATACCGAGAAACCAATTGGGTAATTTGATTTCTTTCGGTTAAGTCGCTTTTCAGGAATTTCAGGCGGGCCGGAACATTAAAAAACAGGTTTTCAACCCGTACCAGTGTCCCAAACGGCAAGCCGGCTGCTTCATTGACAATCAGTTTTCCCCCCTCAACCACAATTTTTCTACCCATGTCTGCACTTTTTTCACGGGATATCAACGTCAAGCGCGATACTGATCCAATCGAAGCCAGAGCTTCACCGCGAAAACCCAGTGTTGCAATTCGGAATAAATCTTCAGCGCTGTTCAATTTACTAGTAGCATGACGAGCAACTGCCAGCGTCAATTCTTCGGCTGGAATGCCGCAGCCATCATCATTAACTTCAATCAAATCCTTACCAGCGTTGACTACGCGAAACTCGATACGATGTGCTCCAGCATCCAACGAGTTTTCCATCAGTTCTTTTACCACCGATGCCGGTCTCTCGACCACCTCACCGGCAGCAATTTGTGATGCAACTTCTTCCGCTAATATCCGAATTGGCAAACTGCACTCCCTTTACATTCTCTTTTCAGATACCTACCTAATCGATTATACTCAAAAATGGAAATGAAACCTGACTTGCTGATTTTTGACCTAGATGATACCTTATATCCTCCTGAATCGGGGTTGTGGAACGCGATTGGGGAACGCATCAACCTGTATATTCAAATACGGCTTGGTTTACCCCTATTGGAGGCCATTGCACTTCGCGACCAAATGTATCATCAATACGGCACCACGCTTCGCGGTTTGCAGGTTCATTACGGCATCTCAGCACAGGATTACCTTGCCTTCGTCCATGATGTCCCCTTAAGCCGTTATCTCAAACCTGACCAACGTTTACGGCATGTTCTGAACTCCATTCCTCTACGAAAAATCATCTTTACCAACGGGGATCGTGCCCATGCCGGGCGTGTGCTGAACGCATTGCAGTTAGAAGAATGTTTCGACGACATCATTGATGTGTTAGATACTGCCCCTTATTGCAAACCAATGCCCCAGGCGTTCCAACTCGCCCTCCAAAAAAGCGGTATTCAGGATGCCAGCCGTTGTGTGCTTTTTGAAGATTCTCACCGAAATCTCGCTACGGCTCGATCCCTTGGTATGTTTACCGTCCAAGTCGGGAAAAACGCGCATCCCTCGCAGGCCGATAGGCAAATTGAAACCATCCATGAGGTAGGTTCTCTTTTTACAACCACCTTGTGCATTTCCCCCACGAGAGAAACATGAACGAAATATCTTTGACTGGCTGGATTGCCATTGGCATCATTACGGTTTTGCTGTTGGTGACAAATCTCAGCTTGATCTCGCTGCTCCGCAAGAAAGATACCGATCAAAACGGCGCATCTATTCTTACCGAAACCATGAAAGCTCTCAAAAATCCATGGGAGAAGGAAGATCGCCCCTTGAGGGAATTATCCGAGCAGGTTGCCAGGCTGAAGGACTCAAATTCCGGCAAAGACGATACAGTACCATGATTTTTCATTTTCACTTAACCCCACTTAACGGAGTAGAGATAATGAATTCCAAATTAATCCGAACCCTTTTGGTTTTGCTGGTAGCGGGTCTCTTGATGGGAGTAAGTTTCAGCATTGGGTTGGCTGCCGGTATCAGCCTGCCATCTACCGTCAGCCTGCCCAACCTTCCGATTCTCTCCGGCAATCCCATCACGGGAACTCCTTCTGCCACACAAACTGCCGTAAGCCGTGATACTTTGTTCGAGCCGTTCTGGCAAGCATGGGAACTGGTTCATGAGAATTATGTGGATCAACCTGTTGATGACCAATTATTGATGCAAGGCGCTATCCGCGGCATGCTGGATGCGCTGGGTGATCCTTACAGCGGATTCCTGACCAGTGACGAGTATCAACAGGCTAATGCCCCGTTGCGAGGTGAATACGAAGGCATCGGCGCATGGGTAGATACCAGCGGGAAGTATCTTACAATAATCAGCCCGATGGAAGGTTCACCCGCCGAAAAAGCCGGCCTGAGAGCAGGTGATCAAATCATCGCCGTCGATGGTGAGGATGTAACCTCACTCGATCCTCAACTGGTGTTGCGCCGTGTACTCGGACCCGCTGGCTCAACCGTAAGACTGACCATTTTGCGAGAAGGAGAAGAGAGTCCTTTCGAAGTTAGTATCGTCCGTCAGAAAATAACGTTGGAAACCGTCAGCGCGAAGATGCTGGACAACAATATCGCCTATATCAAAATCACCCAATTCGGGGAAAGAACAGACCGCGATTTACGCACCAAATTGCGGGAATTAATCAGAAACAACCCCGCGGGAATAATTCTCGATTTGCGGAATAACCCTGGGGGGTATCTGAACACCGCCATCAATATCACTTCCCAATTCATCGGCAGCGGTGTGATCATGTATGAGCAATATGGAAATGGAGAAAAAGTATCCTATAATGCCCGCCCCGGTGGCTTGGCAACAGATATTCCGTTAGTGGTTTTGGTCAACGAAGGTTCTGCTTCTGCTTCAGAAATTTTAGCGGGAGCTTTGCAAGATCATCAAAGGGCATTAGTTGTAGGGACAAAAACTTTTGGCAAAGGGTC
>FWWL01010109.1_pt1 | contig 11076 bp, 8 predicted proteins | sample 2228331 | NCBI WGS metagenome assembly FWWL01 (sample SAMEA103939775, study PRJEB20133) | metagenome
AGGCGCCATGCGCATCGCATCGTCCACCCCGTCCGAGAGGGTGTAGCCCGGCACGTCACTGCCCACCACCTTCGGACGGGCTTCCAGCGTGACCACGTTCTCGTGCGGCAGCCAGATTTCCTCCGGGTCTTCGATCTTCACCACCCGCGCTGTTTTGGGGATACCGTGCGCCAGCGCCGAGAGGAAGGTGGTCTTGCCGGTGGCGGTCCCACCGATCACCAGCACCCGCAGACCCTGCGCCACCGATTCCAGCAGGGCATCCATGACCGCCTGCGGGCAGGCGTTCCATGCCACGATCTGCTCCGGCGGTACCGGTCGTGGCTCGAACAGACGGATGTTCACCGCCGGATACCCCAGCCCGGGCGCCAGCACCGGGTGGATGATCTTCACCCGTGCGCCTCCCATGCCCTCCATGCGGGGCAGTTTGGCGTCCACCGTGGGAGACGCCTCCGAGATGGCACGTCCAATCGGCGCCAGCAGCGCCTCCACGCTCCGCCAGACCTCATCCAGCCCGGGTTGGCGGTTGTACTTCTCGAAATACCGCTCGCCCTTGCGCAGGATCCAGATCGTGCCGTCCGGGTTCATGGCAATCTCGCTCAAATCCGTGCGGTTGGGCGGGAGCAGTTCGTCGAACGCTCCCAGCCCGCCAATGCGTGCCGCCACGCTCTTCGCCAGCGCTCCCTGCAACTGCGGGGTGAGCGCCACGCCCTGCCGGGTGGCGGCGCTGGAGATGGCTGCCATGGCGCGCGCCTGCATCTGCTGGCGGTCACGCAACACTGCCAGGGGCAAGCCCTTCAGTTCGGCAGACGCCATCTCCACGATCTGCGCCTCCTGCTGGGGCGTCACCTGCGTCATCATCTCCAGCCAGCCGCTCATACCCGCACCCTCACGCCGAAAATCTCGAATGCCTTCCCCTTGCCGTTGTTCTTCTCCTGCGGGACGGCGCCCTGCGGGGAGAAGAGCGTATCCGCCAGGGGCTTCAGCCCACGGGCAAAGGTGTCGCTGAGGTTCAGCGGCAGTTTGCGCCCGTCCTGCGCCTCACCCACCCGGGGATCGTCCGCAATCTGCGCCACCACCGGCGGGAAGGGTCTGCCCAGCAGTCCGGAAGCCGCTTTGTGCCACTCGTCCACGCTCATCCGCCCGCTCATGTGGTTCAAGACCACGTGGATCCCCGCAGGGGGGATGTGGTGCTCGCCTGCCAGGCGCTCCACCACCGTGCGGTAGGCTTCTACCGTGCGCATCACCCCTTCCAGGGAGGGACGGGCAACCAGCACCAGCGTATTGGCTGCCGCCAGCGCCGCACTCGCCAGCGCCGTGGGGGGCGCATCCAGCACGATCACCGCGTAGCCCATGTAAGCAGCCGTCATCACCATCTTGGGAATGCTCTCCGGCGCATCCAGCGGGGTGGAAATGGCTCGCGCTTCCGAAAGCACGTCCGGGAAGCCCGCCAGCACGTCCAGCGTGTCCACCTTCTGCAGTGCCAGTTTCAGTCCTTCCGGGGTGGGATTGGCGCGCCAGTGATTCAGGTTCGGTTCGGGTTTGAGACCCAGAATCAGCGGCAGGTCATCGGGGGCGCCCATGCCCACCAGCAGGGTGGGCAGTCCCCGCCGTGCCGCCTCATACGCCAGGTTGGTCGCCACGGTGGTCTTGCCCGCTCCCCCGATCTGGTTCCACACCGCCACCACCCGCAAGCCCATCGGGGCGCCGCCGCCACCGCTCTGCGGTCGGTTCCACAGCGCCTCCATGCCCTGATTCAGCCGGGCGCTGCGCTGTGCGGTCGCCGCGACGTACATCTCGCCCAGCAGGGCAACCAGATTCAACTCGCCTTTGTACACGCCCTTCACGCAGGGGATCTGCGCCACGCTGTCCATCGCCTCACGGCTGGCTTCCATCGGGAGCAGGACGTATGCCGCTCCGTGATAGCGGGTCAGATCCGCCAGCAGGGGCTGCGGACCCGGGTAAATGCCCGCATCCAGCAGGAGGACGTCCGGGTTGGTCACCAGTTTGGTCGTCAGGTCTTGCGGGTCGGACGCCTGCAGGGTCACCCGGAAGCGGGCATCTGCCGCCAGCGCCGTGTACCATGCCTGCAACCGCTGGATCGAGCCTGCCAGCAAGACCGTCACGGCTTCCGCCGCCTGTTGTAAGTTCTCCATGGGATTCCACATCCTGCACCTCCAGAATTACGGTTTCGGGGTTGCGGTCGGCTGCGGGGTTTCCTGCACCTCTGCGCTCACCGGCGCGCTACCCGTCGGGGTGGGCGTCAGAGTTGCGCCGGGGGTGATGATCAGCCCCTGCAGTGCCAGCCCGCTGGTGGTGATTTCCTGCGCCTGCTCCGGCTCCAGCACCAGCCCAAACTGCGCTCCCTGCGTCGAGAGGGCGGGAATCAAGTCCACCAGATACACCGGCAGACTGGCGTTTTCGGCGTTGGCAAAGCCGAAGTCATACGACACCACCCGCGCGCCGGTCGGTACCGCCAGCACCACCAGTCCTTTGGCGGACCCGCCCGTATCGCCCACCGGCGCAGAAGAACCGCTACCGCCGAACAGTCCGCCGCTTCCCGCCTCCGGCGTGCTCTGCACTGCCGCAGATTGCTCCCGCTGGAAGGACGGATCCACCCACAGCACCCGCAGGTTACCTGCCAGGTACTTGGCAAAGGTCTGCCCGCTGGCAGTGACGATCACCGTCAGCCCGACCCGGTCGCCGGGTTTGAGCAGTCCCGCCAGTCCCTGCGCCGCACTGACCTGCACGGCTACGGCACGCTCATCCGCTCCCAGTTCCAGCGTCTTCCCGCCCAGATGAGCAGTCAGAACCGGGTCACCGGCGCTGCGGGCAATGCGCAGTCTCTGCCCCACCAGGCTCTGCGGGTCTTCCACCGCTCCCTGCGGAGCCAGGCTCCTGGGCAGTTCCTTCACCGCCAGATCGCCCTCGGCAAGTACTCTGCCCTCCGGCAGATCCACCGCCGCCACCACCACCGACACGCTCTTTTCGGGCTGGTTCATCGCCAGCGCCACAGCGAACACGACAATCGCCAAAACGATGGGCAAAAACTTCTTCATGATGTTTTCTCAAACTCCTTTCTCGATGGTCTGTTTTCTTTCCTGTCTTTGTTTGTGTACGGCGATCCACGACGCCAGATCGCCGATTTCACGCAGTCCGTATTCCAGCAGTTTCATCTCCCCGTCCGGCTCCCGCTCCAGCACCATCACGAACACCGTATCGCTGAAGGTCATGCGGTTGCGCAGGGTCGCCAGCACCCGCTCCAGTTCGTCCTGACTCACGGCGCACCTCCTGCGGTAGTGGGTCTTGCCAGCGTGCTCACCGGCGGGATGTCCAGCGCGGGTGTGGCGGTCGCCTCGACTGCCCGGGTTGCCTCACCGGCGGGGGTGACCTCTCCGGTCGGGGTCGGCGTCCACGTCGCCACTTCCTGCCACCACCCGCCTGCCCGGGTTGCGGTTGGCGTGCGGGTTGCCAGACGCACCCGCTGGACGGGTTCCTCCCCGTCACGGGCAAACTCCTGCACCATTACTGCCACCAGCAGGGTGGCAAAGAGTAGTGAAACCACGTAAAGCCAGAATTTCGTTTTCACAGCACGATCCTCCCTAACTTTGCGGCGATTTCTTCATCGGTCGGCTCCGGAGCGATCACCGGCAGCGGGCGGAACAGGAAGGGCTGTTGCAGTTCCCGCTCGAAGGCATACGGGAAGCGCCCTAAGAACATGCCGATCTGCAAATCCGCCAGGAAGCGCCGCCAGGGTTCGTCCACGAAGCCCTTCTCACTGCGGGCAATCCCGCTCAAAACGATGTCCTTGTCTTTGGGGTTCTTCAGGAAGCCCACCACCAGATTGTTGCAGGACGAGATGATGTCCTGCGGAATGAGTGAGGGCGCCTGCGTGATGACGTGCAGTCTCGCCTTGTACTTGCGGGCATCGCGGAACATGTCCCCGAAGCGTTGCGAGAGGGACACGCCCCCGCTCTCGTCATCCCCGCCTCCGGCGTCCACCCCGGCAAAAATCTTGTTGGCTTCCTCGAAGAAAATCTGCAAAATCGGTTCGTCCGTGTTGACCTCGTGCACCCGCCGGGCAACCATGTCCGTGTACAGGTGCCAGCCTGCCCAGCCCAGCAGGAATGCCTTGCCGAAGTCGTCCAGGAACATACCGCCCTCGATGATCGCCACCCCCCACGGCTTGGCAAGGTCTTCCATCGGCACGCAGTCGGGACCGGCGGAAAACTGCGCCGCCGCCGCACCCTGCACCAGCGCGTTCATGCGGTACAGAATGCCTTCCAGCACACCCGTCAGCATGGTGTCCCGTGGGTTGACCCGGCTGAGTTTGTCCTCCACCTGGTGGTACAGGGTGCTCAAATCCACCCTGCCAGAGCGGTGTACCGCCAGTTTCTGCCGTTGGGAGATGGTCAGGTCTGCCAGCGCCGTCCCGGCAGGCGCTTCCGCCACGTCCACCTCATCCTGCTGGACGAGGCCCCACTGCGGATCCGAACGCACCTCCCGGTCGTCCACCAGCACCCCCGCCTGCAGGTACACCGCCCGCAGGGCGTCCAGCAGTTCCTGCTTCTGCCGCTTGACCCCCAATCGGGCAACGCTCCCGAAGATGTCGGCAAAGGCACGCCACTGCGTCTCCGGGTTGATGTTCCTCCCGATCTGCAGTGGGTTCCAGCGCAACGGTCTTGCCGCCGTCGGCCACAGTTGGCGGATGTCCACATGCCCTTCCAGCCCGGGAGCGTTGAGCAGAGAGCGCCAGCCCGCCCCAAAGTCCAGAATCACCGTGCGCAGGCGCCACTTAAGGGTGGTCTCGTATGCCAGACGCATGGCTGCCACCGATTTGCCGTAGCCGGTATCCGCCGCAAACATGGTGTGGAACAGCCGGTCGGCGTCCAATCGTACCTGCGCTTTGGTCAGGTCACGGGTCAGCGGGCTGTACTGGTGCCCCAGCACCACGTCGCCCGGCATGGTCGGGTAGAACGCCAGCCCTTTCGGGACGGGCGCAATCGTCACCACGGCGGTGGCTTCTTCCACCAGCCCCGGCGCGGTGTACGCCGCCACCTGCCCGGCGGTCAGGAGCGTCCCGTACTTCGTCCACAGCACACCGCCGAACGGATCGCCCGGGTCCGCTTCCTGATACGGCAGGAACGCCAGCGCATGTTCCCGCACCCGTGGATCGTCTGCCCGCACCGTCAGGACGGGGGTGGGTACGGTCGTGCCGTGAAATGCCTGGCTTGCCAGTGTTTCCCCTGCCCGGGCGCCCTCGTCCGTGTCCACCAGCAGGAGGGCGTCCGTCATGAAGCCCCCCTCTGCCGCCGCCTGGTTCACCAGTCCCTCGAACTGCCGCAGGATTTCCGTCAGGCGCTCGGCGACGTCATCCTCCGTCTGCCACGATCTCCCCACGTTCACCCCGGGTACCAGACCGGTCGAGAAGCCGCCGGTGAAGCCCTGCATGGCGCTGCGCGCCACCCCCTGCCCCACGCTCTCGCCTTCCACGTGGGAACGTCCGAAATTCTCGCTCTTCGTGTCGGTCGTGCCCCATGATTCAGACCTGCCGGTGGTGTGCGCCCACATTTTGCTCCACGCCCAGCCCTCCGATCCGCCCACCGTGTCGGTGGTGGAGTGGCTTTCGGCGTGTCCGCTGGTCGTGGTGGTGCTCTCGAAACTGCTCCCCCCGCTCGCCGAGGTGAACGCCACGCTCTGGCTCCACCCGCTGGTATCCGCCGTCCCCTGCGATTGGCTCAGCGCAACCCCACTGCTCGTCCCGCTGGTGGCGCTTTCGCTCGATCCGGTGGTACCGCTGTACGATTCGCTCACCCCACTGTTCCAGCCAGCGCCCACGCCGAGCACTTTGGCGTCTGCCGAGTAGCCCTGCGACAGGGTTGCGCCGTGCGACAGGCTCTCGCTCGTCCCGCTGGTGGTGCTCTCGCTCGTCCCGTGCGACACGGTGGCGCCCGTGCTGGCGCTCTCGGTGTGTCCGCCGGAGATGCCGCTGGACACGCTCATCCCGCTCATCCAGCTGGACCCACTGCCCACCGAGTGGCTGGTCGAGGTCGAATCGGTCACCCCGTGGCTCTCACTGTGCGCCCATGAGGTGCCCACGCTGTGCGTCTCCGATCCGCCGTTCGTCCAGGCTTCACTGGTACCCACGGCGTGGCTCTCCCCGTGCGCCTGTCCCCAGCCGTGTGAGACGCCGTCCGCCGTGCTGTGCGCCACCGCCTGCGTCCCGCTCTGCCCGCCCGAAAGCGCATGTCCCAGCGCAGCCATGAGCGGGATGCCCAGCGAAAAGCCGATGTTCACGCTCCCCCGCCGTCGGCTGGCAAAGTTGCTCGCCACCCGCGCCACTTCCACCAGCGTCCGGGAGAGACGCCTGCGGTCGATGTGCTCCGCCGTCACCTGAAAGACGAAATCCTGCCGCAGTTTCGCCAGCCCCCGGAAGAGGATTTCGTTCTGCTCCTCTGCCAGGTCGTCCTCGCCGTAGTCCGGCAGGTTGCCGTCCTGTCCCAGCCCCCGCTTCGATGCCCGCGGGTCGGGATGTCCCAGCAGTGCCAGGATGTTCTTCGCCCGCCGGGTCACGAACTCCAGATACCACTCGATCCAGCGCAGATCGGGCGGTCGGGTCTGCGACTGCGGGAAGTTCGCCAGTCCTGCCTGCACGGCAGACAGCCCTTCCAGCGCCATTGTCGCCGCCGTCTCCCGACTGGAACCCTCTCCTGCCGCACCGTACAACAGCACGATGCCCACATGCTCCGGGTGGAAGATGCCCAGCGCCGTGTACAGGTAGTCCACCCCGGCGTTATACACCCCACGCAGGGCAGCCCACTGCCGTCCCAGCGTGTCGGTCTCCTTTGCCACGTCATACGGCACGCTGGCAAGTTCCCGAAACGCCACACAGCGGTACTTCTCCCCTTCCGGCGTCTCCAGCCGGAACCATGCGTAGCGCAGTACGCCCTCTTCGATGTGCAGTCCGTTGTCCAGAATCCTCATCATGGCTTGCCTCGCGAACGATACCGAAAGATGATCTCATCTGCCCGTCCGTCCACCGGCGGGTGCACCAGAAGCCCCTGCACCAGCAGGGCGAGATACCCCACCGGCAGCAGGTACAGGGCAATGCTGGCAATCGCCGACAGGTACACCTGCCCCTGCTGAAGCGCCGGGTCCGTCATGGCGGGTACCAGCCATGCCCGGTAGGCGCTGAAGCCCAGCCCCACCAGCGCATACAGCGCCAGCCCACGAATCAGCGTCCAGTGGGTGTTCTGCGGGTTGAGTTTGTCCAGCCGCACCGCCAGCAGTCCTGCGCCTGCCATGACCAGCAGGAGCAGTGCCACCGGGAAGGGCGAGACTACCCCGGCACCCAGCGCCAGTACTGCCGCACCCAGCGCCCAGGCTTGCTGTGGCTGTGGAGCGGTAAGGGTCACTCCCGCCAGTGCCGGCACCAGCAGAACCGCCCACAGGTGTTCTACCAGCAGCCACACCAGCGCCAGAAATCCGTTGGCAGTCCACACGAACGGCGTGTACCACTCCATGCCCCACCTCACGGCTCCGGCGCCAGCAGTCTGCTTTCCAGCAGATAGACCTTGATCGGGTTGGGGAGTACCTTCGTAGTGCACTTGCCGTCCGACTGACAGGCGGTCACGTGCACGCTGTAGTCGCCCGGGTCCCACGGGCGGAAGAAGCGGCAGTCCAGTTCGGCGTTGGGTGTGTTGCGCCCGGTCATGCCGTCTGTGAATGAGCAGGAGTAGTACGGGTGGAATGAGTCATCCGGCTTTTCCGGGTACTGCGGGTACTCCCCCAGCACGTGTGCACCCGGGTAGCGAGACCCCAGCGTGTACACGATCCAGTTGCGTGAGGCTTCCGTGAGTTCCACCCACACGGTCATGCTGGTGATCCTCGCCTGCCCTGTCCCACAGGCGGTATCCTGCCCACCGTGCGCCTTGATGTCGTTGATGGTCATCCCCAGGGCTTCACCGTAGGGCGGCTGCTCCTGCCGCCAGGCAATCGGGTAGGGTGGATCCACCGTGTACCCGTCTTCGATGGTCGGGGGGGCGTATGACGGTTCACAGCCACCGCCACTGCCGGAAGAACCACCGCAACAATCTACATACGCCCAAACTTGATTTGGATAAGGTCCAGTTCCGTTGATACATTCCGGCATATGAGCCTGTGTCCGCCCGTTGTAAATCCGTGTTTCGTACGGCCATCCCATCCAGTCAGTCACATTGCAGTTTCCAGATGATGGACTACAACGGTATGGTTGTGTAGCGTATGTGGGTCCGGCGCAACCCGTAACGTACTTCATCCCCCCTGTAAAACTACAACACTTGTTTGTGCCGCACCATTTATCGGCTGGCTGATTGCACGTCTGAGCCACGGCACACTGTGCCTGCGGGAACAGGGCAATGCCAACGGCAATCAGCAAGCCCATGAGGGTGATCTGCCAGAATTTGCTGAACACAAAACGCCAGTTGATGGTCATCATTCACCTCCTTACGGCAAATTCACTTTCTCAAAACCCGGCATTGTGTTTTTTTCGGTAGCGGGAATCCAGTACCAGGCAAGTGCCCACCCCTCGGGAATTGGATTATTCACCCCTACAATGCCCGAAGTTACAATGTGGTCGAGTTTGTATTTTTCTTCCATGAAGCGTCCCACCTGGCAAAAAGTGCTGTCTCCGCACTTTTGCCAGTCAATACCAGTCCGACTGACATATTCCCCCTGTACTCTTGGGAAGATCAAGCGCCCTTTTTCCAGAATGCGGTTCTCTTGCAGGTACCCAAAGTACCCATCACGATCTACTGGAAACTCATCATAGGCTGGGTAAAGATAGGGAGTGTATTTGTCCCCGTCCCATACTCCAACCACAATGGGATAAAAAACGACACTGGTGTTGCGCTCATACACCCACAGAACATCCAGCGTCCACTTCCCGACGGTCATTTGACCGGTTTCTCCAGTAGATACCGTCATTGCGACAAAGTAATTCCCTTCAGGGAGTTCGTAATAGCGTTTTGGGAAAGTCTCTAGGGGTAGTTGTTTGGCAAGACTGGTGCGAATCTCAGGCGATACCGTCGGGTAATACCGCACCGCCTCGGTCGGCGTTGGAGTTGGGCGGGGTGTAGCAGTCGGTGCCGGCGTTGCCCGGAACGAACACCCTGCCAGAAAGACCAGCAAAAGCGTGAGCAGAATCGTTTTTCGCATCTTCACCTCCATACCTGGCATTAACGAAAAAAACCCACACCCGAAAGGTGTGGGCGCTTTGCAAAGCGTTGACCACCCGGTACATCGGGCTATGGGTTCACGTCTGCCAAAAAGAATACCAAAAAATTACGCCGGGCGCAAATGAACCCGGCGTAAGATCCACCCCACTCCAGACCTTACAATCACCTTACAGGGGCATCCTCCGGCACCACCGCCCAGACTCGGATGAAGCCGTTGGACTGGGTGGCAAAAAAGCGTCCGTTTGGAGAGAACATGAAACTCGAGAACGAATGATCATCTTCCAGCAAAGGCAGCACCCGCACCGGATCGCTTTTGCCCTCGTTCAGGAGACTGTTCAGATTCAAGAAACGAATGCCTGGAACACTCCACCAAGAGAGATTATCCACAAACAAATTCGCACGTGGCGAAATAATGGCTTGGCTGTCTTTACTATAAAGTCTTAAAAAAGACAGTGCCACTTGATCGGTTGTTCTGTCTGATAAATTCACCACCAAAATCTTATCCACGCCAAACAGAAACAACCTCTGCTCATCACTGTCGAGGGTGTGGAAGTAATAATCGGCATAGGTCAGTTTCTTGAACGATCCTCTGTTTTCTAGCAGAACATGGTAAAGATTATCCTGCACATACCCAACGCTAAAGAAATCGTGATTTGCCGAAAACCGAACGGTTGTACCCGGTGAAGAAAACACTTGCTTGCCGCTTTTCAGGTCAAAAACAGCAAAGCCGCGAGGGGGATATGGGTTTTTAACCTGCATAACCCACGAGATCACTGCATAGTCTTTGAGAATGGTGATACCGTTATCCAGATAACCACCAATCACATAGCCCGCAGGCACGCTAAACTCAACCACAACCTCTTTGTTTTTTAGCAACTGCCATCCGTTTTTGGATTGGTTAGATTGGAGCAAGGTGTAGCAATTCAGATTTTCATCAATGGCAACACATTCTTTTGGGCGATACCTCACACTCCCATCGTCTCCAACGCCGATTAATTCACCGATTTCCCCTTCCGCTTTCCACGTGAACGTCTGCGCCGAGGTGCCATCGAACCAGACAAATCCCGCCGGAGCCTCCTCATCCACCAGCCACTTCCCGCTGGAAACATCCACCACGATCACCCGTGCCGGCGTCTGAATCTCCATCCCCTGCCAGATTGGCATGGTCTCGATCATCACCTGACCGCCGTCCGGCGAGAACAGCACAGACGGCAGATCGTCTCCGCTCCACCCACTTACCTGCCGCACCAGCCTGCGGGTCTCCACCTGATACACGTCCACCCGGGCTTTGCTCACCACCGCCGCCAGCGTGCCGTCCAGTGAGAAGGTCAGCCCGCAGGTGTCGCCACCGCCGCACCACGGCAGGGACTGTTTGGGCAGACGCTTTTCCCAGCCCTGCCCCAATTCTCCCGCCGGATACAGCAGGATCGAGCCGTCGAACGCAGTCGCCAGGTACTTGCCGTCGGGCGAGAACACCGCACCGGTACCCCGCACCGTGTCCAGCAGGGAGCCGTCCGATACCCGGTACACGTCCAGTTTGTCCGCCTCCACCTTCTGCCCTCTCGGACGCTGCACCGCCAGCAGGGACCCGTCGGGAGAGAGCGCCACGGCATTCAGCGTCCAGGCATCTCCCGCCTGCACGTCGAACTCCCGCACCTTCTCGCCCTCTGCCGTCCACACCACCAGGCTCTCTCCGGCAAGGGTGAGGACAAAGCGCCCGTCCGGCGTCACGTCGAAGGAGCGCAGGAAGTCCACCTCGAAACCGCCCGTCTTGCGTTGGGCGCCGGTATCGTAGAACTCGATCCCGGCGGTCGTGCCCACGACAATCGTCTTGCCGTCTGCCGTCAACCGGCAGGGATGACCT
>FWWL01010110.1_pt1 | contig 11075 bp, 11 predicted proteins | sample 2228331 | NCBI WGS metagenome assembly FWWL01 (sample SAMEA103939775, study PRJEB20133) | metagenome
TTGCCGAGATGACCCGCAAGGCGTTGGAGCTACTCGCAGACGCGCCGAATGGGTTCCTGCTTCAGGTGGAAGGGGGACGCGTAGACCACGCAGCGCACGCCAACGATGCGGCAGCCATCCTGTGGGACCAGCTCGCCTTCGACGATGCGGTTGCGGTCGCCCACGAGTTCGCTTCCCGACGCAGGGATACGCTCGTGGTCATCACCAGCGACCATGGCAACTCCAATCCGGGCTTATACGGCTTGGGTGGGGAGTATGAGCATAGCAATAAGGCGTTCGCACGGATAGCCGAATCGAAGTGCTCCTTTGAGCTGTTGCCGACCCATCTGCGCGGTGCGGATGCCGACAAGGTGCGCGCGGTGATTCGGGAGCAGATTGGGATTGAAATAAACGGCGAAGAGGCGAATGCGATAGCAGGCGCGCTCGCGAATCGGATGCCCCCTGTATGGAATCGCGGACAGGCGAACTTGCAGGGGCTTCTGGGTAGTATCTTGGCGAACTACAACGGCATCGGCTGGAACAGCACCCACCATACGGCAGACTATACATGGATTACCGCCATCGGACCTGGGCGTGAGGAGTTTCACGGGCTTGTGCGCAATACCGATGCTTTCTACAAGATGCTCAAACTGTTTGGGCTATCCCACAAGAATCCCAGCATGACCCCCGAAGAGGCACGCAAATATATGAGCCGTGCGCCCAAGATTACCACACCCGACTGGGCATAAAGAGCATTTCTTATTTAGTACGGTATACTACCCATGTGCAGCCTGTAATAGAGCGCTATGCGCCGCGATTTGTGGTGCTGAGCGGGGTCTCGCTTCTGATTGTGCTCACGGCGTGGCTGGGGATCGCTCTGCGCACGCTGGAGCGCATGCAACATCCGAACCTGCTGAGCCACTGCCAAGAGAGTTACCTGCACGCATGTCAGTATCAACTGGTTGACTGGCGTTCGTGGGACGCTCAAGCCATCGTGCGCGCTCAGAAGCTTGACCGCCCCCTATTAGCAGAGGTGGGTGCCTTCTGGTCGGGGCGATGCCGACGCCTCGGCTGGGAGCTGTTTCAAGACTCTGGGGTGGCAGACCTCATCAACCGCGAGTTCGTGCCTATAAAAATCGATGGGGATGCCTCGCCCAAGCGCGCACGCTACATCCTGCAACTGGTGAGCCTGCTGAATCTTCCCGAACGCTACCCTGCGATTGCTCTCTTCACGCCCGATGGCAAGCCCATCACCGCCATCACCCCCGAAACACGAGCCGAACTGATGCGCGTGCTGGAGCAGGTCAGCAGTGCCTATCGGAACGACCCCGATACGGTGTATAGGCAAGCCGATGGCTTAGAACGACTGTGGAGTGCGCAACGGGTGCGCCCAGCCCAACGCGTACCCCTTGGCGAAGTGGCACTGGTAGACCCCTCCCCTATCTGGAGCGATGTACCCACTTGGCGCGAGGGCGAACGGTACTGGTTGAACTACTGCGAGTGGCTCTTGGAGCGTGCAGAGAGGGGCGACGCGCAGGCGCGTGCCCGACTCTTCCAACACCTCACTGCCTTGCGTCAAAGTCCGCTTTGGGACAACGAGAAGGGAGGATATTATGCCATAGCGGAAGGTCTCGATGCAGAGAAAAAGCCGAAGGGCGGTAAACGCCTGATTGAGCACGCCCGTCTACTGAGCCTCTATGCTCGTACCAGCCGATGGGAACCTGAACTGGCGCACTATGCGATAGAACTGCTTCAGGTGATGCGCGCACTTTTTTGGCAAGAGCGACCTGCAGGCTTCATCGCCAGCGTTGCACTTCCACCCTCGCTCAGCCCCGTGTTCCGAGAACCCAATCCTCGCAAGCAAGACAATACGCTGATTGCCGATGGAAATGCTTTGGCGGTTATAGCACTGGTGGACTATCTGGAGTCGCTTCCGCCCAGTGCCCCTCACCGCGAGTGGGCACGCAACGCCGCCCTGCGCACGATGGAGACTCTGCGTGCCTTGCGCGCGCCTAATGGCGACCTATTCCGTACCTCGCGACGCCAGTCCAGCGATTGGCTTCCTGACCTCGCTCTTGTTGCCCTAACAGGATGCCGAGTTCAGCGGATTGCGCCCTCCGAGCGCAACCTGCTGTTCGTCCTGCGCTTAGCCGAGCGCATCGAGCAAGACTATCGCGACCCCACAGGAGGCTATTACGACACTGCTTTGGGCAGGCGATGGGCTGGTTGGGTAATCCCGCCCGTGCGCGTGAGTGCCGATGAGGAACTGCCTGCCGATAACGCGCTCGTTGCCCTTTTGCAGATGGAGTTGGGCGAACTCACGGGCGAACGAATATGGCTGGAAAGAGCGCAAGAGACGCTGGAGGTGATGGCAGGCGACCTCGACCCCCAACGCCCGTGGCTCTACGCTGGCTTCTGGCGCGCGCTGACTCGCTACCAAAAGGTGCGGGAACAATGATGACCAAACGCTTACTGGGACGCGCCAATCGGTTCGTCTATCCGCTGTGGGCAAAGGGAAGCCTGCAGGGCAGGGAGTCTGCCGAACAGAACGCTCAGCACCTGTTTGAATCCCTCCTGCAAAGTCCGATTGAGGTGCTCGACATCACGCCGGCACCTGGACTGTGGGGACATCTTTTGCGCGAACACCCGAACACCTTGCAGGTGGCGATTGTTGCCCCACCCCATCTGATTGGGCTGGCGGGTGACGCCACCCGCTCTGCCTACAACATTCAGAGCCATCTGATAGAGACCCTTTGTGCGATTGGGCGTGAGTATGTGGACTACTACTTCTTGAGCCTGCCCGATTCGCTGGCTGAGGCGCAGATTAGTGGGGCGATAGAGGCGTTGGAGATCGCGCGCCAAGAAGGGCAGGTTCGGGTGAGCGGACTCGCCTGTTATGGCGACCCTCTGCGCACGCTCGCTTTCTGGCGTACGCACGATGCGTTTGAGGTGGTGCTCATTCCAGCTCAGGAGGCTCATCTGCAGGTGCTTCTCCCCGAAGCGCGCTTCCGTCGTGTGGGCGTAATCGTCGAGTTGGAGCATCCCATCGCCCTTGAGCAGGCTGATTCCCTACAAGAGCATTATCACGGGGATGTAGTCTTAGGGGAGATTCGCTTCTAAAGGGTGCTTTCTTTGGGGCAAACTGCTACTTGATGGTCGCCACGATATATTCTATTCCGCGCAGTCGGCACCAGAGTTCCGCCGCACTGCGCTTGCGTTTGACCTCATCTGAGTCGAAACGGCTGGGGTCTTTCACCTCAATCAGCGCAATTCGCCCATCGCTATACTCCACCAGGAAATCGGGCACATAGCGTCGCTGGTGCTTCTGGCTGTCCACCCAAGGAATGCTAATCCCGTGCCGTTTCATCCACTTGGCGACAGTCGGGTCGCGTTCTAACTGCACCATCATTTTATATTCCAGTTCGCTGTCGTAGATTTCGAAGTTCCACGGGCTTTTGGTGGGGTTCTCGAAGATTCCGCGCTTATTCATCGCCATAATGCACCACCCCCTTCACCAGTCCAGGCAGTGAAGCGATTTTCTGCTTTACTTGGGGAAGCATCTTCCAGATATATTCCAGTTCAGCGCGTTCTGCCAGCCCCAAGCTGCAGTTCGGGTCTGAAAGGAACTTGTGGCGTACATGCTCCACCAGCACCTGATACATTCGGTCTTTATAGAGCGTGGCGCACCCTGCTTCGAGAAGCAACTCCTCCGCCATCTCTAATAATCGGGTACGAATCAGGTCGCGCAACTCGTCGTCGGTAATGGCGGTGACATACGGTTCGCCCTTCTCTCGGAGTGTGTCTTCAAGAGCCGAGTGCAGTTTGTGCCAGCCGTCGCTTCCCAGTTCCTTTTCTATCACGCCACTAATGTCCACGCGCGTGATTTCTACTGCGGTCGGCTCATACTGGATGCTCTCCAGCACCTCGCGCCAGTTTCGAATCGGCGCGTGCTCCTGCACTTAAACCGTCACGGTGAACTCGCCCTCATCCACAAAGTTTGGGTCGGGGTCTGGCACACGAATCACGAGGTGGGGTTTCGTGAGCTCCTGCTTTGGCGGGGGTGGCGGAAGGTCTTCAGTCTCATCGAACAGGTCGTCGATGGAGACATTCACGCGCTTCTTGGCGTTGAAGATTTGCCACAGCCATTCGTGGTCTAACTTGGGGTGGTCAACAATCGCACAGATTTGGGGTTCGCTGGGGTCGACGCCCTTTGTGCGCACGCGCCGTAGCCCGCGTCCGATTACCTGTTGACCGTACACCTTACTGCTGAACTTGCGCAAGAGTAGAATAACGCCCACTTCGGGCACATCCCACCCTTCGCGCAGCATCAGTACGCTCACGACGGCTTTATAGGGGTTGCCTGTTCGTTGCGCTTCGCCTAACTCCCGCGCCTTGCGACGGTCTTCCTCGTCGCTATCTTCGGTCACTAAGAGCGTTCTCACCTTGAAATAGTCGTTGAGCGTGCGCCACGCTTTCTGCGCGTCTGCCTTACACACGGCGACCACGAACAGGATAGGCTGGTAGCGTCCTTTGGCGCGTCGTTCTTGTTCTTTGAGACGCTGGAGGGCAATCGCCATCTGCTGGCGCATCGGCTCATCGTCGGTGACCCACTGGGTTGCGCTCAGTCCCAATCGGTCGACCTCTGCCCAATCAATCTCTTCTACGCGTCGGCGTTCGCCAGTGCGGGCGTCGGTGTAGGTGAGCTCCACCGTCTCGATACTGGGCTGATACACCACAGGAGTCTTAATCAAACCATCTGCCAGTGCGTCTTGGATACCGTACTCGAAGACCATATCGCTATCGGGGCGTTGCCCATCCGCGCGCTCTGGAGTAGCCGTCAGGTCGATGCGTAAGAGCGTTTTCGGGGCGATTCGTTCCAGCGTTCGGTCCCACTCTGGCGCGGGCGAGTTGTGCGCCTCATCGTTGAACAGCACGAACTCAGGACCGCTCATCAACTGCGACAGGTTGCTCTGCCCACTCTTGTTGCTGGTGTAGAACTGGTGAATGTTGCCCAAAATGATGCTGGCAGAGATTAAGGACGCCCACCCACTTTGGCGGTCGCCCCCTAAGGTGGTCAGGATGAAGTCTTCTGGTGTAATTTCCGCCCAAGGGGGGATGAGCTGGCGTGCTTTGAAGACTTTGCCCCGATCGAAATCGTCCTCCAAGCGGTCGCGCACGATAAGATTGGGGCAGAGAATCACGAACCGCTCCACGCCATGAGCGATTCTCATCCACGCCATAATCACCGCCATCAGCGCGGTTTTGCCCCCGCCCGTCACGATATTGTGCAGGAGTCCTTTGCGCCCTATTTGCTCTTTACCGAGTATCTCGTAGGCGTACACTGTGCGCAGGAACGCCTCCCACAGGTGGCGCCAGAGCGTGCCTTCACGGGGCGACTGGTCATCGTTCGGGTCTGTGAGAAAATCGATGTAGCGATAGGTTTCGGGCTTGACCCCCGGATAGCCGTCCCTACGCCACTGAGTAAACGCCTCTTCATAGCGTGAGAAGTGGTTGAACATGATAGCGCTCTCCTGTAATCGCTATTGTGCAACCCTTTGCACACGACCTTCTTGGAGAATGTCCAAGTCAGCAATCTTGTCTATCATGTCGGAGATTTTTTCAGAGCTGAAGTGAGGTTTCAGCTCTTCCGCAATCCGAACCAGATTGTCACGGTCTTTGATGTCCATATTGCGGATAATCCAGATAAGCGTTGTGAGGAGTTCCAGCTCGGCAGAGTTAAAGCCATGAAAAGTTTCGACGACCCATTGAATCGCCTCAGAATACTGCTCAGCAAACTGTCTCGCTTCTTTAGGTAGGCTATCATAGCCCTCTTTTGGACTAATCCTGTAGCTGTAGCCGTAAGCATCGCGATGGATTTGAACCTGTTCATCTACGATGTTCCATAAGACAGCCGTTCCTAAGTCGTCCAGTACCTCCGTTGTATAGGGTCCATAGAGGTAGAGCTGGAAGCGGTATCCGAGGGGGACGCCTTTCAACTCCTGAAGTAGGTAAAGATACTTCATGAGTGCCGTGTGTCCTATGGTAGACGCTTCTTGCGCTATCTTACCAATAACAGCCATACGCTTGATGAAGTCTCTCATCGTCGTCCTCCTTCTGAACGATACTCGTTCACTGTTCACTCAGTAACTCTCTTGCTCTTTCTCTATCTTCGTATCGAACATAGAGAATCTCTTTCTTGTTCGAGGTGGTCAGCGCGTTCACAGGGAGCGACATAGATAAACCGTCTGTATGGGGATGTCGTGCAGATCAATCTTGTACCAGGATTTGTCTGCGGAAACTGTGTGGAACCAAATTCCGCTTTTCGCAAGGCGATCGGAAGCAGAGAGAAGGCGGTTTGCCTCTTCTGGGGTGTAGGGTTCTGCTGTCCATAAGACTGCTCTTATGTGCCTCCGAGAGAGTATCGCTTCTGCATCGTCGCCACCTTGCCCACTTGCCATCATACCCCAAATCCGCCAGTCATCCCATAGGAGGTACTCATCCAAATCTTCAGGAAAAGGATTGCCTTCTAAAGCGTGACTAATTATGTTTTCTATATGATAGTCGTATGCCATTCGGGTAGGATGAAAATAGACTTGTGTGAACATATAATATCGCGCTAAGACAAGGCTTTCTAATGCATGCCAACCCCCCTCCTCTACACCAAGCCTCAAAGCGAGATTCCTATCCTGTTCCTCATGCGTTCCTGGAATCGCTTGAATTGTGTTGATCAAGCGGTCAATATCATAACGACCATAGGCGACTCCCAAGTGCAGGGAGTCGCGGAGCAGGTAGTCCATTCGATCGGCGTCCATTTGCCCCGATATAAGTTCGCGCCAGAAGAGCAGTCGCGGATTGGGTATTTTCCCATCGATCAGGCTTGCAACCTCGTCTGCCCTAACCCCAAACTGCTCACCGACAGGGTGTTTCTCAATCATCTCGACGAGTTTTTCCCTGATGATTTGCGCAGAGTAGCTCTCGTGGGTACGGTTTTTAGGAAACAGGTTCTCCCCCGAGTGAGAGAAAGGGCAGTGTCCCACATCGTGGAGTAGCGCCGCAAGACGCACAATCAGCCGATGGCGGTCAAGCCCTGCGTTATCGTAGCCCAGCTCGGATTTCAGGACCTCTTCACATCGGGTGCGAATTGTGTCATATATCCGCGTCGCAATATGCATCACACCCAGCGAGTGTTCAAAACGGGTATGCACTGCGCCGGGGTAGAGATAGTCGGTCATGCCCAACTGGCGTATTCGACGCAGGCGCTGGAAGACGGGTGTGTTAATAATGTCCCGCTCCCACTCGTTGATTTGAATAAACCCATGCACTGGGCAACGAATTTCATAATAACGCATCGTGTCACCCTAAGCCGACAATCTTAGCTCGCCTGCGAAGCGTATTGCGGTTTCCACCACCTCTTCGGGCAGTTCGAAGTATTCCGCTACCGAAGCGATGTCCTGCTCTGCTTGCCACAGGTCGTAGATGATTCGAGTGGGCACAGCACGCTCGGAAACCACTGGCTCGCCACCCCGAATCGCACGGTCTAAGTAAACCTGCCGTTCGTATTCGGGGGGATAGTAGCGACGCACTTCGTCCTCATCCCACTCAACCCACTTGGCGAACTCCTTCGCGAACGAAAATACAATCTGACCAATATCGGGGCGACGCAAGATTTCGTCCGTCTCCCGTATCAGCAGTTCCCATCCGTTCACGATGATAGGCAGGCGTGTGAAGGGGAACGAACCATACTCCTTCGCCAACGCTTCCGCCGTCTTGCGAATGTGCTGGAGGGAGACCCCCAACGCCACGAACTCCCGCACGAAGAACAGCTCGATCAGTTCGGGGAACGAAAGCACCCCTTTCCTGGGAGCGTCGGATTGGAGTATAGGCGCGGACTCGCCCAAACCCGAACGCAAAGGATAGGAATAGCCATCTGCCCAGCGCGCCACCCGCTGTGCCGAAACTTTCAAGATTCGCCCCACCTCCTGATACGAGTAGACACCATACATCAACCCAGGTCGCACCACCGTCGCATCCACCATCGACATCGTCTCCTGCTATACACTATTCTACCTTCAACTCGCCAACCCACATGCCGTCGCCACCCTTGTCGTCCTGAACTCGGCACGCCACGCGATAGACCCCTGCCGAAGGAAACTTGTAGGTAATCTCGGTGTTTGCCCCACGCAAAGCATAACCCTCCGTGCTGACAAATCGCTTGCCGTCGTAGTTAAAATCGAACTGCACATTGATTATCTTCGCGCCGAGATTGGTGACAATCGTGTCGCTGATGTCGAACTTATAGGTGAGCGGGGCGATGCGCTTGTAGCCCACCTGCACGCGCGGTGCTTGCACAAAGGTCAGGAAGTTCTCGTAGTCGGCATGGTCGGTAGAGAGCGACGCCACATGCTCGCGGAAGCGGGGCGAGTCGATGCGAATCAAGTCCAACCGCACAAAGTTCACATCGATATTCTGCCGTTCGCGCAGTTGGTCAGCGGCGGCTTGCGCCTCTGGCGTGAATGCCCACGCCAGCATAATCCCATCACGTAGGTTCGCCTGCTGATAGGCAGGGGTACGCCGAATCGCATTCGCAAAAGCGACCACCTCCTTGTGAGTCACCTCCTGCTTGGGGTCGGGACTGCAGACCCACACGGGCACACTGCCTTTGTAGCCGTGAATGCCGGGGTGGGAGCCGTCCTCCCGCGCCCCAAAGCAGACAAGCACAAACTTGCGGAACGGCTCTTCGGGCATCTGGGTGAGCCGTTTGGTCTCGTAGACGCCCCAGTACTCAAGCGTGAAGTCGGGGATATGGCTCATGCGCCCTTCGAGCGTGAGTGCGCCCCGTGCGAGTCGGTCGGCAGTGACGGCAATCGCCACGCGCGACTGGTCGCACGCAATCCACCGCCTGCCGAGCCGTTGCGCCACCGCAGGCGTCGTGCCACCCCCACAGAAGAAATCGGCGACGACACCTCCTTCGGGACACGAACTCTTGATAATGCGCTCCAATAACGCTTCAGGCTTTTGAGTGGGGTAGCCTAAATATTCTTTGGCATTTCCTTGTAGGGAGGCTATTTCCCAAACATCTGTCGGAATTTTCCCTCCTCTCTCAAGAACCTTTTGTACATTTTTCTCTCTTGCTCCGCTATACTGCAGCCTCTGGATTGTTTTTTCAGAGTAGGGTATCCTTACAGAATCAGCGTCGAAATAGTAATTGGGAGATTTAACATATCTTAGTATAACATCATGTTTTCGCCCGAAACCTTTCTTTGGTGCAGCGCCCGCTTGATAACTCCAAACGATTTCATTTCCAAAATTCTCATACCCAAAAATTTTATCCATTTCCACCTTAATGTAGTGGCTGGCATGCCAGTCGCAGTGGACATAGATACTGCCCGTCTTTTTCAGCAGGCGTTTCATTTCGTACAGGCGGGCGTTAAGCCAGATGAGATAGCCAGGCATTCCGCCCTCCCAGATGTCGCTGAAGGAGCGCACCTCGTTCTGGTCGCCAAAGATGATGTTGTACTGTCGCCCTGAGAAGAAGGGCGGGTCGATATAGATAAGGTCGATGCTCTCGCTGGGCAGTTGGCGCATTATATGAAGGTTGTCGCCCCATATCAGGCGGTTCGGCTCCAACTCAGGATTGCCGAACGAGACTCGCTCCACAATCTGGAACGGCAGGCGGATGGTGGGGAACAGCTTGCGGAAGCCCTTGTGTCGGTCCCAGCCGAGTGGCTCTTTTTCGACGGGCACGGTTCCAAAGCGCACGGGCGGTCGCCAAAACTCTTCCTGCTGGGGCAGTTGCTCGACGGCTTCCTCTACCTCGGTGTAGACAAACTCGGTCCCCTGAATCTCCTCTCGCTCCATACTGTGAAGATTCGACGCACGGGTGAGGTTTCCTGCGAAGAAGGGCGTCATTCACCTCTACTCGTCATTCTGAGCCGAAGGCGAAGAATCCCAGCCCTCACCCCCAGCCCCTTTCCCACAAGGAGCTTACTGCACGATAGTTTTTCGTACTTGTGCCTAAGGTTGGCTTCTATTTAGCAGGGCAGGCACGGGGGTCTGCCCCTACAGGGAAGGTGGTTCAGTAGGGGCGCACCCCCGTGTGCGCCCATTCTCTATTCCCCTCAAAAAAGTGTCGTGCAGTAAGCCCACAAGGAGAGGGGAGCAGACCCTTCGCTTCGCTCAGGGTGACGGGACGACAGGTATCCCAATAGTAGCGTGGACGATTACGACGCTTCCTCATCGGATTTCCTTATCGAGTCAAGATATTCTGCAATGCTCATCCCTGATGGTACAATTTCGTACGAGCGCACCGCCTTGCGTAGGAGTGCATAATCCGGCTCCGTTAGAGACACGGGTTCTTCAATATCGAATCGTAAGGGATACAAGCCCACAGGTGCATAGTATCCAACCCCGCGAATACGAACAAGGCGTCGGGACTTGATGACGTCGGCAACGGAGTCCAACAGCCGTTCTTCAATCGGTACGGTTTTCGAGAAACATTCACACTTTCTATCCAACCCACTAACTCCAGCCCATAGCTTGGTGAAAGTCGTAGCGTTTCTTGGAATTTTTGTTTTACCTGTTCATCGACAACGACTTGCATCTTGCCATAAGTGAAAGAGTACTGGGTATCTCGATGAACCGACTTAATCAAAGTTTCGTATCTGTTGAGTGTGCTGGTGCGCATCGTTGGGCGAAACTGACCCTGCGCTAAGCCGTGAATATCGTGGATAAAACCGCTCAATAACTGCTCGGAAGAGACGATATTGCCTTGCGGGAAAATAGCAAGCTCAAGGCTACCAATCTTAGCATCCACGACTTCAAATCTTATCGGAAGGCTTTCTTGCTCGGTCTGCTCTCTGGCGAGTTCATAGAGTGCTTCACGCAGATGAACCGCCACTCTGTGCAGTTCCTTCAGGTCTGCATGTCTACCCTCTACTCCGAGCCGTACGCGAAGCACACTGCCTTCCATCATAGCCAGCACCTACCTAAATATACCATACTTTGAGGTAGACTCACTCCTAAGGTGGATGCGCTCACGCTGATTTTTGTGGTCATCTTGGTATGGCTGGTGGCGGCGATTTGGATTTTTGCGCTCA
>FWWL01010111.1_pt1 | contig 11075 bp, 16 predicted proteins | sample 2228331 | NCBI WGS metagenome assembly FWWL01 (sample SAMEA103939775, study PRJEB20133) | metagenome
TAATTTAGTCAGAATTCTGTCAGAATAAAAACTCAAATTTTGATAGCTTTGTGTATTCAATATTCCAAGCAGGCTATCTTGTTTGACCACAGTCTTTTAATCCGTGGGTCGCGGGTTCAAGTCCCGCCCGGCTCATACTCAAAACCCTTGATAACTAAGGTTTTAGCTTCTATATGTTTAGGCAATTTATAACCAATTATAACTAATTATAATCATTTTTCTGTCAGAGAATTGTCAGAGCGAGATGAAGTCGTGTAATTTTGCAGAAAATATGCACCACCCATTTTAACATTGCTTTCTGGGGCGCTTGTCTCTCAATGGTTTCAGAGGTGTAATATATTTTTGCAACATGTGAAATTAACATAATTTAGAGTTTTGCAAAAAAATATGCACCACTTTTTCTTATATTCTTATTGTCTTATAAAGCTTGCCCTCCAATATACCGATAAATCCCGCTATATCCCGCCTGCAAAATTACAAGTCGCATTGGAGGTGCTGGGGACACATACTTCGCCCCGAGAGTTTTCTTGAAAAAGCCTTTACATTTTTTAACAAAATTGGTGAATTCATAAGCAAATTTTGTTTATAGTTATAAGCACTAAAGTGGAATATTTAGCTTTTGGACGATATCCTTGAGATAGTCTTTGGCGAACTTTGCATAGATTTCGGTTGTTTTGACTGAGGAATGCCCAAGAAGTTCTTGTATGGCTTTTATGCTTACATTATTGCTTGCAAGCATAGTAGCAAAACTATGCCTAAGCATATGTGGAGAGCAGTGTATTTTAGATTTTTTAGAATAGCGTTTAAAAAGCTCCGCAACCGAGTAGTAGGAAAGTGGAATAACCTTTTCGTTCTTTTTATGCTGTTGTAGGGTAAGTAAGTAGGGATAAAGATGACTGCTTATGGGTATTATCCTTTCTTTGTAGGTCTTTGTTCTATAGTCTCTTCTGTTTTTGACAGTAATGTAGCCTTCCTCAAGGTTAACTTGCTCCCATAGAAGGTTGCAAGCTTCACTAAGCCTGAGCCCTGTATAAAATAGGAAGGCTATAATTGCTTTATGCAGTGGGTTGTTTATAAAGCTAAAGAAAGTTGAAAGCTTGTCAGGAGTAAGATAGCGCACCTTTTCTTCTGTTTTGAATAGGGGTACTTTAAAAGGGTTTGTTTCTACATAGTTCCATTCCACCGCTTTTTGAAAGATTGCCTTCAAATGCCTTAGTATTATATTTGCGTATGTCCTGGAATACCCCTTTTCTATTAGAAAAGCCTTAAAAGCCTCTACTCTCTGCTTCGTTATCTTTGACAGCTTCACCGTAGGTTCTACAAATTCCAGAAGCTTTTTGCAGGCATTAACTTCTGCTTCATAAGTTCTTTTTGCCTTGGTAGCTTTTGACCATTTGAGATAATACTCTAAAAAATCCGAAAGAGGCACATCCATAACAAAGCCAAGCTTACCTTTGGCAAGTTGCACCTCAAAGTCCTTTAGGGCAAGTTCGGCAAGCTTTCTATCCTTTGTGCCAAGACTTTTACGCACACGCCTGCCGTCTGGTGTTATGTAATTGATATACCAATACCCGCTTTTCTTGTCTCTGTAAATGCTTGCCATATTTACTAAGCTATCTTCTTACCTATGGACTTGTCAAATAGCCAATAATGGGTTATAATTATACACATGTGGATGACGGTAAAGGAAGCATCGGAGTACTTAAGGGTACACCCCAATACTATCAGAAGATGGGTAGCAAAAGGGTTATTAAGGGAGTACAGGCTTAACCGTAAGGTGGTGCGCTACAGGAAAGAGGATTTAGACGCTCTTTTTATGAGCAAGCCTAAAAGGGGTCGCAAGCCGGGTTGGTCAGCACTTGCTCAAATTCTTCAAAGGCGAGGTGATGGATGAGGAAGCGGAGGAATTCTGCCTTGATTTCATTGCTATACGGGAGGGATTGAACGAGGATGTGGGTTTTTGAAGAAGGGGATGCGATGAGGACAGGTGGGTTATTTTGCGGGTCTTCTACAAACTTCTTTAATTTAGCGAAAAAGGCGCCGTCTATACCTTTCCTGTGTGCCCAAGCGGTAGTGGTAGGCTTAAGATTACTCAGCATTTGCAGTAGCTCATCGGAACTTTTAAGCTGTGTGCGGGAGAGGGCTTTCACTACTTCAGGGTTCCAAATTGGATTTTTCACATCAACAATCAATCTTAAAGCATACAACCTACATTTTTCTGTAAACGAAAGGTTTAAAGCATCCGCAAGTCGTTTCAGGGACGGGTTTTCCTTGGAAAAGTCAGGCAATCTTCTGCGTCCATGCAAAACGGTAGAAAGGAAGGGTTGTGAAACACCGGACTTCTCCGCAAGTTCTACAAGAGGAATATTCTTGGAAAGAATAAGGCTTGCAAGAAACCCTTCAAAAGTGTCTTTCCTTGGTTTTGCTTCAACTCTTCTACCTTTCTTCATGCTCACCTCCTCTTTTTTGAATTTTAACTTATTGGTAGTTAATTATAGCTAAGGGAGGTTAAACATGAAAGAGGAAAAAGCTTTAACAGTTTTGAGGGCACTAAGGGAGGCTGTGTTTAACGACACGCCCAAGAGAGTAGCCTACAGGTTGGGCATACCGCTTTACCAGCTTTATCTTATGCTTTCTGAAGATAGTCTTAGGAAGAGGCGTCCTAAATTCCCCGCGGTTTACATTCCATACCTTGTAGAAGTGGTTGGGGATGCTCCAATTGAAGCCATATGCGAGGCATGTGGTGGTGTGTTTTTGCGACTGCCAAAGGAGACCACGAGAAGCAAAGAAGTTATTGAAGAGCTAAGCCTTTTACTTAGACTTACCGCTGACCTCTTGGATAAAGTTGGTGTTGCTTTAAATGATGGTGTTTTAGTACCTGCTGAATATACACAACTTGAAAAGCTTGTGAATAAGCTTGTAAAAGAATTAGTAGAACTGAAGGTGATACTGAAAGCTTTTATGGAGGAAGGGCATGCTATTGGAATTTAAAGATGGCTTTATTTATGTTTATGACGGCTACGAATATAAAGAACACCTCAAACTGCTTGGGTTTTGGTGGAACTCTGAGCAGAAAAGGTGGGAACGATTTTACGATGATGTTGTTGTTCAGCACCTAAAGCGTTTTAACCCGTACATTGTGAACCACATTAAAAAGCAAGCAGACCAAACTCTTGTAGAAGAACTAAGGCAGATGTACCCCTTTGCTATGGAACATCAATTGGCAGGCACGGCTTTAGCAATTCAGAATAAGAGTTTTCTTATTGGCGATGAGCCTGGGGTTGGTAAAACACTTCAAGCAATCATGTACATTGACTATTTGTTAGCGAAAGGTGCCATAAGCCATGGCATTATTTTTTGCCCATCGTCCATCAAAAGGCAGTGGAGGGATGAGTTTTATAAGTTTTTGAAGGTTTCTCCTTTTATTGTTGAAGGGGATAGGCAATTACGCAGGCTTATTTTCACGCAGGCTCTCAGAAAAACCTCTTACCCGGTGCTTATTCTGAATTACGAGCTTTTGCTTCGTGAAGATGTTTTTAACTTTCTTAGTTCTTTAGAAAGCTATGCTTTAGTGTTTGATGAAGCAAGCAGATTTAAGAACAAAGATAGTAAGACATTTAAACTTGTGCAAGCGCTTGCAAACAAGACCGAATATAAGCTTGCACTAACGGGGACACCAGTTGAAAACCATTTAGCGGAGTTTTGGGCGGTGGGGTTTATTTTAAAGGGTTTTATGGACTACAAAGAGTTTGAAGAAAAGCATCTTATAGTCCAAAAGGTGCAGTACGCTAACACAGCCTTTCCTGTGAAAAAGATTATAGGGTACAAAAATCTCAGAAGTTTTCTATTTCGGATTGGGGAGTTCTACATACGCAGAAAGAAATCAGACATTAAAGAACTTCCAGCGCTAACTGAGTATGTAAGATTTATAGAGTTAGCGCCTTTGCAAAAACAGATGGAAGAGTATCTGAAAGAAAGAATAGCTTCAGCCAAAGGTTTGAACTTGGAAAGCATAATTACACTTTTAAGGGTTATAAACGATGACCCACGGCTTTTGCTTGCTTCACAATCTGAAATTGCGCAGGCTATTGTGGAAAGATTTAAACACGAAATTGAACGCTTTAAAGCTAACCCAAAGCTTGATGAGTTGCAAAGCATAGTAGAAGAGCACGAGGGCAAAAAAAATCTTGTTTTCACAAGCTTTGCTAAAGTAGCGCAGTTGATAGCCAATGAGTTTAAGGCTCTAATGATTACAGGGTCAACTGATGAAAAAACACGAGCAAAAATAATTTGGGAGTTTAAAAAACGAGATAGCAACATACTTGTTAGCACAGATGCTTTAACATATGGCGTCAGTCTTGATGAAGCGGATATTGTAGTGCACTTTGATATTCCATGGAGCGTCGGCAAAATAGTGCAAAGAACAGAGAGGATTTACAGAATTACAACTTCAAGAAATAAGTGGGTCTACTTCTTTGTTGGAAGTGGGATAGAAAGTAAGGTTTGGGAAATTCTTCAGAAAAAACGAACTTTGTTTAATCAGGTGGTAGAAGGGGATGTGGTTGATGAAGAAATAAAGAGTGCGCTTTTAAGGGTACTGAAATGAAGGAGTTAGTCCACAAGTCTATAAAGCCCAAGGAAGCACTTGTCGTAAAGTGGTGGCTCCTCGTGTATTGTTTTGAAATAATTTTCGCAAGTGTATCGGCAAAGTTTATAGGTGTGGTCAAGGAGGGTTTTTTGAATGTCCTTGTCGCTTGCTTGCGGTGGTAAAATTTGTCGGAAAGAAGGAAAAACAATATTTACATACTCTTCACTAAAGGTTTTAGCTGGCTCCGCACACTCTAAGAGGGACGGTAGCTTCCTTGCCATAACTACACACCCATTTATTACAGCAGATGTATGCTTTATACACAAGTCAACCAACGCTTCTGTCAATTGTGGATTTTTACGATGCGCTTCTTCAATTTGTCTACGCACGCTTTCCATTCTTTCTTCCGCAAGTTTTCTAATTAGCTCTTGCCTATTAGAAGCTCTTTCTTTGTTTGTAGCATCCGCAACAATAGCAAGGCTGATTAAGATAAGCACAGCACCAGCAATCCTAAAAGCTTTTTTATGCTCTATGAAAACCCTTAGGTTTTCCGCCTCTTTTTCCGACTTAGGTTTTAGAAAAGTTCCTATAATGAAAAGCACGCCGAGCACAAGTAAAGCAAGGGCTAAAAACACCATGTTATTTGGCAACCTCCACAATAGCAGGTTTTATTTTATACAAAACTCTACCAACAATCCACAAATCTGGGGTGAGCCTTTCTGGAGGATATTCTGGATTATCTGGAAAAAGCCACCACACGCCATCAACTTTGCGCAGTCTACGAATACGCAAACCATTGTTTTGTTCTGCTATGAGATATATTCTCCCATCCTGCAATTCTTTGTCCTCTTCATCAATTACCACAAGCCAACCATCTTGAATGGTCGGCTCCATGCTGTCGCCTTTTACTCTAAAGGCTTTAAGCCTATCATGGAGGATAGAGGAGCGAACAACAAGTTCATAGTCGCTTGTATACATCGCCCCGCCAGCTCCAACCGCAGAAATAACAGGGAGTTTTATAAGCTCTACCTCTTTTGCTTCATCGTGTTTGACAAAGATTTCGCCCTTGCCTTCTTTAAGCCAAGTAAAAGAAATACGGAAGGTGTAAGCTATGAGGCGTAAAGTCCTTTCCTTGGGTTGTCTTCTGCCTGCTTCTATCTCTGCTATCAGGCTTCTTGATAAACCAAGCCTGTCTGCAAATTCCTTCTGCGTTAAATTAAGCAACTTTCTCACAAGCCTTACTCTCTCTCCAACATCAGAAAGCACCACCATTACTATGTATAGTATAACACAAATGCATTTTGTCATGTGGTGGCATTCGTATTGTCAATTTTTAAATAAAATGTCGCTATGTGATATAATAAAGGGCATAACTCTTGTGGAGGTATAACATGAAAGAGCTGGTTCATAACGAGCATGTGTTTGTAGCAAAAGCTAAGAAGGAAGAGCTTCACACAGTGCTACGACGCTTATATGAGAACGGCACCGTGTTTATCTACAGGGAGGACGAGAGCTTGCTACTAATGACACCAAGCAAGGAAATTGTTGAGGTTGAGCTGGACAGTAGAAGGGTGTGGAGTGGCATTTTGATTTGCGGGGATGTCTTCAGGCTTGTGATTTTAAAAGACACTTGTCCATGTGTTATATTGGCAGACACTTTATCGCAAGTGGCAGAGGCTTTGCTCTATATGTGATAAGAATGGAGGGTAGGCATGCGCCTACCCGTCATAAGGAGGAGCAGAAATGCGCACAGAACATCTTTTATTAATTATAATCACAAGCTCCGAGACGGATGGTCTTTTATTCACTCTTGACACCGAAAAACTCGGTGTTAAAGAGCGTCAAGCCAGAAATATTCTTACAAAGCTTGTAAGAGAGGGCTTAGTTGAAAAAATCGGAAGGGGGCTTGTGTATAGATTAACAGACGCAGGCTTAAGGGTACTGGAACAAAGTAAACAGAAGTTATGCACACTCCCTACTAACGGCAAAAAATTGCCTCTTTCGGACGGTGGTTCTTCTGCAAGCGCTTGCACTAACGGCAAAAAATTACCCCTTGAGGCAAAAAATTGCCTAACAGGGCAAGAAAGTACCCATAATCCTGAAAGCGGCAAAAAATTGCCTCTTTCGGAAAACCGCATAGAACAAGCCTTTGATGTGGGTTGGGGTTCATCTTGTGCAAGCGCTTGCACAGTTGTGGGTTGTAATACTTACGTATTACATAAAATACAACATATAGAAGAAGTTAAAAAAGAAATAGAAGAAAAAAATATACTTACATCTAAAGATGTAAGCACAGGGCTTTCTAAGGAAAAAATTCAAACAAAAAATATTGCGGGCGGGCAGGCGGGGGAAAGCGGTAGGAGGTCAAACATGAGGAAGTGGAGCCCAGACCCTAAGAGACCACCGTTGCAACGAACACAAGAACAAGAGCCACTTGAGCCACTCGTGGTGAAAGATGACTTAGAGGATACCCCAAAGCCATTACCACAAGAACAACAAACTCTATCGCAAGAATTACAGAAGATAGAAGATGTTAAAGATGAAAAGCGAAAAGGTAGACGAGGTAAGGAGCAAAAGGCGAGTAGCGAACAAAAGCTTGAGTTAAAGGAGATTAAGTTTAGAACCAAGGAGCTTTTACTCTATTTCGCAAAACTTTGGGAGAAGAAATACAACATGCCTTACAAAATCTCTTGGGAGGCAAACGCTTCTGCTCTAAAAAACCTTATGCTGTTTCTTTATACAAGTTTCGTTAAAAGGCACTTAGCACAAAGTAAATACAAGGCTTTACTGGAAACGATAGAAAAGAAAGAGCAAATCTATGGGCGTAAAAAAACTGCTCAAAGACTGAAATGGCTTATTGAAGATAGATTACCCGATATTGGGGAAGAGATTAGAACGCAATACGGTATGCCTGTAGAAGAGTTGGTAGAAGAGTTTATGAAAAACTTGATGGAGTTCTATCTGCACAGCTATAACAACAACTTTGTCAAAAAGGCTGGCTATACCTTTGAGGTTTTCGTAAAGCTTTTCAACGGCATTATGCAGGCTTACGCTAAAGAAGTAGAGCTTTCAAGCATAAGCAATGAGGAAAAGGAACGCTTAATAGACGAGGTTGTAAAGGACTTGACAATATAGCCAACATTTGGTTATATTTAATAACCAATTGCAGGTTATATTGGAGGTGGTGCTATGGAAAACAAAAGGCGAAGGGTAGAGCTGATAGTTGAGTTCTTGCAGACCGCAAGCTTGTTGTACAACAGGAATTATTCAAAGGAAGAACTAAAGAAGCTTACACAGGTGTACTATAATGCTCTTTCACCGCTTGATGACGAAAGCTTAGAAAAAGCGCTTCAAGAAGCTTTCCGTAGGTGTCAATTTTTCCCGACACCTGCGGATATTTTAGCTTTAGCAGGACGCAGGGGGGCGGAGGCTATGTTGGATGTATACAAAGCAATAGACAAGGGGGGACTGTACAGCAGTGTGGTGTTTGAAGATAAGAAAATCATGTGTGTCATTGAAGCGCTTGGAGGGTGGGTTGAGGTATGTAATATGCCCACCGGTGTTTTGCAGAAGAAGTTTATAGAGCTTTATGAAACTTTCACCAATACGATACATGCACCTACACATTTCCCTGGGCTCGTTGAGTTAGACGGATGGGATGACGACAGGAAGAAGATACCATTGCTTGTAGTTGGCTCACAGATTAAGGAGGCTTTTCTCCCTCCTGCACGCTTACAGCCATTTGTGCAAGCGCTTGCAAGAGGAGAAAAGTTTGAAGACTTGCTTGCATTACCGGGAGGTTGCGAAGGATGAAACGGTTTTTGAGCCTCCTTCCATGCCTCCTCCCTTTTAGTCTTTGTAGTCTTTGCAGGGCTCTCTGCCCTGCCTTTTTAGAGTTTGTAGTTCTGTTGGCAATTTTATTGTTGCCAATGCTTTTTCTTGTCGTGTTTAAGGACCCATACGGTTATAGCGTTGCGGGTAGGATGTTGCGGGAGGTGTTTGAATGGTTAAGCAACTTGTAAGTCTTAGGCTTAGGCTGTCGGACAAAAACAAGTTAAGGGATAAAGCTAAAGCAAGCGGAAAAACCTTAAGTGAGTTTCTTGATGAAAGAATTAGAAATGTAGAATTCTCCGAGGAGGATTTTTTAAAGCAGTCTACCTCTGTTGTACTTTCACAGGACACTATTGCTTTTGTGGAACAAGTTGCAGATACATACGGTGTTTATTTCAAAGAGGTATTAAATGTAGCAATAAGAAAAATTTTGGAGGAGGTTGAAAGATGAGAAAGAGTAAATTGTGGAAAGCATGGGAGAGGGAAGTTGCAGAGTGGTTTGGAACAAAGAGAAATCCTTTAAGCGGAGGAAATAACTACAACGATGATGGTGAAAAGCGAGTTGGGGACATATTGCTAAGAGATGTTGTTGTGGAAGTAAAGCTGAGGAGCAATCATAGTGTTGTGGCACGAGCGATGAAAACCGCTGAGAACGCAAATACTAAACCGTGGATACACATTGAAAGAGCGTCCGGGAACAAGACGATAGTGGTAATTGCCCTACCTTTGGAAGATGCCAAAGCGGTGGTAAAGTACTGGTACGAAAAGGTAGTGCGGGGGGGAAGGTGGTGGCGAGGTGAGTGTGTAAAGAAGATGATGGGCTCTACAGGGAGCTTAAGAAGGTTGCGGACATGAACTCTGAAAAATTGTCCGACCTTGTTTCCTACATACTCAAAACTGCTTTGCTTGGGGAGTGTGTGTATATTGATAGCGAGCTGTACGAAAAGCTTGTAGAAAAATGCCATGGTCATGTAGATGTGATAATTACTGTAAACAAGTTATTAGAAGCTTTTGTTAACAATAAAGTCGTTATAAAGGAGGTTTTGTGATGATGGAGCAGTTTAGGCAAGAAATAGTAGCGGTAGAAGTACAACGGCAAAGTGATATCAAAGCTATTGTAAATGAGCTAAAGGGGTTGATGGCTCAGGCAGAAAAAAACTTTTTGCGTATAGGCAAGCTTCTATACGAGGTGTATAAGAACGAGCTTTATTTGCAAGATGGGTATAAGGATTTTTGGGATTGGTTTGAAACGCAAGCTTTCAACTTTGAAACAAGGACTGCGAGAATGCTTATGAGGATTTGGAGTTATTGGGGGCAGGGTAATGCATACAGATTGTCTGAAGCAGTGCTGATTGAAATTGGTTATACCAAGGCTTATATGCTTACCACTTTATATGATTGTGGCGCAATTCGGAGCGAGGAAGATTTGAAACAGTTTATTGAATTTGCTAAAAACACAACAACAAGAGAATTTGCAAGACTTGTATCTCATCACTGCGGACAGCAAAAGAAAGAGGAGGAAGCATGGATAACATACAAGCTCCGCATACCACCTGATAGTGCTGATAGACTGGAGGAAATAGTGCGAGGAATAGCCTTTTTGGAGGGGATAGACGATGAAGAAGAGATAAAGAAGCGTGCTGGAGACCTTGTTCTAAAGGCTTTGGAAGACTGGTACGGTTATTTTATGCCTGTTTTGTATTCAAACAACCTTAGTTCTGAAGAAAGAAGACAGAAGTACATGAGTGTTATTGTCAAACAGCTTGAGGGAACCTTTGGGGTTAATGTGATAGTGCTTAAGGACGGTGAGAGAATTCTATGAGGGATAAGCGACTTCATAAGCGACTTCTTAACTGCTTGCGGGAGATACTTCCAGAAGATAACTTCAGGGTAAGAAGAGCGAGGAAGGATAATCAGGGCATTTACTATGTAGAAGCAGAGAGTGATGAATACATCTATAGGGTAAAGCTGAAAATGTGCTCTACACATTGTGTTCTGTTGAGCTACGACTATGACGAAAATCATAGAACGGGGTCTTGACAAATAACCAATAATGAGTTATATTTATACCTATAAAACTTGCAGGAGGTGTAAAGATGAAGCTGAAAGTTGGGGTAGTTAAGGAAGGCAGGGTGGTGGGTGTGAGAATTTACTACTGCCCAAAGCGAGTTAGCGTGTACGAGCGCAACGGTGTTGTGGGCATTAACATCGTTTACGGAGATTTGCCCGACAACTGGGACAGCTTCGCTGTTAACGCTGAAAGCATTGCAGAGGTTGTTATTGCCGTTGAAAATGAAGAGATGTTGAGCGTGAGGGATTGGGAAGAAGTGCGGAAGGAGATAGTTAAAAAGAGGTTGGAGGAGGTGGGAGTATGATTGAGGCTTGGCAACTTGCGATAGAGAAAAAGGATATGCAAGCGCTTGCAAGGGAGTTGTTATGCCTTGCGAAGCGCAAGGTAGAAATTGAGAATGCCTACCGAAGGAGGTTGATACAGAGTGTTGATTTTATGGATAGGAAATCTCTTGAAAAACAAGAGCTTGAACTGCTTAAAAGAGATGCGGAGGCACTCAGGCTAAAAGAGGAGCTTGAGATGGTTGGGGAGTTGTATAGGGCTTTACGCACCGTTTTGGAGGTTTTAGGGGACACTTCTGATGTG
>FWWL01010113.1_pt1 | contig 11072 bp, 11 predicted proteins | sample 2228331 | NCBI WGS metagenome assembly FWWL01 (sample SAMEA103939775, study PRJEB20133) | metagenome
TTTCTGTCTGGGACTTAAGATTTCTTGATATCTCCTCTGTTGTTGCGCTCAATTGCTCTGATGCTGAGGCAAGGGATGTGGCTATTGTCTTAGTCTCAGCTATTAATTTTTTAATAGACTCAATAGCTTTGGAAACTGCCTCAATTATAGGTAAAAATTCATTTTTAGTTTTAGCCTCAATTTTAACAGTAAAGTCACCCTGTGCAATTCTGTTCATCGCTTCTCCTAAATCATTAGCAAATCTTTCCACAAATTTTTTCAAATCCCTTATCAAGAAGACAAACATCAATATGACAATCAAAACTACGATAAATCCTGCGATTGATAGTTTAATTACTTCAGCCATTAGAGTTTTATTAACATCATCAATATAAATTCCTGTTCCTATAACCCATCCCCACGGTTCAAACTTTTTAACAAAAGAAAGCTTTGGATAACTTTCCTTTGTCACTCCACCACCTGGTAATGGTTTGGTCCAATTGTATGTTACATATCCGTAGCCTGCCTGATTGACTACTTCAACCATTGCCTGAAAAAGATTTTTCTTTCCATCAGTCTTTACTGTCTTTCCATCCAATCCTGCCTGCATACTTGTAGCACAGTTAAATTTTGAATCATCAAGAATCTTTCCATCAAGGGAGGGAACTGTAGGATGCATTATCATTTTTGGAATTGGTAAAGTGGTGTCGTTTATCCAGAAGTATTCCTTTTCTTCATATCTTAAAGCTTTAATTGCTGATATAGATGCTGATTTAGCCTCCTCCTCGGATAATTTATTTTCTTTGAAAAGTTTGTAATAGTAATCAATGATTCCGTAGGCAGTCTCGGTTGCATGCTTAAGTTTGATTTTCTTTTCCTTAATTATTGAGTCTTTTAGAGTTAAAACATTAGCAATAAAAATAGAGACAAGGGCTAAAAATACAAACAAAGCAACAATACTAAGTTTACTCCTTAAGCTTAAATTTCTCAATTTCTTCATGTTTTATCCCTCCTGTGGTAAAAAATTACCACTCACCAATTGAATTTCTATTTAAAAAGACAATTTATGTGCCATTGATAAAACTTATTAATTTATTTAGTTTTTTAAAAACCTGAATTTTTATAAAATGTTACAAAAAGTAACAAAATAATGTTACTAAATGTTACATAACTTTTGAAGTATAAAAAATTCCACGACTTATTAAAAAATGTTTAGAATATATAGATGATTGCTTTATTTTTTGCTACAAAAATAGAATGCGAATTGATTACGAAATCCCTTTTAAATAAGTGCGAGTTTTCTATTAGGGATATTCCTTTCCTAAAAGGTAAAATCAAGAACATTGATACTTTAATCTGTATTACTGGAATTGGAAAGATAAAATCATCAATTGCAGCAGTGATTGCCTTTGAAAAAAATCCAATATCCTACGCCATTGTCTCAGGAGTAGCAGGAGCTTATCCTTCATCGGGACTAAATGTAGGAGATATTGCTTTGGCAAATAAAGAAATAGATGCAGACAAGGGAATTTTAATAAATTGCGAAAACATGGATAACTCATTTATATTTATGGAGCAAGAAGAAATAAGTCTTTTCGTACCAGATTTTGCAAAAAGATTAAAAACTGGCACATTTCTCACTGTATCCGCATGTACTGGAAATCTAAACAGAGCTATGTTTCTTGAACGAAAATTTAATGCCATTTGTGAAAACATGGAAGGTGCTTCTATTGCAAAGGTTGCTAAAATTTACGATGTTGTTGTAAGCGAGATAAGAAGTATTAGCAATTTGGTTACCGACAGAACAAAGCTTTTAACAATTGATGAAGTCAAAAAATCAGCTGAAGTATCTCAGAAATTTATTCTTGAGAATTTTGATTCTCTTGCAGATTTTGCCTAATCTGTAGAATAATTTTACTGACGCTTTCCTTTAATGCTCTGTACTCATCCCCTGCAAAACTTAAAAAATCCTCATAACACTTAAGTGCCTGAGTTTTATCTCCCATTCTGTAATATGTTACAGCAAGGTTGTAAAGGGTTTCAGGATGATTAGGCTGAAGTCTAAGTGTCTCTGTGAAGTAATCAACAGCTCTCTTATATTCTTCCTTGTTTAGATAAATAAGTCCTATATTTGAATAGGGCAATGCAAAAGAATGATCAAGGGTAATTGCCCTTTCAAACTTTCTTAAAGCCTCTTCAAATTGATCAAGATAAAAAAGAGCTAAGCCGTAGTTGTTAAAGAGTTCTGGAGATTCAAAACCTTCATTTATGAGTTCTTCATAAATCTTACAGGCTTGTTCAAATTCTCTGTATCTAAGAAAATCATTAGCATCTTCAAATCTTTCTTCATATTTTATTTTTTGCTCCATTTAAAAATTATATCAGAATTACTGAGACTTTGTATACATATACCAAGGTTTTTCTGATGGTCTTTCCAATCCGCATAATTTTGAGACATTATCAACTATCTGATTTGCATTAAAAGGTCTAATGATAACACCATCAACCAATTTGTTCTGAATTAAATTTAAAATTTTGTCTCTTTTCGTATCTGCCGAAATAATAAATAAAATTTTCATCTTTGATTTCTCTCTTACTTTTGGCAAAAAAGACTCTGTGCTCTCGCCATCTATTAAAGAATCAATTATCAGCAAACAGAAATCTATTTCACTCTCAAATATTTTTTCAAGTTGATAAAGGTGGTCAACATACTGAGCTGAAATGACTGGCAAGTCCTTCAATGCCCAGTTTATAGGATTTACTATGTCTCTCTGAACACAGACAAGAATTTTCTTTTTCATCGCTCCTCCTTGCTCAAAAATTCAGACAAGAAAATCAAAGCCTTCTTTACTCCCTCGGTTTTTAAAATTTCGCTAAATTGGGATACGTCTATTATATAATAATTTTGCCTTTTCTTTATAGTAATCATGAAGGCTTGCAGAAAGTTATTTTCTGATATTAATGTCTCAATAACAAAATCTTCGTTCCTTTGCCAAACAGAAAAACACTTCAGATATAAACCTTCTTCAATTTTAAATTCTTTATTGGATATATCTTGAATTTTCAGCTCTTTTGGTTGTATTTTTACTGGAAACAATTCCTTCACCTCCTTGATTTCTACGATTGGCATCGGATAGGGCTCTTTTTCTTTTATTAAGACAAGATCCCATATCTCCTTTCCCATTGAGACCCATCTCTTTTCATACTTAGTTAAAGGCTCTGTCACTAATGGTTTTGAAACTTTTACTGAAAAGCATTCCAAGGCATTTGCTTCTTGTAATGAAAATTCAACAAATGAATATTCATCGGTTCTAATTTTTATCTGTCCACGAGGAATTAACTTCTTGGCAAAAACATATAGATTTTCCTTTTTTGTAAGCCTTCTTTCTTGATGAGATTTTTTAAACCAAGGGTCAGGATAATTCATTATTATTCTTTTTACACTGCAGTCTCTAAATAGTAGTTTAAAAGCCCAGTAAGCATCAAGGCGAGTGCAGAGTACATTGGATAAATTCAATTTAATACATCTTTTGAGAAGTTTGTTAATTGAGATCCATGATTTTTCTATGCCAAAAAATATTTCATCTCTATGCTCTTGAGCAAGTTTTAAAAGATAATCACCAGAGCCGAAACCTATTTCTACTGTGAAGTTTTTAAGACTGAGCGGTTTTTCTGCTTTTCTGTAGTCTATGAAAAACTGCATTTAATTATTTTAAATATTCAGATATAAATCTGTTATAAATCTGTTTTTCCCAGATTGTTTTGCCTTATACATCAACTTATCAGCTCGGTTTATTGCATCTGATATATTTTCTTCTCTTTTCAAAATTGTTCCACCACCTGAGACAGTAAACTTAATTATTTTACCATTGTGCTCTATCCATGTACTCCTGATAATTCTGACAATCTTGTTACCAATTGAATTTATTTCCTTTGGTTCTTTTACAAATACCACTATAAGAAACTCCTCTCCACCCCAGCGAACTAAAATATCCTGATGCCTTACAATGTTTTGCAAAGTTTGAGCAACTGCCTTTAAGACCTTGTCTCCTATATCATGACCATAGTTATCATTTATTTTTTTGAAATCATCAATATCAAACAACAAAATTGCCGGGTTATAGTTTAGCATTAACATTTCTCTTTGTCTTAGCTCGCAGAGTGTTTCAAAGCCCCGACGGTTGAATATCTTTGTTAGAGAATCTTTTAAAGCAAGACTTAACAAATCTTGCTCTGTGTCAGAAGTTAAAAAAACTGGTAAAAATATTTCAACTACACCCTTTGCTTGATTGTCTTCTATTATTGGAATTCCTTTTACTTTTACCCTTAGCCTGTATCCAGTTTTATGATGTAAATAAACTGTGTCTTCAACCTTTATTCTTTTTGTCATCGCTGTTATCATAGGACATGAATTTTCACAAAGATTATTTCCGTGCTCATCAACATGCCTTAGAATATTATCATTACAGCCTTTACCTATTACTTCCTCTGCTTTGTATCCTGTTATCTCCTCAGCAGACTTGTTCCAAAATAAAATTCTTCTTTGAGTATCAATAACATAAACACCTTCATAAAGACTATCTGCAAATTCGTAAAATATTTTTTCCATATGGTCAATTATAATCATTAAAAGCTTTTTATGGCAAACTTTTTTGCAATATGAGATATAATAAAAAAATGTTCCATCCTCTCCGCATTAAAGAATTCAGGGCTTATTGGATATGTCAAGTTATCTCATTAACAGGAACTTGGATGCAACACATCGCACAGGGATGGCTTGTATATGTTTTGACCAAATCAGCATTTTATCTGGGCTTAATCTCATTTTTGCAATCCTTTCCGATGCTTCTTTTTACACTATATGCCGGAGTTATGGCAGATAGATATTCAAGGAAAAAAATATTACTTTTAACTCAGATTTTATCACTTATTCCTGCTGTCTTTATTGGAGTTCTAATCCAACTTAATTTAGTGAATATCTGGCATGTAGCCATAGCATCAATTGTTTTAGGGATAGCAGGAGCATTTGATATGCCAGCAAGGCAGGCTTTTATATCGGAAATCGTTAACAAAGAAATGCTAACTTCAGCTATAGCAATGCAGTCAATGTCATTCAACATTGCAAGAATTATAGGTCCGATTTTAGCTGGAATTATTGTAACCCATTTGAATTTTTATATGTGTTTTTATCTTAATGCTTTAAGTTTTGTACCTCTAATTATCGTTCTTTTCAATTTGTCTATCAAATCCTTGCATTCTCTCGCAGAAGAGGCATCTGTTAAACATTTTCTAAAAGAAGGCTATCTTTTTATTATTAATAACAAACAAATTCTATATACGATATTCGCGGTTGGAACATTTACAATTTTTGGAATATCTTTTATTCCTATCCTTCCAGTGATTGCTGATGAGATTCTTAAGACTGGAGCAAAAGGCTATGGTATGCTTGTTTCCTCAATAGGAGTTGGCTCTCTTACAGCTGCAACACTTATTGCTATCAGAAAAAAAGATATTGATGATAAACTAAGCCGAATCTTTAAAGCATCTCTTATAATTCCCATAGGACTTTTGGGAGTCGGGTTTTCAAAAAATTTCTATGTTACAATGTCATTTGCTTTTCTGTTAGGTTTTGCCTTTGTGAACTTCTTTACAGTAAGCAACAGTTTTATCCAGCATCAGACAGAGCAAAGAATGAGAGGAAGAATTATGAGCTTTTTTGCCTTTGTTTTTTTAGGTTTTACTCCTATAGGAAACCTTTTAATAGGATGGCTTGTTGAAAAACTAAATATAAAAACAGTGATATCCATCTACTCAATTCTATGTATGTTTTCTTCTATTTCGTTTTTTAAAATCCTCCCAAAATTGAATAAATAGGTTTCAAAAGAGAAACTATCGTACTACGATTCTTCTGGTGCAAATGAAAGATTAGTAATCTCGGAGATTGCTTCGTCGCTGACGCTCCTTGCAATGACGATGAGGGGTCATTGCAAGGCATCCGTAAGGATGCCGAAGCAATCTCTTCTTAAAATAAGTTCTGTCGCTCTGTAGCACTGTCGCTTTATAGCACTATGACGGCGAGATTGCTTCGCTTCGCTCCCAATGACAAAGAAAAGGAAAACCACTCGCAATGACGAGGATGTGGGAGACTGTCGCAAGCCGAAGGCGTAGCGACCATTTGCAATGACACTTTAGAATCATTCAATTTAGATTATGGCAACTTTGAATTTCTATTTATTTTGGGTAAGCTTATTTTTGCAATATTTTTCGTATGCTATAATATTTGTTAAAAACCTATCTTAGGAGGAATAATATGAAGAATCTTATTCTTGTCAGAGGTAAATATATTCTCACTATGAATGAAAAAGACGAAGTTATAGAGGATGGCGCAGTTGTTATAAAGGATGATTCTATTTTTGATATCGGCAGTTTCGCTGAAATTCTTAAAAAATATAAAAACGAAAAATTTCAGATTTATGGAGATGAGTTTTCTATAGTGCTTCCAGGATTTATCAACACCCATACCCACGCTGCAATGGTATTATTCAGAGGAATTGCAGATGACCTTCCCCTTCATACATGGCTTTCTCAACATATATGGCCCCTTGAGGCTAAATTTTTAAGCGAAGAATTCGTTTATGATGGAACAAGGCTTGCATGTCTTGAAATGCTTAAATCTGGAACAACAACTTTCAATGACATGTATTTTTTTACCAATTCAATAGCAGAAGCTGCAAAAAGTCTTGGAATTAGAGCAGTTGTTGGTCAAGGAGTTTTGGATTTTCCAACTCCATCTGGCAAAGGTGCAGATGACTATCTAAGAAAAGCACAGGATTTTATAGATAAATACAAAAATGATTCTTTAATACAGCCCGCTGTTGCTCCTCATGCAATTTACACTTGCAGTAGGGATACTCTCCTTAAATCAAAGGAGCTTGCCATAAAAAATCAAGTTCCGATGCATATCCATCTGAGCGAGACATTTAGGGAAGTCAATGATTGCATTAAACAACACGGAAAGAGACCTGTGAAATATCTTTCAGATATAGGATTTCTTGAAGGAAATATTTGTGCTGCCCATGTTGTATGGTTAGACCAAGAGGAAATTGATATATTGGCTGAGAGAAAAGTCGGAGTTTCCCATTGCATAGAAAGTAATCTAAAACTTTCAAGCGGAATAGCTCCAATCTCTCAAATGATTAAAAAAGGTGTAAAAGTAAGCATGGGCACTGATGGTGCAGCAAGTAACAATAATCTTGACCTGCTTGAGGAAATATCAATTGCAGCAAAAGTTCAGAAGGGAATTACAGGAGACCCAACAGTGGTTGATGTAAAATCCTGTATGAAAATGTTAACTATATGGGGTGCTGAATGTCTTGGTTTGGAGAAAAAAATTGGAAGTATTGAAATAGGAAAAAAAGCAGATATTATTGTAATGGACATTAAAAAACCACATCTTCAGCCAATTTATAACATATTCTCAACAATTATATACTCAGCTAAGGCTCCAGATATAGTTCATGTCTTTGTCAACGGCTGTCCAGTGATTGTTCACGGAAAGCATACTATGGTTGAAGAGGATGAAATTCTTGATAAATGCCTCTTCTGGGCTTCAAAAATAAAAAATCATTTGCTATCCAATTAAACAAGTTTAAATTTTTAACTGTTCTATTTGAGTCTCAATTTGCCGTGTCCAATTTTTATGGGGAGCAGTATAATTTAATTATACTTTATAAACAAAAAAGCAACATAAAATTAATAAACAATTTAAAAAGCTATAAAACAAAAAATGCAAATAAAAAATGAGATGTAGTATTTTCGACATTTTATAAGGTTAAAAAAACTTATTCTTTGAGCTTCAACTGATAAAGTCGGCAACAAGAAAGAATGAAGCTTGGTGGAGTTGTGGAAGAAATAACATTTGAGGGCGAGCTTTCTCCATTTCTTTCAATATTTAAAGCAGGTGAAATAATCCATGCCGGCAAAAATACAGTATTTGGCTTGGTAAAATACGAGATAAATTTTTGTAATCACAGAGGTAACTAAAAAATAGAGATAGACACTCGTCACTGCGAGTCCCTCTGTTTCGAGTGATAGCGTGGCAATCCATTTCCTTATTGAAAGGAAAAGACGAGATTGCCTCCTCCTCGCTTCGCTCGGAGTCGCAATGACGGCGTGATGGAGATTGCTTCAGGACTTCGTCCCTCGCTATGACAGAGGGAGGTATCTCCTCGAAATGACAGGAAAAAATCCTTCAATGACGCTTAAGACTCACATAATTTAGGTCTTATATAAAAAATCGTCAATCCAGTATGAATAAAGTAAAAAATTATGTTAAAATTCAAAGCAATGAGCATAAAAAGGAAATTCATTATCCTATATATTATTTATAGCTTGTTTTCAGTTGCTTTAATTTTTTCATTTTATCAAATTTTTATCAAAAATTTTGTAAATACAATTGAAGAAAAAGTTATATCAGATGATGCTGGCAGATTAAAAATTTACATTCAATCAGAGTATGAAAACCTCTTAGGACTTACGAAAGACTGGGCTGCTTGGACTGATGCATGGCTTTATATGCAAAATAAAAACCCTTCATTTGAAGCTGGAAACATAACCAAAGAAGCTTTAGAAAACAATAAAGTTAATCTTATAGCCTATTATGATTTAGAGGGTCAATTGAAAGGAGGAAGAGAATTAGAACCAAAAAGTCAAAAATCAGTGCCTGTAAATACTAAAATTTGGGAAAAGTATGTCAAGCATTATATTTCTAAGCAGGAAATTAAAAATCCGGGATTAGTGGGTATTACTTTTATTGATGACATTCCTTATTTTGTAGTAGTTTTTGAAGTTTTAAAAAGCGATTTTTCTGGTCCTCCATCAGGCTATCTTTTGATGGGAAGAGTTATTTCAAAGGAGAAACTGTATTTCATTAGAAAATTGTTTAATCTTGAGGATTTAAAGATTGAAAGATCAACTGAAAATAAAGACTTTTTAAACATAAAAGATTATTCAGACAGATATATGGCAGCATTTTCAGAAAAAGATTTTTTTGGCAATTACGGAATTGTTATCAAATTAGAAAAAAAGAAAGTTATTTGGAAATTAATAAAAGATAGTACCTTAAAGATAATTTTGGTAATCACATTCTTGTTTTTGCTATTTGGAATTATCCTTTATTTATGGAGTAATAAGACCATAACCAAAAAGCTACTCTTCATCATAGAAAAATTGCAAAAAGATGCGAAAAAACCTAAATTCTCTCATAAAAGCGAAATAGATTATCTGTCTTTGGCAATAGAAAATTACATATCCCAAATTGAGCAAAACAGAAAAATATATGAAACAATCGCAGAAGAATCTGAGGCAATAATAATGATATTTGATAAAGAAGGCAAGGTCATTTTTGCTAATTCAACTGCAAAACAAAATTTAAGTGCTGAAAACGAATATTTATCTCGCTTATATCAGTTACTCAAGGAAATAGTTGAGATCAATCAATGGCAAAAAACAAAGCTTCATGAATTCAAATTAAAAGAGGATTTATTTGTAAGTGGATGGATTATTCCTATTGAGGAAGAGAAAAAATATCTTCTATTTATAGTCCACGATATAACTTATTTAGTAAAAGAAAAACTGAGATTATTAGACAAGGCTTCATTGGATACTTTAACATCACTTTACAACAGAGCATTTTTTGAAACTTACCTAAACAGAATACTTAAAACAGCAGATGCTGAAGGCTACTCCTTAATCTTTTTAGATTTAGATGATTTAAAGAAAATAAATGACAATTATGGGCATGTAATTGGAGATATGGCTATAAAGTCTATTTCAGATGCCATAAAAAATAACATAAGAAAAGACGACATTGCTGCAAGATGGGGTGGAGATGAGTTTGTTATTTTAGTTAAGGGAGATACAGAGGTTGCAAAAAAATTAGCAGAAAGAGTTAAAAAAAATGTAAAAAGTATACAAATAAGTGATAAAGAAGAGATTACTCCTGATTTAAGTTTTGGTATAACCGTTATTGAAAAAGGCCAAGATATTGAAAAAATTTTGAAACAAGCCGATAAACTGGCATACAAACAAAAGAGAGAGAAGAAATAGAAAATAATTATTCCTTAAACAATAATTGCATTTCTTGTTTAAGCTGAAAAACTATGTTTCTCTTTATTTCTTGGATTAATTCTTTATCTATGTAAAACTCTTCTTCTAATCTTTCCACTTCAGGCTTTTTTAATCCATAGCCAAGCTCATTACATATTTGATCAGCTACTCTTATGAGTTTACAAATATTCTTACTCTCTGAATCATTACCATTAGATGCACATTTTACTGAATGGTGATATTTAATAGTGTCTTTGATTAACTCTGGAAAATTCCATTTTTCTGAAATTGCCACTCCTACTTCTACATGATTGACACCTATAGTTTCATTTTCCAATTCAACAGAAGACTTTTTTGTATCATGATATTTCTCATAAATCTTAGGATAAACCTCAGGCATTGCATTGTTTAAAAGCACTTTTCCTATATCATGCAAAATACCACAGCTCAAACTTTCCTCAGGAGTTGCAACTCCTGTAATATTTGCAAGTAAACTTGCAGATACTCCAACAGCTAAGCTATGTTGCCATAATTTTTGTTCAAAGGGCTCCATTTTTTTAAATAGATATATCAAAGAAGTAGATAAAATCAAAGATTTTGCAGTGTTTACGCCTAATAAAATCAATGCTTCTTTTACAGTCTTTATCTTTCTACTCCTTCCATAGTATGGAGAATTGGCAATTCTTAAAAATCTTGCTGTAAAACCTTTATCACGGGAGAGTATATCTTGCAGTTCATCAATTGTTGCAAATTCATTTTCAAGAATTTTAATTACCTTATCTACAATCTTATAATGCGAGGCAATGTCTAAAGTTTTATTGACAATTTCTTCTATTTTCTGTGCCATTTTTTATTTTAACTCTAAATTGTGCAATTCCTCAAGTGTAATTGCAATAGGGGTAGTGTAAAATTAATTGTGTGTAAAATTGACATGGTAAAACAAAAGGGTGTATCCTCCATTGATTTAATAAATTTTGCTAAAAAAA
>FWWL01005618.1_pt1 | contig 11071 bp, 14 predicted proteins | sample 2228331 | NCBI WGS metagenome assembly FWWL01 (sample SAMEA103939775, study PRJEB20133) | metagenome
AGCACTTCGTAGAGTGCGTGGCGCAAAACAAAATGCCTCGCGAAACCTTTGAGGATGGCTACATCGTCAACTGCGTCTTGGACGCCGCCTACAAGTCCATGCAAACGAAGCAGTGGGAGAAGGTGGAGTATTGAGAGGAAGGGCAGAGCCCCCAACGCAGGGAAAGGGAGCCCTGCCCGTGATTTGTCCGATTCCCTTTACTGGCACCGCCAGTTCCACTTTTCTGGGTAGAGGGCGACATACATCTGGGAGTCTCGCGCCCATTTCACATGTCCGTCGCAGAAGATGTAGTTGCGCCCTTCCATGTGTTGGGGCACCCAGTCAGGCCAAGGATGGGGCGAGGTCCACACAGGGTCAAAGCCCGTCCACTTGCCACAGTAAGGGTTCCAAGAGAAGCCGTGCCAACCTTGAATCTCTACATAGCGGCATGATTTGCCCGAGTCCCAGAACAGGATGTGCTCTGCGGGGCGGCGAATGTTGGGTAAGCGGGCGGCAGCCCCTAAGTATTGCCCGTTGTCCGCGATCCAGTTGTTGTAAGCAAAACCAGCACGGTTTTTGCGGTTAGCACCGGCGTAAAGACTCTCGTTGCCGGAAGGGCAATCCCAGATTTGGAAGTTGCGGGCGTAAGACGAGCAGACCAAGTGAGCAAAATTAGGTGTTGGTCCATCCGGCAAGCCAAATCGGGGGTTCCCTTTGTTCGCTTCTACCCAAGTCACCCAACCCCAGTAATCGCCCTCAGGGTCTCGCTGCCAAACAACCCAATGGGCGGGCCAGACCTCGTCAGTTGTGTTGTCGTGGCGCCGATACAACTCCATGAACTGTTCATCATAGTCCTGCACATACTGCATAGCACCCATAGCCGCGTTGCGTTGGTTGGAGATGCACTGGGACTGGCGTGCCTTTTCCCGTGCTTGCGAGAACACGGGGAACAGAATCGCCGCCAGAATGGCGATAATCGCAATGACGACCAGCAGTTCAATGAGCGTAAAGCCGCGCCGCTTCATCGTGCCTCACCCTCCTTTTGAGTTTTTTGGTTTCAGCGCCCACCCTTAGCAGCGGGGGGCATCCCATGCACGCCGTAGCCGCCATAAGCACCTGCCCCACCGTGCATTCCGGGAGCAGGACCCTTGCCAGCGTGAACGCCAGGACCAAGCACTCCCGGAGGCATTTGAGGGGCTTGGTGGATGGCTTGGCGGGGATCAATGTAAGGGGCAGGCTTTGGTCGGGCAAACCGCATGTAAGCGACAGCAATGATGACAAGCACGACAACAATGACTACAACTGCTACCCATGTTGGCACCTCTCGGCGCATCCCGTCTCACCTCCTTTCATTTGTCCGTCCCCAATTATGACACAAGAGAGGCACTCGTGCAAGAAAGGACAACGAACGATGCTTCATCAATCAATCTTTGTTCCCACGCTACACTTTTGAGTGGGCAAGTTTGGCGAAAGGGGGCGCTGTTGTGCGACGAGTATTCGTGCCCTTTCGCTTGATAGGGAAGCAGGTGACGCTCACTGACCAACAGGCGCATCGCGTTCGTCATGTGCTGCGAGCGCAAGTGGGCGACCGCTTGCTTTTGTTTGACCCTTTTGGGAACGAGTGGGTTGCCGAAGTGGAAGGCTGGGACGCTGACACTGTCTGGCTGCAGTTGGTGGAACCCGCTCCCGCAACCCGTGAGCGCTCCATTGCTGTCACGCTGTTTCAAGGTCTCCCGAAAGGGGAGAAGATGGACTTCATCGTCCAAAAGACGACGGAGTTAGGCGTTCGTCGCATCGTGCCAATGATAACCCAACGCACCGTCGTTCGGTTGGAACCTGAGCGAGCGAAAGCGAAACAAGCCCGTTGGCAACGGGTGGCAGCCGCTGCAACGGAGCAAAGCGGTGGACGGTTTGTGCCTGAAGTCGCTTTGCCCGTGTTGTTCCCTCAAGCCGTTAAGGAAGCGAGGAAGGCGGATGCGTGGTTGCTCTTTTACGAAGCCGCTGAAACCCCTTTGAGAGAGGCGTTGCAGCGAAACCTTCCTTTCCAATCCTCAGTCCCCAATCCCCAACCCCCTTCTCACATTGCCATCATGATTGGACCAGAAGGTGGCTTTGCACCCGAAGAAGTCACTTTGGCGCAGCGGGAAGGAGCCCTTCTGGTCGGTTTGGGCAAGCGCATCCTGCGGACGGAAACCGCTGCCGTCGTTGCCGTTGCTCTGGTGCTTTACGAATTGGACGCTTTAGAGTAAAAACACGGCTCCGATGTGCGGCTCCCGTTTTCCATTCGGTGCGTTATAGGAGACACAGCCTCTAAATTTCGTCCCACGCTTTGCTCCTTCGTTCCGTTTTCGTTGTCGCGGCTGACGCCGCTCCTACCGAATCGGTAGGGAGGCGCAACACCTCGTAAGAGTGCCATAAGCCACGACGAATTCTTCGCCGATTAAAATCGGCGCTCATCATCAGCGTCATCAACCACTGGCTAAAGCCAGTGGCATGAGAATTTCGGTTGTCGCTTCAACAAAAACCGCAAATTCATGCTACGGGCTTCAACCCATAGTCGGTGATGCTTTCGTGAGCGCCTGCTTTAGCAGGCGAAACGCTAACTCGGTGCTCCATGTTTCGTGCTCTTTGCTCCGCTTCCCCGCCTCACCGTTTCTCCGTTTCTCTTTTTCCCGTCCCGCATCCCTTGTCCTGTGCTCCACTTAAAATTAGGTGAGCGGTCAATGGTGGCTGCCTTCTTTGATGTAGACGGAACGCTGACGGACACGAATGTGGTGTTGCCACTGGTTTGGTTTCGGCGCGCTACGCTCCCACAAAGCCGTTTCAGGTTTTGGTTGATGGGCTTAGCGGTGCGCGTGCCTTGCTACTTGCTCGCTGACCGCATAGACCGTCGTTGGTTCGTTCGGTTGTTCTTTCGCGAGTATGCGGGGTTGGACGCCGAACAGGTGCGCCGATGGCACGCAGAGCATTTTGCGCAAACGCTTCAGCCCCGCATCTTTCCTGCCGCTTTGCAGCAACTGCGTTGGCACCAAACTCAAGGGCATCGCGTTGTGTTGGTAACAGGAGGCGCCGACTTCGTTGTAGCGTCCCTCGCTCAATGGTTGGGTGCTGACCTGCTGGCAACGCAACTGGAAGTTAGGGACGGGAAGTTGACAGGACATTTTGCCCATCCACCGTTGGTAGGCGTTGCCAAAGCGGAAGCCGTCCGCTGCTACGCAGCGCAGCACGGGATAGACTTGTCCGTCAGTTACGCTTACGGCGACGACATTAGCGATGTGCCTTTGCTCACTTGCGTCGGTCATCCCGTTGCCGTCAACCCAGACCAGCGCCTCCGCCGTTTGGCGCAGCAAAAGAATTGGCAAATTGTTAACTGGCGGTGAGCAACTATGGCGATTGAACGAACAGTAGAGCGACTGGAAGAAGGCTTGCGCCAATGGAACTTGTCGTTAAACGCGGTGCAGCGAGACCGGTTCCTGCGATTCACGCGGTTGCTGTTGGAGTGGAACGAGCGCATGAGCCTTACAAGCATCACGGAGCCTGAGCGGATTGCTGTGGAGCACTATTTGGACTCCCTCGCCCCGCTGGCGTTCAACCTTATCGCTGCGGAAACCAGCGTGGTAGATGTGGGGACGGGGGCGGGCTTTCCAGGGCTTCCCTTAGCCATCTTGTGCCCCGACATTAGCGTCACTCTGGTGGATGCCACTCGCAAAAAGGTCAATTACCTAAACGAAGTTTGCGCTGAGTTGGGTTTGACGAATGTGAGCGTGGTTTGGGGGAGAGCGGAGGATCTGGCACGAGACCCTGCCTTTCGGGAAGGTTTTGACATTGCCGTTGCGCGCGCCTTCGGCGCGCTGGATGTGGTTTGGGAATGCACCGTGCCTTTCGTCAAGGTCGGTGGTCTCGCCATCGCTTACAAGGGACCGAAGGTGGAAGAAGAGTTGCCCATGGGCGAAAAAGTCGCTCCTTTACTTGGAGCACAGCAGGAACGATGCTACACTTTTGAGTTGCCCTTGAGTTCCCTTCGTCGGGCGTTAGTTGTTGCCCGCAAGGTAGCACCCACGCCTTTTCGCTTCCCCCGAAGGGCAGGGCTCCCCGAAAAGCGCCCCCTGCGGTTACTTGTTCGCAGCGACTGACTTCGCTCGCCTCCATATGACAAAGCGCGCTACAAGTCGGCTGTAAGACTGTGAAGCGCTGCGAGAAATGTCAAGAGACAGACGAAGCAGATCAACCCAGCGGAGACCCAATTTGGCGGATAGTTCAAAACCCAAGTTCCCAGTGTCAAAGCAAGGAGAAACGCCAAGTCAAATCCCATTGACCTCAAACTCGGCGCGAACGCAGTCTGGGCGAGAAAAGCAACGGCGGCAATCCCTGCAGGAAGGAACAGAACAATGGGCAACCAAGTCGCAAGGACACCAACTTTCGCTGCTGCTCCTAAAATGGCTGCTGCAGCGAACACGCCAAAACCGACAAAGGGCAACATGGGAAGAAAGACCTTTTGCCATCGGGGTATCGGTAATGAGCGCATCAACTCATTCGTTGCATAGCGAAAAGGAAGGGCTGCAGGAGACAGGAACACCCAGAAGGCTACAACTCCAACGGCAACCTGCATCCTTGTCCAATTTCCGAAGACATATTCTGTCCCCAACAGCCCCAAGAAAGCGGCAACAAGCAAGGCGACTACTGCAAGGATATCTAAGCCAAAAACTTGGGCGCTTTTGCTCCGTCGCACTCCCAACCACAGTTGCCATAGCAGCGCTGTGGCGCCCTTGCTAAACCCTGGCTGGAACCGCATCCATCGTTGCAAGTCCTGCAGTCGCTTCAGCCCCGCTATTGTTGCAGTTTCCCACTCTGCTGCCCCTCTTGCTCGCCGCGCTAAGTCAGCATAAGTGACCAACGCCTCGCAGAATTGAGGGGCAGATTGCAAGGCTTCCCTTATCAGCAGCACCGCCAACACGGTTAATACGGGCAACCATACGAAAGTGGAGATTGTTAGACCTTCCACAACGGCTCTCATCGCGTGGTAAAAGGGCACGATGGGCAGGAGCAGAAACATGACTATCGGTGTGTCAACCCAAGGACTGAGGGCTTTCAGCCAGTCGCTGACTTCGCGGGGAGCGATAAGGGCAATCAAGGCAATGCAAGCGCTTAAGCAAAGAGGAACTGTCAACCAAAGAACAAAAAAGCGGATTGCTCGTCGCCAAGGGTCAGCGTTGCTGTGGCTTACCTCCAGCATCCCCAAACTGCTGCCCAAAAGGCTACTTAGCAAGGTGACAATCACCAGCACTACCAACCCTTGCCAATGGATTTTGCCTAACCCCAAAGCGATGCCTATGGGAGCGCTCATCGGCACTGCAAAGACAACCACTTCCCAACTAAAAGCAGTGCGAAAAAGCGTGTGTCCTGCGACACTGGCAGAGGGGAAAGGCAACGAGACAAGTAGTTCGTTAGGAGGGCTGAACCGCCAAGACCTTGGAGGTTGCCGCTCCCAGCAAGAGAAGGTTGGCAAGCGACAGGATAAGCGAGGTTTGCTCACGCGTGGCAAAGGCTGTAAGAGCAGTAAAGAAGCCAGCCATGAACAGAAGGGGGATGGCTCCCATCACGCACAAAAATTTGTAGAACGCTCCCTGATGGCGGAATTGGCGACCGTCCAACCAGAGCAGCGGGCTCATGACGCTCACCACCTTCCTGTCAAGGCTGCCGTTGGTGAGGAACCGTCAAGCCCCTTCGCTTTGCACCAACTTCACGAACAACTCTTCCAGCGATGCGTCTGCTCGCAGGTGCATTCTTTCCCGCAAATCGTCAGAGGTGCCTTCCGCGATTTTCCTGCCCTTGTCCATTACGATGATGCGGTCGCTAAGTTCTTGGGCGAAAGCGAGGTTGTGGGTGCTGATGAGGATGCCGTGCCCTTTTGCCCGCCACTCCCGCAGCAGCGCTTTGACGGTTTGCTGAGCGATGGGGTCAAGGGCGACGATGGGTTCGTCTAATAGCAGAAACGGCGGCTCGGGAAGGAGGGCACAGGCTAACAGGGTTTTCTCGCGGACGCCTTTAGGCAAGGTGGCGCCCAATGCGTGTTGCCACTCCGTCAAATTCAACCGTGCCACCAATCCCTTCGCCCGCTGCTGCCACCCGTTAGGTAACGCCCAGACGCGGGCGATGAACTCCAAGTGTTCCCAAACGGTCAGATAGGGGAATGGCTGCGGGACTTCGGGCAGGTAACCCAACTGGCGCTTGGCGTTGACAGGGTCGCGAACGATGTCGTGTCCGTTGATGACGGCAGTGCCGCTGGTGGGCAAAATCACGCCAGCGATACATCGGAGCGTGGTGGTTTTGCCTGCCCCGTTGGGACCGAGAAGGGACACGATTTCCCCCGCCCGCACCTGGAAACTCAACTGCCGCACCGCCCAAACCGTCCCAAACCTTTTGCTTAGGTTCCGCACTTCCAGCATCTTTTGTGCCTCCCTTCCAACCACCAAGCGTTGGCTCTCGTTTAGCGCACCGACGGCATGAACGAGTCGCGACGCCGCCATTATTGTAGCGTGGGAGACAAAGTTTGTGTCAAGGAAGAGGGCAGAGTTTGCGTCCTACAATTTGCTTGGGGGAAACGAGAAGCACCTTTGCGCTCTTTTCCAAAACTTGTGCTGACGGGGTGACGGAAATGCGAATCGGTGTCGTGAGCATTCAAGGCGACTTCGCAGAGCACATGACGATGCTGCATCGGTTGAATGCAGAGCCGGTGAAAGTGCGGCTGCCGAAGGATTTGGAAGGGCTTGACGGGATCATCATTCCTGGCGGGGAGAGCACGACGCTGGGCATTGTGGGGTTGCGCTACAGGCTTTTTGATGCGTTGCGGGAACGCATCTTGGAGGGGTTGCCTGTCTTCGGCACTTGCGCCGGTGCCATCGTTCTGGCGAAGACCATTCTGGAAAGCGACCAACCCAGAATCGGGGTTTTGGACATCATCGTCCAGCGCAACGCTTACGGTCGGCAAAAGGACAGTTTTGAAGCCGACCTTTTCGTTCCACGATTAGGCGAACTGCCCGTTCGCGGCGTTTTCATTCGGGCGCCTGTGATTGAGGCGGTCGGAGAAGGTGTGGAAGTGTTGGCGGAACTGGATGGCAAACCCGTCTTCGTTCAACAGGGGCACATCCTTGCCGCCACTTTCCATCCCGAATTGACTGACGATACGCGCATCCACCGCTACTTCCTGCGGTTGTGTGAGGGGGTCAGTGGATAAAGCCGATGCGTTGGAGGGGCCAGAAGCGAACGAGGGATTTGCCAATCACCGAGGAAGCGGGCACAAAGCCCCAGTCGCGGCTGTCCAGGCTGTTAAAGCGGTTGTCACCCAACACGAAGTAGTGCCCTTCAGGCACGCGCACCCAAAGTTTCCCCTCGTGTTGCTCAATGAGGTGGCGATAGGTATCCCGCCACGGCGTTTCATACAGGTAGTCGTCGGGAAAAGTCCGACCGCGAAGGAAGCCACCGTTCAGTTGGATGTAAGGCTCGTTTAGCGGGCGTCCGTTGACGATGGCTCGCCCATTTTCCACTCGCACCAAATCGCCCGGCAAGCCGATCAAGCGCTTGATGTATTCCCGTTGGTCGGGTTTTCCCGATTTTTCTAACGCCAGTTGCGGGGCGCGGAAGACGACGATGTCCTGTCGGTGGGGCTGCCGCAGGTGATAGACGAACTTGTTGACCAACAAGCGATCACCCACCAACAGGGTCGGTTCCATAGACTGGGACGGGATAAGGAACGCATGGACGACGAAGGGGCGGATGAGGAAAAACACCAACGCCAACGCGATAAGGAGCGACTCGCAGGCTTCCAGCAGGAAGCGGCGCAAGCGCTCATCTTCCCACTGCTCCCTTTGCAAGGCGAGTCGCAGTTGGGCTAACACCAGCAGCACGCCTGTCACGATGAGGTAGCCCCAGACGGAGTCCCACTGAAACACCATGTTCGCTTCCGCCTCTAACCGTTGGCTTCCTTTGCAGCCGCTCGGTCTTGCATGGCGCGGCGGCGGTCTTCTTTGATGCGTGCTTCCTTCGTGGAGAGACCGCGCAGGTAGTAAAGGCGAGCGCGCCGAACTTTCCCGCGCCTGAGCACTTCAATCTTGACGATGTTGGGCGCGTGGAGGAAGAAGGTGCGTTCCGTGCCGACGCCATGGGCCAACTTCCGCAAGGTGAAAGTTGCGCTTGTCCCTTCCCCTCGTCGGCGAATCACAACCCCTTCAAAAGTGGTGACGGGTTCGCGCTCTTTGCGCCCCTCTTTCTTCTGTTGCGCCTGCTCGCCTGTTGCCAACTCCTCTTTGGACAAGCGAATGGTGACCCGCACGGTGTCGCCAACCCGAAAGTCTGGGATGTCCGTTCGCAAGAACTTCTGCTCCACAATCATCAACGCCGGGTTACGCATGAGTGTCAGCCCTCCTGTCATCAGTCAGTGACTTTGTTCTGAGAGAGCGCCATCAATTTTGACGCAAACCACCCCACCGTCAAGTCATCTTCGCGGGGGAGGGTGCGGACGAAAGGTTCGGGCGAATCCTCCGTTCGCAAGACCGTAAGCAAAGGGGCAAGATGAGGGGCAATGCCGTCAGTGGTAAAGACCCAAGTGCCCTGTGGGCGCCGCGCGCGCCAAGCGGCTTGCCCCAAAGTGGGAAGGATGCGTTTTTGTTCCGCCGTCCCACTGCTAAACCAAGCAACGCCGAAGCAACCGTTACTGTGCCACTCCACTTCGGAAGGGCTCAAAAAGGCAACAAGGTAACTGATCACAACCCGTTGGTTCTGTTGGGAGAGAGTAGACAAGAGCCGCAGCAAGCGCGCTTTCGGTGCGCCCCATGCCCGCGTCAGTAGCGCTCGTGCCCAGACGAAGTGCAACAAGGTTTCCACATCGTTTTTGCTTAAGTCCAACAGCACGAGGCTTGCCCCGTTTGCCGTCGGCAACACTTGCAAACTGTCGCCCCCGATGATTTTTCGGTAGCGCACCCATCGCGACAGGAAGGCAGGGTAGGGGAGGGCAGAAAGGGAGGTAAGGACGGGGTGCCAAAGGTGCCAGTCAACAGGGGGAGGCAACCGCTTTGAAGGAAGGGTCAAAAGCAAAAAAGCCAGTGAGCCGATGGGCAACCACCATAAAGGCTTGCCGCTGACAACCAGCAAAACCAACAAAGTTGCGTAGAAAACTGCCACTCGCCAGTGCACCATCAGGACTTTCACCCGATGCCCCTTGGGCGATTTGCTGTGTTAAATTTTTGCGTGACGAACGAAAGTATGAAAACACCGAAGGGAAAAGGAGGCGAAGGACTGTGGCGGAAGTGCGAGTAGCCATTAACGGTTTTGGTCGCATCGGTCGGCAAGTGCTGAAGGCGTTAATGGAGCGCCACCCTGGCGTTGTGGATGTTGTTGCCGTCAACGATTTGGCGGACCCGAAGACAAATGCTCACCTGTTCCGCTACGACACCAACTACGGCAAGTTTGAAGGCACCGTGGAGGTCAAGGAAGACGCCCTGGTCATCAACGGGCACGAGATCAAAGTTTTGAGCGAGAAGGACCCCGCCAAACTACCGTGGAAGGACTTGGGCGTGGACATCGTCTTGGAATCCACGGGCGTGTTCACGGATGCTAACAAAGCCCGCGCCCACATGGAAGCGGGTGCCAAGAAGGTCATCATCAGCGCCCCCGCAACCAACGAGGACATCACCGTTGTGCTGGGCGTTAACCACACTGCCTACAACCCCAAGGAGCATCACATCGTCTCCAACGCTTCGTGCACCACGAACTGCTTGGCACCCGTTTGCCGCGTGCTCCACGAAAAGTTCGGCATTGAGTATGGTCTGATGACCACTGTCCACGCTTACACGAATGACCAACGCATCTTGGACTTGGTGCACCGCGATTTGCGCCGAGCGCGCGCTGCTGCGATGAACATCGTTCCCACCACAACGGGCGCCGCGAAAGCGATTCACCTCGTCATCCCTGAACTGAAGGGGAAATTGCACGGTGTTGCCCTGCGGGTGCCCGTTTCCACCGTTTCCGTGATTGACCTGAATGTGGTGACGACGAAGAAGACGACGACGGAGGAGTTAATCGCTGCTTTCCAAGAGGCAGAGAAGACACCGTGGCGCGAAGGTGGTTTGGGCGGCATCCTGCGAGTGGAAACCGACCCGTGCGTGTCCATTGACTTCAAAGGCGACCCGCACTCTGCCATCGTAGACGGCGATCCCGCCTTCACTTTTGTCGGTCCTGGGGGCATGGTGAAAGTGACAGCGTGGTATGACAATGAGTGGGGCTACGCTTGCCGCACGGCAGACCTGATCGCTTACATGGTGGAGTTAGGGTTTTAGTTTGAGCGAGCACTAAAGTGGGGGAGAGGGGTTGCAACGCTCCCTCCCCCATTTTTTCGTTGAGGGGGTGCAAACGAAGCGCGATGGAGCAAAAAGAAATTCGCTGGGTTGGCTACATCCGCAGACCCGTCTGGGAAGATATCGTTCAACGCCCCCAAACGCGCCTTTACACCGGCGCCTCTGTTTATAACCTTCCCCATGTGTTCACCGAGCCACAGGACGATGAAGATTGGGTGCAGGTGGAAGTGGTGCTCCGCGTGATAACGGATGGGGAAGGCAAGTAATTGTCACGACCGCACTGCAGGAGGCGAGAGGCACAATGCCCGCAGCATGGGAGCAAACGGTGGATGAGATACTGCAAGCGCTGTGGGAAGACGACCCTGTGTTTGCGACAGCGTGTGGCATCCATGACCACGACCACCGGTTAGCAACGCTTGCTCCCGACGCAATAGACCAACACCTTGCCCGTCTCAAGGAATTCATCCGCAAGTTAGAACAATTCCCCGAGCCGTTGAGGCGTGACGAAGATGCTGACCGCCGCGCTTTGTTGGCTTGGCTGAAGGGGCAAGTGATAGACTGGGAGGTCGTCCAGTGGCACGCTAAAGAACCATCCCTCTACCTTGACCATGCCCTCTACGGCGCTTATTTGCTCCTCGCTCGCGATTTCGCTCCACTGCCGCAACGGTTGGAATGCTTGGTTCGGCGGCTGCGGGAAACGAAGCGGTTGCTGGAGGAAGCAAAGCAAAACTTACGCCCTTCGC
>FWWL01010114.1_pt1 | contig 11071 bp, 7 predicted proteins | sample 2228331 | NCBI WGS metagenome assembly FWWL01 (sample SAMEA103939775, study PRJEB20133) | metagenome
CGGCGTCCATCGTCTCCTCCGGTTTGATTGTTTGTTCTTCCATCGCAATCATGCCGGAACGACTGATGGACGTCAACTAGCAATCAAGGTATAGGTATTTCTAGCACATTGAGCATGTTCCCCCAGTTACTTCGGCCAGGATCAGCATTCGTAACACAGGAATAATAGTTCCGTAAGACATCTTCGGTAGCTCTGAGGATGAACATAATAGCTGCCATTGAAAAACCTAATGAATAGCATCTAGCAAACTCAAAAAATCTTCTGTCTGTGTATTACTTAATCTTGATTCGGCAATATCAAAAAACAGCAGAGGATTTGCCAGTAAACGTTCAATTTCTCCTGCGCGACTACGCAAAACCACAAATGTTTTACGCCTCATTCCCTCATCAACAAGCACTGTTCTTAATTTCCTGACAGCCTTTCGTATCTTTCCGGCTGCCGGGCCGAGGCAGTCAGACCCTGAGCTGATTAATGGTAGAATATGACCTATCTCATTACGAAACAACCGCTCTGAGTCAGACAATTCTAGCCGCTCCAGATCGCTTTGTAGCATCTGGAGCCGGTCGATAATCCCGGGTTGCTCAGGACGCGACGTATGTGCGGGAGTCCGGGCGGTTACCCGGCTGAGAACATCCAGGTTTATGCCTATACTGATAAGATCCCATACTGAAAACTCATTCGGCTGTCCACCGGTTGTCATATAGTAATCACCTCATCACTGAGTAGTCTGATCTCCATATTTGTCAATTAATGGCAAACCGGTTCGATCCTCCTCGGCTAGAGGCAAGACAAGCCGTGGCCCCGGATCTTGCCCACCGCGCTTGTTGCCGACAAACCATTCATACTGTCGTCCCTCTGCCTGTGGTTGGCGGGTTGGCCGGGGATAGTGGACGGGTAACGCTGGTTCTTCGCCCAGTAACGCCTTGAGATCACGGATGTTCGCCAGTTGCTCAAATGCAGCGCCATAGCGCGATCCCATCTCTTTCTTGAACGCATTAATCCAGGCATCGATCTGTTGTGGATCAGGTTTGATCCAGCCGTCATCCGATAGTGAGGCATAGCGTGACTGCGGATCGATAACCTCGATCCCCTGAATATCAATCCGGGCAGAACCAAACCCCAGTGGTTTGGCATAGCCGATCCGATGGTGCCACCCTTCCAGCCGCAGACTCCAGAGGAGCGCCCCCAGTTCTACCGGCGCCAGGTTGGTGAATTCGACAGTGAATTCAAAAACACTCCCTTCCCGTTGGACGCCTCGCACTGTGCGGTTTTGATCACTCTTGGCGCCATTTACGCTGCAATATTCCCGTGGGTTAAGTTGAGCGCCATGATGACGGTAGAACTTGCGCCCGCGCAGGATCTGTTCCTGATTGTTGTAATCAACCATCTCGTCACTCAACCCGTCGCGTGGTTTGCCGTTGCGCGGTCGCAGGTAGAAACGATAGGTGGTCGGTTTGGGAGTGGACAGAATAGCCAGAGTTGCATCAAACGCGCCAGCGTCTTTGACGAGCGTGGCGTGGCTGAAACGAACCCGTCCGGCGTAAGCAGTCTGCTGTGACAGATCAGGCGCCTCTTGCGCCGTATCGTCTCCCCACACCCAGCCGAACACGCGGCAGGCCGGACAGAGGCGGTGATAGTCGTCACATTTTTTGAGCTGCTCAGGGTAGAGTAATTCACCGATTGTGCACTCGAACCCCACCCGCGGCACCGAGACCGGCACGATGAATTCAACGCTGTACGAGCCGGGGTTACCGGAAAGCATGGCATAGACCAGATCGCCATCCTGCAACTTCGTCTCGCCGCGGCCAGTTCGCTCCAGGATAAAGCGGCTGAAGGCCGGTTCACCATCGCGCGGCTGATCTGGCTGCTGCCGCTTTTGCGCCTCGTCGCGGTGACGCTCCTGATAATCGGCGATCAGCTCTTCATATTTCTGCCGCACATCGGCGGGCAATGCGATTGGAGCTATACGCTGCGTCGTGAAAAACAACCGCTCATCGTGCTTGTTTTCGATGTTCTGATTGTTAATGCAGAGATACCCGCTGACAACCCGCTGATCGCCGGTAGGCTTTGGCAAATCCTGCGCAGACCGCGCCAGACGCACAACATTCCAGAACTCGAAGTTTCGGCGGGGGTGTCTAATCAGCTCGATATTTGCATGCACCCGTTCGCCATGCTGATAATTCGTCAGTGAGAGTCGTTTCCGTTTGGCGTATGGCGTATCAGGAGCCTGGAGCACAGTTTTGCTCTTCTGCAGTGGCTGATAGACATGCACCCAGGCTGCATACTGTGGACCCGATGGTCGCCGACCAATCGCAATCGGTGTCGTGCCAGGCAGCAGTTCCAGCTCCCATTGCTGGGCGGTGCGTCGCACCCGCGCCGGCGCCAGTTGCAGGGCACGCTCGGGCAGCAGATGATGACTCAGGCGCTTGTTGCCGGCAAAGTGGGCAAAACAGGAATTGGTCGCCGCTTCAAAGACCGACCGCACAGCGCCGCGCAGACTGGTGCCCGGAATAGCGATGTTACCGTCCGGATCGCGAAAGAAGCGGTAACTTCGGTGTGTCTTGTTCTCGACGACTTCTTCCTCTATTCCAGCGCTGTCGGAAACGAAGATGGGGGTGGTTGCCGTCAGGCGGCAATGGATACGCCCACTTAACCCAACCATCCGATCGTGCGGCGGCGGCGCGCAGCGTCCGAACAGTCGGCCCAGATGCGCATTGCGCGTCTCCAGCGCGCGCACGAAGTTGTACGGATTGAGGAAACGGTATCCTTGCGATGAAGTTGCTCTGGCTGGTGCGCTCTGCGCATTCGGTTTGCGCTTCGGTCTGGTGTTGCTCATCACAGTTCTCCCACCGGTTGATTACTCAAGGACCGATACCAGACGAACACAGTCTGTCCGTTCTCGGTGTAGCGCCAGAAGTGCAGGTGAACCCGACCCTGCCCGTTTAGTGGATAGTTCAGGATGGCTGCGGCCACCCGGTCATCGCTCCAGCGCGGTTGACCGTCTTTACGATTGCCCCACAGAATGACCGACTCGGCATAGCGGCGAAGCTGACAGGTTGGATGCGTCTGCCAGAAATCAACGCCGCCGAAGTCTGACAGCCTGAGATTGACCGGCGTCCCAATGTAGCGCCATAACCAGCGTCCCGCATCGCGGCGCAGTGCGAGATGACCACCCTCGCCAAAGATCTCGGCGCGGAGCAGCACATCTTGTTGAGCGGGCTGATCGGCAAACTCAATCCGGTTGACATATTCCCAGATGCGGTAGGGCATTGTACTCCAGATAGCCTGCCACTTGGTGAGAAAATCTGACAGACGATCTGCCGGAAACTCACCACCCCAGATGACCGGTCGATCGGATTCTTCGAGCCGCGCCTGCTTCATTCGATCGTATAGCCGCGTAAAGTCGATCTCTTGATCGCTCATGACACCCTCGCCGGATAGAGATCGGATAGCCAGTAACCATCGAACTCCTCAAAGTAACTATCCTTTTGCAGGCCGAAAGCATGTCGGTAATCGGTGACGCTGCGATTGAACGCCGCAACCCACTGTTCAGCCAGAGCGAGCCAGTCATCCTTCATCGCCTGCGTGCAGGCAACAGTCTGGTATACCCCGCTCATGCCCTTGTTCTGCAGCAAATCACTGCTCATTTCGAGCCTTTCAGCGTCGCTGTCGTGCAGGAAACCGATGGTCAAGACGCCATCAGTAGTTGTGCACTGGCCAAAACCTTTGGCAGCGCCAAAACCAACGGTGAGCAGTCCTTCGTGCAGATCGCGCAGCACCAGCGCCAGCCAGCCCAACTCCCAGGGTTCGGGATTGTCGAGGAAAAGCCGTACCCGGAATGCTGGCTTCCACAACACTACGGCATCGAACTTGGCGGTGTCCAGCCCGCCGCCGGTGAAGCGGTCGATTGCGAGGAAGTCGAGCACCTTCGTTTCGACATTGTCCCCCACAAATGGCGCATCTTCGACGCGCAGGCGGCTGCCGTTCCAGGGGCTGCCGAAGAGACGGCAGGCCAGACAGAGTTTGTCCTCTGCTCCTTGTTGCTCGAGGCTTTCCCGATCTCGTTTCGGTAGAGTCTTTATCTGGCTGTTGCAGCTCGCAACCGGATCGGTGGTTTTGGTCGTGAGCGGATTGCATGCCGGGCAGATAGTCAAAAACCGATCACGACGGCTCCTAGCATCACTTCCCGCATCCCATGCTCTGAGCGTGGCCAGTGTGCGCGCGATCCGTTCCGCCCGACTCCGCAGCGCTCCGCGCAGGCTGGAGCCGGGCAAGACCGGTTTCGCGCCCTGTTCGTAGGCTGCCAGCGCCGGCGCGTGATCGAACCCGCTGCGCCCTGCCTGTGCAAGATCGTTGGTCAGGAAGGGGCCAGTTGCAGCCAGAGTGAATTCTGCCAGCGCCCACGAACGCGCCACCGGCAGACCATCGGTGTATGGTTGCCGTATGCACTGACGCGCCTGCTGCACCTGATGGGCGAACCATGAACTGTCGCCGTTGTCATTCCACGGCGGGCCATGCTGCAGGAAATCGATCAGCACCGATGACTGATTGAGATCGCGTTCAATCCAACGCACATTACTCACCGTAAAGGCGCCCAACCCTCGCCCGACTCGACCGCCAATCGCGCCGCGCCCCTGTTCCCATTCAGCCAGCGTTGCCGCCAGCAGCGGCAGCGTTTGATCGGCATTGTCCAGCCGATGATCAATCTCGAGGCGCAGGTTAAAGGTTGTACCGGCTGGAAGCGTTTCGTAGTCAAACTTGAGACGTTCTCGCCGCGCCGCGGCGCCGGTTACCCGATCAATGCCTACGCCGTCGCGGATAGCAACCTGGCGAGAAGTCTCAAGCACCGCATCGTAGACGATCAGGCGCGCGGCTGTTGCTGTCTCGTTGTCTTCATCTGGGTTGACATCGCCGAAGAGCTGGCAGACGAGACATTGACATGCGCCCCTGGTCTGCCCGGTGAGCGCCTGACACGCAACGGCGTCGGCAAACCGTGGCGCCAGGCGGGTGGCAATGCTCCGCAGTGCGCCGGCAATCGCCGTGCCGGGGATGAGCAGACGACCACGCGCATCGCGCCGCAGCAGGTCATCGGTCGTATCAGAATCTTGCCCGGTGCCCACATGCAACGCGGTGCGTGTGGTCAGGGTGGCGGTAATGGCTCGAAAGATCATGGTCATCTTCCCTCATTGCTGGTCTGGCTACGCACAACACCAGAAATCCGTGCCGCTATCATTTGTAATCCGATCTGCCAGGCTCTGGGATTTTGATCGAGTTTGTTGACCCGCAACTGTTTTGCCAGCTCATCGAGCAGCGCATTAATCGTTTGCATCCCGCGCTGACCATCGGTCGCGAAGAAGTTTGGCTTATCGCGACCGGTCAACGGACTCTGCAGCAAGGTCTCAGTCTTCCCCATCGCCTCCAGCTCGCGCTTGATCGGTTCAATCGCGGTATGTGACGATGCGTGCAACAGGCGAGCAACCGCATCGAAGCGCGCATCGGCACATTCATCAAAGCGTTGCTCATCTAATCTTTGTGCCCACCTCAGCGCAAACTGAAGCGTTTGTACGACAGGATGGGATGTGTCAACTGGCTTAAGCGCAAGCGACTCCAGTTCGCACACTGGGCTGGCAATGCCCTGCAAATTGGTATAGATCGGGTGATTGAACGCCACGCGCCCAAATCCTTCATCACGCCGCAGACCGATGCCCTGCGCTTCAGCCTTAGCGAGGATTTGTTGCAGATCAGGCAAAGCAATGCCCTGGAAACGCAGCCGCGCGCTGGAACCGGCCACGATTGCAATGTCGCGAGCGCGCGGCAAGCCCAGGGTTGCGTTGAACGAATCGATGGTGCGGATGGCAGAGCAGGCCAGCAGCTCGCCACCATGCTCTTCGATCGACACCGAAGCCTCAGAGGGTAGCTTCAATTCACGTCGCAGCCACACTGAATCAAAGCCGCGCCAGAAACGTCCCCACGGATCGGTCACAATAGCATCGCTCAACAACAGCATCGTCACCTGATCGGGACTGGTTACGCGATCGGCGATCGGTTGCAGCTCGAACAGCGACTTCTCGGCTGGCTGGAATACCGCGCTCACTTTACCATAACCACGTCGGGTTGCCTTGCCAAACCTTAATTCGTTGATCTGACCGTCGGGCTGGAGATCGGCCATCGTCTGAAGTGCCTGCCAGACCGTTGCATCGACGCAGGTGATCTCGCCGATGAAATACTGTCCCGGTTCCAGCGCGACGTAGCCGTACAAATCGCCGGTGCGTACTCGCCCACTCCTGGGTTCGATCCTGATATGCATCTCCACCGTCTGCTGCGGACGGTGGCGGGAACGGGGCGCTCCCTTGACCAGCGAGATAAAACCGCCCAGCGACTCCAGTTTCACCGAGGCGGGTCTGCGACCGGTGGCAGAGTCTTCTTCCGCGCATTCCGGGCACGTAGACGGTGGGTTGTTGAACAGACTCCATACTCCATGCCCCTTGTTCTTGTTCTCACTCGGGTACCCGCGATGCAACTCATACCACACGAGATCGCGCGGAGCTACGATGGTTGGATACCCCGAGTCGTGGTTTTGCGCCTCGACCGGCAGCAGCGGCGAGAAGCGAACCATATCATCGAAGAACAGGCGGACAAACTGCTGAAAAGCCGGACTATGAGATTGCCAGTTATGCGCAAACCGTCGCGCAACACGCCACGCCAGCGTCCCGCGCAGCACGCTGCCGGGAATAGTATCCAGAGTCTCGAACTGGTTGCCGGCTTCGGCCCGACGGGCAATCAGCAACGGCTCATCGAGCCGGATCAGCACGCGCAGATAGTGGCGCTCTGGTGTGGCTGGCAAGTCAAATGGCGTGATCGTCAGACTGGTTGAAGGAGCGACATCTGCTGCCGATTCGCCACGCAATCGCCGCGCAACGCGCGCCAAGATCGCTTCTTCCTGCGCGCGATCCGTCAGATGAATCTCGCACTCGCCATACCCACGCCGTTTTCCAGCGCCCAGATTGCGCAGCATGCGCGCCGCCGCAACCAGCAGTTCCGCCTCGCGCTGCGTCTCGTCGTCGTTGTACTCACACTCGGCGACAAAATGAAAGCACAGGCTACTATCACCCTCCTCGCGGGTGAAGAGTTTGTTCTCTTCAGCGCGCCGTGTGCGTGGATTAACCCGAACGCGCGTCGTGATCTGAGCGGCAGTTTCGCCGGCGCGCCACTCCTGCGATGGCTGTTGCGGCGCTATCAGATCTTTCGGACGCGCCGACGAGATGCGCCAGCGCTTCGGCTGATTTGGAGCGCCGAAGATGCGCGCTTCATATCTGGCATCGGATTGCAGAGGCGCCAGTGAAAGCACATTTGCCAGACTCTCACGCAAGAGACCCGCCAGCACCGTGCCCCGAATCACCGGCACCTGATCGGGATCGCGCAGCAGAGCCGAGTCGACCAGCGGGCCGAGCCCGTGACCGGCGCCGACGTGATAATCGCTTTTGAAGGTGATCTCGAACTCTAGCCGGGTGCTCATGCATCCGCCTCCTCTGGCTCATACTCATCGAGGCTGTGATCAAGGTCTTGCGCGAAATCCCAGACTTCCAGCAGGTCAAGCATACCGTGCGCCAGCGTATCACTGCCACCACGGTTGATCTTCCGCCAGTGGTAATTGGCTGCACTCCCATCGCCCAATGCGCGCAGAGCTGTCTCGACAGCGATCCGTTCGGACTGGCTCAGGCGGGACAGAATGCTGCCCAGTTCGCGGTTTGTCCAGTTCTTCAAGACGTTATCGCGTTCGTGGATCGGCATATCTCTCTGCACCGTAGCAAAACAACGGCGCAGTTCGGCCAAACGCTTGTTCGGCAAATTCTTGAGAGTCAGACGTTGCTTAAGCAGTTGCTTGAGATCGATGCCGCGCTCGGCAGCCTCCGGCGACAAGCCGTTCTCTGCTACCCAGTACGGACGTAGCGAAGTGGTAATGGGCCGCGATCTGTCTTCGTCAGTCAATCCCGCCAGGCGGTTGCCCAGAATAACCTCGAAATTAACGACTGAAAGGTATTCCCCCTGCTCGGCAGCCAGCAGTTTGCTTTGCCGCTTGGCCTGCTTGAGCAATTCCTCGGCGCGCCGATGTGCCAGCGCGTAGGGGTAGGTGCTCTTGCAGATCACCACTGCGGCCGAAATGGTCGGGCGTGGCACGCCGGTCAGCCCTTTAGCCGCAATCAGCGCGCTCATCTGCTGTTCCCAGGCCAGGCAAAACCGGCGCGCGACATCGAGCGCATACGGCGCCGGGATGAGGGCGAACAGATCATCGCCGCCGAGAATGAGCGGCAGGACGGGAATGATCGGTTGTCGCTGTTTAGAACATCGATCAGAGAGGTTGTTGAGAAGCTGCATGGTCGGTTCTGCCAGACTCCTGCGCGTGCTGACCGAGAGCGCTTCAGAAACATCACGTAGAACGTTCTTGTCAGTTATGCTGCCAAACAGCACTCCCATCCCGTTGCCGTCAGCGACCAGATAGGCCACGTAGCTCCGCCGGTCGAAGCAGGCGATCGCTTCGGGTTCGTAAGTAAAGTCGTATTGGCCAGACTTCCCGCTATTGGCAAACACTTCCTGCCGAAATTCCTTCAAAATCTCTTCGCGATGACTGGCGCTCTCACTGGCTTTCTTCTGGCAATCAACGCACAGATACCGCCGCGGCTCGCTTCCCCCTTCTTTCGTCAGCCGGGTGTGGTTGCGCGCCAGCGCCACGCCGCACGAGGCGCAAAAGGCCACGTAAGGCATGTGCGGATCGGCGATCACACCCTGACGGCGACTCTTTGCCCAGCGTAGTTTACTCGAGGCAGCTTCATTTGCCGCTCCGAAATCACGGATGATCTCAACCGGTTCGGCAACTGTCAGACTCCCCCCCAGCGCCAGCCGATAGAGTTCAGCCAGATCGTTGCCGAACGCGACTGCCTGATGTTTCTGCTCAAATATCACCCGAAAACTGCCGCCATCGTTGACCACGACCTCACCCTTGTAGTCTTTGATCAACGTCGCTTCGACACTGTGACAGAATCGGGTCAGCAACTGACTGGCGCCTACTACTTCACGCAGACGCGAAGAACGAAAGATGAAATCCTGAATCTTGTCAGCTTCAGCGGCCAGCAGATAGGGCATGGCAAACCTCCATCATCGACGCAGACGAGGCGGCAGGAAGTCGAGTTCAAGTTTTTCACACAGGAAAGTCCACGACGGCGCAGCAATGCTCTTGCCGTCAGCCTGAGCGAGCGTGCCGGGATAAAAATGTTCGAGCCAGTTGCGCTCGAACTCTGCAACGGCGGCGGTGACCAGTTCCAGGGCAGCTTCAGCAATAGGGCGCGGGATGTAGAGATGTGTGTGGATGGCTTCGCCGCGCAGTCGGGCAAATCCAGACCTGTTTTCAGACATAAATGCATCGAAGTCGAGCGGTGTGCCCTGCCAGTATGCGCTCAGGGACGGGCTGCCCGTCGCGAGTTGCGCTGTTCGACCGCTCAGAGGAAGCGAGCGTTGCCGACACAAAGCCTGCCTCATCACATCCGCGCCGCTGTGATTGACCAGCGCTTTGAAAACCTCGCTTCGCTCAGGTTCATTCAGAGCATTTGAGGCAACAGGAGAGTTGTTTCCAATCTGAACTGTGAGCTTACCTGCGAACCAGCACATAACAAGACGCGCCTTGAGCAGAAACTCATCGAGACCGGCTGCCCGCAGGTAGGCTGAGCGATAATCTTCATTTTTGTCAATCAGGCGTTCGATCTTTGCCAGCTCATCACACACATACGCCAGGAGCGGCATGGGCCGGGCAAAGAGCGATGGCATAGCAGCGCCCTGTTTCAGAGCGAGATGCTGATTGAGCAGCGCTTCAGCAGCCCGCTGCGCATCTGATATCGCGCTCACATTCGGCCAGATGCCACCCAGTGCATCGATGCTCCAGGGAACCAGGTCAGGCGAAAACGAAAATTGGTCATACAGGGTTTTTGCCGTCGCATAATCACCATTCTCCCAGGCTTCGTACATCTCGAGGAGAACGGACAGTCGCTTTACTTTTTCAACATCGGTCTGAGCGAAGAGCGGCTCTTCGCCAAGCGGCTGCGCCATCGCATTGATCACGTCGCTCAACAGCGCGCGGGCAGTGCGAAAATTGTAACTCTCGTACAGGCGACGCACCTGTTCCCAGTCTCGCAGGCGAAACGCTTCATACGGGTTGGCAATCTCGCCGATCCGGCAGGTGTAACCATACGGTTTACCCCACTGCGCATTGTATTCATCAAAATCGACGTAGGTGATCGGAATGCCGGAATGGGCAGCGAAGAGAAACGCGCCGACAACCATACTCTTCTTTGCGCCGGTGATATCGATCACGTTGGTATGACCGTCAGGAGGTAGCGCCCGTGGATCCTGCATTGCTTCGCGCAAGGCGCGGAATACCTGGATCGGCGTATCACGCTGAAGTTCTTTGAGTTCAAACGACGCATCTTCTAAAGCGGGACGAAAAGGTTCAGGCACATTCGACTCCTTGGCGAGTTTCACCATCAGTCTCTTCAGTTCCCTGCCTTTATCTTCTCCTGGCGTGTTACCGTAGAATGCATTCAAAATCAGCACCACCCGCTGCGGACGCAAGACGCATACCAGTTGCAGCAATGGCTCGAAGGACTCGCCGACCGTGAGCGCCAGCGTATGCACCGGTTTTCCGACTCCGCGCAGGCGTGCCGAGTCCCTGCCGGCTTTCTCAAGTTCCCGACCGAGCAGTTCTTCGATATAGCAGTCGTAACCGGGAGATTTTTCCCAGTATTCGCGCGTGCGATCCTTCAGGTTTGTTGCACTGAGCCGTCCGGACATTTTGCTCCCCTTGAGTCACACAGATACCTGAACGATACTCCATCCAACCCACCCCTCTCCTCCCCACTCCTGCTGATTCTTCCTCAACACTCCTGCTGATCATGCCGCAAAGGACTGGCACTACGCCTGAAGCAGTCATCAACGCAATTGTTCGCGCAGCATCAGCTTCCATCGGCAGCGGCATTGCAGAATCGAGAACCGGCGTGGCGCGAATCATAACATATTCTGCTGA
>FWWL01005183.1_pt1 | contig 11069 bp, 10 predicted proteins | sample 2228331 | NCBI WGS metagenome assembly FWWL01 (sample SAMEA103939775, study PRJEB20133) | metagenome
AATACAGCCGCATCCGGAAGGATCTGATTGGGTTCTGTCCAGCGCACCAGTTGGCATCGGGTAATGAGCATGGCTCCTCCTGAAAGATAAAATAACCGGCAAGCCTAAAACCATGCTTGCCGGAAAACGGATTCATCTCCTGAAAAAGTGAACTGGATAAGATTTGATCAAGAAACCGGTGGATTTTTTCTGCATTCCATCACGCCTTTTATGCCGGATTGGAATCGTGGCACTTTTCGACGAGCGTAATTTCGCCCGACGCCGACTAAACGCTTAGTCGACCACCGTATTCTATAACATTTTATCACAAGTCTTTCCGATTATAGATATACACACCGACAAAGAGTACAGGGCAAGCACACTATCCTGCATGGCAATCCCGATAAAATTGCTTATAATTTGGAATAACAGAATCGCAAAGGAGAAATTTATATGAGCCCCCATCGAGAGGTCGCTATAAAGTTTGCCCAAGATCACATGGATGAATTTCTGAGTTCACTTAAGAAACTTGTTGAAATTCCATCCATTTCCACTCTTCCTGAAAATCAGAGTGATGTTCAGAGAGCGGCTTCTGAACTTGCTTACCAGATGGAAATGGCTGGAATGCAAAATGTTAAAGTCATTCCCACCCAAGGGCATCCGGTGGTTTACGGAGAAGATTTATCTGCTGGTCCGGACAAACCTGTAGTTTTGGTGTATGGGCATTACGATGTGCAACCTGTAGATCCTCTTGAACTCTGGGAAACCCCTCCATTTGAGCCTCAGGTAAAGGGGAATTACCTGGTTGGCAGGGGAGCCTCAGACATGAAAGGGCAAATCCTAGCAACACTTTCAGCATACCATGCCATTCGGAAAACTCAAGAAATTCCCGTAAATGTTAAATTTGTTATTGAGGGTGAGGAAGAAATTGGATCTCCACATTTCAGGGCTTTCGTGGAAAAACACAGAGATCTCCTGAGGAGCGATATTTCTTTGAACCCCGACGCTGGAATGATGGGTCCTAACCTTCCTACCATTGTATATGCCCTGCGAGGACTGGCTTTCTTTGAGTTGCTGGTTTACGGTCCTTCTCATGACCTGCACTCTGGAGTATTTGGCGGGATCATTCATAACCCGGCTCAGGTGCTGTGCGAATTGATCGCGGGTTTACATGACAAAAACGGGACGGTAACCTTACCAGGTTTCTACGATCGGGTTAAATCCTTACCGGATTGGGAAAAGCAGGAATTATCCCGTCTTCCTCTGGATGCAGAAGTTCTTCTGGAACAAACTGGAGCGCCTGATCTTTGGGGAGAACCTGAATTCAATTTTGCTCAAAGAATTGGGGCGCGTCCCACTTTGGAAGTGAACGGATTGTATTCTGGTTTCATTGGTCAGGGTTCAAAAACCATCATCCCAGCCTACGCCATGGCAAAGATTTCTTGCCGACTTGTTCCTGACCAAAATCCTCAGGAAGTTCATCAACAATTCCTTCAGCACCTGAAAAATGTCATGCCTTCGACAGTACGCTGGGAATTAAAATATTTAGGCGGCGGTAACCCCTGCATGACCGACATTCGCCATCCGGCTAATCAGGCTCTGGCATCTGCACTTGAGAAAGTCTGGGGGATTCGTCCGGTATATAAACGCGAAGGTGGTAGTGTTCCGGTTGTTGGGGACTTTAAGGAGATCCTTGGCATTGAGAGCATCCTCACCGGTTTTGGGCTTCCTGATGACCGTATTCACAGCCCTAACGAGCACCTCCATCTTCCCACGTGGAAAAAAGGGATCGAAGCCTTAATCCATTTCTTCTTTAACTTAGCCGAACAGGAAGGACTAGAACATTGAAACCCACACGAATGCCTGCATATGGCGGTCAAGCGCTTATCGAGGGCGTGCTCATGCGGAGCCGCTATGTTGCGGTTGCAGCAATGCGTGCTCCAGAAGGGAAAATTGTTCTGCATGTTGAACCTCTTTCCCAAATTTACCGGTCACGGTTCTGGCAATTGCCTTTTATTCGAGGAGTGACAGCCTTGTGGGATGCCCTCGGTCTGGGAATGCGCTTTTTGACCATCTCAGCCAATTTACAAGCACCTGAAGAAGAACCTCTGGAGGGAAGATCAGCAGTTTTTACCATCGGTTTTTCTCTTCTTCTGGCAATAGGCTTGTTTTTCCTGATTCCTGCAGGGATTGCTCAATTTTTACAACACTACATGGCAATGAGCGCCTTTACGAGCAATTTAATAGAAGGAGGGATCAGACTCGCTTTTATCATTGGGTACATCTGGATAATTGGAAAAATTCCCGAAATTCAAAGGGTATTTGCTTATCACGGAGCAGAACATAAAACGATTAACGCCTTTGAAAGTGAAGAAGAACTCACCCCTGAAAAGGTGCAACGATACCCTTTAGAACATCCACGATGTGGCACCTCTTTCTTGCTCACCCTGATCCTCGTTTCCATTATCGTATTTACCCTGCTGGGAGATTTAACGCCCTTCTGGAGAATTGCTACCAGAGTCATCTTTCTGCCCTTCCTGGCAGGAATTGCCTACGAGTTCATTCGCTGGAGCGCCAACCATATTGAGAATCCTCTGGTACGCAACCTGATTCAACCCAATCTGGCTTTGCAACGATTGACAACTCGAGAACCGGATCTGGGTATGCTGGAAGTAGCCATTACTGCTTTTTCGGAAATGTTACGGTTGGAAAAGGAATACGCACAATCTCAAGAAACGCAAACTTCTTGAAGATGGAGAATCTCGATGGAAGAATGGCAGGAGTGGCAAAAATACCTGGTTGCGTTTTTCTTTGGGCTCATTGCAAGCGCCGTCATTCTTCTGATTGCCCGACGCCCCAGCGGAGTTCCACTCACCCTATATCCGCCACCCACACCTCAACCCTATCTGGTGCATGTGGATGGCGCAGTGAAGGAACCGGGGGTTTATCCAGTAGAAAGAGGGAGCCGGGTAAACGATGCCATTCAAGCGGCGGGCGGGGTTACCGAATTCGCCAACCTTCGCGATATCAATCTGGCTGCGCCTTTAAAGGATGGACAAAAGATTTATATTCCATCCATCAATGAAACCACAACCCCACCAGCAACTGAGCAAAACGAAACTGCAGAGATTGATCTGAATCATGCTTCTCTGGAAGAATTGATGACCCTGCCAGGTGTTGGAGAAGATCGCGCAAAAGAAATTATTCGGTATCGCGATTCCCATGGAGGGTTCACAACCATTGAAGAATTGCTGAATATTCCCGGAATCGGGAAAGCCACTTTTGAAAAAATTAAACCTTTTGTATTCGTCACGCCATAACGCTTGAGGAGGATATAATCCCATTATGTTAACCAGAGAAACGATTGAACAAGCCTTGAAAGAAGCAATGCGCAACAACGATGAAGTTGCCCGCCGTACTCTCCGGATGATCCTCAGTGCCATAAAACTTGCTGAGGTAGAAAAAGGCAATGCGCTGGATGAAGCCGCATTGATCAGTATATTGCAAAAAGAATTAAAATCTCGCCGTGAATCCATCGCAGACGCCGAAAAAGCCAACCGTCCTGACCTGGCTGATGCAGCAAAAGCAGAAATCGCAGTGATTGAGTCATTCTTACCCAAACAACTATCTCCGGAGGAACTGGAAACCTTAGCCAGAGAAGCCATCCAGGAAACCGGCGCAACCACGCCAGCAGATATGGGAAAGGTGATGAAAATCCTCATCCCCAAGGTTCAGGGAAGAGCATCCGGCGATCAGGTAAGCCAGACGGTTCGGAAATTGTTGCAGGGATAACATGAGGTTATCAGATCTCAAAGCCCGCTTGCTGACACCTTATACTCGAAGATTATTTAAGGTGTTCATTTTGCTCATGACAAGCGGGCTTTCTTTCACAATTTTATGGCTACCAATAGCCTCTCGCCCGCTGATTTACACCCTCTCTCCAGGAGATGTTGCTCCTCAAGATATTGAAGCCCCATACTCCCTAAGTTACATCAGTGAAGTTTTAACGGAACAAGCCCGTTTGGAGGCAGAGCAGAAAACCTTACCCGTCTATCTTCCCTCAGATGCATCGATTACCCGCCGGCAAATCGAAAAACTGAGGGTTACATTTCAGTACATTAATGCAGTCCGACAAGATCCTTATGCATCAAATGAGCAAAAAATTGAAGATTTACAAAAAGCAAAAGACCTGAACCTGAATCAAGAAGAAATCAGTACCATATTGACGCTGGATCAGAGCAACTGGGAACTGATTCAAAGTGAAGCGCTTCGGGTACTGGAACAAGTCATGAGGGATACCATTCGGGAAGATCAGTTACAAGAAGCGATCAAACGGATCCCCTCTCTGATTAGTTTCTCCCTCTCCCCCGAAGAGGCACAACTGGTTCTGAAACTTATCCGTCCGTTCATCACTCCAAATAGTTTATACAGCCCGGAGCAAACCGAACTAGCCCGAAAATCTGCCCGCGAAGCCGTTCAGCCCATCAGCAAACAATTCGTCGCCGGTGAAACCATCGTACGTCGAGGGCAAATTATTACCCCCCTAACTTACGAAGCACTTCAACAATACAAACTCATTCGCAGTAACAACAGAAACCGGGAATTAATTTCCCTGATTTCACTGATCCTTGTACTTACTGGCTTAACAGGGCTTTTCTTTTATCGCAAACCTATCCCAATTTCGGGGAGTTTACGTTTTTCCTTTATCGTTGCTCTCTTCTTTTTAGTTTTTCTTTTCTCTGCGCGCGCCCTCGTACCCAATCGTGCCGTTGTTCCTTATTTGTTCCCAATTCCCGCCTTTGGGTTGACGATAGCCTCATTGTTTGGAATGGAATTGGGCGTCATCCTTTCTGTATCGTTGGGCATCTTAACCGCTTTTGGCACCACAAACAGCCTTGATTTGACCATCTATTACCTGTTGAGCAGTATTATTGGCATCTTTGTCTTAGGAAAAGCACAACGGCTCAGCCATTTCGTTTGGGCAGGCATCAGCATTGGCGCCACTGGAAGTGCCATTGTCTTCGCCTATCGCCTGATTTCTCCTTATACTGATTTTATAGGTATTGCAACCTTGGTTGGAAGTGCATTTTTTAATGGGATTGCATCTGCCAGTCTGACAGTTCTGTTTCAGTATATATTCTCACAGTTCCTCGGATTAACCACGGCGCTCCAATTACTCGACCTTTCCCGTCCCGATCATCCCTTGCTTCGGTTGATCATGCAGAACGCGCCGGGAAGTTACCAGCACAGTTTGCAGGTGGCTGTGCTTGCAGAACAAGCCGCAGAGAAAATCGGCGCTGACGCCATGCTCGTTCGCGTGGGTGGAATGTACCATGACGCCGGTAAAGCCCTGAATCCTTCTTTCTTCATCGAAAACCAAACCGGCACGGCTTTAGACACCCATGATGATCTTCCCCCAGAAGAATCGGCGCGCATCATTATCCAGCATGTACTGGATGGCGTAGAACTGGCAAAGAAATATCGTATTCCTTCTCGAATTCATGACTTTATTCGAGAACACCATGGTACCATGCTGACCAGATATCAGTTTGCCAGAGCACTTGAAAAAGCGAATGGTGATCCCAGTAAAGTCGATCAGGAAAAATTTCGATACCCTGGACCTCCTCCTGCATCCCGTGAAACCGCCCTATTAATGCTTGCCGATGGAACCCAGGCACGCGTTCGGGCGGAACTTCCCGAAACGGAAGAGGAAATTCGGGCTGTGGTAAAAAAAGTGATCGATTACTGCCTCAAGGAAGGGCAACTGGATAATACCCGATTGACTTTACGAGACCTCACCTTGGTAACAGATTCATTTGTGCAAACGTTGAAAAATACGTATCATCCGAGGATCCGATACCCGGAGATCCAGCAGGTGTCTTCCACAAAAGAACAACATGTTGCTGAACTACCCAAGGAGAAACCATGATTTATCTTTTTATAAACGATCCCTATGAAAATCTAATCGATAGAGAGCCGCTGATTCAATCTGCCCGGGAAGTTCTCCAAATTGTGAACCACCAGGATTCAGACGTAACCATATCCATTCAGGATGACGAAGCGCTCAAAGCCCTGAACTTGCAGTTCATGGGCATTGATGCTCCTACAGATGTACTCTCATTTACGATGGATTTTTTTGATCCCGAAACAGAACGACACTATTTGGGAGATGTGATCATTTCCTATCAAATGGCTGAAAAACAGGCGCAAATAGCCGGGCACCCTACTGAAAACGAAATCGTGCTCTTGATTGTTCACGGGATTCTTCATCTTGCTGGTTATGATCATGGCACAGAGGAAGAAAAAATCAACATGTGGAAGATTCAAAAGGAAATTCTTGACCGTCTAGGTTGTAAAATTAATCGGCTTCCAGAATAATGATGCTTGAATTCTTTCGATTGAGAATCCGTGCTTTTAGATATGCCTTTTCCGGATGGTGGTATGTCATCCGTACCCAACGGAATGCCTGGATTCATGCCATCATTTCTATTCTGGTTATCATCCTCTGCTTTTTCCTGAACCTGCCTGCAAGGGATTGGGCGGTTATCATATTGACAATTGCCATGGTGTGGATTTCCGAATTTCTCAACACCGCCCTTGAAGCCGTGGTGGACTTATCTATGCCGATGCATCATCCCCTTGCGCGAGTTGGGAAAGATGTTGGTGCGGCGGCGGTTCTTATTTCCGCCATTACTGCTGTCCTGGTAGGGTTATTAATCATTGGACCTGCTTTGTGGCAAAAAATCACTCCGATTTTGACGAGGTGACGTATGCTTCCTTTCACCTTCGGTACCGTTGGCGCTCCTCTTTCTACCCCAAAGAAACCGGGGGGGAGCGTTGGAGCCATTCAACATTTAGCCTCTCTCGGACTGTTTGCGTTTGAACTGGGATGGGTACAGTCTGTTCGCGTGTCTGAGGAAACGTGCCGTGCCATTCAAAAAACGGCTGAGGAATATCAGGTTCAAATCAGCGTTCATGCCCCATATTTCATTAACCTCAACGCTGATGACGAAGAATGGAAAAAATCCCGAAAGCGGTTAATGGATGCGGCATTTTATGGAGCGCTGGCGGGCGCCTCAGATATTGTTTTCCACCCCGGTTCTTATTTTTCTCTGCCGCCCGCTGAGGTTCTCCCGAAAGCCATTTATCGTCTGGAAGAATGTGTAAAGGAATTAAGTGATCAAAATATTAAGGTGATATTGAGACCTGAAACCATGGGGAAATCTGCCATGTTGGGTTCACTGGATGATGTGCTGGAGATGAGCAGAGCCCTACCGGAATATGTGAAACCCTGTCTGGATTTTGCGCATCTCCATGCCCGTACTGGAACGGGAGCCCTTAATTCTCGCGAAGAATGGCTTGAAGTACTCGATCATGTCGCGGAAGCGCTTGGTGAAGAGGCTCTGAAGAGCCTCCACATCCATCTTTCAGGAATTGAGTACTCAGATAAGGGAGAAAAAAACCACCTGAAACTGGAAGAGTCCGATTTGAATCTACAGGGATTGTTTGAAGCCCTCCATGAACATCAATGCACCGGCAGGATCCTGTGTGAATCGCCGGTGCTTGAAGAAGATGCGCTTTACATGAAACAAAAATGGATCGAATGGTTTGGAGAATAAAATTACAAATATTCTCTCAGGTTGTGTTCTACGGCATAAGCCGCGGCTTCAGCGCGATTGCTCACTCCTAACTTGGAGAGAATACTGCTGACGTAGTTCCGAACCGTCCCTTCGCCAAGGAATAAGGCTTTGGCAATTTCCCGGTTGGTTTTCCCTTCAGAAACCAACAGTAAAACATGTTTTTCCTGTTGACTGAGGTTTGCAAAGGCAGATGCTTCCTCTTCTTTGACTGCACGACGCACTTCCTGAAATACCCGCTGGGTTACTGCAGGATCCAGCAATGCTTCCCCCCTGCCAACAGATTCCAGCGCTCGAATTAAGTCATCCCCACCAATTTGTTTGAGGATATACCCGGAAGCGCCAGAGCGAATTGCCGAGAAAAGCATCTCGTCTTCTGCATAAGAGGTCAACATGACCACCCGAGTTTCAGGGAAACGGGTAGTAATTTCCTCACAGGCTTCAATTCCAGAAGCGCCGGGTAAGCGGATATCCATCAAGACGATATCGGGACGAAATCGTGAAACCATATCAATGGCTTCCTTTGCCGTAGACGCTTCGCCGATCACCTCAAAGTGGGCATGGTGTTCCAGAAGGGCTTTTAAGCCAATTCGAACAACTTCGTGATCATCCACCAGCAAAATCCTCTGTTTTGGCATCTTCCAAAACCTCCGTATCCAGTATAAATGACCGCTTTACTCCTGACAAGGGTTGATCTCTGGAAATAAAATCATTTCCACAATTATCCCTTAAAATACACTGAGATTTTTATGAGTATTGACATCCATCCATACATCCAGTATAAGCACGAGTATATGTCTAAAAAAATTATTCTTTTGGTTTTGATTTTTCCCCTTGTGATGATTTCCTGCGGACTTCCTGTACAGTTCAGTTCGCAGTCCAATGTTGAGACGGAGATCATCAGTCAGTCTAATCAAACTCCGTCTCCAGAACCCAGTGCCACGCCCACTCCTACGCCATTACCTTCTGTTCGATTGGAATTAGGCGAAAGCCACTTGTTCATGGGAGATTTCGATCGGGCAAAAGAAGAATTTGAGGTCATTATCCAGCAGGCAGAAGATGAGGCGGTAGTTGCCGAAGCCCTGATTGAACTGGGAAAGATTTCCTACTTAACAAAAAATTATGAACAAGCCGTTCAAGAACTCACTCAGGCGATCACCCAGTACCCACAAGCCAAAAATATAACCAGTGCCTGGCTGTATCTTGCATATTCTTTTGAAGCCCTGAATAAACCCGATTTAGCCGCTGATGCCTATGCGAAATTGTCCGAGTTGACATATCCAACTCTGAACGAGTATGTACAGGAATGGAGAGGCAATGCTCTTTTAGCAGCAAATCGTCCAGCAGAGGCTGCTGAAGCCTACCAGGCTGCTATTGACGCATTTCCCGAGGATAAAGACCCAGTCTGGCTGAGAATTAAGAAAGCCCAGGCTTTGACTCTGAATCAAGATACTTCTTCTGGCGTCACGGAATTTTTAGATGCCTATCAGAATACGACCGATGAATACGCTAAAGCCCAGATCAACTTTTTATTAGGACAAATCTACCTGAACCTGGGCGTTCCAGAGCAAGCCTATGCGCGCTTTCAAGATTCGGTAACCAACTATCCCATGGCTTATGATTCATATTCCGGGCTGGTGGAATTAATCAATGCCGGACAGCCCGTGGACGAATTAAATCGTGGTCTGGTAGATTATTTTGCAGGACAGTACGGTCTTGCCGTAGAGGCTTTTTCCCGATATATCGACGGTCAGGAAATCCCCAACAGCACCGCCTATTACTATCGTGGCATGAGCCGTCTGGCTATGGCGGAATATGGAAATGCAATTGCAGACTTCGATACCCTTATCGAGAATTATCCGAACGATCGATTCTGGGTTAAAGCCTATCAACAAAAAGCGCTCATCTTGTGGGCTTATTTAAACGATTATCAAACAGCGGCAGAGGTTTTACTCGATTATGTCAGTAAAGCCGGAGATGTCGAGGATGCTCCTCAAATGCTTTTTGAGGCAGCAAGGATTTATGAAAGAGGGAATTATCTTTCAAAAGCCGCAGAAACCTGGCAGATTTGTCATGAACGTTTCCCATCCGCGGAAATCAGTCGCCGTGCGTTGTTTCTGGCAGGAATTACCCTGTATCGATTAAGAGAGTACTCTCAGGCTCGATTAATATTTCAGCGGTTTCTCATCCTTTCAGATCAACCAGAAGATCAAGCCGCCTCCTACTTATGGGTAGGAAAGACATATCAGGCGGAAAACGATCTCCAGCAAGCCAAAACAGCCTGGGAGCAAGCAGTTCAGCGAGATCCCACCGGGTACTACAGTCAACGAGCCTCCGAACTTCTGGTAGGACGAAAGCCCTTTGAAAGTCAAAATCCCATCAATTTAGCCTATGATTTGAATTTAGAAAAAGACGAGGCTGAAACCTGGTTACGGACAAAGTTTTCGATCCCGCCTGAACAAGACCTGAATGATCTTTCCACACTGAGGGGATCACCTGCATTCCAGAAGGGTGAAGCCTTATACGATTTAGGGTTGTACGAAGAATCGCTCAGGGAATTTGATAAAGTCCGACAACAGTACCTGAACGACCCGATTAATACGTATATACTCATGAACTACTTCCTGGAGAAAAATCTCTATCGCCTGGCAATTTTATCTGCCCGACAGGTTCTTAATCTGGCAGGATTTGACGACGCTTCCACCTTAAGCGCTCCGCGTTATTTCAACCATATCCGTTTTGGCGTGTATTTCAAAGATCTCATCCAGCAGGCTTCACAAAAATATAATTTGAACCCCTTGCTGCTTTTAAGTGTGATTCGTCAGGAAAGTCTCTTTGATCCTACAGCCACATCTTCTGCAAACGCCAGAGGACTGATGCAGATCATCCCTTCCACGGCCCGAGAAATTGCCGCTCAACTGCAATGGCCAGAGGACTTTGATCTCAAAGATCTGGATCGCCCTGTGGTCTCCATAGAATTTGGGGCATCATACCTTGCCCGTCAAATTCGCTTTTTTGATGGAGATATTTACGCCGCACTGGCTTCCTATAATGGTGGAGCCGGGAATACCCTTATATGGAAAGACCTGGCAACCGATGATCCCGATTTATTTTTAGAAGTGATTCGTTTCCAGGAAACCCGCCAATACATCATGAACATTGTAGAACTTTATAATTTATACCGATTGTTCTACGAACAAAAGCCATAAAAAATGGGCTGTCTGGAAAAATTGCCAGACAGCCCACTCTTTAACCTGCACCATCTAAACCAGAAGCGAGATAGGATTTTCAATATATCGCGCCAGTACTTGCATGAACTGCGCTGCTTCCGCACCATCCGTCACCCGATGATCGGCAGAAAGTGTGGCTTTCATGCGAATTCCGGGTTTGATTTCATCCCCGACCACCACAGGAACTTTCTGAGCAGCGCCAACCGCAAGAATGGCGCTTTCG
>FWWL01010116.1_pt1 | contig 11066 bp, 10 predicted proteins | sample 2228331 | NCBI WGS metagenome assembly FWWL01 (sample SAMEA103939775, study PRJEB20133) | metagenome
ATAGCATATCCTCCATCTGTTGTTTGGATAATTGAACGGCCATAATCACTACCACTTCCTCCTATTCTCTTACACCATGTGGTTTGAGCATATGAGAGTGAGAAAAAGAGCATAGACAATAGAATATATGCACTCAATCCAATGTTTACTCTCATCTTCTCTATCGTTCTTTTCATAGCTCTAATCTCCTTTTTTGCTTTTAAGTTTTTCATAATTTTAAAATTTTAAGGCACTAAAATTGTCCAATAAGTAGATTATATATTTATAATCAATTATTTAAAATACTCTAATGAATTATTGGACAAACTTAATAATTCAACGAGCTACCTTAATACTTTAAAATTTTCAAAGTATGTATATCTTTGTTATTTGCACAACACCAAAGGGTAAAGGCTATGAAATTGCAAGGAAAGTTATAGAAAGCAAGCTTTCTGCTTGTGTGAATATAATAACTGGTATAAGGTCAATTTATTGGTGGAAAGGTGAAATAAATGAAGATGATGAAGAGCTTTTGATTATAAAAACAAAAAAAACAGTCCTTAACAAACTAATTGATTACATAAAATCCATTCATCCTTATACTGTTCCTGAAATAATTGCTACTGAAATAATTGGAGGGAATTTAGATTATCTTAATTGGATAGATGAGAATGTTAAATGAAGGAGATTTAGTTTTATTGCTAACAGAAGATGAGAAAAAATATGTTTTGGAATATGTGATAGGAAAAAAGTTTACATTTCATCTTGGAGTTATCGAATTTAAAGAAAATTTAAATTATGGTGATGTTTTAATCACAAATAAAGGTTATAAGGTTTATGTATTAGAGCCTTCAAATGCAGAAATAATGATAAATGTCAAAAGGAGAACAAACATCATTTATCCAAGAGAAGCAGGTTATATTATAACCCATACAAATTTAAGAGCTGGCTCAAGAGTAATTGAAACAGGAACTGGTTCTGGTGCTATGACTATCCTTCTTGCCAAAATTGTAGGTAAGGAAGGTAAGGTTTATACATTTGAAAAAAGGAAAGAGCATCTTGAGAGAGCTATTGAGAATATAAAGAAGGCAAAAGTTGATGACAGAATAGAATTCTATCTATTAGACCCTTCAATAGAAGGTTATCCAGTTAGAGATCTAGATTGTGCAATGATTGACGTTCCAGAACCTTGGACACTTGTTAAGGCTGTTCATAGTGCTCTTAAAAATTCAGGTTTTTGGGTTTCAATATCTCCTACTATTGAGCAAGTAATTCAAACTGTTGAAGAACTTAAAAATTACAATTTTTTAGATATAAAAACTATTGAATTATTGGAGAGAGAAATTCTTGTCAGAAAAGGCAGAACAAGACCAAAGGAAACTATGATTGGACATATTGGATATTTAACATTTGCAAGAAAACTTTAAAATTTTCACAATTACAAAACTATGAGTGAAATTTATGAGATTGAAAAAATTAGAAATATAGGTTTTGCAGCACACATTGACGCAGGCAAAACAACTACTACTGAAAGAGTTTTATTTTATACGGGCAGAATTCATAAAATTGGTGAAGTAGATGAAGGAACTACTACAACTGATTGGATGATTCAAGAGAAGGAAAGAGGTATAACAATAACTTCTGCTGCTGTTACTACATACTGGAAAGGTTATAGGATTAACATTATAGATACACCTGGACATGTTGATTTTACAATAGAAGTTGAGAGGGCTTTAAGAGTTTTAGATGGACTAATTGTTATATTTTCTGCTGTTGAAGGTGTGGAGCCACAAAGTGAAACTGTTTGGCATCAAGCGGATAAATATAGAGTTCCAAGACTTGCATTTATTAATAAGCTTGATAGAATTGGTGCAAATCCATTTAGGGTAATTGAGCAAATGAAAAATAGACTATCAACAAAGCCTCTAATAATTCAATATCCAATTGGTATTGAAAATGATTTTGTAGGTATTGTAGATTTGATTGAAAAGAAAGCCTATATTTGGGATTTGGATGAGGTTGGTCAAAATTATAGAATCGAAGATATTGATTTTAGTGATGAAAAACTTAAATTATATGAGGAGATTATTTTTAACCTCGCAGAATTTGACGAAAGTATACTTGAAGCATACGAAAAGCAATTATTTGTCAATCCAAGCTTAATTAAAAGTGCTTTAAGGAAAGCAGTATTAGAGTTAAAAATTGTTCCTGTTCTACTTGGTTCAGCATTTAGAAATAAAGGTATCCAACCACTTTTGGATGCCATTTTAGATTACTTACCATCACCCCTTGACCTAGTGCCCGTTGAAGGTATTGATCCCATTACAAATGAAAAAATTATAAGAAGAAATAGTGAAGATGAGCCATTTTGTGGGCTTGTATTCAAGATTCAAGTAGATCCAGAGAGTTTACAGGAGTTATTTTATACAAGAATTTATTCAGGTGTAATCAAAGTAAATCAAAAAATTCTAAATACTAACACCAATACAGAGCAAAGGGCTACTAGGATTTATCTAATGCATTCAAATAAGAAGAATGCTATTAATTTAGCAAGAGCAGGTGAAATTGTAGCACTTGTAGGACTAAAAAATACCTTTACAGGTCATACATTATCTGATATTAACAAGCCTATTAAACTTGAAGGTCTTGAATATCCTGAACCAGTTGTATCAATAGCAATCGAGCCAAAATCAAGTAAAGATTTAGAAAAACTTGAAGAAGTTCTAAAATTATTACTTGATGAAGACCCAAGCTTAGCCCTCAAAAAAGACCCCGAAACGGGTCAAACAATTTTATCAGGTATGGGAGAACTACACCTTGAAATTGTAGTAGATAGAATAAATAGAGATTTTAAAATTCCAGTTAGAGCAGGAAGACCTCAGGTTACATTTAGAGAGACAATTCTAAATGAAGTTGAAATAGTTTCAGAAGAGGAGCGAGAAATTGGTGGAACTAAACATTATGGAAAGGTTAAAATTAAAGTAATTCCAAGAGAAAGAGGAAAAGGAAATAACTATAAGATAAATGCTGAGCTTAATGATGAACTAAGGAATGCTATTGAAAGTGGTATAATGGAGGCGTTTGGTTATGGTCCAATTGCTGGTTATCCCGTTGTGGATGTTGAGATAGTTGTAGAAGGTGTATTTCTAAGTCAATGGACTACACCATTAGGGCTTAGACTTGCGGTATTGAAAGGTATTAGAGAAGCGTTTAAGAAAGCAAATGGAGTTTTACTTGAACCTGTTGTAGAAGTTGAGATAATAACACCTTCTGAATTCGTAGGAAACATAACATCTGACCTTTCAAGCAAAGGAGCACAATTAAAGAATATAGAACAATATACTGAATTTTTACAGAAAATAATTGCGATAGTACCACTTAGAAAAATTTTTGGATATGCAACTCAATTAAGGTCATTAAGTCAAGGAAGAGCAAGTTTTTGGATGAAATTATCGCACTTTGGTATTGTAGAAGAAAGTGTTATAATAACATGAACAGTGTTGAGAACCAAAAGATCACTTTTCGTCAAAGGCTTTAAAATTTGGTTATGCTTGCTCTTAGCTTTTCAATCATAGGTGTTGATGTAGAGACAACAAGGATAAATAATATCCTCTATCAGCGGTATAAAACACCATATACTAATAATAGCAATATCCTCCCTAAACCTACACCAACTAGCCCTTCAATCCTCGCCGCACAAATCCTATGGGTAGATCTTGATCATCAATATGCTATTGCTAAAAGTGGTGGTATTTACGAAGATGGCTCCGAAATAGTTATAGGTTGGACATTAAATAATCATAGGGTTTCAAGATATATAACCTTAGGCTCTTCAATACCTGATTGGGTATATTCTAAGCCTGCTTTATATTGGTGGTCAGATGTTTTTGCTTGGACATCAAGGTGGAATAAGAAGATATCAGTTTCAAGATATGGCTCTGATTATGATTTCATGTCAAGCTCATCACCATCTCCAATTTATTCATTATCAAATAGTTCTAATGTTTTAAATGCCTTTGCAAGTCCTGATGGAAATTTAAGCATTTTATTAACAGATGATTATAAGGTGATATGTGTAGATAACCAAATGCAAACGGTAAAATGGATATACAATGCTGATCCGAATAATTCTGGATTCCAGGGGGTTAGCTTTAGCCTTGACAACTCAAAGATAGCTGTAAGTCAATACAATAAAATTACAGTTTTAGATGGTTCTAGTGGTTCAGTCATAGGCACTATAAGTAATTATGGTCAAACATCAGCAAGACTTTCAGCTAACGGGAATTATTTATTACAATATGACTTTCAGGGCAATATAAGGGTTTACCAATATGACGGAAGCACATATATTCTACTAACTAGTTACAATGTTGGTTCCAATAGATGGATAACAGATGCAGACATGTCTGATGATGGGAAATACATTATAGTAGGAACTTATATATACAATCCGGATGCTGGCTCAGTTCATCTTTTTAGACTTTCTGGTAATACCCTGACTCAGATGTGGTCAAATAACAATTACGGTGATTTTGTAAGTAGTGTTTCAATATCTGCTGATGGTAGTAGAATGATCGCATGCTCATGGGGTAGATATCAAGGGACATTTGGTGACATAATAACTATTTATGATTCTCTTGGTAATGTAGTTATAAATGTTCCTGATGATGATTCAAATCTAAATGAAAAGGGTTCTTGTTTCTTTGCAAGAATTTCAAAGGATGGAAGATTTGCAATTGCAGGTGGCAAAGCAACACACGCAAGAGATTTTGGAAACGGCGGCTATGTATATGCATTTAGAATAATTGACCCATATAGCACAGATTTAGCAATAACGGGAATTATATCTCCTCCAAGCTATCTGCAATCAAATCAAATATATCAGAACATCATTAAAGTTAAGAACGTAGGAACTAATGCTTCAAGTAATGTAAAGGTCTATACAAACATCTATTTTAACTCAGTTCCAATAGATTCAGACTCTATTGTTCTCTCTTCAATAAATCCAGGTAATGAAGTTCAGGTCAGTTTTAAAAACTTTACACCCACACAATACGGAATATATAGATTTGTATATAAAATAAGCTATCCATCTGATTTAGACACTACAAATAATGTAGTTGAAAGAACTGCCATAAACTATCATGATGTTGCTTCAAAGAAAATTATATATCCTTATGTTATATTTTCAGAGTATAAATTATTTAGGCTTTATGCTCGCATTGAAAATAAAGGTTCATATGACGAAAATGCAAAGGTTAAGTTTATAATTCTTGATCAAAACAATAATGAAGTTTATAAAGATAGTATAAATGCATTTATACCAAAGCAAACTCAAATGTTCGTAAATACAAATAATCAAGTATTACTTCCTGCTGGAAATTATAAAATCAAGCTTATAGTTAATACCGCTGATGATTACTTTACAAACAATGATACATTAGAAAGAAGTTTAAATTCAATTATGGAATTATTATCAGATGATGGTGAAGTTGATATCTATTATTACATCTCTGATCAATTTTATAACAATAAATTTTTTGAAGGTTATCAATTCCCAACTTATAGGGACACATTTTTAATAAAGAAGATAAAAATTTACCTATACAATCCACAATCAAGTCAATTTCAAGTTTCCCTAAATACTGACAGTTCTAACCTCCCTTCACTCTCAAACTACATTATACCCCCACAATTATTTACAATGGCAAATTATCAAGGATGGTTTGAATGGAATGTGAATCAAAAAATAGCTGGTGGAACAAAAGTATGGGTTGCATTTCATTACATTCAAACTTATCCTTCAACACCTCGCATAGGTTTTGATAATATATATGATGAGACACCCTTTTCAGATTCAACAAGCTATTGGTATTGGGAAGGTCCCTCAAATCCTGGTTTTAATCCTATGTTTTACGGTAATCTTATGATGAGAATAGTATATGATACATCACTAACCTATGACATCCCAGAAAGCAATAAGAAAAATTATATAAGGCTAAATAAGAACTATCTTGAAATATCAACTATAAATTCAACGCATCTAAGAATTAGAATTTATTCTATAGATGGAAGAAAATTGCTTGAGGTAAATGATGAACTTAGAACTGGGATTTATAAAGTGCCAATTAGATTAAAATCATATGGCATTTATATATTAGATGTTGAAACTTCATTTAAGAAGGAAAGGATTAAGTATGTATATATAAATAATTTTTAGAGGGAGCTAGCCCTTAGGCTTTAAAATTTCCATTATGCTACTTATAACCATTTTGATAAATCAAAGTCAACCACAAGCGCAAGAGAATCCAATTTCACACATCATAGATAATAAAAAACCTATCCTTGGAAATGAGAAAGCTCTCCTCAAAATAGTAATTTTTGATGACCCTGACTGTCCATTTTGCAGAAGGAGTATACCACTAGTTAAGCAGCTATACGAGAACAATCAAGATAAAGTAGTTGTCTATATTAGATGGTTTCCCTTAGACATACACCCTGATGCCAAAAGAAAGTCTACAATTTTAGCTTGCTCGAAAGATTACTTTAAAACTAAGGAAGCTTTAATAAGTGGTAAGGATGTTAAGCCTGATATACCAAATTGTGATGGAAATAAAATTGTTGAAGAAGATATTCAGTATGGGATGAAGTTAGGTATCAGTGGAACACCTACATTTATTATGTTTACAGATAAGGATACAGTTGGTATTAGTGGAGCACCACCAGATTATGAAACATTAAAAAATACGCTTTCCCAGAGGTTTAAAATTGACCTCAAGTGAAATATAAGCCCTTTATCGTTTTGATTCTATTTGGTTGTGTAAAGTTAGAGAATAACCTACCTGAGCTACAGAAATATAATGTTATAGGTTATTTGTTAAGTGGTAATGATACTCAACTTATCTTCTTTGATAAAACTTACAAACCCTCTGAACAACATGGTTATGGATTGGAAGGTGCTAACATTCTCGTTTATAATAAAGGCGATACATTTCAATTCAACTATCCTAAAACTATTGATACACTAAATTATTACTATAGTCCTTTTAATCCCAATCCTAATGATACATATTTTCTAAGAATTATTACACCAACTGGTGAAACATTATATTCAAAAACCTATATTCCATCTTCATTTAACATCATCCAACCAACTGAAAATGAAACAATTTCAGTGCCTTCAAATAAGCTTATAATTTGGACAAGGAGTAATGGAGCATATCTTTATAAAATAAATGCATACATAAATCCAAGAGACACATCAAAAGGTCTTCAAATACCATATTTAGCGGTTGATACATTCTCAGATATATTTTTATATCGTTATTTTTTTAGGGATAGTGGTCTTTATACAATAAGCATTATGGCTTTGGATTCAGCAAGTTATAATTATTTAAATAGGGGGATAGGTAATGTTGAAGGTGCAGAGGGAATATTTGGAGGTGTTGTTTTAAAGAAGGTTAAAGTTTTTATAAGAACACCTTAAATGAGAAAGTTATTTTTTTCTTTTTTATTTCTCTTTGGATGTTATAGTTTTCAAAAGGATGATAAATTAAGAATTGTTTCACTTGTGCCATCTGCAACTGATATAATTTATTTATTGAAAGCTGATAGCTTTTTAGTAGCTATTAGTAATCAAGATAATTATAACAAAGTAAAAGTTGGAGATATGGTAAATCCAAATTATGAAGAAATTATAAAATTAAAGCCAAATTTAGTAATTTTAACTATGCCAACTCATAAAAAGGTAGTAGATGAAATTCTAAAACTAAACATAGATACGATCACTATAAATCCAGAAAGTATTGATGAGATTTTTGAGAGTATAATAAAGCTTGGTAAAATTACAAAAAAAGAGGATAGAGCAAAATTCATATTGGATAGCTTAAAAACCCTTTTGGATAGTGTAAAGAATGATATCCCAAAAATTGATAATAATAAAGTGTTTTATGAGCTTTGGGATAATCCACTATGGACAGCAGGCAATAAGACGTTTATAAACGACATACTAAAAGTGCTTAATTTAAGAAATGTATTTGGTGATAAAAATGGTTATTTCATGGTAAGTGAAGAGGAAGTTATTAAGAGGGATCCAGATATCATCATTATTGCACATTCAAACACAAGTCTTCAAGATGTTAAAAAAAGGAAGTTTTGGAATAACATAAGTGCTGTGAAGAATAATAAAATTATCACCGTTGATGAGAATGTTTTTAATAAACCTGGTCCAAACTTTATATCTGCTATAAAATTTCTAAAATCAGAACTTTACTCAAAAGGAGGATAGGGATATGGGAAACCTTCTAAAAGAGCTTTTTAGGAAGAAAACATATGATGTAGAAAGCACTCAGTTTGTAAGGAAGCTTGGTGTATTAGATCTTACGGGTATTGGTATAGGTGCTATAATAGGTGCAGGAATTTTTGTTATAACAGGACAAGTAGCTGCAAATTATGCAGGTCCTGCAATAGTTCTTTCATTTATACTTGCAGGTCTCACTGTTCTTGTTAGTGCTCTTGTATATGCTGAATTAAGCTCTCGTTATCCAATAGCTGGTAGTGCATATAGCTATACATATGTTTCATTCGGTGAATTTTTGGCATGGCTTGTTGGTTGGAACTTGCTATTAGAGTATGGAGTATCAGTAGCAGCAGTTGCAAGTGGTTGGTCAGGTTATTTTAGAGCTTTAGTTGAAAAAAGTCTTAATGTTCATTTCCCTGATATTATTAGTGGTAAGACACCTATATTTTTAAATCTGCACTTTGATTTAATTGCATTTTTAGTTGTAATAGCAGTTTTCGTTCTCTTGTATATAGGTATAAAGGAAAGCTCAAATGTTAATCTTTTCATTGTATTTATAAAGCTCTCTACACTTGGCTTATTCTTAGCGGTTAGTTTGTTTTTAGTTGGTATTGACTTAAATAATTTGAATCCCTTTATACCAGAAGCTGGTAAGAACTTTAAAGGTGAGGATGCATATGGTTGGTTTGGTATTCTAAGAGCTGCAAGCATAATTATATTTGCTTATCTTGGATTTGATGCAATATCAACAGTCGCAGAAGAGGCTAAAAATCCTAAGAGAACAGTTCCATCAGGTATTATCTTAGCATTGCTAATTAGCACATTTCTTTATATCAGTGTTAGCTTTACACTCGTTTCAATCGTTAAATACACAGAATTAAATGTCTCGGATCCACTTGCAAAAGCTATGTATATGCATGGTCAAGTGCTTGTTGGTAATATCATAGCAATTGGTGCTATTATTACGATTACAAGTGTTATGATTACGATGGGACTTGGATTTACAAGAGTTGCATATGCACTATCGAGGGATGGATTACTATTTAGTGCATTTTCGAAAATTCATCCAAAGTTTAAAACACCTTATGTTTCAACAGTTGTAGGAGCTATAGTTCTCAGTTTACTTGCAGGATTCATTCCACTTACAGAACTTGCTGAACTTGTGAATGTAGGAACATTATTTGCATACTTCATAGTTGGTCTATCAGTTCTCTACTTAAGGATTAAGAAAGAGCCTGGTGGGACATATAGAGTTCCATTACCTTGGATCTTAATACCTTTAAACCTTGCCCTCATAATTTTTATAACATCAGGTCTTCCACCACTGACTTGGATTAGATTTATTGTTTGGGTTTCAATTGGTATCATCATTTATGCTTTTTATGGTTATCATAAGTCAAGGAAGGTATAGAGGATAGGGTTTAATACAATTCCTACCACCACAGTATAAACTCATCTATATGAATGAATTTTATATTAAGCGAATTAGCAAGTTCTTCATCAACTTTGCTATCACCTATAAAATAAGAATTTTGAGTGTCAACATTATAGTTGTAAATGATTTTTCTTAAAAAATAATTTTTGGGTTTCCTACAAGGGCAGTCCTCATTTGGGTGATGAAAGCAGTAAAAAGTATATTCAAACCTGATAGGATACAATAACTCCTCTATGTATTTTTGAATTTGATTAACATTTTCAATTGAATAATAACCTCTCTTAGCACCAGATTGATTGCTGATTATGAAAAATTTATATTCATCCTTGTATTTTAACATTTTTTCTTTAATTCCTTTTCTTAACTTAACTTGCCAAGTATATCTTGGATAGTGCGTATTCTCAATAATAGTGCCATCTCTATCAAATATAAGACTTTTCAATTAAAACCCCCTCAAATACAACATCAATATATGACCAAAGTATAGCCTTATCTTTGAAAATTTCAATATAAATTGGTTTATTTGAGCGCGGAAGAATCTGAATATAGCTTAAATTTTTATCTTTATTATAATTTAGTGCACAAGCTAATGCACCCGTTGCACAACTAAGCTCTTCTCTATCCCTTCCATACTCCCAAGTTCTTATCTTAATTTTACCATTTTCAATTTCAGTATATACATTAAAATGCTCATCTGAAAACTTAAAGAATTCCATAGCTCTTTTATCAATTGGATAATTATCTATATCTTCTACTCTCTCAACATGATGCCTTACTCCGATATCAAAATTTTCAAATTCAAGTCCTACAAAAGCTCTGTTATTTTGAATTTCTCTTATAATTGTCTTCCTTTTACCCACATGTGTTATAACTGTCATTTCAATATTAGTTGAAATACCAAGACGATATGAAAAAAATGTTAGACATCTAATTGCATGGCCACAAAAAGGAACATCATATCCAAGATAGTTAATGTATTTAAATCCAAAATCATATCCATTTACTTTAAGTGGAGATATTATACCATCTGCTCCTATATAATGTTCTCTATCACAGATGGTTTTAGCAAATTCCTTTCTATCAGTTATTGCATTAAAATCTTCTTCTCCTATTGCAATGAAATCATTTCCACAAGCATCCATTTTCGAAAACCTAATCATCACGTTTGAAATTTTAAGGGCTAGTGTTCCATCTAATAAGTTTGTCCAATAAATAACTAATCTAATTCTTTCCAAACGGTCTTTTTGAAAGCTATTTAAAAATAACCTTTTTAGGAATTATTGGACAATCTTGATAAAATTAGGTTTGTCTAGTAAATAGATTATATATTGATAGTCAATAATTTAAGTTAGA
>FWWL01010117.1_pt1 | contig 11065 bp, 13 predicted proteins | sample 2228331 | NCBI WGS metagenome assembly FWWL01 (sample SAMEA103939775, study PRJEB20133) | metagenome
CGGAGGCCGGGGCCGCCACGTCGAACGCGACTCCCCCTCCCCACGCGCCCAACCCATGATCACCTCCCCCATCTGGCTCCCCGCCACCCTGCTCGCGGCAGTCTTCCAGCCCTGGCGCACCGCGATCCAGCGCCGCGTCAGCAAAGACCTGTCGATCAACGCCGCCGGGCTGGTCCGCTACCTCTACGGCCTCCCCTTCGCGCTCGCGATGGCGGCAGCCTATCAATGGCTGATCGCCCCCGCCGCCTTCCCAACGCTCGGCCCCTGGTTCCTCGCCTATTGCATCGGCGGTGGCCTCGCCCAGATCGTCGCCACCAACCTCCTCCTGATGGCGTTCGACCAGCGCAATTTCGTCGTCGGCACCGCCTATTCGAAGACCGAAGCGGTGCAAGGCGCGCTGCTCTCGATCCTGCTGCTCGGCGAGCATCTCGCTCTGCTCAGCTGGCTCGGCATCGCGCTCGGCGTCGCCGGAGTGATGATCCTCTCCGCCGGCGGCAAGCGGATGTCCCCCGCTGAACTGCTCCGCGCGCTCGGCCAGCCCGGCGCGCGGTTCGGCATCGCCTCGGGCACTTCTTCGCGCTCACCGCCATCGCGATCCGCAGCGCGACGGTTCAGGTCGACACGCCCGACCCGATCCGCGCCGCATTGATCGTCCTCGCCGTCACCGTCGCGCTCCAGACGCTGATGCAGGGCGCGTTCCTCGTCTGGCGCGAGCGTGATCAGGTCGGCCCGGTGCTGCGCAGCTGGCGCGTCTCGGGCCAGGTCGGGCTGCTCTCCGCGCTCGGCTCGGCCTGCTGGTTCACCGGCTTCGCCACCGCCCCGGTCGCTTTGGTCCGCGTCGTCGGCCAGATCGAGGTCGCCTTCACCATCGCCTTCGGCCGCTTCTACCTCGGCGAGCATGTGTCGCGCGGCGAGGTCGCCGGACTGCTGCTCGTCACCGCCGGGGTCGTCGCGGCGCTGGCGGGAACGCTCTAGAGGCTATACGCAAAGCATCGCGGGTTGAGGGGGAGCACCATGCGACGACCAATATCGGAGGCAGTGGCACCCGGCCTGTCCAGCCTCATCTTCATCGCCATCCCTGTCGGCATCTTCATCGCCACCGGATCGATCGACTTTGTCGGCTGGCTCAGCCTGACGTTCGGCACGATCGGCCTGGTCGCCAGCGTCGCGCTGGTAATGGGCTGGAGCTTCGGCCCGCAGCCCCGCCCGCGCCGCAGCAAGTCCGGTCGTCAACGCAGCAAGCCCGTTCACCATAAGGGGCCGCTCCCCGAACTCTCCGCCAACAAACAGGCACAGGTCCGCCGTGTGGTCAGGGTGATGGCACAGGCGGGCGTCTTCGCCCCCACTCCGCCCGACCCCGCTTTGCTCTATGCCGGTGCGGCGGAGATGAACTGGTCGATCCAGCCCGACGTCGTCCTGCTCGCGTTGCTGGAGGCCGAATATTACCACCCCGGCTTCGACCCCGCGCCGCACCTCGCCAACCTCGCCCTGCACGACATTCAGGTCGAAACCCCGGCGGAGCGCATCGAAACGATGATCCGCGACCTCGAACGCCTGTCCGCCGGCGCGCTCGTGATTGCCGATCTTCAGGTCGCTCAGGAAATCATCGACCCCGCAGCGCGCACCGTCCGCACCAGCGCGACGATGACAATCAACGGCACGCCGCTGACCTTCACCGAGGACCACCATTTCAAATATTTCCCGCCCGGCCTCCACCCGGCCATCGCCGCGCACATGCCGGCCGAGCGCCGCTTCGCGTGGCTTTGGGTCGATCAGGGCGCGTTCGTCACCGCGCTCGCCCCCGGCACGGTCGAGGTGATGAACGCAGCGCTCAAGCTAACCCCGAACAGCCGCTCCTGCTGGGACTGGATCGTGAAGCCATCCGCAGCAGCTTGAGATCGCGCCGCCACCCCATAGACTTGCGCCGAGGAGGCAGGATGAAACCCACATTGATTGCCGTGGCCGCCGCAACCGCCCTGCTCGCCGCGCCACCCGCGCTCGCCCAGTATTTCGACGGCCTCAAGGGCAAGAAGCTCCGCACCGCGATCGCCGCCGCGCAGGCGCATCCGCTGGGCAGCGAAAAGAACCCGGTCCGCGCCCGGGGTCCAGAGGGCGAGCGCGCCTATCTCGCTCGCCTGCGCTGCGCCGATGGCAGCGCTCCGGCGTTCGAGCGCCAGGGCAGTACCGGGATCGGCCCCTATCACAACATCCTCGACCTCTACGCGGTCCAGTGCGCCGGGGCCGCGCCGCTGTCGGTCTATATCGACATGTACCACAAGCATGTGGAGCCCGCCCCGCTTCCCGGCTTCACCATCGTCGCGCCCTGACCGCCGGCATGGCGCGGATCGACCTCATCTCCCCCCACGCCCCGGTCAACGCCGCCACCCGGCTCAAAGCGGCGATGGAGGGGGTGACGCCCGACTCCCCGCAACAGGTCATCGGCACCGGGACCGAGCATGACATCACCCTCTGGGTCCACCGCCCCAATTTCCGCAACGACATGAAGACCCGCCTGATCGCAAGGATGCAGCCCCATTCCGGCGGCACCCGCATCCGCGGGCGACTGGGCGGGCCGCGCAGCGTGTTCGTCTTCTTCGGCTGCTGGTTCGGCTTCGTGTCGCTGTTCCTGGTGGTCGGCCTCACCATGCTCGCCGCCTCGTTCGCCGAGGGGGTCGGACTGCATGCGCTGATGTTCGTCGTCGTGCCCGTCTTCATGCTGGGCGTCGGCGGCTTCATCCTGTGGGTCGGTCGCCGCGACGCGCGAGAGGACCGCACCGCGATCCTCGCCTTCCTTCACCAAACGCTCGCCACCCGCCCGTTCAGCAGGCGCGACCTTTAGCGATAGACGATCCGGACCTTCCCCGCCGCCTCGGCAGCGACGCGCCGCGCCGCATCCGTGTCCCCCGCCAGCGCCAGCGCCACCCCCATCCGCCGATAGGGCCGCGTCGTCGGCTTGCCAAAGATGCGCACATCGACCTCGCCACCCGGCGTCGCCAAAGCCTCGGCCAGTCCCGCGTACCCCGGCCCTTCACTATCCCGATCCGCCAAAATCACCGCCGAAGCCGCCGCCCCGCGCAGCACTACCTCCGGCACCGGCAGCCCCAGCACTGCGCGCGCATGCAAATCGAACTCGCTCAAATTCTGCGAGATCGACGTCACCATCCCCGTATCATGTGGCCGCGGTGACAGCTCGGAGAAGATGACCTCCTCCCCCTTCACGAAGAACTCGACCCCGAACAGCCCGTATCCGCCCAGATCGTCGACCACCTTGCGCGCCATCTCCTGCGCGGCCGCAATCGCCGCCGGAGTCATCGCCGCCGGCTGCCAGCTTTCCTGATAATCGCCCCGCTCCTGCCGATGCCCGATCGGCGGACAGAACACGACGCCCTCCCGCGTCCGCACGGTCAACAGTGTGATTTCATAGTCGAAATCGACAAACTCCTCGACGATCACCCGCCGCCGGTCGCCGCGCATATTGGCGACCGCATAGTCCCACGCCGCCTCCAGCCCCCCGGCATCGCGCACCGTCGTCTGCCCCTTGCCCGACGAGGACATGACCGGCTTGATCACGCAGGGTAGCCCGGTGTGCGCCGCCCCCGCCAGCACCTCCTCCAGGCTCTCGGCATAGCGGTAGCGCGAGGTGCGCAGCCCCAACTCGACCGCCGCCACTTCGCGGATCGCATCGCGGTTCATCGTCATCATCGTGGCGCGCGCTGACGGCACGACCGTCACCCCCGCCGCCTCGACTTCCGCCAGCACTTCGGTCCGGATCGCCTCGATCTCCGGCACCACCAGGTCGGGCGCATGCCGATCGATCGCCGCGCGCAGCGCATCGCCGTCGAGCATCGAGAACACCTCATACCCGTCCGCCACCTGCATCGCCGGCGCGCCCGCATAGGAATCGCACGCGATCACCTGCGCCCCCAGCCGCTTGGCCGAGATCACGAATTCACGCCCCAATTCCCCGGAGCCCAGCAGCAGGATTTTTGCAGTAAAGGTCATGCACCCAGCGTTAGGCGATGCGACCTGCGCGGGAAATGGCAAAACCGCATACGTCCCCGATTGGCCCGATTCCCGTCCAAACGCTCAAGAAATGGTTAATTGCGTCCCCCGGGGCAATACCGCCGAACTGATACAGAATAGCGTCCACACCACTGAATTCGTTACATAATAGCGAACTCAGCGACCCTCGACCTATTGCGCCCTGGCCAAACATTGCGCCGCCAAAAGCCGCCGGCAGCACCGCCAACCTATAGTTTGATCGTTACGCTGAAACAACAATATGGAAGGCTTAACGATGATGCGCTGGTTCGAAGCGGTAGCGCCCATTCGTCAGAAAACACTAGTCGCGTTCGGAACGCTGGTCGGTCTGATCCTGGTCACCGGCCTGATCGAGCTGGTCCAGGGCGATTGGGTCGCCGCCGCGATCAACGCCGTCTGCGCCGTCGCCGCCGGTGCGCTCAGCCTGCAGTTCCGCAGGGCGATCTGCGACCCCTATGTCAACACCGTCGTGCGCATGGAGGCGCTGGCTGCCGGCGATCTCGACAGCCCGATCGCCTATACCGACTATCAGGATTGCGTCGGCCGTATGACGCGCGCCATGTTCACCTTTCGTGATACGCAGAGGCAAATTCTAGCCTCGCAGGCGCAGGCCGAAGTCGTGGCATGGCTGAGCGCGAGCCTGGAATCGCTGACCAAGGGCGACTTCACCGCCGACATCCGCGCCGAATTCCCGCCAGCCTATGCCGAGCTCAAGAACAACTTCAACGCCGCGCTCGCCTCGCTGCGCAACCTGATCGGCTCGGTCATGGACAGCACGCGCAGCATCACCACCGGCTCGACCGAAATCGCCCAGGCGTCGGAGGATCTCGCCCGCCGCACCGAAGCCAATGCCGCCAGTCTCGAACAGACCTCCGCCGCCGTGGCGCAGATGCGCGAGCGCCTGCAATCCAACGCCGAAGCCGCCGAGCGCACCGTCGCCCGCGCCGACGATGCGATCCGCACCGTCGCCACCGGTCGCACCACCACCGAAGAAGCGGTGCAGGCGATGACCCGCGTCAGCGACAGCGCCAAGGGCATCGACACGGTGATCGAAGGCCTCGACAAGATCGCCTTCCAGACCCGCGTCCTCGCCATGAACGCCGCGGTCGAGGCCGGTCGCGCGGGTGAAGCCGGCCGCGGTTTCGCCGTCGTCGCCGACCTCGTCTCCGCCCTCGCCATGCGCGCCGAGGAAGAAGCCCGCCGCGCCCGTGAGCAGTTGACCGCGACGCAGACCGATATCGGCACCGCCGTCGACATGGTCCGCAACGTCGACTCTGCCTTCGCCAACATCTCCGGCGATGTCGGCGAAGTCCATGTCCTCCTCGCCGACATGGCCAGCGCGAACGAGGCCCAGGCGACCGCGATCCGCGAAATCAGCGTCGCCATCTCGTCGATGGACCAGTCGACGCAACAGAACGCCGCGATGGTCGAGGAAACTTCCGCCGCCGCCCGCAACCTGTCGCGCGAAGTCGAAATGCTCAGCGGTCAGGCCAGCCAGTTCAACGTCGGCGGCTCCGACATGCCCCGCATGACCGCCGCCGCCCCGGCGCGTCAGCCCGCGCGCAAGGCCGCCCGCACCAACCTCCAGCTCGCCGTCGCTGGCGGGGACGGCTGGAACGACCTCTGACCGGATCGGGGGAGGATGCCCCGATCATCCTCCCCCGCCAGGCGCAGGACCGGCCGCATCGTCAACCGTCCAGCCAATCCGCCGTGATCACGCCGCGATGCCCCTCCGGCGCCAGCGTTGCGCGCAGCGCCTCCAGCAGCGGCGGCAGCGCCTGCGTAAACGCATAGGGCGGATTGACGATGAACAGCCCCGCGCCGTTATAAATGCCCGGCTGATCGGCGTCATACAGCCAATGCTCGACCACCAGCATTTTCGGAATGCCGAGCCGACGCAGCCTGTTCTTCCACTGCTGATGCGTCACGCGGTCCTTCAGCGGATACCAGATCACGCTCACCCCATGCGCCCATTTGCGGTGCGCCGCAGCCAGCGTCGCAGTAATCCGCTCACGCTCGTCGGTCTGCTCGTACGGCGGATCGACCACCACCACCCCGCGCGCCGTCCGTGTCGGCAGCATCGCCAGCCACAGCTCATAGGCATCGCGCTCATGCACCGCCGCCGGCGTCCCGCGCATCGCCCCGCGCAGCGCATAGGCGTCCTCGGGATGCTTCTCATTGACGGTCAGCACGTCCTGCGGCCGCAACAGCTGCGCCAGCACCCGCGGCGACCCGGGATAGAGGCGCGGTTCCTCCCCCGCATTCACCGCCCGCACCGCCGCGCGATACGCGTCCAGCAACGGGTTCGCATCGGCAAAGACCCGCGCCACTCCCTGCGCCGCCTCGCCCGTGCGCTGCGCCTGATCGCCGCCCAGGTCATAGATCCCGCACCCGGCATGGGTGTCGATCAGCGTCAGCGCCCCCTCTTTCAGCTGCAACGCTCGGACCAGCGCGATCAACAGCGCGTGCTTCACCACATCGGCGCTGTTACCGGCGTGAAAGGAGTGGCGATAATTCATCGAAGATCCAAAACCCTGCCGCTGGCCCGTGGATGCGCCACGCGCCGAACCAGGCCTAAAATCAGCTTTCGCGTGCCGCGGCAACCGGCGGCGCAATCCACGCCCCGCCGACGCGCCCGCTAGGCCGCACCGGATCGCTCATGCTAAGGGCCGCCCCCATGTCGAAATCTCAAAGCAAAGGCGGCGCCGTCCAGGTCGACGGCATCCTCTACGATTGGCACCTGCAACGCGAGCCGCATCTGTCCGATGATGAAGGCTGGCGCGGCATGACCATCGCCCTGCAAGCGCGTGACGCCCGGCGCGAGGCGCAGGTCGAATTTCCCCCGCCCAAGCGGCTGATGAAAGGCCTGCCGCCCGGCCGCCTCCAGCTCGACGACGCGACCATCACCCGCTGCATCCGCGCCGCGCTGGCCGCCGGATGGGAGCCGGAGACGCGCGGCAAGCCCGTGATCTTCATGGTCGATTCCGAAGGCAACTAACCGATCATCCTCCCCCGCCAGGGGGAGGTGGCACGCGCAGCGTGACGGAGGGGGAGGAAGCACGCCGGCAAGAGGCTCAAGCGCAGCCGCAGACCCATTCCTCCCCCAGCTTGCTGGGGGAGGTGGCAGCGCGAAGCGCTGACGGAGGGGCGGCCCCGCAGAGGGCCGAATTTTGCCGAGCTGCTCACGGCTGTCTACGCAGCCGCCCCTCCACCACCCGCTACGCGGGCGGTCCCCCTCCCCTGAGCAAGCTCAGGGGAGGAACTTACCCCCTCACGGCACCAGCCCCGGTCGCTCCCCCGCGATCACCGCGCGCTCATACTCCTGCCACGCATCCGCCCGCGCAATCGCCTCGCGCCGCCGCCCCTGCGCAATCCGGTCCAGCGCCTTCAGCAACGCCGTGTCGGTCTCGTCGCGCGTCGCATATTCCGGCACCGTCCGCGCCTTCGCCGCCACCACCCGCTCCGCCTGCCGCGCCGCCTGTTCGCGCACCAGCAACGTGCGCAGCAGCGTCTCCGGATAGCGCCGCCGCGTCCCCGTCACCTTGCCGCCATGGACGATCGGCTCGTCCCAGCCCTCGACGGCGCGCTCCCACGCCACCTGCTCCAGGCACGGCAGCGACCGCGCCAGCGCCGCCTCGCACGCCGCCGCAAAGTCGGGATCGCGCGCCTTCCGCCGCGTTACCGCGCTGCGCGACATCCCCACCCGATCCGCCGATTCCGCGATCTCACCCGTCTCGGCCAGCGCGCGCAGAAACGCCCGCCGCCGCACGTCCGACCACCCGTCCCAGCGCTCGCGCGGCGCAGTCTCCGCGACCTTCGTCCCGCGCAGCTCGATCCACTGCGCCTGCCACTCGGCCACCATCGCGTCCCAGCGTTCGCGAAACTCCGGCCGCCGCTGCCGCCGCTTATAGGCCGACCCGACACACCGCCCAACCGCATCCGCCGCCGCCCGCACCGTCCCCGTCGCCTTCAGCGCCAGCAGAAACGCCGTCTCGGTATCCTGCGTCCAGCGCATATAAGGTCGCTTGATCATCCCCCACCCCGTCCGTCACGTTGAGGGGGAACCAGTTATACGCGACGGGGCTTGTAGGAAAGAACATTTTGGGAACATAGATCCTCCCCGGAACGGGGAGGGGGACCAGCCGCAGGCTGGTGGAGGGGGCCCGAGGCACCGGATTCCCTTGTGATCGTCAGCATCCGCCACCACCCGCATGGGCAAGTATTTTGGAATATCGAATCTTTGGAATCACTTAGCGACTATTGCCTAACGCTATGATTGATTTATATTTTCCAGCCATGTCCGAGAACTCTCCCATCGAATGGACAGACGCTACGTGGAACCCTGTCGCCGGGTGTTCGCTCGCGTCCGCCGGCTGCACGAATTGCTACGCAATGCGTATGGCAGCGCGATTGGAAGCGATGGGAGTCGAGAAATATTCCGGGTTAACCCGAAAGTCAGGCGGTCGCGCGAAGTGGACCGGAAAAGTCCGCTGTGACGAGGCGTCTCTTGAGGTGCCGCATAGGTGGCGGTCGCCTCGCAAGGTTTTCGTCAACTCGATGTCCGACCTGTTTCACGATGAGGTACCCGAAGAGTTCATTCGCAAGGTATGGGACGTGATGCGTTCGACGCCACGTCATGACTATCAGTTACTCACGAAGCGCCCGGACCGAATGCGGGAAGTCCTGTCCAAGCCTGGCTTCGACGTGCTTCCCAACGCCTGGCTCGGAACGAGCGTGGAAAGTGGGGACGTCGTTGGTCGGATCGAACACCTACAGCGCACTCCTGCGGCTATTCGATTCATTTCGTTCGAGCCGCTAATCGGCCCAATTGGCTCGCCCAATCTTGCGGGCATTGCATGGGCAATCGTCGGCGGTGAATCAGGGCCAGCCGCCCGCCCAATGAATGAAGACTGGGTGTGGGCCATTGAGCGTCTATGCCGACGGTTCGATACTGCCTTCTTCTTCAAGCAATGGGGCGGCACCAACAAGAAGGCTACTGGTCGGCTATTGGGCGGCCGGACCTACGATGAGATGCCCCTCCATATTGCTTAAACACCCAGTTCACGCCCCGTTGAATTAAGTTCTTCGCAGCATCGGTCGCCGGATTTGCGAGGCAGAGCAGTGAAAATAATTGTCGGTCAGCCTCGTTCACGAGCGGGAGCGGATCCGAGACGTAGCTAAAAATCGACCTAAGTCGGCTAATCGCATACGCTTCGATCTGACGCTTGCTGACTTGGCGACCAGATCGCTCGGTTACGACGTCGAACAAATCCCGTTCAACGAATGTCTGATATAGTTCATGACGCCAAGCATTCGTACCAAAAATCTGATCTAACCTGACCTGCTTATTCTCATCAACGCGGTCAAGGTCGTGAGCAAGCTGACGGTTCACAGCCTCAAGAGGGAATAAGTACCAGACATCAACGGCACGGGTGCGCGCCAACAGCTCCAGCGTCGACCAGTCCACCGCCATTCCGTACGGGTCGAGAAATACGACTGCTCGATCGGTCCAATTTTGCCCGCGCGGAGTGCGCCACGGCGCCCCGGAAAAAATTGACGCCAGCTCTTGGTTTGCGTCACCCCGGCGACAGTCAATACTTCTGCTTGGATACTCCCCTCTAAGATCAGATAGCCCTTTGAAGCGACCACGATGCGGCTCAATAAAGAGCAGACGGTCAAAAGGTGGGTCAATCGCCAAGGCCTTACGAGCCGATCCTGCTAGCTCAATCTGCTCGGTCGAGATGAGCTCCCCGTCAAGTAAACCGCCCCTTGCGATTTCCGCAGTGCGGCTGCCACTTCCGGCAAACGCATCAACATACCAACGGCGAAATGGTTGATCGGGTCGCGGCTGAGTCCGGAGTACGTTGTTATAATAGGCGAGGTATGCGGAGATCGCATCAAGCTTAACCTCTGTCCAAGCTCCACCGAAAGGATGCGACACCATTCAATAGCTCCGTCAGCGTTCTCGACAATGCAGTCATCTAATAGACTCATATTCATCTATAAATGCCAGCCGTAATTGGTGTTTTCCGACAACAACGGTTCAATCCTACATTGAGCTGGCGCTGCCATCCCCTCACCCAAACGCCCCCACCACCGTCTCAATCGGCAGAAACAACGTCCGGCTCTCCGCCGGAAACTCCAGAAACTCGGCGCAGCTCAGGTAAAACCCGCGCGCCGCCTCGCTCTTCGCCTGCACCATCACCGCGCCGATTCCGATGCTCTGCGACGCCACCGCGATCCGGCGCAGCGCGTCGGCCAGCATGTCCGCGCCGATCCCGCGCCCGGCATAGTCGCGGTCCACCGCCAGCCGCCCGATCACCGAAACCGGCACGAAATTGGGCGCATTGCGCCGCAGCTTCCCCGGCACCGCCGCGCGCGCCACCGATCCGGCGGAGATACAGAAATAGGCGACCACCCGATCGCCGTCGCACGCCACATAGGTCCGCGAAAACCGGCTCTCATTGTCCAGCGCGCGGTGCTGCAGCCACGCGTTCAGCGCGGGTTCGCCGCAATCGAAGCGGCTCAGATCATGGCCCGCCGTCAACGGGACCGGTGCCGCCAGCGCCATCGCGACGGCCGCTCAGCCTTCCCATGCCGGCTTGCGCCGCAACAACGCGCGCAGCTTCGGCCCCGGCGCGGGCGGGTTGTCGAGCGCATCGACGAACGCATCGTATCGCGCCGCATCCAGCGCAAACAGCCGCTGGTCCAGCAGCACGTCGATCGCCTGCGCCCGTGCGCTATCGACCATGAACTCGGTCCGCGTCTTCCCCAGCACCGCCGCCGCCTCATCGATCAACGCGCGCGTCTGCGCCTCGATGCGCAGGTTGATGCTGCCCTTGGCCTCGGCAGAGCGGCCCGGCGTGTCGATGGGGGCGTGCTTGGCCATGCTCGAAAGCTAGTAAATCGTATATACGATGTCAATACGTACCGCGTCGGAGCTTGTGCGTCATTCCTCCCCCGGAGGGGGAGGGGGACCGCCGAAGGCGGTGGAGGGGTAGCTCGCCCAGCAACGACCCAGCTC
>FWWL01010118.1_pt1 | contig 11065 bp, 12 predicted proteins | sample 2228331 | NCBI WGS metagenome assembly FWWL01 (sample SAMEA103939775, study PRJEB20133) | metagenome
GAGGCTTTTGTAAGATTATATAAAAAAGGACTGATTTACAGGGGAAAATACATTGTAAATTGGTGTCCAAGATGTGAAACCACCTTATCAGATGAAGAAACAGAAAGAGAAGAAATTGATGGAAAACTTTATTATATAAAATACAAAATTAAAGATGAGGACAAATTTATAACGATTGCTACCACAAGACCTGAGACAATGCTTGGTGATACTGCTATTGCTATCCATCCAGAAGATGAAAGATATAAAAAATTTATAGGAAAAAAAGCAATTTTACCCTTTATAGGAAGAGAACTTCCAATAATTGCTGATGAAAGTGTTGACCCTAAATTTGGAACCGGAGCTTTGAAAGTCACGCCCTCCCATGATGCAAATGATTTTGAAATCGCAAAGAAACATAATATTCCTTTTGTAACCATAATGGATGCAAAGGGTATAATAAATGAAAAAGGGGGGGAATTTAAGGGACTTAATAGATTCAAAGCAAGAGAAGAGATAGTTAAAAAGCTTAAAAAAATGGGGCAGCTTGAAAAAATAGAAGATTATAAAATTAATATAGGCAAATGTTATAGATGTGATACAATAATTGAACCCTACTTATCTGAGCAATGGTTTCTAAGTATGAAGGAAATGGCAAGAAAAGCTTATGAAGCCGGGGAGAAAGAAAAGGTAAAATTTCACCCTCCTTCCTGGAAAAAACTTTATGACCACTGGCTTTTAGATGTGAAAGACTGGGTTATATCAAGGCAGCTGTGGTGGGGACACAGAATTCCTGTTTATAAATGTGATAATTGTGGAGAAATAGTTGTGAGCGTCACAAAACCTGAAAAATGTGATAGGTGTAAAGGAAAAAGTTTTACACAGGATGAGGATGTTCTTGATACCTGGTTTTCTTCCTGGCTTTTCCCCTTTTCAACTCTTGGATGGCCTGAGGAAACAGAGGATTTAAAGAGATATTATCCAGGTTCTCTTTTAGTTAGTGCCTGGGACATTTTATACTTCTGGGTAGCAAGAATGATAATGGCAGGACTTGAATTTTTGGGTGAAGTTCCCTTTAAAGATGTAATGATACATGGACTTTTAAGAGATGAAAGGAGAAGAAAGTTATCAAAATCCTTAGGTAATTCTCCTGACCCTATGGATTTATTTGATAAATATGGAGTTGATGGTGTGAGATTTTCCCTTATATCAATAGCACCTGAAGGGAAAGATATTATATTTACAGAGGAGAAAATGAAAATCGGAAGAAATTTCTGCAACAAAATATGGAATGCAGCAAGGCTTCTTTTAATGTATGTAAAAGAAAAGGAAAAATTTGAAAGAAAAATTCCTTTAAATCTTGAATTAGAAGATAAATGGATAATAATGAAATTTAATGAATGTCTTAAAAATATAAACGAAAGTTTTGAAAAATTTGACTATCCTGAGCTTGCAAAAAATATATATAACTTTTTCTGGTCAAATTACTGTGATTATTACCTTGAAGCAATAAAAGATAGATTAAAGGAGGAAAGTAAAAGAAAAGATACGCTCAATATAGCTCTTTTAATTTTTGAAAACTTCTTAAAAATTTCACATCCTGTTATACCTTTTATAACAGAAGAGCTCTGGCACAAACTTCCCTTTGAAAAGGATAAGGAAAGCGTATCTTTAAGTGAATGGCCCCTTATATTTGATTTTAATTTTGAAAAAGAAAAAGAAGAAATGGATTTTCTTATAAACCTAATAGAACTTGTGAGAGAAATAAAAGGTATATACAGAATTCCCTTGAAAGAAGAAATAAATATCTATTTAAAGGAAGAAAAAGAGGAAAGATTTAGAACAATTTTAAAAAATCTTGCCTATGCAAATATCAAGAATAAGGAACCAGAAAATAATTTTATAGGTTATGTTTTGAGAGGCAAAGAGATAATCCTCCAATTTCCTGAAAGAATAAATATTGAGGAGGAAAGAGAAAGAATTAAAAAGGAAATAGAGGAGCTTGAAAAAATTTTGGAGCAAATTAAAAAAAGATTATCAAATCCACTTTTCCTTGAAAAAGCACCTGAAAAAGTAATAAAGGATACAGAGGAAAAAAAGAAAAAATTTGAAGAAAAATTGAATACACTTATCAGGTATTTAAAATGAGTGAATACAAATTTGAAAAAATGGAAGAATTTCTTTTTGCTTTTCCTGAGGATTTAATGTTTTATAAAAATATAAATAAAAAGCCTCTTCCTGAATTTGAAGAAATTAACTTCATAGGAATGGGGGGTTCAGGAATTGCTGGAAAAATCCTTTCCCCCTTTTTAAAAGTAAAGCATAATTTCTTGAATGACTACTATAATTTAGAGAAGGACAAAGAGGTTTTGAATATTCTTATAAGTTATTCAGGAAATACAGAGGAAACCTTAAGTTTTTGTGAACCCCTTAAAAATAAAAAAATCATAGGTATATCCTCTGGGGGGAAACTTGAAGAATTTTTTAAAAAAGAAAAATTAACCCATTACAAACTACCTGGAGGATATCCACCAAGATGTGCACTTCCTTTAATGTTTTCTCTTTTAAGTTATATTCTTTCTGATTACATAGATTTCAAAATAGAAGAACTTGAGGAATTGAAAAATTTTCTTGAGAAATTTAAAAAAGATTTTTCCTCTCTTGAGGGTGAATGTATGGATATAGCACAAAAGTTTTACAAGAGACCAATTTTTATTTATACTTCTTACCCTTATAACTTTTGTGCTTTAAGAATAAAAACTCAATTAAATGAAAATTCAAAACACTTTGTTCATATAGATTTTTTCCCTGAAATGAATCATAACGAAATTGAAGGTATAACATATCCACAGGAAATCATAGAAAAGGCATGGATTTTATTCATAAAGGGGAAATATACACATGAAAGAAATAAAAAAAGAATGGAGGAAACCCTTAAGATAATTGAAAGAGATGTAATGGGAATAACAGTTTTCAAGCCCAAGGGAGAAAGTCTATTACAGGAAATTTTTTATACAGTTTATTTTTTTGATTTTGTTTCTATACATCTTGCGAAACTAAATAAAGTAAATCCTTTTGAAATAAAAAGAATAGAAATCTTAAAAAAAGTGTTAAAAGATTGAAGGCAATAATTCCTATAGCAGGGAAAGGAACAAGAACATACCCTTTATCTTTTGCAATCCCAAAACCCTTATTAAGAATAAAAGGTAAACCTACTCTTTACTATGTTACAAAAGTTTTGAAAAAGTTTAATGTTAGGGAGGTTATATATGTTATATCCAGGAATATGGTTGAATTCATTGAAGATATAAAAAAAATAGGGGAATTTAATTCAGATTATGCTATACAGGAAATTCCCCTTGGTCTTGGAGATGCAATATTATGTGCTGAAGATAAAATTGAAAAGGGAAACTGTGTTATTGTACTTGGTGATTCAATAATAGATGTAAACTTAAAAAATTTTGATAAAAATAAAAACTATATAGGTGTTTATGAGGTTTCTGATCCAAGGAGGTTTGGAGTTGTCACACTTAAAAAGAATAAAATTATCTATGTTGAGGAAAAGCCTCAAAGACCAAAAACAAACCTTATAATATGTGGAATTTATTATATAAGTGAAATTGAAAAATTATTTTCAGCCTTAAAAGAAATAAAAAGGGGAAATATAAAGACAAGGGGGGAATATCAATTGACGGATGCCTTGCAAATTCTTTTAAGAGAAAAAGTTGATTTTTATCCCTTAAAGGTTAAAAGATGGTTTGATACAGGTACTTTATATGAAATTCTTGAAACGCATAAAAAAATTTTGAGTAAAAATCTAATTTCAAAAAAGGCAATTATAAAAAATACAAAAATTAAGTTCCCCCTCTGGATTGATGATGATACTATAATAGAAGATTCAGAAATAGGACCTTTTGTTTCAATTGAAAGAGGGTGTGAAATCAAAAAGTCAAAAATTCAAGATGCAATAATTTACAAGGGGTCAAAAATAATAGAATCTGAAATACAAAAAGGAATTATAGGTGATGAAAGTGAAATAAAGAGCTTAAAGGTAAAGGAGATATTTGTAACAAATAAAAGCAAGGTAATCTTTTAAAAACTTTAAGATTCTTGTAAAATGGGGATTATTTGGAGTGCCTTTTTTGTTTTACTGTTTACATTTAATTTACTGAATTTTAAAGCAGTTTTCAAGGCATTTTTTATTGCATTAAAAGAGCTTCTTCCATGTGATACAAAAACATTACCGTTAATACCTAAAAGAGGAGCGCCTCCGAACTCTTCATAGCTTACTTTTTTTCCGAAATCATAAAATAAATTTTTTAAAATTAGCCCGCCTATTTTGTTTTTTAGACTTTTTTTTGTATTTTCTTTAAAAAATTTAAACATAAATTCAACAACACCTTCTCCAAATTTCAAAAGAGAATTTCCGGTAAATCCATCAACAACAACAACATCTGCCTTACCCTTAAGAATTTCATTTCCTTCAATATTACCAATAAAATTTAGATTTTTATCCCTCTCAAAAAGCTCCTTTGTTTTTAAAATAAGCTCATTTCCTTTTATCTCCTCCTCGCCTATAGAGATAATTGCGATTTTTGGATTTTTAACACCCAGGATCTCTTCTACAAAAATTTTTCCCATTACACCAAACTGATAAAGAAACAAAGGTCTTGCATCAGCGTTTGCACCCACATCAAGAACAGCACAGAAACCCTTATAGGTGGGGAATAAGGCACATATCGCGGGTCTTTTTACACCTTTAAGTTTTCCAAGTATTGTTATTGAATAAGCAAGTAAGGCACCTGTATTACCCGCGCTGACAAAAGCATCAGCTTTACCCTCTTTTAAAAGTCTTAAACCAATGGCCATAGTTGAATTTTTCTTTTTCTTTATAACCTCTGAAGGCTTATCATCAAAAAAAACCTTTTCCTCTGCTTCTATGAATTCAAAATTGCCCTTTATATTTATTTTATTTCTAAATTCAGGAGTGCCTATTATATATAAGGGTATATCAGGATTTTCTTTAAGAAATTCTTCTGCCCCTTTAAGTTCAGGTAAAGGGGCATTATCACTTCCAAGAAGATCAAGGATTAATCTCATCTAAAACCTCATTCTACCTTTTCCTCTATCTGAATGACGGGTCTACCTTTATAATATCCGCAGTGAGGACAAACCCTGTGAGGCAATTTTGCTTTACCACAATTTGGACACATAGTAGGTATTAAAGGTTTGATTTTATAATGGGTTCTCCTTTTTCTACCTCTTGCTTTTGAGTGTCTTCTTTTTGGAACCGGCATTTTTTATTTTCTCTTTTTAGGGGGATTGAACCCTCTTTTTTTAAACTTATCAAGAAGTTCTGTAAAAGGGGAATACTTATTTACTCCCTCATGCTCACATTTTTCTTTATTTTTATTAATTCCACATACAGGGCATAGTCCCTTACATTCCTCGCTGCATAAGGGTTTCATAGGTAAGGTAAGCAAAACTATTTCCTTTATTAATGGTAAAATATCAAGTTCAAAATTTTCAAGATAAAGGGAAGACACATCCTGTTCGGAAAAATTATATTCTCTTTTAATTAATGCTGGGTCTTTACCAACAAAGATATTATATGTGAAATCGTCTTTAAATTTATAGGTGAATTTTTCAAGACATCGTGCGCATACAAGTTCACCGGAACCATAGGTATTAAGATAAAGGACAAACTCAAGCCCCTTTCTCTGAATCCAACCAGAAGCAATAAGATGAACCTTATCTATCTCTGAATCTCCAAATATTTCCATACTTTGAACCTTTTTTAGTTTATAGTGAAAATCGGTTTTGCCCTCTTTAAGTTCATTAAGTATAATTTTCATGTTTATAATATATGGGTTAAATATTAAAAAAGCAATATTAAACTTTGAAATATTTTTAAGGGGTAAATCCTATCTTTTTTACTTCCTGTTCATAAATTTTTATTTCTCCAAATTTTTGCTCAAACTTTTCTATGTTATCCTTTAAAGCCTTTAAAAGCATTTTTGCATGGGAGGGTGTCATTATGATTCTTGTTTGAACTTTTGCTTTAGGAATCCCTGGCATTATTTTTGCAAAATCAAGAATAAATTCTGAGGGAGAATGAATAATCATTACAAAATTTGAGTAAATTCCTTCTGCTTCCTTTTCTCCTACTTCAATCTGAATAGAAGGTACATTTATTTTTTCTTCCATTTTTAAACCCTGTAAAGAAAAATTGAACAATTTGGACACCTTAAAATTTCTTCCCTTTTTTCATCCGGGAGCATTGCAGTGGGTAAAACAGAAAAACAATTCAGGCAGGTTCCCTCAACAAGAGGAGCAACACCTTTGCCATATCTTTTTGACAACATTTCATATTCATCTTTTATATCAGGCGGAAGTTTTTCAATTTCTTTTTCTCTAACTTCTTTCAATCTATCAATCTTACTTTCCTCAATTTCAAAACCAAGTTCTTTATAATAAGGATTTTCATACAACCTTATTTCCGCGTCCATATCATTTAAAGCTATAAGAATATTAATAATTTTAGATTTTTTTTTAGCCACCTTTTGCCTCCAGCCCCTTTAAATATCTTATGAATTCTTTATTATCCTCTATTTTTAAATAACTCTGGTCCTTAGAAAGTATTCTTGCTAAATGAGCAATTTTACCAAGAGTTATTAAGTATCTTGAATCAGGGTCAACAGGAGTTGCACATAAAAGAAAAATAATATGAACAGGTTTACCATCTATAGAATCAAAATCTACACCCTTTTTACTCACTCCAACAACAAGATAAACATCATCAAGCATAACACTTCTTGAATGGGGAATTGCAATTCCCTTACCAATACCTGTTGAGCCTATTTCCTCTCTTTTTAAAATTGACTCATATACACTTTTCTTTTTTTCTTCATCAAGAGGAAGAAGGTCAACCATCTCTTTGAGCACCTCTTTTTTTTCCTTGCCTTTTAGATCAAGAATAACAAATTCAGGCTTAAGAAGTTTTGATATCATTTTAAATTAAATTTGAAGGGATTTGAACCTTTTTTCATTAAAGATTTCAATTTTGTTTTTTTCAAGATACTCTATAAAAGAGTATAAATAATCTTTCAAGGGTTTGTCAACTTTAAAAATCAGTTCTTTCAATTCTTTAAAGTAATCTGAGATAAAATCATAACTTTTTTCCATAATTTTCTTTTTCAATAAATAATTTCTTACCTTCTTGCTCAGCTTGTAATCTTTTTTGAATACAAATTCAGGAAAAACTTTTTTAATTTCATCTTTAAAAAGCACATGAGGTAAAGTAATCTTACTTTTTCTTATATCTTCCCCGCATGTGTAGAAATCGTGTAAATCATCGAGCATCTGAAAAAGAATACCGAATTTCTCTCCGAATTTCTTAATTATTTTTATATTTTTATATTCTGAAATTACTCCACCCATTTCACAACTTGCGGAAAAAAGAGAAGCAGTTTTTTTCTTTATAAGTATTAAATAATTTTCTAACTCAAATTTTTTTTCTCTATCAAGAAATTCATCAATTATCTCCCCTTCACACATTTGAAGAAAGGTTTTTGAAAGAATTTCAAAAAGCTCAGTTTTCTTTGTATTACTTATATACTCCATTGCCTTTGAAAATACATAATCACCAATTAAAAGAGCTATGTGGTCACCATAAAAGCTATTAAGGGTTTTAGCATTTCTTCTGAGTTCTGCTCTATCCACAATATCATCATGAATTAAAGACCCGAAATGAACAAGTTCAACTGCCGCGGCTACATCTACTTTGTTTTCTGTCAACTCTTCAAAAGCAAAAGAGGTATAAAGCACAAGAAGGGGTCTTAACCTTTTACCCTGCAAAAGCTCAGGCGAAACCTCAGGAAAAAAATCCTTTTTAAAAATATTATGAATTCTTTTATCTACCTCTTTAATCCCCTCCTTAACTGGTAAATATAAAGTTTCTATATTCATAAATTTGAATTATAGGTTAATTCAATTTTTATTTTCATCTTTAAAGGGACTTTTAAAAAGGTATATTACAAAGGGTAAATTTGCAACTACTCCGGAAATAAAATATAAAAGGGAAATTGAAATGGAGACTTCGGCAGGAAAGTAAAAACTAAAAAGAACATAAAAGCCCGCCTCTCTTACACCAAGTCCTGAAATTGTAACAGGAAGGAAGTTAAGAGAATTTATAAGGGGTACAAGAAACACAAATACAAGGGGAGAAAGGTTAAAAAAAAGTGCTTTTGCACAGAAATAGGCTTGAAGGGAAAAAAAGGTTTGAAGCAAAAGGGTTAAAAAATAACCTGAAATTAAAAGTTTTTTATTGTTTGAATAAACTTTATAAGAATCATAGAATTTTATTAAACGTTCATTTAGTTTTAAAAAAGATAAGGGAGAAAGAGCCCTTTTAAAAACCCTCTCAAAAAAGGAGGTCCAGGAAAAATAAAAGATAAGAATTATAAAAAGAGCAAAAAGTATAGATAATAAAATTATTTTATCTAAATCAGGAAAACCCTTTAATATAAAAACACTAAAGGGAACAAAGGAAAATATTCCAAAAAATCCTATTAATCTATCCACAAGAACAGAAGCAAAAGCAAAGGATTTGCCCCTTTGAATTTTTGTAGAAACCATATACCCTCTCAATATATCAACTCCTAAAGTTGCAGGTGATATGGTGTTTACAAGCATTCCAAGAAGATAAATTTTAAAGATTTCAGAAAGTTTAAAATCCTTAGCGTGTTCTATCAAAAGAATTTTCCATCTTAAAGAAAGAAAAATAAAGGCAAGATAATAAGAAAAGATGGCAGGGAAAATATAAATAAAATTAATATTCCTGTAAATTGAAATTAGTTTTTTAAAATCTATTCTGGAAAAAATAATGCCAAGAATCAAAAAAGTTAGTAAAATTCTCAATAATAAAAATAATTTTTTATTCAATTTCAAAAACCCTCAATGCATTTTTATAAGTAATATTACATAACTCCTCAAACCCAATATTTAAAACCCTGCTTGCATATTCAATTGTATGAATAATATAAGAAGGTTCATTTCTTCCCTTTAAAGGTCTCGGAGTCAAATAAGGGGCATCGGTTTCAAAAAGAATTTTATCCCCGGTTAAAGCCTTTAAACTATCTTCAAGTTTTTTAGAACCATAGGTAAGGGAACCTGAAAAAGAGATATAAAATCCCATATCTACTCCCTTTTTTGCCTCATTTATCCCACCTGAAAAAGAATGAAATATGCCTTTTAAATTTTTATAATCCTTTAAAATTTGAAATATATAAGGGAAAGCATTTCTCACATGGAAAATCAAAGGAAGATTTCTTTTTATAGAAAGTTCAATATGGTATTTAAAACTTTCAATTTGTTTTTCTTTTGATGAAAATTCCCTATAAAAATCAAGTCCTGTTTCACCTATTGCCACAATTTCTTTTTCCTTTGAAATTTCCTCAATATTTTTAAAATCCCTTTCAAAATTTTCAGCATCATGAGGGTGTATTGCACAGGAAGCGTATATTATTCCCCTATATTTTTTTGAAATCTCTAAAGCCCTTTCAGATGAGGGAACATCATATCCCACCACAATCATTTTATTTATCCCGGAATCAATTGCTTTTTTTATAATCTCATCAAGGTCTTTTTCAAAGGTTTCCTCATTCAAATGGACATGGGTATCAAAAATCATTGATTAATTTTATTTTAAATGTTCTTCTATTTTCATAAAAACAATATCAGGATTATCATAATTTTCAAAAAACAATTTGAATTTTTCTTTATTAAATTTTATTTCAGGGGGATTTAAGATATAATGAGAAATCTTTTTAGGGTCATCCGTGTAAGGGATTCCTAAAATTTCATAGGGAAAGGGTGAAGGTAAATCCTCAGGAAATACACAGATAACACTTTTATTTAATAAAAGAGCCTCATATATGGCAGTTGAAAAGGAGGAAAAAATAACTTCTGCCTTTTCTATTTCATCCCATAAATTTTCTTTTATAATTCTAAAATTTTTAATTCCAAATTTTTTTAATAGAAATTTATAAATTTTTATATTTTCCCTTTCTCTCCTTTTAATTATTAAAAAAAGATTTTCTTTTTTTGAAAAAGCCATTTTAAAGCCTTGAAGAAATCTTGAAAATATATATATTCCCTCATCCTCCACACCCTTTGATTGCTGGGTAATCCACAAAACTCTCCCTTTAATTTTCTCAAATCTTTTTTTTCTTTTAAAAAGATTAACATAAAAGGGAGAACCAGAAACAATAATTCTTTCCTCCTCTATTTTCCTTTCAATAAATCTTTTTTTAAATTCCTCACCCCATACAAATATTTTCTTAACATACAAGGGGAAAAAACCCAAATCCCCCATGGGAGTACTTTTCTCTTTCCATAAATGTCCGTGCTGAACACCATAAAAATTCTCAACAATTGAAGATAAAAGGAGAGGAATTTTTGTTACATAATCCTTTGTTATAAAACAATTAAATCCCTTTAATTTTCTTTTTAAAAAAGGAATATAGGAAAAAAGAAAAGGTAAACGGTAAAAAAGATAGTATGTGAATATTTCTCTATATTTTTCTCTTATTTTATAAGGGATTTTATAAAACATTTTTTTCAATATTTTTTGAGATGTATTGTAATAAGAAAAAGAAGATTTGATAAAAAATAAATGTTTAGGAAAATAAAAAGAACCTCTTTCTTTTAAAAAAAATCTAAAAGAAAAGGTAAAAAAATTAAATTTTTTTTTATAGGTATAGTGCTCATTATTTTTGATTCTTTTTTCTTATGAAGAATAAGAAAAATAAAAAAAAGAAAGAGGTTTTTTAAAACTTTCAAAATTAATCTATATTTAATTCTTTTCTCCCTTTCTCTAACCCTATGAAACATTCTTTTCAATTCCTCATCTTTTATTTCTCTCCCAAAAATCTCATCTCTTATCAGAGGGAAAATTCTCCATCCAAGAGAGTATCTCAGGGTATCAAAAACTTTAATACCTTCAAATTCTTTGCTAAAAATACCTTCAATTTGGAGAAATAACTCTTCTAATTTTTTTTCTGCACGGAAGCTTATATCAAAGGGG
>FWWL01010120.1_pt1 | contig 11064 bp, 6 predicted proteins | sample 2228331 | NCBI WGS metagenome assembly FWWL01 (sample SAMEA103939775, study PRJEB20133) | metagenome
TAATATTATTTAATTATATATTATATTTATGGTGTGCGTAAAACAGGTCTATGACAACAAATGGAAATTGGTGAAGGTAGATTTGGGGGAGAACTTCTTGACGCTTCCATGCTAGTATATCTATATTGTTTGTATGTAAATTGAAGATTTCAGCAGCAGGTATTTAAGGGGGAGTAGTTGTGACGAAAGATATGAAATCGTACATCTACAAAGTGATAATCGTTTTGGCGGTTGTCTCCAGTATTCCATTTTTAATCGTTAGCGCTTACAATATTAATTTGTTCTTAACCAAAACGGTGGAGCTTATCAATTCGAAAAACGAAAACGAATTAACTCGAACCGGCGCTTTGATGGAGAGAACGCTTCAACAAATTATAGATTTCACGAATTCCATTACGCTAGACAGCCGTTTCGCCAATATTCGAACGAATTATGAACAATGGAAGGCATTGGGCGATATTACCAACTTAATTTATGCCAATCCCTATGTCACGGAAATCCTGTATTACAATGCTAATGAGAATATGTTGCTTATTTCCAATTATGGAATCGAACGAGATCCCAGTAACAGTCCGATACCGTGGATCGCCTCCGTTACATCCGGGATGTCCTTATACGGAATCGAGATCGTAGAGGGCAAGTCCAAGCTTGGGGCCCATGTTGCGTCTATTGTTCAACGGCTTCCTTCTTCAAGAGGAGACCGAAATTTTTTCATTTATAGCGTCAATCTTGATAAGATTTATGCTTCCTTTTTGCAAGAATTGAACGTGAACGCCGAGCTGTATAATTATTATCTTACAGACGCTGGCGGTAAAATCATGTTTCATCGGGAGCCGCAAAAATTCGGGATGAACCTTTCCGATATCGAGCGGGACCCAAAAACCATCCAAATGAACGACTACAAACTCAATGCCTTTAATTGGCGATTAATTAGCGAAGTTAATACGAAGCAGTTGTACGGGGATGTCGCGAAATTAAAAAATACGTTGTTTATCGTGGTCTCGGCCGTAGTCGTTTTCATGCTGGTTCTTATCCTGATCGGATTACGCGAGCTGTATAAACCATTTCATCGGATTGTCCTGAGAGTCAATGAAAACGAAGAACTGCTGAGAAAAACGCTTCTGCATCGTCTCTTGATGGGCCAGATCGGAATTAATTCGGACATAGAAAGATTAACTAAAGCATATGCGAGATCTCATCTTGTGACGATCATCAAAACTCTGCCGTCGATGGATGAAATCGGCCATGACCCCGTACGCATGAGAAAATCGATTATAGACGGTTTAGACGGGAAATTCCGTTATGAAATGTTTGAAGAGTCGAATGAAACGTATATCTTGTTGTTCCAACTGGAGCATGAAGACGTGAACCGCTTTACTACTGATCTCTTGCTCAGCTTCAAAGAAGACTTGCTGGAACGGCTGGAGATAAGCATAGGCGGCATTCATCCGCTCCATGACTTGCACAAGTCTTATCTCGAAGCCATGTATGCATACAATGTCGGGCGGATTTTTTCGCTCGATTCGAAGCTGTATTGCTATAATAAACTTCCGATGGATTACCATAACACGGTAGTCGAGACCCCAGCCGTTGAAGAAATGGAATTGGCTATTAAGCAGCAAAACGAGAGGAGCTTTACGAACGCCTTACATGCTTTGTTCTCCGAGCAAATTACGGTGGTCGAGTACAATTTGAATTTTTATACGGTCATTTCGCTTTTTCTGCGGATGTACGGGCAGAACAGCTTGGCGTTCTTGGATGAATTGAATAAATTGATTGCGGAAAAGGGTAACATGAACGTAACGGCCGTCAAGCAATTTTTATTTTCCAAGTTCCATAACTTTCGGGAATATGCGGTCGATACGAAGGATTACACCCGTAAGATTGACGATTTCATCGCGGCTCGCTACATGGATAATTTCTCCCTCGACGAAATGGCGGACTATACCGGGATTAGTAAGCAGCACTTGATTCATGTTTGCAAAAAAAGTTATAACCGGACACCCATTGAATACCTGAATGAGTATCGAGTCGAGAAGGCAAAACACCTATTATCGAATACGAGCACGAAAATCGCCGAGATCGGCTTGAAAATCGGATTCAACAGCAACAGCTACTTTGCCAGAGTCTTCAAGCAATTAACGGGAATCACGCCGTCCGAGTACAGAGAGCTGCGGGTCAACCGCAATAGTTAAATCCGTTGAACGAAACCGACTTCGACGTCGGTTTTTTGTTTTGGGATCGGGTTGTAATACAATATTCAACACGTTGAACAGGTTTGAAAGCCCGTCGTTTCAACGGATTTAATATATTAGGCTTGAATTGCGGGCAAGGGCTGTTGTAGGTTGTAGCTATCCCGGGGGACCGGGAACCAATAAGGAGGAATGAAGCGTGGAACAGAAAAGAAGGGGAAGGTTATGGCTCTCAGTCTTGTTAGTGTCCGTCATGGCAACATCGTCAGCATGCAGCTCGTCAAGCACCAAGGATCCGAAATCTGCGGGGGAATCAACGCCAACCAAAGGCGCGGCAACCGCAGCGCCAAAAGCGCCTGTCAAGATCGTAGGGCTGAATAGCAGTGCCACATTCGATCGGAAGACGCCGGAAGAGAAGCATGTGCACGATATTATTCAGGAAAAAACAGGCGCCGATGTCAACATCGTCTTCTCGGAGGCCGGCCAGTACGTCACCAAGCGCAATCTGATGCTCTCCTCAGGCGAACAATTGGAATTCGCGGAAATGTCTATTGCGGATGCGATACAAGCTTACAATGACGGCGTCATTCTGTCTCTCAACGACTTGCTGGATAAATACGGACCGAACTTGAAGAAAAATGTATTGCCTGCCGCTTTTGAAAGAGTGACATACAAAAATCAAATTTTGGGTATTCCGATTGAGACCCCTGTGATCACGCCAAACGCTTTGCAAATCCGAACCGATTGGCTTGCCAAGTTAAAATTAACGATGCCGAAAACCGTTGACGATTATGAAAAGATCATGGAAGCGTTTAAAACCGGAGACCCGGACGGAAATGGAAAGGCCGATACCTATGCATTGTCGACTGGTTCAGGCGGGAGGATTGACATGTTGGAATATGTCTTCGCTCCATTCTTCTTGCCGGCAGCTACAGAATGGTGGAAAGATAGCGACGGCAAGATTAAACCGCCCGAGCTTCACCCGAGCTATAAAGATATGATGGCCAAATTCGTAGAGTGGCAGAAAAAAGGGTATATCTGGCCCGATATGGTGCTCTCTACGGCGCCCAAGCAGCAAGAGTTGATCGCACAGAACAAAGCAGGAACCGTGGCAGCCACATTCTCCGGAACCATCATAAATGCAGTAGAGGTGCTTAGGAAAACGGTGCCGGATGCCCAATATGTCCCCGTCGCTTTAGAAGGCAAGGGGATCAATAAATTACCCGCGTCCCCTGCCGCCACATCGGCTTGGGTTATATTCAAGAAAAACGTCAGTCCCGAAACCGTCATGAAATATTTCGATTACCAAGCAACGCCGGAGGGGAGCGACCTGGTCTACTTCGGTGTTGAAGGCGAGAACTACACTCGGGGATCGAACAAGCTGGTCGAATTTATCGCGGAAGATAAGACGGATCTGTCCAAGGCCAAATACTACGCCAAATACAAGACGGTGTTCATCAACTGGCCTGGAAGTCCCGTATGGCCCGCGAATACATGGACACACCAGGAATACAACTTGAAGCGGGAGCAAGTGCACAAGCTGCCTCGCTTTGAGCCGATTGACTCCAAAGTGCTTTACGACAATTCCAAATGGAAATCATTCTCCAAACTGACGGATCTGAAAACGTATTGGACCGAGCAGAAGGTAAAAGTATTCAACGGAGAAATTCCGGTTGAGAACTGGGATAGCATTGTGAAGAAATGGCTGGAGATTGGCGGGCAACAAATGATTGACGACCGAAACGAGCAATTCGCGGCAGCTGCCAAGTAAAGCGGATGAACGGGTTCTGCTTCTGTTTGTCTCAGCAGGAGCAGAGCCCTCTTATGGAAAGGTGTGAGCCGTTTTGAAATCGATCCCTGTGTCTTCATTAAGCAAAGGCAGCCGAACGCAAAATCCGCTGGGAACGAAGAAACCGGTCTTCTTCCGCAACCTGTGGAAGTTCAAATTTCTGTATATATTGCTGCTTCCCGGATTGCTGCATGTGCTGTTATTCCATTATGTGCCTATGTACGGTATTGTGATTGCCTTTCAGAATTTCAGTCCGTTTCGCGGTGTCGAATCCATGTTTATCGATGCCAGATGGGTGGGGATGGACAATTTCGTCAATTTTTTCAACTCCTATTATTTCGGGCGTATCCTTACCAATACGCTGCTGATCAGCGCCTACAAGATCATCTTCGGTTTTCCGGCGCCGATCGTGTTTGCGCTTCTGTTAAACGAATTAAGAAACGCCAAGTTCAAGAAAACTGTTCAAACGATCAGTTATTTGCCGCATTTCCTGTCTTGGGCGATTATTTCCGCTCTGATTCTATCGTTGTTGTCCCCTACAAGCGGCTTGATCGGCAAGCTGGTTGCGGAGTTCAGCGGATCCCAGAACAATTTGATCTCCGACCCGAATTTTTTTCGCAGCATACTTGTTTCCAGCGATATTTGGGCAGGACTCGGTTGGGGAAGCATCATTTATTTGGCCGCACTGGCGGGAATCGATCCAGCTCAATACGAGTCCGCTAAAATAGATGGCGCTAATCGGTTTCAACAAATGATTCATATCAGCTTGCCGGGGATGGCCAACATTATTTCCATTCTATTCATATTCGCGGTCGGCGGGATCTTGAATGCCGGGTTCGAACAAGTGCTGCTCTTGTACTCCCCTAATGTATACTCCGTTGGAGATATTATCGATACGTACGTATACCGGGAAGGGTTAGAAAATTCAAGGTACTCTTATGCGCAAGCGGTAGGCGTGTTCAAAAACGTCGTAGGGCTCATATTCCTGCTCGGCACGAACTATATCGTGAAACGCCTCGGGAGGGAGGGCATATGGTAAGGCTCAAGCTGTTCGATTATGTGAATGCGGTTTTTCTCATCGTGGTATGTTGTTCGATCATCGCCCCTTTTTTGTTCGTAATCAGCCAATCGCTCATGTCCAATGAGGACATCATGCGAAATGGCGTTACTTTCTTTCCCCAGCATGTCGTGTTTGATTCTTATGTTTACTTGCTGACAGGCAGCTCCAGAGTGTATCGGGCCTTCGGCAACAGCTTGTTCATTACGTTTTTCGGCACGTTCTTTAGTTTGCTTTTTACGGGATCGATTGCCTATGCCTTGTCCAAGAAATACTTGCCTTATCGTAACGTGGTGACAGCGGTTTTGCTGGCCTCCATGTTTTTTGGAGGAGGGCTGATTCCTTCCTACCTCCTTGTCACCGCTCTCGGTTTGAAAAATTCATTATGGGCAGTTATGATTCCGTCTTTTCTCAATGTTTGGTATGCCTTTTTATTGCGCAACTTCTTTATGGAAATCCCGCAGGAAGTGGAAGAATCCGCACGCATCGACGGGGCGAATGATGTGATCATATTTGCTAGAATCGCATTGCCGATGTCGATGCCGGCGATTGCGACCATCGGCTTGTTCTATGCGGTCGGTTTTTGGAACAGCTGGTTCTCGGCTTCGATCTACTTGTCCGATCCGAGCAAATGGCCGCTGCAATTGCTGCTGAAGTCCATGCTGCTCTCCTTCGACCCGAACATGAGCGGGGTAGCCGAATCGCTGGGGCTGCTCGCTACGCTTTCCAAGGATAGCGTCCGCGCCGCGATGATAATGATTACAACAGTGCCGATCCTGCTCGTGTATCCGTTTTTACAGCGCTATTTTGTGAAAGGCATGATTGTCGGATCAGTAAAAGGATAACGAAAGATGAGGTGTTGGAAGCTTATGAACGTCATCACTCCTTATGTTCAACTGCCGGCAACCGCGGGGTACGCGGACCGGGATGAAAGTCCGGAGACTACGCCGGTCGGGAATTGGGGCTTTCCCTTTGCGCTTACAGCCGATTATTTAGACCGAAGCTTAGGTATTCATCTCGGTGCGGTAATCCATGTCGATAAGATCGAATTATGGTGCGCCGGTGTGACCGTAATCGGAAAAGCAAACATGTATCGCTTGTATGCCAGCTTGGACAATATGTCGTACACGGAGATCGAATCCTTCCAATTTCGTTCGCGGGTTATAGAAGGACGAACCGTCGACAGTTTTGAATTATCGGGTGTGCGAGCGCAATTTATTAAAATTCACATTCCCTCCGAGAAAGGAACGGGACGATTCCCTCTTCGCTTGCTGCAGCTCGACACTAGAGCCTATGCGGTCGACACCAGCGTCGGTTCCCAATTGCCCGCATTAATCGGATTTAGAAGCGGAGACATCGCCCCCGAAACCGGAGCTCTTGAGGAATGGGGCAGCACCGCCACATTTGCCATAGATGTCTTGAGAAACAGCGTCGGCATCGATTTGGGGAAAACTCGAGAGGTAGGTAGAATCGATTTGATTAACCGGTACTCCAGCTCCAAGGGGACGGGCAAAGGCGAAGAATATGCCTTATATTGGAGCGATGATAATGTGACCTATTCTCAAGCGGAGCATGTGGTCTTTACCCAGAAGATCGCCAATTTGCAATTGGTCTGCTCGTTCGAGCTGGAGCCGATCATGGCCAGATACTTCAAGGTGAATACACGCTTTACGGACGGAGAATCGCACTTTGAGCTCTACGATAACCCCCAAATCAGAGTGAAGGCGTTCAGTCCAGCTCTTGATGGCTCGGGAGGAGGAATCTCAACAGCGCCCCTTCCTGCAGCACAGCCATTCGCCATTGGCTCTCGAACGGAATTGTTTATCTCGAGGGATTTGGTGGAGGCCATTGATGGCTTGAGCTATACCTTGCATCCGGGTGTCAAGCATGAGGATCGACCAGTCCTCACCATGGACTGCCCTTGGGAGGGATACCGGCAGGTGATGTGGGGGGACGTGCTATTCGATGAAGAGGAGCAACTGTTCAAGATGTGGTACTTTACCGACACGGGAGGGAGTACCGAATATTTCCCGCATAGATGGACTCTTCTGTATGCCACTAGCGAGGACGGGATCAACTGGAGCAAACCGTTAACGGGGACCTCCACGAACAACGGGAAGCCTACCAACGCGGTAGCGATTAGCGGAGCCGTCGAGACTGCCAGCGTCACGAAGGATGTATTCGCACCTCACGATGAACGGTACCGGATGGTCACGTTTACTTGGGATAAACGGTACCAAACGATGGTTTCGCCGGACGGGATCAACTGGACATTTACTGGGAGCTTCGGCTCGGGCCATGACGTCGCCTCTGCGGTATGGGACCCTTATCGCGAGAAGTACGTAGTCTTGCATAAGTGCAGTTTGACTGACCCCGGTTATTTTCATTCCGTGCGCCGATTCTTCTACACGACGACAAGCAGCGACTTTCGAACGTGGACGCCGTCCTACCGCAGCTTGAATACGGATGCGGAAGATCAGCTTGTGGATCAGGTAGCCAAGAAGCTGGAGGAGATCGAGCCGATAATGGAGGCTCCGGTTAATCGCTCTCTTATGCGGACTGATATTTATGGGGCGGGGTTGTACCCGCATGAGAGCGGGCTGATTGCATTCCCATGGGTCTTTTATGCGAATGATGAAGAAGCGTATTATTACACCATCGATGATGGAATCGATGACGTGCAATTGGCGTTTTCGCGCGATGGCAACAACTGGTCGAGGGAGCTCCGGGAACCGGTTATTCGGCGCGGCGAAGTAAGGACCGCAGGACCGGACGCTACGGCACAGGACAACGCCGTAGTATCCGATTGGGATTGCGGATGGATCTATACCGCTTCCAAAGCATTCGACGTAGGGGATGAAGTATGGTTGTATTACAATGGTTCGAACTATGCGCATACCCAACCGGCCCATCTATATGAAATCTATCCGGAGGGACATCCGCGTGCGGGACAATCTACCGGGCGATTCGATCATAAGACGGGGACAGGCGCGTTCAGGGGCGAAATCGGGCTGGTGAAATGGAAGCGGGATCGCTTCGTGTCCGTCGACGCTGGTCAAGCGGAGGGAATGCTTACGACGAAGCCTATTCAGTTTGCTGGCAGCAACCTTCTCTTGAATGCCCGGATTGCAGCGGATGGTTACGTAAAAGCGGAATTGCTGGACGAGCGCGGCAACGTGATTCCTGGTTTTAGCGCGGAGGAGTGCAGGGCCTTACAGGGAGATCAGATCTATCATCTTGTAAGATGGTCTGACCATAGTAGTGTTTCCAATCTTGCAGGTAGCGTGATCAAAATCAGGTTATATCTAAAAAACGGACAGTTGTATTCCTATCGGTTTGGCGATTGACAATCGGCTGATTCAATCGTCAAGCCGTATATCGGTCCCGAATTGTCGATAAATCAGCTCAGGCGCAGAAGAAATAACGTAAATCGCGAGTGGACGGGCAGCTGCGAGCCGGCTGTCCCGGATCGAACCCAGGGAGGCGCTATCCATGTTTCATACCGACGCCTTGCTATCCGACCCTGTTGCCAAGCGGTCTGGTCATGTCAGAAAATTAGGGTATAGAACGGAAGCCATCTAGCCAGTCAAGCGCTCCGGAAAGGAGGCGGCAACAACAGAAGAGACACGCTGAATTCTCGGTTCATTATGTCTCTCGCAGACCGCAAGCAACCTTAATGTTTTATATCGTCATTTTACAACAGCGCCCAGCGGGAAACAATCCGTTGGAGACGACCGTCAATGAAATTCGCGATCAGTTGATTCGCGAGAAGGGCTATAAGGACCATGTATTCTGCGATTGACGATCCCGGATAAAACTAGTAGACTAAAAGTGCACGTTATACTATGGTATGACCAATTGCATGATGAACGGGAAGGAGCGGCTTAGCTTGGGCTCCTTTTTTGTTCATGAAGGGGGAATCGGCGTTGAAACGTGATACCCGCTCCTATTTGTACCGGGTGGCAATCGTGCTGATCGTTGTGTCGCTCATTCCGGCTTTATTGTCAAGCGCTTACAACACGAATCTGTTTATGAAGCAAACGATCCGTCTGGTCGACGCCAAAAACGGAACCGAGCTGGCCCGCACCGGGACACTCATGGAACGGATGCTGCAGCAGATTATGGATTTCGCCAGCACGACCGCCGGCGATGCCCGCTTCACCAACTTGCAGACGACGACGGAGCACTGGAAGGCGTGGCTTGAGACGAACAAACTTTTGTATGTTAGTCCTTTCGTCACCGAATATATGCTGTATAACGGCGCCGAGCGGTCGCTTCTGATTTCCAATTACGGAATCGAGCGTAATCCCGAGCGGAGCGCCATACCGTGGATTGCCTCGCAAACGCCGCAAATCCCTTTGTACCAGTACGAGATTAAGGCAGGATATTCGAAGCCAGGCAAACAGATGGCATCCATCGTGCATAAGCTTCCCGGGCTACAAAAGGAACCGAACTATATCATCTTTAATGTAGATTTGGATAAAATGTATATGTCCTTTCTGAGCGAGCTGAATGGCAACGCCCAGATGTACAACTACTATTTGACCGATGCGAAAGGCACAGTTATGTATCACCGTGACAAAACATTGATCGGTACAGTGCTGCCGGAGCAAACGGGAAATTCCAATATTCAAGTCGACCGGATCAAGCTTGAAGCGTTTGACTGGGCTTTAGTCCGCGAAGTGAATACTCAGCTGTTGTACAAAGAGGCAAGAGCCCTCAAAAATAAAGTGCTGGCGGTATTGTTCACCGTCATCGGTGTCATGTCGGTATTTATCGTGTTTGGGGCACGCGAGCTGTATAAGCCCTTCCGCAGCTTTGTCGCTAGAGTGACGGAAAGTGAAGAGCAGCAAAGAAGATCGCTGTTTGAGCAGCAAAGAAGATCGCTGCTTGGCCGTTTCATTCGCGGGGAAACTCCGGTCAGTCCAGACCTCGTCCGACGATTGCCTGAGATGTCGCCTTATCTCGTTGTAGCGATCATCACCCTGAAGCATCCGCAAGAAGGAAAGAAAACCGAGAACACTGCCGCTTCCCAGATTCAGCACATTCAGCAGCGCATGGCTGCGTCGTCATCGTTCCGATTGGAGCCTTTCAAGGAACCAAACGGAGATGAATTCATCCTGTTCCAGCTCGAGCATGAAGATATGAACCGGTTTATGACCGAGCTTTTGCTTGCGCTAGACCCTTCTGAGCTGGATTCGGTCGTCATTAGCATCGGTGGCATTCATTCATTGGAAGACGTTCATACGTCTTATATCGAAGCGTTGTACGCTTACAACATCGGCCGCATTTATACGGCGGACAGTCCGTTCTATTGTTTTAACAAGCTGCCGATGGACTATGAGGTCCCGGTGAAAGCCGCCGCTATTGAGGAGCTGGAGCTGGCGATCCGGCAGCAAAACGAACGGAGCTTCACGGAGGCGCTGAACGCTCTATTTTCCGGGAATCTGACTGTAGTGGAGTATAATCTTAATTTTTATCAGACGGTTACGCTGCTGCTTCGCATGTTCGGCCAGCATAGCTTAACGTTTATAAATGAATTGAATCAGCTTATTACGGACAGAGGGATTATGAACGTCACTGCGGTGAAGCAATTCCTGTTTGCGAAGTTTCATAGCTTCCGCGATTATGCCGAGGAAACGAAAGATTATGCAGACAGAATCCATGACTATATAATCGCGCATTACACGGAAAACTTCTCGCTGGATGAGATGGCTGAACACTTGGGCCTATCGAAGCAGCATTTGATTACCGTATGCAAAAAAAGGTACAACCGGACTCCGATCGAATATTTGAACGAAATCCGTATCGAGGAAGCGAAGCGGCTGCTAGCCGACTCCCGGACGAAAATCGCCGACATCGGCACACGCTCTGGCTTCAATAGCAACAGTTATTTTGCCAAAGTATTCAAAATGTACACCGGCATCACTGCTTCCGAGTACAGAGAGCTGTTGTTTACGCGGAACATGGAGAAAAAGCCGCAACTCGCCGATAGCTGAACGATCAGTCCGACTCGCATGCCGACA
>FWWL01004501.1_pt1 | contig 11063 bp, 9 predicted proteins | sample 2228331 | NCBI WGS metagenome assembly FWWL01 (sample SAMEA103939775, study PRJEB20133) | metagenome
GTGGGGGTGGTAGTTGCCCTAAATAGATTGCTAAAAAGCAAATTAAAGTTAACTAACTAAAATGGGGGTATTCTTAGGGGGTGTTAACCCCCTAGAATCAAACTTAAATGTGGGTATGAATTAACTTTATAATTCAAGCAAAACGGGGGTACACTAGGGGGCATAGCCCCCTGTATGTAACTAAAGGGGGGGTGGGCGGGAATTGCCCTAAATAGACGCTAAGAAAAATTCTTAAGTAGAAACCTCTGTACATCCCATAAAGTAATTTGAAAAAACTTAACTCACTTGTTTACTATTTTTCGAAGTTAAGTGGGGGTATTACATGTCAGATATAATAATTGATGTTATTGCTAGGGAAATCCTAGATTCTAGAGGAAATCCAACAGTCGAAGCTGATGTGATACTCGACGGTGGAATCATCGGCAGAGCCGCAGTTCCATCAGGAGCATCGACAGGTGATAATGAAGCTGTAGAGCTAAGAGACGGAGACAAATCTAGATACGGTGGTAAAGGTGTTTTAAAAGCTGTAGAAAACGTAAACAGCGTTATAAAAAACGAAATAGTCGGTAAAAGTGTCTTTAATCAGGTCGAAATAGACAAAATCATGGTAGAACTAGATGGAACTCCTAACAAATCAAAACTTGGTGCTAACGCCATCCTAGCAGTTTCTCTAGCTACTGCGAAAGCTGCTGCTAATTTGCTAGGTATACCTCTCTACAGGTATATCGGTGGAACCAATGGCAAAGTCTTACCAACTCCTCTTTGCAATGTGTTAAATGGTGGCAAACATGCTGATAGTAATGTAGACTTCCAGGAATTTATGATTGTGCCAGTCAACGCGAATTCTTTTAGAGATGCTATAAGAATAGCAGCTGAAGTTTTCCATTCCTTGAAAAAAGTTCTAGCTTCTAAGGGGTATTCAACAAATGTTGGTGATGAAGGTGGATTTGCACCAAATCTAAAGTCAAACAAGCAAGCTCTCGATGTTATAATAGAAGCCATTAATGGAGCTGGCTACAAGCCAGGTGAAGATGTTTGTATTGCACTAGATCTAGCTGCAAGTGAACTCTACGATCAAAATGAGAAAATTTATGTTTTAAAAGGAGAGAAGAAAAAGCTAACCTCTCAGAAAATGGTTAAACTTCTAGAAGAATGGGTAAAAGAATATCCTATAGTATCAATAGAAGACGGTTTGTCCGAACACGACTGGGAAGGTTGGAAGCTCCTAACTTCGAAACTTGGTAAAAAAGTACAGCTTGTAGGTGATGACATATTTGTAACAAACCCCAAAATCTTCACTGAAGGTATAAAACAAAATATAGGAAACTCCATACTCATAAAGGTAAACCAGATAGGCACATTAACCGAAACACTCGAAACTATAGATATTGCAAGGCAAGCAGGATACACATATGTAATCTCTCATAGATCTGGCGAAACAGAAGACACTACAATATCTCACATAGCAGTAGCTACAAATGCAGGACTCATAAAAACAGGGTCATTGTCAAGAACAGATAGACTAGCTAAATACAATGAGCTTATAAGAATTGAAGAAGAACTCGGGCCAGCTGCTGTTTTCAAAGGTATAAGGTCTTTCAAAGGTAAAATTTTCTCTCAATAATACCAGGAGGAGAAAATGGGAAAAGGAATGAAACCTAATACCTCAGCACAGAAAAGGTTCAAAATCACAGCTTCCGGTAAAGTAATGAGAAAACAAGAGGGTATGAGACACTTACTCTGGGATAAATCAAGAAAAAGAAAAAGAAGATTAAAGCAAGAAGTAACATTAACCAAAGGACAGCTCAAGCAGTTAAAGAGATATATTCCAGGAATCTCTAGCTAACACTCTTGGGGCAAGTAAAAAATGCCCCTTTTTGGTTTTTAGGCTATAATTTATATGCCCATAGAAGTATATAGAAATTCAAAAGTTTACGTTATCTGCCCCCCATCGAAAGATACTGGCGGTACAAGAATGTTACAATCTATTTGTAAAGATCTTAGAAACCTTGGGATCAGTTCTTTTATCCATTACTTCCCCAAATCCAGTAATCTACATCCTTACTTTAAAATCTATGGAAACCCAATTGCAGAAACCATAGAAGACAAAAAAGAAAACATTCTAGTAATCCCAGAGTATGGATATCTATCGGTTCTGAAAAAGTATAAGAATATTAGAAAAGTTTTCTATTGGCTTAGTTGGGATTTCTTTTTCGTAAACTTTATACCCTTCGTGGTAAGAGGTATGTTATCTGTAATCAATAGATTTACAGAAAAGCACCTCAATTTCAATATTCCTTTCAACGAGTTCAGTAAAGATTTATTCAAATCAGTTAATATTCCGAAAGTGCTTTCAAACATAGATTTACATCTATGCCAATCATGGTATATTTATAGAAATCTTTCTGAAATACAAGGAATAAATAACATAGAGTACCTCGGTGATTACTTATCAGAAGAATTTTTTAGAGAAAATATTTGTGAACCTCAATATAGAGAAAATATTGCTCTATACAATCCAAGTAAGGGTTTTAATTTTACGAGTAAAATCATTCATAATGCCAAAGGTATAAAGTTCATACCTTTATCTGGTATGCCGATCGATAAGCTAATTAAAACTTACAAAAAAGCCAAGGTTTATATAGATTTTGGGAACCATCCAGGTAAAGATAGAATACCGAGAGAAGCGGCAATCTGCGGGTGTTGTGTAATCACAGGTAAAAGAGGAAGTGCCGGCGTATACGAAGATGTTCCAATACCTGAGGAATTCAAGTTTGAAGACAGAAAAGAAAACATACCCAAAATTATAGAAAAAATAAAAGAATGTTTTGATAACTACGAGGAAAACATAAAAAAATTTGAAAACTACAGGATAAAAATATTAAACGAAAGAAAAGAATATAATGAAACGATTAGAAAAATTTTTGTACTCAAGGACTAGAACTATAGTTAATCTCTTTGAGTATTTTTTATCTAAAGGCTCACTCTTGTAAATTGGCTATATTCATAACAAAAATATCTAAATCAAAAAGAGACACCTGTTTTGGGTTCCAGTGGTTAAAGCCCCATGCAAAATTATTCAATTAAACTTCGATTTAGGGACTACACAGATGTGTAGTAGTAAATGTCTTAAGATCTTTACTTTATTTTCTCTTCGAAAACTTCTAAAGCTCTTTTTACAGTATCATCCATATCATAGTATTTATAATCTGCAAGTCTACCAAGAAGGATTATTCTTTGGAATTTTTCAATCTCTTCCCTGTATTGGTTATACAAATTTTGGTTTTTGTTATCAAACATTGGATAATAAGGTATGTTAACTTGAGGTTTATAGTCCTGAGGAAATTCTTTTAAAATGGTTGTTTTATTTGAATAACATGGATGTATGTGCTTAAATTCAGTAATTCTTGTGAAATCGTAATCGTTAGGATAATTTACTACAGCGACTTCTTGAAAATACTCTTTATCTATTTCTTCAAATTTGAGTTTCAAGCTTCTGTAATTGAGGTAACCATATTTGAAATTAAGCAATTCATCTATCATACCTGTAAATATTAATTTGCCATTAAATTCTTGACCCATAAAGTAGATTTTTTTACTTTCAAAATCTATATTTAGAACTTCTTTGAAATCAGTATTAATTAAAATTTTGATATTTTTACTTTCTAGCATTCTTTCAAAAATTTTAGTATATCCTTCTTTTGGTATAGCTTGATATTTATCTGTAAAGTATCTATTATCTCTGGTTATGCAAATAGGTACTCTACTAGAAACTTGTAGGTCTATGTCTTCTGGTTTTACTCCCCATTGTTTTGCTGTATAGTTTTTAAAAACTTTTTCATAAATGTAGAAAGAAAGAAATTTTAAATCTTCATCATCTTCTTTGATAAACTCTAATATAGGAACTTTTGAACCATATTTATATCTTTGTAGAAGCTTTTTTTCTAGTTTTTTTGCTAAACTTAGAGGTAAAGTTTCATATAATGTATTTAAATTGAACGGCAAAGGTACTTTTTTGCCATCTATAAATCCTAATACCTTGTGGTGATATATTTCCCATTCCGTGAAGTTAGATAGATAGTCAAAAACTTCTTTGAAATCGGTATGGAATATATGTGGACCATATTTGTGTAATATTATTCCATTTATGTCTCTATAATCGTAACAGTTTCCCCCTATGTGATTTCTTTTTTCAATTATCAAAACTTTTTTTTTCAATACATTAACTATTCTTTCTGCTAAGACACTGCCAGAGAAACCAGCTCCAACAATTATATAATCTATATCATACATTTTCTAGAAATTCTAATAAATTCTTAAAGTTCTCTCAAATTCGAGAAGTTGTAGTTTTACAGAAAAATAAATTACTTTAGTTTTTAATTTTCTATTACTTATAGACAAGTATCTCTTTACTTTCTTTGAACAAAATTCCTTATTTTTATTATCTAAGGGGATCTATGGCCCAAACTCTCCTTCTCTCCGTTAGAGAATTTTTTCTTATTAACACAGAAATTTCTATTTAACAAAAATTTTTCCTTTTAAAAGGGAGTTATAGAGGGACGAAGTCCCTCTGGAAAAGAGGCTTAGTGCCTACGGCACTTCTCTCAAAAAACGGGGGTATCACTAGGGGGCAAAGCCCCCTATAAGTAACTTAAGGGCGGGTGGGTGGGAGTTACTATAAATAGGTTGCTAAAAAGCAGACAAAAATCAGGCCTAGGAAGCACCCCCAAGCCTGAAAAACATAAAAAACAAACTATTAGTTTACATTACCTGGAACATTACTCAAAGCCCCACTCCCCCACATTATACTATCAAGACCAGTGATACCTGAACAGTCGGTGTTAGTGTATATACCATAGTTAGTATTTGCTTTGTTAGTTAGAGCAGGTGTGAATGACATGTTAGTAACAGCACTTAGATATATTCCACCTCCAAAACTCGCATAGTTATAACTCACTTCCCCTTGTATTACATTAGTATGTGAACCCCACAAATATATCCCTCCTCCATTAGTAGCAGCGCTATTATAACTCACACTACCTGAGAGAGTGTTAGTATGTGAATTAGTCAAATATATCCCTCCTCCATAATTGTTAGCACTGTTACTCACAACACTACCTGAAAGAGTGTTATTGTGTGAACTCCACAAAAATATTCCTCCTCCATAATTAGCACTATTACTCACAACACTACCTGAAAGAGTGTTATTGTGTGAACTCCACAAAAATATTCCTCCTCCATAATTAGCACTATTACTCACAACACTACCTGAAAGAGTGTTATTGTGTGAACTCCACAAAAATATTCCTCCTCCATAGTAAGTAGCACTGTTACTTAAAACACTACCTGAGAGAGTGTTATTGTATGAACTCACCAAATATATCCCTCCTCCATTAGTAGCACTGTTATTTAACACATTACCTGAGATATTATTGTATGAACTCCACAAAAATATACCTCCTCCATTAGTAGCACTATTACTCACAACACTACCTGAAAGAGTGTTATTGGTTGAATTCACCAAACATATCCCTCCTCCATAAGTAGTAGCACTGTTATTCAAAACACTACCTGAAAGAGTGTTAATATGTGAATTGGTCAAATATATCCCTCCTCCATAATTAGCACTATTACTCACAACATTACTTGAGAAAATGTTATTGTGTGAACTCACCAAATATATCCCTCCTCCAAAATAAGTAGCACTGTTATTTAAAACACTACCTAAAATGATGTTAGTATGTGAATTCTCCAAACATATCCCTCCTCCATAATTAGTAGCACTGTTATTCGAAATAACTACATTCGTCAATGTTATACCACTAGAACCTATAATCAATACCCCACCACCTACATTATCAGGAAAGCTACTACCACTAGCATTTCCTCCCTTAATAACCAAATTCTTAACCCCAACTTTCACACTGTTAGATATGAAAATAACATGATATAAACTTCCATTACCATCTAACTCACTATAACCCACTACATTACCAAAACTACTATCATACCCCCCTTCTATTGTTAAGTCGCTTATGTTCGTTACATACACTCCCGAACCACTACCGCTTAACCCATCACCACTTTTATACACTCCTATCCCTACCTTGACCAACGATATGTTAGAAACAACAGCCTTTTCTATCCCCAAACCTATACTCTTAACAGGTTTATCCGCACTATACCCATCATTATTATCATTCCCAGAAACACTCACATATACACTTTTCTCCCTTATCAACCTAATCTCAACCTGATTGGTCTTGTTGTTACTACCAACAGCCCTAACTCTGATAACATTAGTCCCTACCACAAGGTTAGCGGTAAAACTCCAGTTTGTAGTCCCACTAGCCTCATTCCATCCACCACCATTTACCTCATACTCAACCTTCGCAATGCTATACGGTAAATTTATACTAGCACTACCATTCACAGAAACTACACTCACATTCGTAACATATCCATCAGCAGGATTACTAACCACCAAAACAGGTATATCAACAACCTCAACCACCAACACCTTCTCATCACTCCTATTCCCAATTTTATCCTCAGCATATACCCTGTTCGTAACATACCCATACACACTCACACTAACACTAAAAATCCAGTTACTACCACTTACACTTGCCTCCTTCCATTCATCCTCTCTCACCTTAACATACACACCCTTTATACCAAACTTACCCTTGTCTACCACAACACCACTAATATCATAACTACTCCTCACCTCAGCACCACTAAAAGGACTCAAAACCTCAACTACAGGAACACTACTCAACCTCTCCCTCAATTTGTCAATAGCACCCTTACTCACAAATAAATCACATCCAACCAAACCAAACACAAAAATAATCAGAAACAATAAAACGCTCAAAAACATCATATACCTAAAACTCATACTCACACCTCCTACAACCTAATACCTACACTAACAAAACCCCCAAAACCAAAACTACTCTCCTCAAATATATCATACACCTCAAACCTACCACCCACCCTAACATCAAACACCCACAACCCTAACATCACACCCCCACCAACACCCAACATATACAACCTATACCCTATAACCTCAGAATTGTAAAAATTCACTACATCCATCCCCAAAAATACCCTAGAATTAACCAAATACCCTAAATCATTCATCCACACATACCCTAACTCTAACCTAGGCATCACAAACAAAAACTCATACCTCTTACCACCAGCACCCTCAATATCAAAATAACTCCCTCCCAACATAAAACCTAAATACGTATACCTCCCAAAAAAATATTCAACTCCTACATACCCCATACCTATCCCTATACCACTCCCCAAAATAACCCTAACATTATTCCCCCAACTCCTATCATATAACTCCAACTCAACATCCATCCCACTTCCCAAATACACCTCTTCCCTACTTACCACCTCATCACCCTTCTTCACTTCAACCAAATACCTCTTCTCAGCCTCCAGCTCCACCCTCGCCTTCTCATTATACCTAACTCCATTCAAATACACTCCATATCCTCCTTCCTTACCCCTCTCCTTATACATCACCTCACCTATAACTACCTCCCCCTTCAAATAAAAACTAACATTCTCTACCCCATCAGCCCTCACATAAACTACATTACTCCCATACACAACCCCTCCCTTATCCTTTATCTCAAACAAATACTCAGCCTCCCCTATAAGCCTAAGCTTCTTCTCATACCCACTCCTCACATTAGCATACTCAACTCCATTAATATACAACACAAACTCCTTATCACCTAACCTAAAATCCACAAAATTCACTATCCCCAAACCCCTAAAACCAGGTATCAACACCTTAACTACAAAATCCGTTATCCTATCCACACTCTCAAATAAATCCTCCACACTACCCCTAAACTTATACCTCTTCACCAAATTACCATCACCACCATACACAAATACCTCATACTCAACTAAATCACCCTTAACACCATATACCCCCAAAATATATTTATCCTTCTTACCATATGCCTCCATAACCTTCTTAATATCTAAACTAACAACTAAAGGTTTCCTATCAAAAACCTTAAAACTAAATCCAGGTAAAAATCTCAAAAACGTATACACAGAACTAGGCACCCCATACGAATACTCGTTCAGGACATAAACTAACTTTCCCTTATCATCATAACTAAAAAACGGTATCAACACAGCCTCCTCTACACCATAAACACCTCCAGCTAATACAAAAAACAAAAATATAACAACATATCTACTCATACAAAATACCTCCAAAACATCTCACACCCTGAAGGTCAGATCACTTCTGAAGATTAGATTAAAAGAGAATAGAAAAAATCCCTAAAAATTCATTCTAATCCCTTGTAACCTAAACTCCAAAAGTAGATACCTAATAAAGATACTATTATTTTTTCAAAAATTTTTCAACATTTTTTACAGAACACCCCAGAAATTTCTATTATTTCTACTTAAGGATTTTTATTAGCATCCTAATTTAGAGTAACTCCCGCCCACCCACCATGAGGCTAAGCCTCTTTTTTGATATAGTGTTCTAGACACCCCCATTATTTGAGAAAAGTGACTTAGGCACCCTTAGGCGCCCCCATTATTTAAAGGAGGTATCTTAGATACCCCCGACTTTTTTATTTTCTGATTTCTCCGTTAGAGAATTTTTTCTTAAATAGAAATTCCTGATAAAGCTAGTACTCTATTGGAAAAACATAAAAACCGTAAAGTATAATATCAAAATGTCTAACAAAGTTTTAGTTACAGGAGCTTCAGGGTTTGTTGGCCATCATCTAGTAGATGACCTTATCTCGGAAGGTTTCGAAGTAAGATGCCTAGTAAGAAAAACAAGTAAAACAAGTCATCTTCAAGGTAAAGTTGAACTAGTATACGGAGAAGTCACGATTCCCGAGTCTTTGGAAGAAGCAGTGAAAAACGTAAAATATATAATCCACATGGCTGCAGTGGTAAAAGCATTAAAAAAAGAAGATTACTACAAGGTAAATACTCAAGGCACTATAAACCTTTTTACAAAAATGCTCCAACATAGCAAAACTATAGAAAGGTTTGTATACATAAGTTCTCAAGCAGCTAGTAAACCTTCTGATGTTCCGATAAACGAAGACGAACCTTCATCACCTGTAACTAACTACGGTAAATCCAAGTTAAAATCAGAGGAATTCCTAAGAAAATACATCCACGACATCCCTATAACCATAATAAGACCATCAGCGGTATATGGCCCAGAAGACAAGGAATTTCTACCGGTATACAAAATGATAAAAAACGGTTTTGAACCCATACTAAAAGATGGCAAAAACAAAGTAAGCATGGTCTATGTCAAAGACTTGTCAAAATCCATAATACAAGCAATGAAATCACCAAACACAATAGGCAAAACGTATTTCTCAGCTTATCCAGAACCAATATCAATAATAGATTTCTATAAAGAAATAGAAAAAGCATTAAATAAAAAATTTGTTTTAAGAATACCCATACCAGTTTCGATATTCTACACTTTTGCAGCAATAAATACAGTAATATCTAAAGTAACAGGAAAACCTTCAATGTTTAATTTTGATAAAGTAAACGAACTAAAAAATAGCTGGGTATGTTCTTCTGAAAAGTTGATCAAAGACACAGGTTTCAAATACTCTTACGACATAAAAACCGGAATAAAAGAAACTATAAACTGGTATCTAGAAAGAGGTATGTTATGAAAATCTACACAAAAATAGGAGATGACGGGAAAACATTTTCAGGTAAAGGCCCCAAAATACCAAAATACCACATAAAAGTAGAAGTTGAGGGAGAACTAGATGAGTTGAACTCTTATCTGGGTTTAATAATTGCTTCTCTACAAGATATCGAGAATACCAAGACAAAACTAGAAATAGAAAGGATAAGAGAATTTTTACTAGAAATCCAAAGAAATATATTCGAGGTATGGGCTATAATCATACACCTAAGTCAAAAAGATTTAAGTTCTGAAACAGAAAAATTGGAAAGTGAAATAGATAGAATTTCAGAGCTTCTTCCACCTCTAAAAAACTTTATATTACCGGGCGGAAGCAAAATATCAGCCATAACACATATCACAAGAACAGTGTGTAGGAGAGCAGAAAGAGCAGTAGTAAAACTATCCGAAGAAATAGAAATAGATAGCAAAATAATACCTTACTTAAATAGACTTAGTGATTATCTATTCGTTCTAGCCAGATTTTTCAATAAACTACTAGGAGAAGATGAAGAAAAATGGTCAAAACTAGCTAGAATCATCTGAGAAATTATCTGATATATGAATTCTAAGAAGATAGACCCAGAATTACTTTTTACAAAGTTAGTAGGAAACTACAAAAATCTTGAAAATTGGTGGCCATACAGGGAAAAAGAAGAAATTCTTGTGTCAGCAATCCTAGCACAAAACACTTCTTGGAAAAATGTTGAGAAAGCATTAGAATCCATAAGATCCAAAACAAAAAGCATTCTTGAATTACCTAAGCTTCAGAATGAAGAAATAGAAAAAATAATAAAGTCATCAGGCTTCCACAAAAGAAAATCGGAAACAATAAAAGCATTGTTCTCGAAATTACTTATTAACGGTAAAATAACCAAAATCTCTAGAGAAGAACTACTTAGAATAAAAGGCATAGGTAAAGAAACAGCAGATAGTATTCTGCTATACTATTTCGAAGAACCTCACTTTATAATAGACATATACACAATAAGATTATTCTCAAGGTTTTACGGAACAAATTTTTCCAAAAACCGAGATTACGAAAAGCTAAAATCTCTAGTAGAAGAAACATTTTGTAAAGATGTAAATAAATTGAAAGTATTCCACGCAGCTATAGTAGAACACTCAAAATCTATATGTACCAAAACACCTAAGTGCAAGATATGTATAGTATCGGAGCACTGTCACAAAAAATTTCTTCTCCTTAATTCAACCTAACCTAATATCCAAAATACAAATCAAAATCAGAAATTTCTATTTAGCAAAAATTTTTCCTTTTGAAAGGGAGTTATAGAGGGACGAAGTCCCTCTAAGAAAACAATTAGGTTGGGTG
>FWWL01010108.1_pt1 | contig 11063 bp, 8 predicted proteins | sample 2228331 | NCBI WGS metagenome assembly FWWL01 (sample SAMEA103939775, study PRJEB20133) | metagenome
TACCGAACCTAAAGTAAAATTAGCCGGAACCGGATACTTTTCGCCTAAACAAGCAGCATTTACGAGTTTTTTTTTCAGGGTATCGGCCGACTGTTTGTTTCTTTCTTCATAATATTTTGAAACATCAGGTATTAACACATCCACTCTGTAACCTTCATTTCTAATTTTTTGAATATCATTCAGTGAAAACTCACCTACAATAGATTCATTTTTCTTTATCTTTACACCATCTACAGGAATACCTAATTCAGACAATTTTAATACATCATCGGCTTTGTTGATATAAATTTTTACACGACTATATACTTCACTCTGTGCAATTAATTGATTTAGTGTTAAAAAGAAAATCAAAGGCAGTAACACTAAAGGTAAATTTCTCATAAAATAATGTTTGCCTAAAAGTAGAAATTTTTTTCCGAATAAAGAACATCAATACACTGGGTAAAAATTTTCCATACTTTTGCAAAAAAAAAGCATGAAAGCACTTATTCTGAGCATTAGCTTTTTACTATTTGTTTTTTGTGTCTATTCACAAGAAGATGAGTTCAAACCATTTGAAGAGGACAGCATTTTTCAGGAAGATGAATTTAAAGAATTTTCTGAATTTTCAGACACAACACAATTATGCACTCATTCATGTGCAGGATGTCCTTATGCACAAGAAACCAACACACTTGATTTTAGCTGGGGAAGCATTGAAACAATAAGCCTGATAGCCTTATCATTAACCGTTATAGCTGGTTTATTAGTCAGATTCCGTTCAACACGCTTTTTGCGATATTTCATGCTTTTTATCGGACTTGCATTTTTTGGTTTTTACAATGGTGCTTGTCCTTGCATGATTAGTAGCTTCGAAAATACCATTCTGTTCATACGTGGCATAGATGTATCATGGACAACAATGTGGTGGTTTGTAGGATTAATACCTCTTACTTATCTTTTTGGCAGAGTTTGGTGTGGATGGGTATGTCATCTGGGAGCTATTCAGGAATTTCTTTACCGTCCTAAAATTGCACGATGGTTTCAGTCTGAAAAAACTGCTAAAATTTTGAAAGTCATCCGTTACGTATTGCTTGTAGCTTTAATCCTTCAATTATTCATAATGGGCAGTATTTTCTGGTGTAAAATTGACCCTTTTTTGGCTTTGTTTAATATTCGATTAAATCCATCGTACGAAATTATTAGCGGTGTGCTTTTATTCTTTCTCATACTTTTTTCTGTTTTTACCTATCGTCCGTTTTGCAGAGCAGTTTGTCCGGTAGGGATTACTCTTGGCTGGATATCGCACCTACCTGGAGCCAGTCTGGTGGGCATCAAAGATCCTATATGTACCTCTTGCAAAACATGTAGTGAAAGTTGCGAAATCAATGCTATTATTCGTAGAAAAAGAATTAGCTATCTCGATAACAAAGAATGTATTGCCTGCGGAGATTGTATTAACGATTGCTCTCAATGTGGACTTAGTTTTGTAAGAAATAATCAAAAGAATAAACCGGTTGCCATTTTAAAACGAGTTTACAAAAAGAAATACATTAGTTAATTACTAAGCAACCTTTTCTTTAACATATCGTCTTTAAATAAACTTTATCATTATGCATAAATTTTTAAGAGTGTATCTATTTCTTTTGTTCATTTTTTTTAATGAAGCATATTGCCAAAATCAGGCACAACAAAAAATCATTCAAGCTATGGGATTTGAACAATTTCAACAATTATCAAACAATCATCCCGATTCGCTGAAGCTGTTGGAATTTTTAGTAGAAGATGGTTTTTCTATCACAAACAAACAATACATCACAGTAATTGATGTTCAAAAATTACCCTCTGTTTCATTACCATCAGATTGTTTTGAAAATGGTATCCCACAAAAAACAAAAATCAATATCTTAACCCTTCCTGTTACATTTAATCGTAACCAACACAACTATTATCAAATCTCTGAAAGTGATTTCATACTAAAACTAAGACCATTATCATATATAGAAAAAAAATCCAAATCAAAACCGATTAACTAACGTTCATGCTATGAGAACAGCTGTTTTTATTTTTTCTTTTTTATGGGCAAGCTTATTATATTGTCAAAATCAAATTATTATTCTTAATAACTCAACTCACAACACGCAAGGTTCGTATTGTGGTTACTGGTTTTACGACAATGGTGGTGTAAGTGGAAATTACACTAACAATCAGGATTTCTGGATAACATTATTGGGCGGACCTGCACCAAACACTCATGTACGTTTGAATTTTGCCAGTTTTGATATTAAACCCGATGATACCTTGTACATATATGACGGTTTAAGCACGTCATCACCTTTATTAAGCAAACACAACAACAACTTTAATCCACTCAATGGTTCCAATACTATGGTAATGGCAAGCCTAAGCAATGCTTCCGGTGCCTTAACAGTACGATTAAAAACAAACGGTTCTAACGTTGGAAGTGGATGGAATGCAACCATAATTTGCGGTCAAGCATGTCAGGCAATCGTTCCTCAAATTGATTTTGCAAACACTCACCCTACACCACATGTAGAAAGCGATGGCTTTACTTACATCGATCTTTGCCAGGGAGAGAGTTTTACCATTACTGCTTTAGCAGACAATTCCGTTTTCCCGCAAAATGATATTCTTTATCATCAGGATGCAGCTTCCTGTACTTTTAATTGGTCGTTTGGTGATATGACTAACGGTACCGGGCAAACGGTTAGCCATACATACACTCAAGTTGGTGGTTATAATGTCTTTCTTTCAATGACTGATCAAAATGGATGCATGAGCACACAACAAGCTTATGTAAGAGTTAGAATTGCTGGTGAACATATTGTTACCGTGAACCCACCTTCACCTATTTGTACGGGCGACACACTATTTATAGATGCAACTTACTCACCTACTTCCATCGTTGTTACAACAGGAAACATAGAACAAACTCAAACAGAAATGTACAATACGGTAACATACATTCCCGATGGTCCAGAGTGTCCCCAACAATGTTACGGAACTCCTGTAACTTTTACAAATTTTCCATCCGGAGCTACCATACAATCAGCAGGAGATATCGAATCTATCTGTATCAATATGGAACATTCATTTGCCGGCGACCTTTCTTTTCGAATTATTTGTCCCAATGGTCAAAGTGTTGTGTTAGATAGTTATGATAATTCAGGTGGTTCATATCTTGGAGAAGCTGCCGATGATGATTGTGGCGAATGTATTTCTAATCCTCCCAATTGTCAACAAGGAACACCATGGACGTATTGCTGGTCTGAAATTTTTCCACAGCAAGGACAATTAAACACACTGGATGGAAGTACAAGCCCTATTCCTGCAACAGATGTTAATAATCATACTGGTTACATAACCCCGGAAAACTCTTTAAGCGGATTAATTGGTTGTCCGTTGAATGGGACATGGAGTATTGAAATTTGTGATAACTGGAGCATTGACGATGGTTGGGTTTTCTGGTGGTCGCTTACTCTTCAAAATCAGGCACAGTTAAGTGGATGGAGCTATTCTGTACCAGTAGATTATGTAGAATTTCTAGGATATAATTACACTTCACTCACAGATACAACCGGTTATATGATTGCAGATGCCGTCGGAACTTTTCCATACAACGTAATTGTTCACGACATTTTTGGTTGTAACTACACTGCAAACTTTAATGTTCAAGTTGGTGGTGTTACTCCACCAATATTAGGACCAGATACAACCATCTGTCAGGGAGAATCTATAACTATAACAGCTCAAGGTGGGCAAAGCTATTCATGGAATACAGGACAAACCGGAAATACAATTACTGTAACTCCTAATCAAACAACAACTTATATAGTAACAGTAACTGCAGGTAACGGATGTACCTTAAGCGATGAGATAACTATAAATGTTATCATTCCACCTCAGGCAAATGCAGGTACTGACGATCAGGTATGTACTAATACATACACACTTCAAGCAACTCAAACCGTTGGGACAGGTAGTTGGTCGTACAATGGTCCCGGTACAGCCAGTTTTTCTGATGTTAATCATCCAAATTCCATTGTTACGGTAAGTTCCGATGGTTTATATCAATTTATATGGACCGAGAACAACAATGGTTGCATTTCAAGAGATACTGTTTTCATTAGGTTTACAACCCAACCCTTAGCCAATGCTGGATCAGATCAAACATTGTGTCAACTTAATACTTCGCTGGCTGCTGTTCCGTCGGTTGGAACAGGGACATGGACTCAGGTGTCCGGTCCCGGAACCATCACTTTCTCTGATGTTAACAGTCCTTCTGCTTCAATAACAACAACCACCGAAGGATCATATATCCTGCAATGGACTGAAGACAATGGATATGGATGTACCAGCACGGATCTGGTAAACATTACCCTATGGCAACAACCCGTAGCCAATGCTGGTATTTTTGATTCCATATGCTCGCTTACCTATCCAAACCTGAATGCTATTCCATCGGTTGGCATTGGAACCTGGACTCAGTATAGTGGTCCGGGAAATGCAGTCTTTGCTAATCCAAATCAACCAAATTCGGCAGTTTCGGTCAACATTTATGGTATTTATCAATTTGTCTGGACCGAAAACAATCATGGCTGTATTAGCAGCGATACTGTAACAAAAATTTTTAATTACATTCCAACGTCAACCTTTACAATTAGTCCAATCAATTGTTTTCAGGATATAGCCACTGTTACTTTTACAGGAATGGTAGATTCAGCTGTTGTTTATAATTGGAATTTTGGTAATGCTAATATCATCAGCGGTAATGATGGCGGACCATATCAAATTAATTACAGTCAAAGCGGTAATTTTTCTGTTTCGTTAACTGTAAGTCAGCATGGTTGTGTTTCAAATCCAACAACTATCTCTGTATTTAATCCTCCGTTATTAGAAGTAAGTTTACAAAAGCAAGATATTTCTTGTAATGGAGCTCAGGACGGAAAAATATATACAACAGTTACCGGTGGTACTCCCCCTTATTCATATCTTTGGTCGAATGGCGTTCCTTATTCATTTATAGCCAACGCCAGTCAGGGGTATTATTTCCTTACAGTTACAGATAGCAAGGGCTGTAAAGATTACGATACAACTTTTATTTATGAACCGACAAAATTATTTATTAATATACCCGATACTATCCCCATGTGTAAAGATTCTTCGGTAACCATTACAGCTTCTGCTACCGGCGGGACTTATCCATACACATTGCTGTGGAACACTGGTCAGATTCAAGAATCAATTACTGTCTCGCCACAACAAAGCACTTGGTATTATGTAACTGTTACCGATGCCAATGGTTGTCAGGCTTATGATAATTTGTTAATTTACATCTATCCGCCTTTACAATTATCTTATACTACAACCAACGATTCTATTTGTCCTGGTGAACTATTTTCTATTTATCCAATAGTTAGCGGAGGAACTGGTGGTCCTTATTTATACTTTATTAACCAACAGCCAGTTACATTACCCATTCATATATATCCAAATTTTTCACAAGCATATCAACTCATGGTAAAAGATGGGTGTAATTATACCGCCATTGCTAATATTCCTATACATGTATATCCATTACCACCTCTTAATCCAAGTTCAGATGTGATACATGGATGCAAACCGCTAACAGTACAATTTAATGATGGAAGCCCTGACGAAGGACAATCTTACATTTGGGATTTTGGCGATGGTGAATCTGCTTATATAAAAAATCCACTACACACTTTTGAACAAGAAGGAAGCTATACTATAACCATTACTGTTGAAAATATTTACGGATGCAAAGTAACCAATGTTTATCCACAATGGATAACTGTTTATCCTAATCCTACAGCCAGATTTGAAAGGAATCCATTACGAGCAAATATATTGAAGCCTGTTTTCGATTTCATTAATTACTCAACATTAGCCGACAGCGTACAATGGTATTTCGGCGATGGCGATTCTACCAATATTTTCAATCCTACTCATCTTTATCCATCACAAGCAGGAAGTTACGAGGTCATACTTTTAGCTTTTACCAATAAAGGATGTGTTGATACTGCCATAGGTTATGTTTATGTAGATGATGTTTTTACCTTTTATGCTCCTTCAGCATTTAGTCCGGATGATGATGGCATTAACGACTTCTTCAGAGTATATGGCAATGGTATAGACAACAGCACTTTTCATTTAAGCATTTACGACCGATGGGGCGAAATTATCTGGGAAGCGAACGACATAGAAAAAGCCTGGGACGGAAAAGTCAAAGGTGGAAAAATAGCCCCAGTGGGCACCTATACCTGGCTGGTTAAATTCCGTGATTTTTATGGTATTTTACACGAAGAATCAGGAAGCGTAACAATAGTAAGATAAATCAGTTAATAAATTAATTCTTTAATCCTTTTTTCCGCCTCTTCGAGCTTTTCTATTGTTCCAACATCAAACCAGAAAGACTCGTTATCAAGCAGTGCAGTGATTTTATAAAAGCTACATAAATGAATATATACGTCTGTTATAGAAAAAGCTCCTTGCCAATTCTGTAGCAACTTAAACAGCTCTGAACTTACTACCTGAATTCCACTATAAGCAAAAGGCTTTAAACGTTGAATTCGAATGTTGGAAATCCGAATTTCGTTGTTTTGCATATTTTTCCAGCCACATAACTCCATCTGCTCATTAAATAAAAAGTAACGATTAGTTTTTCGGCTTCTTACCGATAAAGTAGCCAATGATTTTGTTTGAAGATGACTTTGTACCAGCAAATGAAGATTCAGGCTGCTTAAAATATCTACGTTATAAACAATAACATAAGGTTCATCAGTAAAGTAAACAGAAGCCTTTTTCAATCCTCCTCCTGTTTCAAGTAATTGATTCCGCTCGTCAGAAATTGCTATTGAGATAGGATATTTTTTTTCTAATTCTCTACATTTATCAATTACTTTATCTGCAAAATGATGGACATTCACAACTAACTCATTGATAGAATAATGCAGTAAGTGTTGAATGGCATGTTCAAGCAAAGTCAATCCACCAACCTCAACCAGGGCTTTGGGAATACTATCTGTAATCGGTCTTAGCCGGCTTCCCAAACCTGCTGCAAAAATCATTGCTTTAGCCATACTATCTTGTTATCCAGTTGTCTTTATTCAAATGATTTAATACTACTGTTATTTTATACTTATCCTTAATATGTTTCGCCAACTGTTCTGCACAGAAAACAGAACGATGCTGGCCACCAGTACAACCAAAAGCTACCGACAAATATTCAAAATTGCGTTCCATGTAATAGTCAATACTCCTATCAACTAATTGGAAAACGTTGGATAAAAAGTGCCTAACTTCTGTGTACTGTTCCATATAATTAACAATCTCTATATCTTGTCCTGTAAAATATTTCAACTTTTCATCCTTACCCGGATTAGGTAAAGCACGGCAATCAAAAACATAGCCCCCACCATGAACAGTATCATCGGGCGGATAACCATTTTTGTACGAAAAGCTTTTTATGTGTACGGTTATTTTTTCCGAAGTTAGATTCTTTGTAATCTGTTGAATAAAAGGATGATTCTTATGTCTTAACAAAACATCTGTAAGATATGGAAATGTATTCTTAATGCAGGTGTGTTCAAATAAATAGGTTAGGTTATGAAATGCTGGTTGAATGCTTTTAATAAAATGCTCCTTTTGCTCATAAATTCCTCTATATCCGTATGCCCCCAGTGCCTGTAAAATTCTAAACAAAACAAAAGCATAAAACTTTTCCTTAAATGAATTTCTGTCGAAAGAAACCCTTTCAGTAAGCCTGTCTAAATAATAATCAAGCAATTGTTCTCTGAGTGGTTCTGACAATTCTGCCTTTGCGTCGTATAAAAGTGAAGCTACATCGTAAAACAAAGCACCTTTTCTTCCTCCCTGAAAATCAATATAATAAAGCTTATTATTGTGTAGCATTATGTTGCGTGATTGAAAATCGCGATAAACAAAATAATTTGAACTACCAGACAACAAGCTATGAGTTAAAAGGTCGAAATCTCTTTCCAGTTTTTGTTCGTGAAAATCGGCATAAGTTAATTTTAAAAACATGTATTTAAAATAATTCAAATCCCAACGTACGGCTTGTTCGTTGAACTCGCTAATGGGATAGCATTTTGAAAAGTCAAGCCCATCGAGCGACGAAAACTGAAAGGACAACAAATCGTCCAATATTCGTTGATACCACTGGGCAATCACTTCATACTTCCCTTCCTTTTTTAGTTCTTGCATATATGAGTAGAAGGTAATATCTCCTAAATCTTCCTGAAAATACACGCCCAATTCTCTGTCAATAAAAAAAAGAGCAGGAACAGGTAAATGCCGTTCAAAAAAGAAGGATTGAAGATAAAAAAAAGCTTCGTTTTCGCAATCATCTTTATTAATAGTAGCAATATAGGTATTATACTCAGTAAACAAGCGATAATACTTACGATTAGACCCACTGAGCATCAATTTTTCTATACGCAGTATTGCTTCGCTATTGAATTTTCTAAAACTATCAACAATTACAATATTTTCTCTGTCCATGAATTAACTATTAACAGCCTCATAAATTTTTTTCAATCGAATCAACAATTTCTCGACCTGATGAAGTGGCAACATATTAGCCCCATCCGACAATGCTTTTTCGGGATGTGGATGAGTTTCGATAAAAATGCCCTGTGCACCAGCAGCAATACCAGCCGAAGCAATAACAGGAATATATTCCGGAATACCACCCGTAACTCCACTTTGCTGATTTGGTTGCTGCAAAGAGTGTGTGCAATCTAACACTACAGGAAAACCTATTTTTTTCATAATTGGTATCGAGCGCATATCAACAACCAAATCGCCGTAACCAAAAGTAGTGCCACGTTCGGTTAACAATATCTTATTATTGCCTGTTGAAAGCACTTTTTCGGCAGCATACTTCATATTTTGTGGAGCAAGAAACTGCCCCTTCTTAATATTAACAGGCAAACCTGTTTTACCGGCTGCTACTAATAAGTCTGTCTGACGACATAAAAAAGCAGGAATCTGAAGGTAGTCAACATACTCTGCTGCCATTTCAGCTTCATGAGGAAGATGGATGTCAGTAATCACTTCCAACGACAATTCTTTTCGTACGGCCAATAAAATGGATAGAGCCTTTTCCTCGCCAATAGTAGAAAATGAATTCAGACTTGTTCGATTTGCTTTTTTATACGACGCTTTAAAAATAAAAGGAACACCCAATTTTGATGTTATATTTTGTAAGGTACGAGCTATGTTAAACGTAATTTCCTCATTTTCAACAACACAAGGACCAGCAATAAGAAAAAAAGATGGATAAGTATGCAATTCATCGTACTTCATTTTTTTTTGGCAAAACTAAGATAAATTTTTATTCTTTCGTTTGCACTTGTATTTTTTTTTAAAAATAACTACGTTTGAAAATATTTTGAAAAATGGGGAAGTTAGATACCATAAAGCAACCTATAAAGAAAGAACTTGCTGATTTTGACTCCTTTTTCTCTTCTTTTTTAAAAGGAAATGATTCACTGCTTAACATTATTACCTCTTATGTTTTAAAAACCAAAGGCAAACAACTTCGCCCAATATTGGTTTTTTTATCGGCAAAACTTTTTAATAACATCAACGCTTCGACTTATCATGCGGCTTCGCTCATAGAACTCATGCATACTGCAACTCTTATCCACGACGATGTTGTTGACAATGCTTACGAACGCAGAGGAATGTTTTCTGTCAATGCACTGTGGAAAAATAAAGTTGCCGTGCTTATTGGCGATTATTTTCTGGCCAAAGGTTTACTATTAGCTGTTGATCAGAACGAATTCAGATTGCTTCAAATTGTCTCGGAGGCTGTTAAAGAAATGAGCGAAGGCGAACTGCTGCAAATAGAAAAAGCCCGTAAGTTGGATATTAACGAAGACCTTTACTATCAAATTATACAGAAAAAAACAGCTACTTTAATTGCCGCATGTACAACAGCAGGAAGCGTTTCGGCTCAATGCACCAAAGAACAAGAATTACAGATGAAAGAACTTGGCTATCACATTGGAATGGCCTTTCAAATTAAAGACGACCTCTTCGATTTCAATTTGAACAACAAAACAGGCAAGCCTGCCGGTAACGACATTCGAGAACAGAAATATACACTACCCATTATTCACACATTTAAAGTTTGTAACAAAAAGGAAAGAAAAGAATTAAAAAAATTGCTCAAAGATTTTGAAGACAATAAGCAGAACATCCATCAAATCAATCATATCATAAAACAAAATAAAGGATTTGAATATACCGAAACTGTAATGAAAAATTTTATCGCCCAGGCAAAAGAAATCTTAAAACAAATGCCTCAAAACGAAGCTAACCAATCGCTTTCATTACTTATTGATTATATCATTGAAAGAAACCAGTAAAAATTTTCTTTAAACAGTATTTTTCAAAAAAAAAACAGACAAATGTCATTGTTTTTGCTTTTTGCAGTTTTGTATGTCAAAGGTTCAAGTGGCGCCATTACAACCTTTGCATGAAAAAAGAATGTTTAACTAAAAAATTAAGAACTATGAAAAAATTATTCACGAAAAAAATCGGAACGACGAAAGTAAAAAATGCAAAACGCATTTTAACATTTCGTACATTTTTAGTAATTTTGGCCGGAGGAATAATGGTTACGGCTTGTATAAAAGAAGAAACGAAACCAAAAGATATTTTAAAAATTCTTGACAGAGGTGTTCTTTTAAATGGAAATTCTGGTGATTTATATGAAAATGTACTAACAAGTCAGAAAGTGTTTTTTATCGAAAATTTTTCTAAAGCATCAGATGGCAAACCCAAACCTGAAGATTTAAAATATGATTATAAATATAATGGAGCTTTCTTTAGATGCGATGATCCAGGTGATGAATGTTTATATGATTATATGTAAATGGAGTTGTTTATGTTAGAAAAGGTGCTGATCCAAAATAATGTTAGCACAACATATACCAGATCTGTCCTGTACAGGTCTTGTCTTTTTAAATTGAATAAATTATTAGTACTTTTGATAAATATAATTATCAATT
>FWWL01010122.1_pt1 | contig 11060 bp, 9 predicted proteins | sample 2228331 | NCBI WGS metagenome assembly FWWL01 (sample SAMEA103939775, study PRJEB20133) | metagenome
GGAACCCCGGCTAGAATAGTGGCGTATGTGTTACCTATGTCCCTAGCCAGGTGTTACCTATGTCCCTGTGCTAAACACACTCGTGCCCACCATCCAACGCCAATTGACCACCGGACCGCCGGCAAATCCATAAGTTCAGGATATATATTTACAACGTTGTGTTAACGCCACAGAGCTATAGTTGCCGTAAGGATAATTGATTAGTATCCAATTTTCCCCTTGGAGCTCTTCGCGTGTACACACTCAAACTGCTGCCCCGCTCGGTGCTGGCCGCCCTGTACGGCACCGCCGCCCTGTCCGCCGCCAGCCCTGCGGCACTGGCCCAGACCGCCCCCGCCGTCAACGACACTCCCATCTCGACCGTCAGCGTGGTCGGTTCGCGCCGGGTCGGCACGGTGTCGAGCACCGACACCCCGGTGCCGGTCGATTTCATCCCGATGACCAAGGCCGCGGAACAGGGCGGGCAGTTCGACCTGGCCCAGGCGATGACCTACATCTCGCCATCGTTCAACTCGACCCGCCAGACCGGCGCCGACGGCGCCGACCTGGTCGACTCGGCCGCGCTGCGCGGACTCGGCTCGGACCAGACCCTGGTGCTGGTCAACGGCAAGCGCCGCCACACGACGGCGCTGGTCAACCTGTTCGGTGCGCGCAACCGCGGCAACACCGGCACCGACATGAACGCGATCCCGCTGCTGGCGATCCGCAACGTGCAGGTGCTGCGTGACGGCGCGGCCGCGCAGTACGGCTCGGACGCCATCGCGGGCGTGATCAACATCGAACTGAAGAAGAGCTTGGGCTGCGAGTCGGTGCTGGGCTTCGGCCAGTACACCGAAGGCGACGGCGAGAACTACCTGGCCTCGGCCTATTGCGGCCTGCCCGTGGCCGGCGGCACCCTGGCCATCACCGGCGAGTACTACGACCGCGGCCGTTCCAACCGCGCGGAGCCGGGCAACCCGCGCATCATCGGCGACACCAAGGCCGAGAACCGGACCCTGTACCTGAACGGCGAATTCCCGGCCGGTCCCGGCAAGCTGTACCTGACCGCCGGTGTGCAGCAGCGCGACGCCTCCTCGGCGGCATTCGCGCGCGGCGGCGTGGGCTCGGACGACATCCCGTCGCGCAACTCGGCCGCGATGTATCCGGACGGCTTCGTCCCCTTCATCAATGGCGACATCGACGACCGCTTCGGCATCCTCGGCTACCGCACCAACCTGGGCCAGTGGAACGCCGACCTGTCGCAGACCTACGGCTACAACCGGATGGACTACACCATCGCCAACACCCTCAACGCGTCGATCGCCAACCTGGATCCGGGCGGCATCAGCCCCAGCAGCTTCGGCGCGGGCGGCTTCTCGTTCCGCCAGGCCACCACCAACCTCGATTTCAGCCGCTTCTTCCCCGGCATCCTGGATGGACTGAACGCCGCCTTCGGCTTCGAGTACCGCCGCGAGAACTACCGGATCTTCGCCGGGGAACCCGGTTCCTACATCGACGCCGACGGCGTGGGCGTGGGGGGCAACGCGGGCAGCCAGGGCTTCCCGGGCTTCCAGCCCGCCGACGCGACCGACCGCGACCGCGACAGCCGGGCCGCCTACATCGACATCGAGACCGATGTGAACGAGCGCCTGAAACTGCAAACGGCGCTGCGCCACGAGCGCTACTCGGACTTCGGCTCGACCACCACCGGCAAGCTGGCGGCGGCCTACCGGCTGACGGGCGACCTGCTGCTGCGCGGCTCGCTCAGCACCGGCTTCCGGGCGCCATCGCTGCAGCAGGTTTACTTCTCTTCGACCTTCACCGACTTCGTCAGCGGCCGACCGCTGGACGTGGTGCTGGCGCCGAACGGCGGCCCGATCGCCAACGCCGCAGGCATCCCGCGCCTCAAGGACGAGGAGTCGAAGAGCTTCACGCTGGGCGCGACCTGGTCGCCCACCGCGACCAGTTCGCTCACCGCCGACCTGTACCGGATCGACATCGACGACCGCATCGTGTTGTCGGGGCGCTTCGACGCGGACAACTACCCGGCGCTCGGCTCGACCCTGCAGGCGTTGGGCGTGGGCCAGGCGCAGTTCTTCGTCAACTCGGTCGACACGCGGACCCAGGGACTGGACCTGACCCTGTCCAGGCGCGGCACGCTCGGGGAGGGCAAGCTCAACAGTTTCCTGGCCGTCAACTTCAGCAAGACCGAGGTCACCGGAGTGAAGGCGCCGCCCTCGCTCGCCGGCTTCGAGGACGTGCTGCTGTCCGAGCGCGAACGCCTGTTCATCGAACAGGGCGCGCCACGGCGCAAGGCCACGCTCGGCCTGGACTATCTCCTCGGCAAGCTGGAAACCTCGCTGCGCGTGATCCACTTCGGGCCGCAGACCCTGGGAACGTTCTCCGGGCCGCCGGTGCCGAACGCGCACTATGAAGCGAAGACCTCGGCCGACCTGTCGTTCACCTGGGCGTTCTCGGACAAGACCAAACTCACGCTTGGCGGCACCAATATCTTCGACGTGACGCCGACCGAGCAGGACCCGAACGAAACCGACAACGGCTTCAAGTACGAGAGCGTGCAGTTCGGCCTGAACGGCGCGGCCTGGTTCGCGCGCCTGTCGCACAAGTTCTGATTCCTCCCGTCCAGGGGCGCGTATGCGCAGTTCGTCGCAAACACGAACGGCCGCGCGCCCCCCTTCCCTACAATGCGAGCATGTTCAATTGAAGGGAAACACCATGATTCGCTCCACCCTCGCCATCGCCTTCTCGCTGCTCGCCCTGTCCGTCAACGCCGCCGAGGAGCGCCGCAACGCGACCGGTTTCAACGCGATCGACATTCGCGGCCCCATCAGCCTTGAAGTGCAGGTCGGCAAGCCGCACTCGGTCACCGTGGTGGGTGGCGACAAGTACATCGGCCTGGTCACCACCGAGGTCGTGAACGGGGAATTGCGTCTGGACATGCGTCGCCGCAACAACATCGACATCAACGACAAGGAGCGCGTGATCGTCACCGTGCCCGAACTGCGCCGCTTCAGCGCCGAGGGCGCCGGCCTGTCCGAGCTGCACAACGTGCACGGCGAGCGCCTGGACGTCGACTACAAGGGCGCCGGCAAGCTGCATATCGACGGCAAGGTCAGGCAGCTGCGCATGAAGGCGATGGGCGTGGGCGAGGTCGACACCCGCGCGCTGCACACCCAGGACGCCGACGTGACCTTCGAGGGGCTCGGCTCGGTCAAGGTGCACGCCAGCCACCGGCTCGACGCCACCGTGCGCGGCATGGGCGAACTGACCTACTACGGCCAGCCGCGGGTGCTGAACAAGTCTGTCGCCGGCATCGGCAGCGTGCGCGCCGGCGACTGATGCTCCTGCCGTGGGCACCAGTGCCCACCCTGCTGGGGCGTGGGCTGGGTGGGGCCGCCGAGGTGGGGCCGCCGAGGTGGGGCCGCCGAGGCCGGGCCGCGCAAGACGCTTGTGCCCACCGCCCCGGCCTCGCCAAACGTGCATGTCGCGGCCGCTTGACGAGGTAAACTGTCCGGGCGAACACGACCTGGATGAGACCTTGATCGAGAACCCTGCCTACCTTCTAGCCGGCATCGCACTCATCGGCGTGGTGCTGGCCGACATCGTGAAGACGACGCTTTCGTCGAACGGCGGCGGGGTGATCACGAACACGATCGCGGCGGGCGTGTGGAAGCTGTTCTTCCTGCTGTCCCGGCGGGACGGACGGGCCAGCCCGCTGCGCTACGCCGGGATGGCGATACTCGTCTCGATCATCCTGACCTGGGTGGCCAGCCTCTGGCTGGGACTGTTCCTGCTCTTCATGTCCGACCCTGCCTCGGTCGTCACCAGCGACAACAAAGCGACCGACGCGCTGGAGAAACTCTATTTCGCCGGCTTCAGCCTGTCCACCCTGGGCGTCGGCGACTACAAGGCGACCACCAACGGCTGGCGCGTCCTGACCACGGCGGCGGCCTTCGCCGGACTGGTCTTCATCACCGCCTCGGTCACCTACTTCGTGCCGGTGCTGTCGGCCGTCAACCTGCAGCGCCAGCTCGCCTTCCACATCCGCAGCATGGGAGCCACCCCGGCCGAGATCGTCCGCAAGAGCTGGAACGGCCGCGATTTTTCGTTGTTCCTCGATACCTGCACCACGCTCGACAACATGCTGATCGAGCACACGCTGCACCACTACTCCTATCCGGTCCTGCGCTACTTCCACAGTAACGATCCGGCCTTCTCGTTCCCCCGCAGCATCGCCGTGTTCGCCGAGGCGTTCTACCTGATCCGCCACTGCACCACCCATACCGGCACCGACCGCTTGCGCCTGGACGTGACCGAATCGGTCCTGACCGCCTACCTGGATGTGATGGACAGGCACTATGTGGATTCGACGACCGGATCGCCGCCGCCGCTCGCGGCGCAGGCACCGGAAGATCCCGATCTGCCCATGCTGTCGCCAGCCCACATGGAGCAGGCGCTTGCGCGCGACCAGCTTCAATCAGGGCGCAAGGTACTCGGCGCCATCCTCGCGGCCGATGGCTGGAACTGGAAGGACGTCCACGGTCCGGGCCGGCGCGGCGCGCCCGCAGCCCGTTAGCGCGCGCCGCCACGGATGGGGCGAAGAAGGAAAAGGGATTGGCCGAGGCCGGCGAACTAGTACGCGAGCAGGTAGTACAGGCCGCCGCAGACGAAGCCCGCCGAGGCAAGGACCAGCGCCAATCCCACCAGCGGAAATACGTTCACTCCCGGTTTCGGCTCGCGCGCGCGCGGCCGGCTGATCGCGACTGCAACTTTCATATGAGAACCCAAGGGAAAGATGAAACCCGAAGCGTATGAAAAGCCACAATTGCTGTCAAGAAATCAGTTGCGCAAAAGCATGATTTCGCTTCAGCTTCCCCCCTTCGTGGGGTGGACCGGGAAGGCGACGCTGGCCGCCAGTCCTCCCAGGCGCGCCGATTCGCCCAGGGACAGCGTGGCGCCGTGGCGCTGGGCGATCGCCTTGATGATCGCCAGGCCCAGGCCGCTGCCCGCCGCGTCGCTGCCGGGCACCCGGTAGAAGCGGTCGAACACCCGCTCGCGCTCTTCCGGCGGGATGCCGGGACCGCTGTCCTCGACGCTCACCACCGTTTCGTCCTTGCCCGCGTGCACGGAGATGTCCACCGTGCCGCCCGAAGGCGTGTACTTGATCGCGTTGTCCACCAGGTTGCGCAGGAGGATCTGCAGCGCTTCGGGCTGCCCCTCGACGCTGGCCGTGTCGGCATGCTGCAGGCCCAGGTCCACGCCCTTCGCCGCCGCGACCCCGGCCAGGTCGCCGACCGTGCGCCGGGCCAGGTCGCCCAACTCGACCTGGCGGGTCGGTGTCCCGCCGGCGGCCGAAGCCTCCTGCCGCGCCAGCACCAGCAACTGCTCGACCAGGCGGGTGGCGCGGTCGATCCCGGCGGTCAGGCGCGCCACCGCCAGCTTGCGCGCCTCGGGGCCGTCGGCCCGCTCCAGGCTTTGCGCCTGCAGCTTGAGCGCCGCCAAGGGCGTGCGCAACTCGTGCGCGGCGTCGGCGACGAAGTTCTGCTGGGCGTCAAAGGCGGTACGCACGCGGCCGAACAGCAGGTTCAGTTCCTGCACCAGCGGCCGCACCTCGTCCGGCAGGCCGTTCTCCGACACCGGCGAGAGGTCGTCCGCCTGGCGCTCGGCCACCTGCGAGCGCACGCGCGCCACCGGTTCGAGCGAGCCGCTCACCACCCACCAGACAACCAGCATCAGGATCGGCATCATCACGGCTATCGGCCCCAGCGTGCGCAGGGCGAGGTTGCCCGCCATGTTGCGGCGCACCGCCAGGTCCTGCGCCACCTGCACGGTCTGCCCCGCGGTCTGGATCGAAAATACCCGGTAGACGGTGCCGTTGGCGCGTACGTTGGAAAAGCCGAGCACGGCGCGCTGCGGCAGGCGCGCGCGCGAAACGCTGTGGAAGACCTGCACACCGTCGGGCGTCCACATCTGCACCACCAGGTCGTCGCTGCCGGCGCCGGCGTCGATGCGCTCGCGCGCCTGCATGTTCGACAGGGGCGTGCCCGAGCGCAGCGACAGCGCCATCTGCTGCATGTGGTAGTCGAAGATCTGGTCGGCGTCCTGGAGGGCGGTGCGGTAGGCGATCGATGCCTGGGCCAGCGCGGCGAGGGTGATGGCCGCCAGCAGGTACCACAGCAGGCGGCCGCGCAGGGAATGGGCCACCTTCATGCCTTGGGCACCATATAACCCACCCCGCGCACATTCTGGATCAGGTCGCTGCCGAGTTTCTTGCGCAGGCCGTGGATGTAGACCTCGACCGCGTTGCTGCTCACCTCGTCGCGCCAGCTGTACAGCTTTTCCTCGAGTTGCGGCCGCGAGAGCACGGCGCCGGGACGGGCCACCAGGGCCTCGAGCACGGCCCATTCGCGCGCCGACAGCGAGACCGGGTTGCCATCCACCAGCACCTCGCGGGTGGCGGGATTGACCGAGATGTTCTTGTATTCGAAGACGGGTTCGGCGCGCCCGGCGGCACGCCGCAGCAGCGCGCGGATGCGCGCCAGCAGTTCGTCGAGGTCGTAGGGTTTGAGGACGTAGTCGTCGGCGCCGGCGTCCAGCCCGGCGATGCGCTGGGCGACCGAATCGCGCGCGGTGGCGACCAGTACGGGAGTGCGGTCCTTGCGTGCGCGCATGGTGCGCAGCACGTCAAGGCCGTCCTTGCGCGGCAGCCCGAGATCGAGCAGGACAAGGTCATAGTTCTGGTTCTGCATCAAGGCGGTGTCAGCCATCTCGCCATCCTTGACCCAGTCGACGGCGTAGTGCTCGGCCCTTAACAGGTCGAGCACTACTTCGCCGATCATCGTATCGTCTTCCACCAGCAGTAGCCGCATGAATTTTCCCCGATTCTTGAAACCCGGCGGATGGAGAACGCTACGCTTCCTTAACCGATCCGCACGGGAATGAAGATTCTGTCATTCCCACGCTGGATCAGCAAGGCCACGGACTTGGTGGCGCGCGCCACCACGTCGCGGACCTGGTCGACGGTCGACACGGGACGACCATTGACCGATAACAAAACATCGCCCGGCTGGATGTCGGCGCGGGCGGCGGCACCGCCCACCTGCTCGATCAGCAGGCCGGTGGACAGGCCGCTCTGGCGGCGCTCGATCGGTTCGAGCGGGCGCAGCGCCAGGCCCAGTTTCGCGGTGCTGTCGGCCTGCGCCAGCTCTTCGCGCTCCAGCGGACCGGCTTTCTCGCTGGCGTTCGCCAGCACCGCGTCGATGCGCACGATCTTGCCGTCGCGCCAGACATCCAGGGCCACCCGGTCGCCCGGCTTGGCGGTGGACAACATGCCCGGCAGGTCGCCGGAGGCGATGATGGGCTGGCCGTTCAGGCGCCGGATCACGTCGCCGGACTTCAGGCCGGCCTTGTCCGCCGCGCCGCCGCGTTCCACGTTCGCGATCAACGCGCCTTCCGGCGAATCGAGGTTGAACGAGTCGGCGAAGCCCTGGTTCACTTCCTGGATCACGATGCCCAGCTTGGCGTGCTGCACCTTGCCGGTCGTCATGATCTGGTCCTTGATGCGCGCGGCCACGTCGATCGGGATCGCGAACGACAGGCCCTGGTAGCCGCCGGTCTGGCTGTAGATCTGCGAGTTGATGCCCACCACCTCGCCTCGGGTGTTGAACAGCGGACCGCCCGAGTTACCCGGGTTGACCGCGACGTCGGTCTGGATGAAGGGCACGGCGCCGTCGGACAGCGAACGCCCGGTGGCGCTCACCACGCCTGCGGTCACGGTGCTCTCCAGGCCGAACGGCGAACCGATGGCCAGCACCCACTCGCCCACCTGCAGGGAGCGCGACTTACCGATCGGCACCACCGGCAGGTTCTTCGCGTCGATCTTCAGCACGGCCACGTCGGTACGCGGGTCGGAGCCGAGGACCTTGGCGCGGAATTCGCGGCGGTCGTGCAACTTCACGGTCACCTCGTCCGCGTCCTGCACGACGTGGGCGTTGGTCAGGATGACGCCGTCCGGGCTGACGATGAAGCCCGAACCGGCGCCCCGGACGGGGGCGCCGCCGCCGGGACCACGACCGTTGCGCGGGTCCTGGAACTGGCGGAAGAATTCATAGAATGGGTGGCTCGGGTCGACCTGCGGAACCCCGGCCGCGCCGCGTGCGCTCGTCTTGGTGGTGCCGACAACACGGATATTGACCACGGCCTTGCCGTTCTGCGAGGCGATGCTGGTGAAGTTCGGCAGCGCGACGGTCGAACCGGGGGCGCCGGCGACGGCGGGCGCGGCGGCGACGGCCGGCTGCGCGCCCTGCTGCGCGACGGACGCAGTGGCGTTGTTGTGATTGACGGCAATTGCACCGACCGCTCCGCCAAATACGCCGGCGGCGCACAGCGCCACGGTGAGACGCTTAGCGGTGATGGCAGTGACGGCACCTTCTTTTTGCATGTACGTACTCCTGTTTTGGAATGGTTGGTCAAACGAGTTTTGGACTATCGATGGTGGTATCTTCGCGCATCTGTCTTAGAACCACCTTAAGTTTCGTCCTTCCGGGAAAAACCTCGCGGATGTTGCGGACGAAAAAAAGCGCCCGAAGCGGGCGCCATGTAGGGTGGGCACTTGTGCCCACCGATGCTGTGGAAGCCGATGGGCTGCCCGCCGATGCGCTCGAAGCCGGAGGCACAAGTGCCATTGCGCGGTCCGGCTCCGGCGGCCCCGTCCCCTACCGCCTCGGCGGGCGGGTGACGTTGTCTGCGCTCACGCGGCCTCGCGTTGCTCCAGCGCCTGCACGGTGCGGGCGCTGTCGCCGCCGCCGATCTCGATCCGGCGCGGCTTGAGCGCCTCGGGCACTTCGCGCACCAGGTCGATGGTCAGCATGCCGTTCTCGAAGGACGCGGCGGTCACCTTGACGTGGTTGGCCAGCTGGAAGCGCTGCTCGAAGTCGCGCGCGGCGATGCCTCGGTGCAGGTAGGTGCGCTCGGCGTCTTCCTTCTGCTTGCGGCCCGTGATGTGGAGCGTGTCGCGCTCGGCGACGATTTCCACCTCGTCGCGCGTGAACCCGGCGAGGGCCATCACGATACGGTATTGGTCTTCGCTCACCAGTTCGACGTTGTATGGGGGATAGCTGGGCTCGGCGCGCTGCTCGAGCAGGCTGGCCAGGCGATCGAAACCGATGGCGGAACGGTACAGGGGAGTCAGGTCAAAAGTGCGCATGATTCAATATCCTTTTTAAATTAAGCGATATATATAAATGCCGGACCTCGGTTGAGCATCCGGCCAGCGGCCATCGTCGATGGCGCTGCTTTCAATCCATTCGGTGGGTGCGACGACCTAGGGTGGTCGGTCCGCGCGAGACGCTCGTGCCGCCGATGCGGCTGTGCGCGCTCGCGGTGGGCACGAGTGCCCACCCTAGCTGGCGCATGCGGCGTGCTCTACCGGATCAGGCGGCCTGGCGTTGTTCCAGTGCCTGCACGGTGCCGGTGGCGGCGCTGCCGTCGCCGATCTCGATCTTGCGCGGCTTGTGCGCCTCGGGCACTTCACGCACCAGGTCGATGGTCAGCATGCCGTTCTCGAAGGCGGCGGTGGTCACCTTGACGTGGTTGGCCAGCTGGAAGCGCTGCTCGAAGTCGCGCGCGGCGATACCGCGGTGCAGGTAGGTGCGCTGGGTCTCGTCCTTTTGCTTGCGGCCGGTCACGGTCAGGGTGTCGCGCTCGGAGACGATCTCGACTTCGTCGCGGGTGAAGCCGGCGATGGCCATCACGATGCGGTATTTGTCTTCGCTCACCAGTTCGATGTTGTAGGGCGGGTAGCTCGGCTCGGCGCGCTGCTCGAGCAGGCTGGCCAGGCGATCGAAACCGATGGCGGAACGGTACAGGGGGGTAAGGTCGAAAGTACGCATGGCATATCCTTTTCAATGTAAGCGATATATGTTGACGGACCTCAATCGAGCATCCGTGCAGCCAATCTAATGCCACATGATCGCGTTTTCAAGGCACACGAAATACGGATTTTCTAAGATTTTTGCAAATTTTGTTTGCAGCCTACCCAAACAGCCCATGCAGGAACCAGCGCGGTTCGGCATCCTCCCCCGCCCCGACGATGCGCTCGCGGTAGACCCAGTACAGCGCATGATCCTGCCCCTCGGCGACGAAGTAGTCGCGCGCCTGGGTCTCGCTCCACCAGCCGGCCTCGATGCGCTCGGGGTTGGACGCCATCCGCAGCGGAGAACCGTAGAACGGACGATGGTTGCGCATCAGCAGGGCGATCGGCTTGGCCAGCAGCCAGGTCGGACGCGGCATGCTCTGCACATCGGGCGGCAGCCGGGCCTCGCGCGCCGCCTCGCGCACCTTCTGCTGCACCGGCACCCAGGCGTTCGCGACCTCGGGCCGGTAGTCGGCCTCGGGCATGGGCTGCAGCACGTTGTCCGCGCCCAGCCGCGCCACCAGCAGCTCGAGCATCCGGGTGCGGTCCTCGTCGCTGCCACCCGGCTCGGGAAACAGCGATTCGCTCGGCGGCGCCATCGGCTGCACCTGCGGCGCCTCCAGCCCCAGGCCGATCACCGGCGCCTCGAGCACCTGCTTGGCCAGGCGCTCCTTGAGCAGGCGCACCAGGTGCTCGTCGCGCCAGGTCGGTTCGGCCAGCGCGATCTCGACGGGCGTGGGCGGGCGCGCCACCCTCCCCCGCTCGTGCTCCAGTTGCAGGACGATGCGTTCGACCGCCAGCTGGTGCGCGCAGAGCCAGCCGGTGAGCTGCAGCACCAGGCTGTGCGCGCCGGACAGCAAGGCCTCGGCGTTTTCCACCCGGTCGAACAATTCCAGCCGCGCGTGGAAGGTGGTGGGCGCCTCGATCCATTCGAACAGCTCGGGCGACAGGCCATAGGCCGCGTCGAGCATGTCGAGCAGTGGCCGCCCGCAGCGCCGCTGCAGGCCGGGGCGCGGCAGGCGCCGCATGTCGCCCAGGTTCTGGCAGCCGATGCCCTCGAACCAGGCCGCGAAGGGCCGCGCCGGCGGCGGCAGCACGGCGGGTAGCCGGTCGAGCCGGCGCGCCAGCGACGCCATCTTGAGGGCGC
>FWWL01010125.1_pt1 | contig 11059 bp, 12 predicted proteins | sample 2228331 | NCBI WGS metagenome assembly FWWL01 (sample SAMEA103939775, study PRJEB20133) | metagenome
CCCCACGCCGGCCGTGAGGGAGACGGCGGCCCATACCCCCACACCTGTCCCCACCGGGGAGGCCGCCCCCGCCGGGGCTACGGCCACCCCTGGGCCCTAGGAGCCGTCCGGCTCTGTGAACGTCCTACGAGCCGCTCGCGCTTGGGCCCCTGGGAGGCTGTGGCTGGGGCCCTTTCAGGGATCAGCGCGCCGCCTTCCTGTCCCTAGCGCTGCCACCGCGGCCGCCCACCCCCCTACGCCCACCGGCACCGCCACACCAACGAGGCAACGCAGGGGCCACGGGCGAGGGGTCGGGGACATCAGCCTCCAGTGCTCCCCATATGCGTAGCGGCGCCCGTCACCCGTGCGAAGACGGTGCCTCCCACCCCGTCATATATGACGCGGTAACGGCTGTCCCGCTGCAGCGAATAGCGCAAGCTGTAACAGCACTCGCCACCCTTCTCGTAGTAGGGGAGGTAGAGGTGGGTGAAAGAAAGGCCATACAGGCTGCCCCACTGCTCCAGGCAGTCGGCATCTTCGCTGGCGCAGCTCTGCACCTCCCAGAAGAGGGCGATCTGGTAATCGTAGCGGCGCTTGCCCAGCCATTCATAGCCCTGAACGGTAACGACGCTGGCCCTGCCTGTGAGGGCGGGGAACCATTCGGAGAAGTAGTCCGTCCAAGGGTCGAATCGCCCGTGCACCACTAGGAAGCGGGCGTCCTGGGGTGTGGCCTCTGCTATCCAGGCCATGGCCCGGCGCGCCTCCGCCGGCAGGGAGGCCAGCGGCGAGGCATCGCTCAGGCGGGCGTGGAGGGCCGAGTAGGTGCCGTAGATGAGGACCAGGGCCAGCCCCACGTACGGCCAGGGGCGCACAAGGAAGGCCATCCCGCCGGGGACGCGCCGGGCAAGACGGACCAACGTCGCAGGCAGGCTCAGGGGCCGCCCCTCGCGCATGGCCATCTCCAAGAGGGTGACGATGGCCATCCCCGCCAGCATGGCCAGCGGCATCATGGCGTTGGTAAAGGCCACCCGGGGATCGATGTACAAGATGAGCAGGAACCACGCGGGCAACAGAAAATATCCCCTCGCCACCGCAATCAGGATGCCCCCGTAGCCCAGCAGGGCCAGGAGGGGGAAGAAAGGCTCCTCAGATATGTAGGGATACACAAGGTTCGTCCACCCCAGGGACAGCCACTCCGATTTCCCAGTCTGAGAGGCAGAGAAGAGGGGCCCCGGTCCATGCCTCAGCAGGACGGTCCCCCACCAGGGCGCAGAGAGGAGGGCCACCGCACCTGCCGTTGCCAAGGCGTTGGTCAGCCCCCGCCAGCCGCGCCCATAGGCCGCCCAGAAAAGCAGAGAGCTGAAGGCCACCAGCCAGCCCATCTCCGGATGGGACAGGACGGCGAGGGTGGCGGGGGCTATCACACCCCAGAGGGGCCCGCGTCCCTCCTTGAACAGCAGATAGCCCCGCCACAGGGCCACCACGGCGAAGAGGAAGCCCAGGGAACGGGTCAGCCCTCCACCGCCGATCTGCCAAAGGAAGGAGCGGGGCAATAAGGCGAAGACGACAACGCCCGCCATGGCCATGTAGCGGTGGGGCAGCATGGCCCGCGCCAAAAGGTAGAAGAGGGGGATGGCCAGGACATTGGCCACCAGGGGGAGGAAACGCACTATGTCCAAAAGGGACCACGGCCCGGCATAGTCCAGGGCGGCCGCCACGTAGAGGGCCAGGGGCGGGTAGGCGAAGGGTATCCCCAGGCCGTTGTATGAGGTGGTGGCCGGGAGAAGGAAGCGGGCCTCCTGGATGTCCCGTGCCATGACGTAGAACAGACCACCATCGTTAAGGGGGAATCCGGCCGGCAGCAGGTAGTACAGCCGGACCGCCAGCCCCAGTAGGGTCGCCAGCACAACAACGCCCACCTCTCCCATCCAGGGGGCCCAAGAGAGGTGTCCCAGTAGCCCCCTTGCCGGGGTGACCTCCTCCAAGTGGCCCCGCAATAGCGAGGATGACGATGAGGACGACGAGCGGGCAGACGAGGCCCAACCGGGCCCTCCACCTCTTGGTTCAAACCTCGACATCTCCATCCCCATTTAACCCCAGCCCATATTTCGAGACCACCATATGCCCCTTCAACGGAAGGGGGGATCCCGTAGAGAGGTTCTACATGTTGGAGGGGGTCTCCGCAAGGGCCGCTCGTTCTTGAGGGTGGTGAGGGAGCTGAGCAAACTGATACAGCAAGGGAGGGGTCATGAGCACGCCTGTGGGGTCCCTTTTCGCCCTTGCAGCCTGGGGCAAAAGCTTGAGGTGACCGCACAACCCATCAGGACCAGGCAGCAGGCGTTTTTCCCTTCTCTATGGCCCCCCTGGGCCAGCTCCGGGGCATCTCCCCCTCCTTTGTAGGGGGATTGGGGGGCCAAAAAGGCGAGGATGAGGCATTGATGACCAATCATCAAGTAGACAGGGACACCCTTCCGGGTCCAGATAGGAGGGAGCGGAAGCGCAGGGCGTCCTCCAGCATGTTGGTGTTGTTGAACATGACCAACACCGGCCGCCGCCCCTGGGCCAGCACCCGGCGGCAAAGGGCGGCCAGCTCCTGCAGGTCCTCATCGGAATAGCGGTAGCGGTAACCTGTGCGCCCGTGGAGGCGGAAATAGGCCGCTTCCCCCCATAGGGGAGGCCCCTGGGCCAAGGGGTCCACGCAATGCACCAGGCCTAGCTCCCGGCACAGGGGGAGGATGTCCGCCGCCGTCCAGGGGCCACGAGGCTCCCAGGCCAAGATACGGCCCTCCCGCTCTATGTCTCGGAAGAAGGCCTGGAGATGGGCCTTGTTCTCAGGGGTAGGGCGAAAGCTGGCCGGGCACTGGAAGACGATGGCCACCGCCTCCACGGCCCGGGCCACGGCCAGGGTGGCCTCCCAGGCCTGGCGCACGATGGGGGTGGGGCGGAAGAAGCCGGCCTCCGCCAGGGCCTCCGGGGGGAGGGGACGCCGCAGGCGGCGGTAGGTGGGACTGGTGGCCGGATGGGTGATGACCTGCCAGGCCTTCATGGCCACCACAAACCCAGGCGGGGCCTCCTGTCGGAGGCGAGCCGCCCTCCCCGGCGCAGGAGGGTCGTAGAAGGTGTCCTGGAGCTCCACCGCCCCCAGATGGGAGAAATAGCGGTGGCGGGCCTCCGGCCATCCGCAGCAGCCTACCACCACCTCGTCCATGACCTTGGCGCAGGTCAGACCATGCCCTAGAATGAGGGCGTGAGGCCCCCGTCGTCTAGAGGCCCAGGACGCCACCCTTTCAAGGTGGAAATCGCGGGTTCGAATCCCGCCGGGGGCACCAACCTTGGCCTAGGCCCCCTTGGGCCATAAAATAGCAAGCGGCCCTGCCACTCCCTACCCGCGGAGACGATGGGCCATGAACAAGCCCAAAAAGGTGGTGCGCAAGAAGCATCACAAGAAACTGAAGAAGATGAAGCTGAAGAGGCGGCAGGAGCGGCTGGCCGCCGCAGCCCAGCAGTAGGGCCTTTGCCGCATCCCCAAATACGGAGGTGAGGGGAGATGGAGCTGGTCTGGATCGTCCCGGCTGCCGGGATCCTGGGGGTGTTGTTTGCCGCCTGGCTGGCGTGGGACGTCCTCCGTCGTGACCAGGGGACGCCGGCCATGCGGGAAGTGGCGAGCATGATCTTTGAGGGGGCCAACGCCTTCATGCGCCGCCAGTATACCACCATCGCCATGCTGGCCTTCCTGGTGGCGGCCATCGTGGGCTTCCTGGTGGGCTACTTCGACGAGGATACCGAGCTGGGCATCCTGACGGCCATCGCCTTCCTCATTGGGGCCTTCTGCTCGGCCCTATCGGGATTTATCGGCATGTACGTGGCCGTGCGGGCCAACGTGCGCTGCGCCTCGGCGGCCACCCGCAGCCTGCGGGAGGCCATCGCCGTGGCTTTGCGCGGGGGGGCTGTCTCTGGGTTCATGATCGTGGCCCTGAGCCTTTTAGGGGTGGCCGGCATCTTCGGCCTCTACTCCCGTGTCCTGGGCCACCCCCTTGATAAGACGCCCTTCCTTATCGTGGGGTTCGGGTTTGGGGCTAGCTTCGTGGCCTTGTTCGCCCAGCTGGGGGGCGGGATCTACACCAAGGCCGCAGACATGGGGGCCGACCTGGTGGGCAAGGTGGAGGCGGGGATCCCGGAGGACGATCCCCGCAATGCGGCGGTGGTGGCCGACCTGGTGGGCGACAATGTGGGGGACTGCGCTGGCCGCGGTGCCGACCTGTTCGAGTCCACGGCCGCCGAGAACATTGGGGCCATGATCCTAGGGGTGGCCATCTTCGCCCTCACCGGCCGCGAGGAGTGGATCCTCTTCCCCCTCATTGTGCGGGCGTTTGGGCTTTTGGCCACTATAGTGGGGGTGTTGGCCGTGCCCCTGTTCGCCCGCGAGCGGCAGGACCCCATGACCCCTCTGAACAACGCCTACTGGCTCATCGTGAGCCTGTGTGTGGGGTTCATGGCCCTGTCCACCAAGCTCACCATGGGCGAAGACTGGGCCTGGTTCTTCGCCGCGGGCGTGGTGGGCATCCTCACTAGCATGGTCTTCGTCTACATTACCCAGTACTACACTTCGGGTGGTTGGCGGCCGGTGCGGGAGATCGTGCGGGCCTCCCTCACCGGGCCGGCCACCAACATCGTGGTGGGGACGGCGGTGGGGTTTGAGACCACGGCGGCTACGGCTATCACCATTGGCGCCGCCCTGGTGGCCTCTTACGTGCTGGGGGAGCAGACGGGGCTGCCTAATGGGGGCATCTATGGCACGGCGGTGGCCACCATGGGCATGCTCATGTCCTGCGCCTATGTCCTGTCCATGGACACCTTCGGCCCCATCACCGATAACGCCAATGGCATCGTGGAGATGGCCGGGGCCCCGCCCCAGTCCCGCCAGATCACCGATGCCCTGGACGCCGTGGGCAATACCACCAAGGCCCTGACCAAGGGCTACGCCATGGGCTCGGCGGGGCTGGCCGCCTTCCTCTTGTTCAGTGCCTTTTTGGACAAGGTGCGGGAGCACCTGGCCGAAGACCCCACCTCCCCCTTCTTTGGGCGGCCCATATATGAGATACCCCTGCCTGTGGACTTGTCGGGGGTGGGGGTGTTTGTGGCCTCCCTGTTGGGGGTCATGTTGGTGTTCCTGTTCAGCAGCCTGGCCATAAGGGCGGTGGGGGTAGCCGCCGGGGCCATCATCGAGGAAGTGCGCCGTCAGTTCCGGGAGAGGCCAGGCATCATGGCCGGCACCGAGCGCCCAGACTACGGGCGGGCAGTAGACATCACCACCCGCGCCGCCCTGCGGGGCATGGTGGCCCCCGGCCTCTTGGCTGTGGGCATGCCTGTGATGGTGGGGGTGGTGTTCCGGGGCATCCACCAGGCGGGCTGGCTGGCGGACACCGGCCCCCAGACGGTGGCTGGGCTCCTCATGGTGGGCACCATTGGGGGCATCATCCTGGCCACCTTCCTCAACAACGTGGGCGGGGCCTGGGACAACGCCAAGAAGTTCATCGAGGCCGGAAAACTCCAGCTCTCGCCGGAGGAGGCCAGGGCCCTGGGGGTGGTGGCCAACCCGGGCAACCCCGGCCACGCCGTGGTGGTGAGCAAGGGCTCTGAGGCCCATAAGGCGGCGGTGGTGGGGGACACGGTGGGCGACCCCTTCAAGGACACGGCGGGGCCCTCCCTGCACGTGCTGGTGAAGCTCCTGTCCACCGTGACCCTGGTGCTGGCCCCCCTGTTCATGTCCTAGGTCTTCTCAAAGTGCTCCACGGGCAGGACGAAGACGATGGCCCCTCCCACCCGCACCTCCACGGGGGCGGTGGGGAGGGAGACCTCGGGGAAAGGGAGGGCCTGGGTGGGGATCACCTCCGTGCGGCCCCGGCACTCCTGCCGCACCAGCCCCAGGATCTCCCCAACCCTCCCCTCCTCGACGCCGGAGAAGATGGTGGCGTTGCCCCGGCGCAGGAAGCCGCCGGTGGAGCTCACCTTGGTAGCCGGAAGACCCCTCTCCACCAGCAGGCCCAGGAGGCGTTCGGCGTCCGGCTCCGCAGTGATGATGATCACCAGCTTGAAGCCGCTCATGCCCTGGCCCTACCGCTCCTCTTCCCGCTTGGCCGGCAGCTCCTGCGGCCTGGGGGAGAGGAGGGCAGCCACCGCCGCCCCTATGGCTATGCCCAGCACAAGGCCCAAAAGGAAACGCATCCTCTCGCCTCCATCCACACAATATAAGCGGGGGAGCGGGGCCGATGCTAACCTCCCCTTGCCACTCTGTCAAGGGCGGCCCTTTGACTTGTGCCTTGTCGCCTGTTACCTTCGCCTAAGAAGGAGGCCGAGGTGAGGGGGCCATGGCCGTGGCACTGACCATGGAGAAGTTCGCCTCCCTGTGCAAGAGGCGGGGCTTCGTCTTCCAGGGGAGCGAGATCTACGGGGGCGTGGGGGGCTTCTGGGACTACGGACCCCTGGGGGTGGAGCTCAAGAACAACATTAAGCGTGCCTGGTGGAAGGCGGTGGTGCAGGAGCGCCCAGATGTGGTGGGCCTGGATGCAGCCATCATCATGAACCCCAAGGTATGGGTGGCCAGCGGCCACCTGGAGACCTTCGCCGACCCCATGGTGGACTGCAAGCAGTGCAAACGCCGCTTCCGGGCCGATGAGCTCTCGGGGGTTCGGGAACCCGAGGGCGCCCACGGCCGCCGGGTGAGCCAAGAGGGCCTCCCCTGTCCGGAGTGCGGGGGGGAGCTGACCCCACCCCGTATGTTTAACCTCATGTTCCGCACCGACGTGGGGCCGGTGGACGTGGAGGCCGAGTTCACCCGCGCCCTGGCTGAGGTGAGCGATCAGGAATGGGAGACGGCCCAGGCCCGCATCCGTCGCCTCAAGGAGGAGCTGGATCGGGCCACCGTCTACCTGCGGCCGGAGACGGCCCAGGGCATCTTCGTCAACTTCGAAAACGTCCTGGTCACCGCCCGCAAAAAGCTCCCCTTCGGCATTGCCCAGATCGGCAAGGCCTTTCGTAACGAGGTGACCCCCGGTAACTTCATCTTCCGCGACCGGGAGTTCGAGCAGATGGAGATCGAGTATTTCGTGCGCCCGGGGGAGGACGAGCAGTGGCACCAGCACTGGGTGGAGGAGCGTTACCGCTGGTACCTCCGCTACGGCCTGCGAAAGGAGCACCTGCGGGTACGCCGCCTCCCCCCTGAGGAGCTGGCCCATTACGCCAAGGATACCTACGAGATCGAGTTCCTCTTCCCCATGGGGTGGGCGGAGCTGGAGGGCATCGCCAACCGCACCGATTTCGACCTCCGCCGCCACTCCCAGTACTCGGGCAAGCCGCTGACCTACTTCGACGAGGTCACCGGCCAGCACATTGTCCCCTACGTCATTGAGCCCTCGGCGGGGGTGGACCGTTGCCTCATGGCCTTTATGATGGACGCCTACCATGAGGAGGAGGTGCGAGGGGAGACGCGGGCCGTGTTGCGCCTCCATCCAGCCCTGGCCCCGGTCAAGGTGGCCGTCCTGCCCCTTTCTCGTCACCAGGACCTGGTGCCGGTGGCCCAGCGGGTGTGGGACATGCTCCGCCCCCACTTTATGACCCAGTACGATGACGCCCAGAGCATCGGCCGCCGCTACCGGCGCCAGGACGAGATCGGCACCCCTTATTGCGTGACCATCGACTTCGATACCCTGCAGGACCAAGCGGTGACCATCCGCGACCGGGACACCATGGCCCAGATCCGGGTGCCCATCGCCAACCTGGTGCAGGTGCTCAAGGAGAAGCTGGGCCAGGACCCATGAACCAGGTCCTCTTCTCCTACACTCGCCCCGACGGGCGCGTCCTGGAGGCGGTGCTGGGGGATATCACCCAGGAGGAGGTGGACGTCATCGTCAACGCCGCCAACGAGCGCCTGGCCCACGGGGGCGGGGTGGCCGGGGCCATCGTCCGGCGTGGGGGATGGGAGATCCAGGAGGAGAGCCACCGCTGGGTGCGGGAGCACGGGCCCGTGCCCACCGGCGGGGCGGCCATTACCGGTGCCGGGCGTCTCCCCGCCCGCTATGTGGTGCATGCCGTGGGGCCGCGCTGGGGCATGGGAAACGAGGAGCATCTTTTGCGTCAGGCCGTCCACAGCGCCCTGGCCCGCGCCCAGGAGGTGGGGGCGGCCTCGGTGGCCGTGCCGGCCATCTCCACCGGCATATTCGGCTTCCCCAAGGCCCTGGGGGTGCGGGTCATCGTCGGCGCCGTCCAGGACTACCTGGACGCCCACCCCCACTCCGGCCTGCGCCTGGTCCGCCTGTGCGACCGGGACGAGGAGACGGCGCAGCTCTTCGCCCAGGCGCTAAAGGCCCTCCCCTAGGAGGGGGGCTTCAGCTCATTGATGCGCGCCCGCACGGCCTCGGGGTCCTTGTACCACTTGGCATCCAGCTCGATGTACTCCTTCCACTGCTCGGGGACATCGTCCTCGGCGAAGATGGCCGTCACCGGGCACACCGGCTCGCACGCCCCACAGTCGATGCACTCGTCAGGATCGATGTATAGCTTGCGGTCCCTCCCCTCCTCATAATGGATGCAGTCGACGGGACACACCTCCACACACGACTTGTCCATCACGTCGATGCACGGCTCGCAGATCACATACGTCATCTCCTGCCCTCCTTCTGAAATTTTATGCTGCGTTAATTGATGGAACCCCTTTCCCCTAAGGATGTTAGCGTGGGGAGGGGCTAAGGTCAAGGAGGGCGAGCCTGAGGAGGGAGAGGGTGGCCAGGGCGGTCACCAGGCCTTGGGAGGCCAGGCACCAGGGGCAGAGGGCCTGGATGACGGCCATCTCTACATAGGTGAGGTAGGAGGAGTAGGCCAGGGCGGCCAGGGCCAGGGAGGTGAGGGCGGTGGCGGCCCAGGTCTGGCGGAGGGGGGTCAGGGCGGTCATGGCCCCATAGCCCAAAAGGCCCAGCAGGGCTACGGGCACCGGCCCGATGTGGGCGTAATCGCTGGTGGCCACCGCTTGGCACTCCCCCACCCCTGTGCATAGGGGAGAGGTGGGCTGGTAATAGAGCCACAGGAGGAGGGCCGAGACTCCCATCCCAGCCAGGGCCAGGAGGGCCATTAGGGGGGCCAGGGCCTCACTGCCCAGCCTGGGCCTCGGCCAGGGCCTGGTCGATGGCTTGACGGAAGACTTCATAGGGTTGCGCCCCTCTTACCAGGTATCGGCCGATGATGAAGGTGGGGGTGCCCTGCACCCCCAGGGCCTGCCCTTCCTCCCGCTGGGAGATGACCTTCTGGCGGTACTTGCCCGTGTCCAGGCAGGAGGTGAAGGCCTCCAGGTCCAGGCCCAGCTCCTGGGCAAAGGCGACGAGGTTCTGACGGGAGAAGACGCCCGAGTTCTCCCGTCCCTGGCGCTGGAAGAGGATGTCGTGGTAAGGCCAGAACTGGCCCTGCTCCCCGGCGCACTCGGCGGCCTCGGCGGCGGATAGGGACTCGGGGCCCAGGAAGGCGTAGTGCCGGTATTCCAGCTTGACCTGGCCCGCCTCGATATAGTCGGCCATGATCAGGCGTTTGGTCTCCAGGGCGAAGCGGCGGCAGAAGGGGCACTGGAAGTCGGAGTATTCGATGATGGTCACCGGGGCCTCAGGGTAGCCGAGGACATTGCCCTGGGCGGGAACAGTAAGGGTGTGAGAGGTGGGGGGCCTCTCCTTTTCTTTTCCTCCGCCGGCGGTGAACAGGATGAGGATGGCGGCCACCGCCCCGGCTATGGCCACAGCGGCCAGGAGCAGGACACCCCGGTGGACCCTGATGGTCACCATAGCTGCCCCCTAAAGGCCCTCCAGACCATTATAGGCCGGGGTAGGGAGAACGAAAAACCTCAGGGCAGGGGCCAGGGCCGCCGGCGCCTGACAGGAGGGAGGGCCTGTCGCGCCCGTTGCACATGGGGCCGCAGCTGGCGGTGCAGGTGTAGGGCCTCCTGGGCCAGCTCTAGGGCATAGTCGGGCTCCTCGGCCACCTGGGGGAAGAGGCGCTTGAGCAGGTCATCGAAACCAGGGGCCAGGGAGCGGGGGCGTCCGGAGGTGCCGGCCACCGTGTCCAGCAGGGGGTAGGACTTTAGCTCGTTGATGATGGACAGGAGGGCCGTGTCCAGGCGCAGGAGCTGAAAAGGGGTGAGGTAGAGGGTCCCCTCCTCCCGCTCCAGCAGCGGCTCCAGGACGGGCGGGAGCTCCCGCAGGCCGTGGGGGTATTCCTGGAGGGTGTGGGGGTCTATCTCGGAGCCGGGGCGGGCCAGGTGATAGCCCACCGCCAAGTAAATCACCCGTAACTGACGGCCAGAGAGGTGAAGGGCGAAGCGAGATGTCATGGGCCTTTAGCCCCCCTGCCCAGGCATTGACGCCACCTGCGCACCTGCTGGGCGTGCTCGCGGTAGTGGTGGTAGGTGTCCCAGCGCAGGCGGCGGCGCAGCCGCGCTTCAGTACGGCCAGGGACATAAGGTAGCGATGCCAGGCACTCCAGCAGGCGGCGGTGGACGTCGCGGGCCCGCTGCCAGGCCTCGGCCAGGCCTAGGCCCTGCCAGCGCTCCTGCTGGCGGGCGTTGAAGGCGTCGATGTTGCCGTAGCGTGGGAGGGGCCTCCCGGCCAGGATGATGGGGACGGCAGCCATGAACTCCTCCTCCCAGGTGGCGATGTGGCACAGGAGGTCGCGGGCCGACCAGCGGCCCACGACGCCGGGCCGCAACAGCTCCTCTTCCGGCAGCCCCTCCAGCAGCGCCATTAGCCCCCGCCACTCGGCGTCCACCAGGGCCAGCAGTTGTGCTCGCGTTCGGGCTGGCACCAGGTCTACCTCTGGCCGTCCAAGCGTACGCCGTGCCTCTCCAGGACGCGGCGGAGGTACTGGCCGGTGAGGCTTCCCTCCACCCGGGCCACCTCCTCGGGGGTGCCCTCGGCCACCACCCAGCCCCCGCGGTGGCCGCCACCAGGGCCCAGGTCGATGATGTGGTCGGCCTGCTTGATGACGTCCAGGTGGTGCTCGATGACGATGACCGTGTTGCCGGCGTCCACCAGCCGGTGGAGCACCC
>FWWL01010126.1_pt1 | contig 11057 bp, 11 predicted proteins | sample 2228331 | NCBI WGS metagenome assembly FWWL01 (sample SAMEA103939775, study PRJEB20133) | metagenome
AGTGAGCTTGTGGACCTTGATAAGAAAACGCTGTATGGTTTTCTGAATGAAGGGAAGGATATAAGGATGTCAAGTTGTCCACTGTCAAGGTCAATGCTATAAAAGCCATGCCATAAGAAACCTTATCCTCTCCACTCTGTCTTCTACTTTCAGGAGAAAACTCTTCAGTTCCTCCCATTCCATTCCTGCAACGGTCTTCTGATACTCCTCTATTCTGAATTCCCTGTGAAGAGGCATTCTTTCAGGCTCAGGCTTAAATCTCTCTGTTCTGTCCTTACTTCCCAGAGGTCTTCCAGAGTGGACTGAATGGCTATAGAGCCAGTCAAGGTCTTCAGATACTTCCTGAGGTTCCAGGACTTTAAGGACTTCCTCAAGTCTTACCCTGGGCTTTCTCTCTTTCTTTTCTGAAGGAAAGAGCTTGTAGAGCTTGAGCTTTAAAAGTTCAGTAATAGCCTCAATAAAGGAGCCTGCTTCTCTGAGGAGTTCCTGAGAGGAGAGTTCCTGAATTTTTTCTTTAAAGTCTCTTACGAGCTCTTCAAGGTCTATGTCTTCTGGGTCTAACTGACCTCTCTGGGCTTTAAGGAGAAGATAGTGGTAGGGGGAGAAGATGGTCTGCATGGAGATATTGTAGGTTTTGGTCAGGTTATAATAACTCTCATGAGGGGGAAAGCGGTTTTACTGGCTGGGCTTCTCGCTTTTAGTTTTGTGCGTGCGGAGAGCCTGCCAGACTTCAGAGAATTTATGAAAGGAGATGTCTGGAAGCACCATTTCTGGGTTGTGCCCGTGGACGATGTGAGGACTGTGGTGGGGAACGATGCCAAAAATGGATACAATGCAGTAATCCGTATAGGCAAACCCGTTCGTGGTTATTGCTGGGCTAACAGTCTGAGAATATTCACCACAGTAAAGAGTGGTGGACTTGAGGTGGAGAAGGAATATCTCTACGATATGGGGGATTTCAGAATTTCTATTGGTGCGGATGCAGACTTTTACTATTACGGCTACTGCAAAGATGGGAATGGCAACATAGTGGTGGAATACAGGAAAAATCTTGTGGTTCATCCACCGTCTCCTGTGAGAGAGGTTCTCCTATACTGGACAGACAGAAAAAGGGCTGATAAGGTAAGCACTTTTGAGGACTTGCTCAGAGAATACAGAGGAAAGCCTGTGGTTGCAGGTGGAGACGTATATGAAGTAAGAGACCTTGACCCTGTGCAGTCTCTGGCTATCTGCAGAAAGCAGGGAGGTGAGCTCTATATGGTTCGTGGCGGACAGACCATTCCCTTTGCGGAGTATCTGTGGAATGTTCATTCTACAGGGGAGTTCAGGATATACAGAAAGACTTCTCCGTGGTTCAATCCAGCAGAGGCTGGGATGGTATCTGCCATGAACGCAAGGGAGCACGCGAGGGTCTTCAGTGGGCTGTACGTGTGTAAAGGAGGCAGGCAGGAGTGGACTTACAGCTACACTCCAGAGGCAGGTCAGGCAGGTCTTTTCCACAGGGGCTCAATCAGGGCAGGTATAGATGAAAGAGCAATTGCAAGGGCACAGGACTATGCGGGTCAGAATGTCCCCTCTCAGGATGCTATGACTTCCCTCGCCCTTCAGACTGCAAAGCTAAGAGCTCCTGTGAAGGTTCAACAAGGAACTCTGATTTATGAGACCTCCTACAACGGGCAAGAAGGGGCATGTTCTCTTGTGTCAGTTTCTCAGATTGTATCAGGAAGAGTGCAGGCTGTGCATAACTACAGAGTGTGTGGAGACAGAGTGGAGTATGTGGGAGAGAGCGGACTTCCTGCACTTCCACAGGGCATTGTGCAGGTCAAGCAGGACATAGCCAGAATGTGTCAGAAGTTCGGTCAAGCAGAGCTCCTGTATGAAGGCACCACCATAAAGTGCAGGGCTTTAAGAGACAAAGACAAGTGCCTTGTAGAACTGACCTATCTGCAAGGAGGAAAGCTGGTAGGAAAGGAGGAAGTGGATGGGTGCAAATAAGGTTAGCAATATGCAGGTAAATATATGTTATGGTAGCCTATAATTATCCCTATGAAGCAAGGCAGGACGAAAGAACTTATTGAAAGAGAAAAACTCATAAAGGATGTGCTTTCTCTTGACGAAGGAGCTCAGGAGCGTATCCTGTCTGAGCTTGAAAAAGAAGACAAAAAGCTGGCACAGGAGATAAGGAAGAGGATTGAGGAAGAGAAGAAAGAAAGCTTTGATGAGCTGGTCAGAAAACCTATGGACATCGGATTAGTAATTACTCTTGCACTCGGTATCCCGCTCAGTGTAGTTGTTATTGGAGCAATGCTTTTCATCTTCCTGAAAATGGACATTTTCACAGAGTTTCCTATGACGCTTTTTATTCTGGTATTCAATGTAGTTTCTTTCGCTGTCCTGCTAAGTGCCGGTCTCTATATCTATTTCAAATACACCCGCAAAATCCCTAAAAAACTTGATAGGATAGCCAGAAAACTACAAAAATAGTCTCTTCAGGTTTTCCTTCTCTTTGTCCTTCTTTGTTTCTTCTGTTGCTCTGGTTTTTCAAGTTCTCCTGCTGGGTCTCCTGTCCTTGGAACAACAGTCTGGTTTATTTGCTTAGTCTTCTTCTCAAGTTCAGGCTTTTGCTGTTCTGGATTTATAACCTGCGTAGCTTCCTTTGCCTTAATTAGTTCTTCTGGCGTCTGGATGCGGTCTCCTGCATAGCTCCTTGCCAGTCCAAGGTAAGCATTTATGGCATCCTTGTCTCCCTGCATTACCATTCTGTCAAGGTTAGAGAGATATTCCTCGGTCAGCTTTCTTGCCTCCTCTGCAGAATAGCCCTGAGAACGGAATGCCTGATAGAGTTCATTGGCAAATCTTACTCTTGCGTCCTGCGTCAGAGAGAGACCACTGCTTTCTACCTCTGACAATCTTCTTGACAGGCTCTGTTCCTTTGTCTGAATATCTTCTACAGCTTTCTGAAACTGCGCCTCTACGGATTTCTGATAGTCAGTGCTTGACCTTGTGCCACCACGGGAAAAGGTGCCATCTGTAGCGGAAGAGCCACCCACTCCTCTGGTAAAAATATCAAGATATTCCGCAAGAGAGGCAAAGAAGGCGTTAGAGAAAATTTCTGACTGTCTTGATTGTCTCGTGCTTTTCTCTCCTGTTTTTGCTCCCAACTCCACTGAAGCTGTATTTTCCATTCCTGCGTGAAGAATAGGCGTTTTTACGCCTCCACCGACTTTGAAGTCGGTTTTATTACTGAGTTTTCCATATCCTTCAACATAACCTTCTCTCGTTTTAACTTTCTCACGGATATTTTGGTTTTCAGCCTTACTTCCGGTATCCACCTTAAGACCACTGGCCTCTCCTTTTTCAAGCCTTGAGAAGAAGTCTCTTAGCTTCTGCCATCCACCTTCTGTGTAAACTTGATACGCCTTTGAAATTACTGCCTTGTCTCCTACGGTTCTTGCGGTTTTTGCCATGTCTGCCAACTTTCTCAAAACGGCAACTTCTTCAGCAAGCTCTTTCCTGTAGGCATCCGTTATCTTGGCATCCACTGCATTGCCAGACACATCTCTGTAAACATAGTCTCCTGTATTGGGGTCTCTGTATACCTGAAAGCCTGTTATTCCTGTATCCGTATTTATCACATTGGGATTGCCCTGGTCTATGGTTGTCCTGCTTCCATCTGGACTGCTTATGAGAATGCTTTCCAGTCTTCCACCTTTTGCTATTGCGGTCTGAACCATTGCATTCTCTCCGTGTCTTGCTATAAGACCTTCAAGCGTTTTCCTGCTTTCATTATCCAGATACTTCCCCATCCCCTTATAAACTTCACCAAGTGTTTTCCCGTAGGACATGACCGCAAGGTTGTTCCCATAGCCAGAGAGGATATTTCCATATGGGTCTACTGTCTGTATCTGATTGCCAGTCAGATTGTTTGCACTTGCATTGAAAACAGATGAATTCATAAAGTTCATTCCATACGCCGCCACATTTCCCCAGCTTCTATTTCCAGCGTTAGTGTTATTCCATGCCACCTGACCCGCACTGAAGGAGCCCATTCCTGTCTGACTTACAGTCTCTTTTCCTGCCACCGTCTGTCCCGTTGCCCCTCCTGCTACCGCCTTAAAGCCGTATATGCTGAAGCCCGTTGCCACCGCAAAGGCTATGGTGGGTATAAGCCAGTAATAGTTGCCTATCATCGCCAGATAGTCCATGGCAGTGTTCTGCACCGTGGGAAGCATGAGCATGGTAATGGGCTTAAGCCCCTGACCTGCCATGTTGCTACTCATGGAGCTGAGCTTTGCCATAAAGAGGTTGTGAACGACCGCCTCACCAAAGACCCACAGAGTGAGCCACGTAAAGAGCGTTATGTATCCTACAAGAAACTGCTTTGCCAGAGGGGTAAAAAGAAAGATAAAGAGTGCTGGCAGGAGTGCTACCACAAGCACGGTCATGAGCCCCCTCACCACAGGCAGATACTTACTGCCAAGTATGGCGTTGGCTATGCCCATCTGCTCCGTTTGCCTCTGAACTGAACCGACCGCAGTGTCCACACCCGGTGCAAGACTTTTCAGAGCTGTGTATGTCTGATTTATGGCTATGGTCTGTGCAAGCAAAGCAGTGCCAGTCTGCTGAACTCCAAGCAGGTATGGTGGTGCCTGCCCCAGTGCGTTGCTGACTGCGGATGTGGAGAGACCTGTGGTTGCCGAAAGGGCTTTGAGAGCATCGCCCCCCGCATACTGCTGAAGTCTTGATTGAATATTATTCCATGCATCTGGACAGGTGCAGGAATAGCCACCTCTACAGGGACTGCAGGAAGAAGACCCATAGTTGCACTGGCTATCTGCATAGACCTTTGTGAACCTCGCAGGATGCAGGTTGTATCCAAGCCAGTATAGAAGATTGTCAGAGGTCATCATGGTATTGAGGTCCACAGTCCCGTCGTAAACGTTGGTAAGCACGCAGTTCTGCACAAATTCGTTGAAAGAAATAAGAAGATAGGGGTCAGTAATACGCATGCCAAGAGCTGAGGACACGGGCATGTAGCATCCCATAAAGCCACTGGTGGAATACTGACACGCATTGGGCGTGCCAAAGGCTAAATCCACCACCCTTGATAGAGACCTCTGAACCTGTGAAAAGAAAGCAAGGGGTTTTACTATGGCAAGGGGCACGTTCTGGACTACCTGCGTCTGATTGACCTGAAGGTCATGCACCTGAGCGGTAGTCCTTACGTTCATAAAGACCGCCCACACTCCCACCACGAGCACGTAAAACTTCACAATCCTCAGTGGGTCTCTCTGCCCATAGTCTGAAAAGTATCCCACAAGAACCGCAACAAACCCAAGCAATACCGCTATCTTGGCAAGGGTAATTAGCAATCCCGCAGATGGGTCAAAAAGGCTTGCCAATCCCTGAAGAACCTTTACAAGCAGGTCTCCATAGCCCCAGGCATATATGGTGTTCATCTTATACCCCCAAGCATCTGTGAAAAGGTAAGTGAGCCTCCTATGGGAGTGCTCGCAAGATTTGTCATTACCGTCTGCCTGAGCTGAATGGCTTTGAGAACGCTATCTATGTTCTCAGCAAACTTCCTGTAGTAAAACAGGCGGGCAGAGCTTATCTGCCTTGAAAGCTCCCCTATCCTTCTTGCCTGCTCCATGCAGAGCTTTTTGAAATCATCTCCCACGTTGTCTGAACTGCATACTCCCACAAACCTTGCCTGAGCAGACAGAGCACTCTGCAGAAGCGTTGCACCAAGCTCCGCACTTATATAGGTTAGCATGTTGGCAAAGATAGCCTCCTCAATGCCCGGCTCTATACTGGCAAGATTTAGAAGGGACAGCACGGAAGCGGGCATGGATGACATGAGCATAACTTCCTCTGTAGAAAGAGGTTGTCTATTCCTTACCTTGTTTCTCAGGCTCTCAACGAAGGGTTTCACACGGTCGCACAGAGAGCCTATGTATACCGTTGTGGGGACGAGATTTTCTCCCACCCCTGTAATGGCAATGTTGTTATTACAGCTGAGCCCTGAAGGAGAGGAAGTTCCACTCTGACTGAATTGACCCAGCCATGCATCTATGAATGCTTCTACTGGAGTCTCCTGAGGGACGAATATGGGTTGAGGTGGTGAGTCGTTGTCTTTTCTTGTAAAGACTATATCCCCGAACACACCTCTCAGAACGGCTTCCGCATTTCCCGTCCCTCCAAGGGATGCCAGAACTGGAGAAGCTATGTAGCCGTTCTGAACCAGATACTTGATAAAGGACTTTCTCTCCTCTGGCTGAAGATTCAGGTAAAGCCCCAGAAGACAGTCTCCCCCAGGACACCACGTCTGGATGCTCTGAGAAATCCTTCCAAGAGTTTTACTGATGGGTTGTATATAGGCTTCGTCAAACTTCATAAATGCATCGTTCCCTGTCCTTCTCCCATCTCCAAGATACTGGTCTATAAAGTTCTTTCCTATGGTGCTTGCAAGCTGTATGGCTCCACATTTGGATGCTCCTATCTGATTTATCTGGTTGGCAAGGGCGTTGAGCTTTGCCAGCAATTCTTCACAGGTTGGACACAGAACGTGCAGTGCCAGCTGAAAGCCCACCACAAGAGCTGCCTCTGGGTTCAGGAGGTTTTGCAGGAACTGCCCCAGATATTCCATGTTCAGGAAGGAAAAGGAACCAAAGGTAGCATCTATCCCACCGCATCCCATCTTTGCTGAGGGAGGAACTATGTTGAAAGGTCTGAGCGTCTCATCCTGCAGGCGTATCCTTATACCCCCTCCGTGTATTGTGGTGTATTCTCTTCCCCTGACTACTCCTGGAGAGGACATCTCTATTATTGCTCCGTTGAGATTGAGGTTTGCATGAGACGGATAAAGTGGTGCGGATACCATAAGTCCAGCAAGGGCACCTGCAATTAACCTTTTCATGGTATTATCCTCCGCACTTTTCCTATAATATACACCATGAGGAAAATTATACTTCCCATTCTTATGGTAAAGATAGGCTTCGCAAGTGTGTGTAATGAGGTAAACCTCAGAGAGCATCTTCCCCTCATGCCGGAAAGAGTAGAAGTGGTCTCAAAGCAGGAAAGGAATGGGCTGTGTGAGCTTGTCCTCAAAGATGGTGGGGGATATTTCACTCTCTATGCGGGCAAAGACTTTGTCATAGCTGGGGCTATGATATCAAGGGGGGTGAACCTTTCACAGGAGAGCATACTCAGGGCACAGGCAGAGGACATAAAGAAACTTCTTCCAGAGCTGGACAAGTTAGCGGTAGCAAAAGAAAGCAGAGGTGAAAAGACTCTTTACATGATTGCAGACCCTGAGTGTCCTTACTGTGAGGCATCAAAGAAAAGGGCCTATGAGCTGGCAAAGGAAAGGGGATGGTCTACCGCTATAGTTTGGTTTCCACTTCCATCGCATCCGCAGGCAGAGAAAAAGGCAATTTCCTTTGTCTGTGAAAAGAGAACATGGCAGGACTATCTGAACGGGCTTTATGGCACTTCAAGCTGTGAGGAGGGGATAAGCAAGGTGGCAAAAAGTAAAGAGCTCCTGCAGAGCATTGTATCTGGCACTCCAACCTTTATCCTTTCCACAGGGGAAGTGGTGGTGGGGGCTAACATAAGGGCACTTGAGGAGAAGTTAAGATGATGCTGGACTACTGGTATGTGGACACTGCATACAGGCAGGAGGTGGTAGGTTATGTGAATGTGGTAATGCACGTGCTATCTTCTGGACGCTATTTGACGCTCAACCCACTGCCTGAAGAGCCTGTAGGGGAGGATGTTATAAGGATTGCGGAGGAGGAAAAGGAGAAGAAAAAAGAGCCTGTGCTGACTGTTTACTTTGACTTTGACAGGTGGAAGTTGAGGAAAGACCAGAGGGAAAGGCTCAGGTCTTTGATTGCAGGCAGGGGCTACTATCTTGTGGGGCATGCGGACTGGATAGGAAAGGAAAGCTATAAGCCTAGGCTTTCCTTAAAGAGGGCAGAGGAAGTGAGAAAGGAGATGGAAAGACTTGGCTTTAGAATTGTTGGTCTGGAAGGCAGGGGAGAGAGTGAGTGTAATTTGAGGAAGGGGGAAAGAATAAGCAGAGGTCTTATCAGAGAGCTTGAGGTATGCAGGAAGGTGGAGGTTTTTGAAAAGGAGGAATAGATATGGCATGGAAACGCTACAGGAGAGAAGATAACAGAGTAGAGGAGATATGGGTATCCCTTGGCAAAGAGAGAGAGGATTGTCAGAAAATAACCTATCACAGCTTTGACGTGGAATACGACGAAGAGCTTCAGCTTGATACTTCTGGCGGTAAATCCTGAATACAGAGAGCTTTTCAGGCTACTTTACAGGATAAAGGGCAAAAGGGAGAGCCTTAGAGTTCTCTTTCTTGACGGGGGGAGTTCTTTTGTGGGGAATGGTCTTGTGGTAAGAAAAGAGAGCTACTTCAGGCTCCTGAGAGGAGACAGAAAAACGCTCAAAGACCTTATCCTTGAGGGTTATCTTTCTGAGTATCCTTTCTCAAGGGTTATAAGAAAGTCCATCTTTGTGCCAAAGCTTAGAGGAGACCTCTATTACTGGGCTTATCTTTCTAAAGGTTTTGGCAGGCAGGTTTATGTGGAGGGCTATGAGGAGTTTGAAGAAAAGGTAAAAAAGCTCAAAAGGGAGACGGGGTTTATAGACCCATGGGAAGTAGAAGAGATAAAGGTGGGGGAAGAGGTCATAGTTTTCCCTTATGCGGACAGCTACCCTCTTTCTTCCTTAGCTCCTCTGTTTAATCTTCTTCTCAGGCACAGGTCTAAGGTGCTTGTGCTAACAGACTTAATTGAAAAGAAACCCTTAGAGGAATACTTTTCCTTTACAAGGCACAGGATAGTATCAGAGGAGGAAAAGTCTTTAGACCTTACATGCTTTTCCTTTGAGCTTGTGAAAACAAGGTATGACTTTCTCAACATGCTGGAAACTCTTGAAAAGCCTGTTGTTATATGTGAAGGAAGTGTTTTTACTTTGATAGACTGGGCTTTGAGGCTTATGGAGAGGGGGATTTCCTTTGGAGTTCAGGGGGATTATAAGGGAGAGGATATATACCTTAGTCTTCCCTCAGGAGTTTTCAGGGCTTTTAAGACAGGTTTTATAGGAGCATCCGTCAGAGCAGGTGCAGGGCAGTTTTTAAGGGCAGTTTCTAAGATAGAAAGACCCTTTTTAAGCTCAGAAGACCTTCTTCTGTGGGGTTATTTTCAATCTTTCAAGCTAAAATAGTCTTATGCTTGATAGTAAAACAGCAGGAGCTATGGCTTATCTTCTGTCTAAGACTTTAAACATGCTTTTAGACCAGCCAGCAAATACAGGAAGAATAGCCATTTACTTTCAGGCAAAGGAAGCAAAGTTTCTTTTTGCTTTTACCGATGAGGTCTATGTAAGGCAGTTTGTCTTTTTTACAAACAGGGAGGCAGTAGTTTTGAGGACTGAGTTTGAGCAGGAGCTTTCTCTTGACTTTGAGAAGGAGCATATAGCTTTGGCTCTTGCTCTTATAGACTGCACCCTTTACTTTACTTTTGACCACCTTTATGTGGATTACGAAGATGCTTTTGGAGAGGTAAAAACTCACAGGATAGACAAAAGGGATTTTGCTAAAGCATGGGTAGAAGCTCGGGACAGCCTTTATGAAGGGGAGAGCCTCACCAATGAGTATATCTCTGAGGTTCTCACAAGAGCCAGAGATATGGGGCTTATAGATGCTTTTACCTTTAAGGGGATAGATGGCAGGGTATTTCAGTTTTTTGTCTGATGGTGCTTTCATTTTTTCTATCGCCTGAGGAAGTTCTTTTAGAAAAGGTAAGGAAAGGAGAGATAGACCCTGAAGATATTGACCTTGAGGAGCTAATAAGGGATTTCAGGCAAAGACTTGAGGAGCTAAGCTCTTCTGAGCTTATGCCCCATGCAGGAAGGTTTATCCTTGCCATATCTGGACTTTTAAAGCTTAAGGTGGAACGGTTTCTTGGAGTTAAGGAAAATAAAGTTAGAAAGAAAAAGGTCAGGCTTGAAGAAGTCCTGCAGGTTATTTCAGAGCAAGCTTCGTCAGAAGACCCAGACTGGATGCTCTATGAAATTAAAGTTGGAAGACCGCAGGGGCGTAAAGATGCAGTCCAGAGGGCAGGAAATACTTTAGAGGAGAGTGTGCCTCTTCATAAGGAGTTCAGGGTAGAGGAGTATGTGGAGTTTTTAAAGAGAAGGGGGCTTTATGAATTTGAAGAGTTTAAAAGCTGGCTTTTGTCTTTGCAGGACAGGATAGAGAGGATAAGGTTTTTGCTTGCGTGGCTTTTTTTGTGGCAGGATGGCTAAGATAAGGCTTGAGGACATATACATTTTCTACACCTATAAGTATTCCATGCCTCTACATGTAAAGCAAGAGCTTGGGGCGGATGCGTATTTTCATGGTGTTGCTTTCTTTTCAGAGGAGCTAACTCCTATGGAAAAAGCCTTGGCAGGATATTTATACTGGCTAACTTGGGGCGGTAAAAGATACATAAACATTAACCTTGATTATGTAGCAAAGGAGCTGGGCTACAAAAATACAGGTAGTATAAACTACCTCTACGATGGATTAAAGCGGAAGGGCTTTATTTCAGAGGGGGAGCTGGGGGATTATCTTACTCACTACAAAGAGCCAAAGCTTGATGACTTTTTCAGGAAGGAAGTGAGCTATGCAGACCTTGGAGCCATTTACTTCTATATCAAAGAAGCAGGCACAGAAAAAGGGGTTCTTTTCAAAACATGGAAATTCCTCTTTTCAAGAACTTTCAACCTGAGCAAACATAAAGCTTTTCTGAGGTTGAAAAGGGCAAGTGAAAAGTTTCCTGAATATTTCCAGATTAAAACTAACATATGGCACGGAAAGTATCACAGTTTTGCCTTAAAGCTTATAAGAAATCTTCCCTTTAAAGAGGCAGACCTTCCATCTGTCCCTCCTCCTGAAGTCCTTACCCTTGAAGAATGGGGGCTTTTTGTAGAGGTCTGGCTCTTCAGATACAGAGACAACACTCTGCACTTTGAAAACCTGCCAAGGAGAACGG
>FWWL01010128.1_pt1 | contig 11054 bp, 9 predicted proteins | sample 2228331 | NCBI WGS metagenome assembly FWWL01 (sample SAMEA103939775, study PRJEB20133) | metagenome
CGATCATGTCCTTCGGTATGGAATCGAACAGACGCACGCCGGCATCGAACCCTGCCGCCACGATGTCGATCAGCTTGCCTTCGACGACCAGGTCAATGACGACATCGGGATAGCGCTCGGACATCACCGGCAGGATGTCGCGGATCAGGAGCGTCGCCGCGAGCCGCGGCGCATTGATTCTGACGGTGCCGTTGATCGTGCCGCGGAACGCCTGAACGGCGTCGAGCGCCTCGTCCAGACCCGCGAGCGCCGGCCGGAGGCGTACGAGCAGTTCGGAACCCGCCTGCGTGGGTGAAACGCTACGCGTCGTGCGATTGAGCAGACGCACGCCGAGGCGTTCCTCCAGCGCGCGCATCGCATGGCTCAAGGTGGAAGGGGCTGTGCCGAGATCGTCTGCGGCGCGGCGAAAACTGCGACGCGTCGCGACCGTGACGAAAGCCTGAAGGTCGTTGAGCGAGGGCCGCGCCATTGCTGGCGAATTTGCATCAGCTTGTACGAATTGCAACCGCTAATCGGATCAATCATCGCCCGCTATCTCATGTCGACAAGATCGAAGCGCGCGGATCGGCCGCCTGCTTTCGCAGACGATGAAAGGAATCGACATGACCAAACGTGACGCCATCTTTCCCGCAGACCGGCACGCGCTCTACGACATCCACCAGTATTCCGCGGCGATCCGATCCGGCGATCTGCTCTTCGTCTCCGGGCAAGTAGGCAGCCGCGAGGATGGTACGCCCGAACCTGTTTACGAGGATCAGGTTCGGCGCGCCTTCGCCAATCTTCGCGGCGTGCTCGCCGCCGCGGGAGCGACGTTCGACGACGTGATCGACGTCATCACCTTCCACACGGATCCCCAGACGCAGTTCGACAGGATGCTGGCCATTCGAGCCGAGGAAATCGGTGAGCCGCCCTATCCGACCTGGACGGCCGTAGGCGTGACCTGGCTCTCGGGGTTCGACTTTGAGATCAAGGTGATCGCCCGGATCCCCGAAAGGGCATCAGCCCAGTAGATTGGTCGATCCAATGAAGGCGCCTGTCGCGTGGCGAGCTTGGGCTTCGGCTCACTCCCCACCGCTGGTCGGCCAAATCCGCGGGGTAACCGGATCGCAGAAGGGCAGGGTGCTGGCCTTGCGGATGGCCTGCGCCAGATGGGCGTTCACCTCGGCCGTCGTCGTCTTCAGCCCATGCTTGACCGCCGCGAGGCTGACCGTTTCGTCAACGATCCTGATCGCGGCCGTGACGGTCGCTGCGCACAGGCGCACCTCGAACTCGCCGCGCGTACGATCGAGGCGCTCGGCGATGATCTCGATCAGATGCTCCTCGCCGATCTGGCAGGACATCAGCCATGCGCTTCGCAAGGCAGGCTCCTCTGGCAGCCTGGCAAGGAGCCTGACGACGAGGATGTCGTCCGCGGTGTCTTCAGCGGCCTGCTTGTCTGGACCGAGGTTCGCGGTGAACAGCTCCTCGATCGAGAGGTTCCGGGGCCACCGTCGGAGGATGGCGGCGAATCGAAGTGACGACTGCGCGAACAAAGGCTCGACGGCGCTTTCCTTGGATCGGAAGTGCCGCCAGAGCGTACGCGTCGCGACGCCGGCCGCCGCGGCGATCTCCTCGCCGGTCGTATCGGCGACACCCTGCGACAGGAATAACCGGGCCGCGTGGCGCGCGAGATCAAGCCGTGTGTTCTCTCGGGCAACGCTCCGGCTCATGGCGCTCTCATCTGCTCGTCAGGGACCCACCATTCAAGCCGCCCTATTAAAGACATTTCAAGCCGCACTAAATGTCACTTAGTGACAGATTAATCTGCCGCATGCGAGGCAGGCAGGATTGTATGAGGCAATGCGAATGAACATCCATCGAGTCCCGACCTCTGTCGATTATCCGCACACGCGTCGCGTCGAGGTCAGTGAGAGCCATTTCGGGCGTCAGGTCGAAGATCCGTATCGCTGGCTGGAGAACGATGCGCGCCGCGACGGCGAAGTCGCCGCCTGGGTCCGGAAGCAGGACGCGCTGGCGCGCGGCTATCTCGACGGCCTGCCGGCACAGCCTGTGTTTCGCCGCCAGATCGAAGAGCTGTTCGACTTCACCCAGTCGAGCGTTCCCCAAAAACGCGGCGATCGCTATTTTCACACGCTGCGCCTGCCGGGTCAGCAGCAGGCCCGGCTCCATGTCCGGGAAGGAGTTGACGGGCCGGCCCGGCTCCTGATCGATCCGAACGGCTGGTCGGAGGATGGGGCGGACGCCATGGCCGAGTGGGACGCGTCCCATGACGGCTCGCATGTGGTCTACGCAGTGCAGCGTGGCGGCGTCGACTGGCGCGAGATCAGGGTGCTCGAGGTCGCCACCGGCGAAACGCTCGACGACCGGGTGGAATGGGCCCGCTTCGGCGCCGTCTCCTGGGCCAAGGACGGCACGGGCTTCTTCTATTCGCGCTATCCGGAGCCCGAGCCGGGTACGGCGTCTCAGGCCGCCATCGCCAATCACGCCGTCTACTTCCATCGCCTTGGAACATCGCAAGCCGACGACCGGCTGGTCCATGCCACGCCGGATCGCCCCGATCTGCTGCACATCGCGGGCGTCACCGAGGACGGACAATTTCTGATCGTCCAATCCACGCCCGGCTCCTCGATGACGAAGCTGAGCGTCATCGACCTGACGACGCAGGACTGGGCGGTCCGAACCGTCGCTGGCGCGGATTTCGCCGCCGAATGGTCAGCCTTCGGGAATGACGGGCAGAATCTGTTCGTGGTGACGAGCCAGAACGCGCCGCGCCGCAGGATCGTCACCTTCGATCTCGCGCAGACCGAGCCGCAGCCGGTCTCGCTTCTTGAGCAGGATGAAGCGGTCCTGCAGCATGCCTGGCTAGTCGGCGGCCGTCTCGTGACGAGCTATCTGGTCGACGCCAGCACACAACTGCGCCGCCATGCGCTCGACGGAACGCTGGACAGCAAGATCGAACTTCCCGGCATCGGCAGCGCCGGCATCCGCGGCAGCTTTGCCGATGATGAGGCATTCATCGCCTTCACCAGCTTCAATGCGCCGCTGACGATCTACCGCTACGAGGTGGCGACGGGGACGCTGTCCGAGTGGGCAAAACCCAGGCTCGACTTCAACTTGGGCGAGATCGCAGTCGAGCAGCATTTCTATGCCTCGAAAGACGGGACGAAGATCCCGATCTTCGTGATCAGGCGCAAGGGGGTGCAGGCGCTGGCGCCGACCCTGCTCTATGGCTATGGCGGCTACGGCATCAGCCTGACGCCCTATTACGAGCCGACGAAGCTGGCCTGGGTCGCGCAGGGCGGCACGCTGGCGATCGCCAATATCCGCGGCGGCGGCGAATACGGCCGGGCCTGGCACGACGCCGGCCGCCTCGCCAACAAGCAGAACTCCTATGACGACTTCATCGCGGCGGCCGAGTTTCTTCGCGATGCGGGTATCGCCAAGCCCGACGGCATCGCGATCCAGGGCGAATCCAATGGCGGGCTGCTCGTCGGCGCGGTAACGAACCAGCGCCCGGAGCTGTTCGCAGCCGCCCTGCCGGGCGTAGGCGTCATGGACCTGCTGCGCTTCCACCATTTCACCGGCGGCGGCTTCTGGACCTATGATTTCGGCGATCCGCGGGAGGAGGGGGCATTCGGCAATTTGCTCGCGCTGTCGCCCTACCACAACATCGCGTCCGGCAAGCCCTATCCCGCCATTCTCGTCACCACCGCCGATGCCGACGACCGCGTCGTTCCGGCGCACAGCTACAAATACGCGGCCGCGATCCAGGCCGCCGACCTCGGCCCAAAACCGCGCCTGCTGCGCGTCGAGACCCGCGCGGGCCATGGCGCCGGCAAGCCACTGGACAAGGTTATCACCGAAGCCGCAGACATGTGGGCCTTCGCCGCCCGCTGGACCGGGCTTGAGACCCGGCGGCCCTGACGAAAGGAAGCGACATGACGGTATCGAGCGATGAGGACCTGACAAAGCTGAGACAGGTCGGGCGCGTCGTCGCCGATACGCTCGCGATCATGAGGGGGGCCATCGAGCCCGGCATGACCACGCGCGAACTTGACCAGATCGGGCGGAGCTACCTGGAATCAGCCGGGGCCCGCCCGGCTCCGGAACTGATCTACGGCTTTCCCGGTGCAACCTGCATCAGCGTGAACGAGGAGATCGCGCATGGCATCCCCGGTGATCGCGTGATCGCTCGGGGCGATCTGGTGAACATCGACGTCTCTGCGGAGAAAGACGGCTACTTCGCCGACACCGGCGCGTCCGTCGCGGTGCCACCCGTAACGAGCGCGGTCGAGCGTCTGTGCCGGGATGGACGGCGGGCGATGTGGACGGGATTGCGCCAGGTTGGCGCCGACCGGCCGCTGGCTGAGATCGGACGCGCCGTGGGTGCCTTCGCGCGCAAGAATGGCTACACGCTGGTGCGCAACCTCGCCAGCCACGGCGTCGGCTCGTCCCTGCACGAGGATCCGACGGAGATCGCGACTTGGCCCGATGCCTCAGACCGGCGGATCATGGGAGAGGGTCAGGTCTTCACCGTCGAGCCCTTCCTTTCGCTGGGCGCCGAACTCGCCGAGGACGGCGACGACCCCTGGACGCTCTACAGCCGGCCGAGGGCGCCTACGGTCCAGTATGAGCACACGGTCGTCGCGACCCGATACGGACCTTTGGTTCTCACATTGCCCGGGCAGTAGAGACAGATACGGCTTTCTGGGCCGAGCGGCGCAAGGTTGCCGATACCTCTTGGTTCGCAGCTGACCTCTCGCCGTCTGGGCCTCCGTAAACCATCGGAACGGTAGGTGACGGCGCCGTCGGGCGATGCCATCTATCAGCTGGATCCGGAGTTCGGGCGACTGGCCAGGACGGTCGCCCGTGCCGACCATCGCCCGCGACGCGTCGACAATGCCGCGGGAAGGGCGGTTGCCAGGCCCATACGCCCCAAGCCACGAAAGACGACGCTTGCCTAATCCATTCCGTCGAGCGCCCGCTACAACCCGGCCGCGTCGGGCAGCGCAGCCAGCAGCTTATCCGGCGTGATGGGGAAGTCAGTCACCCGCACGCCGGTCGCGTTGAACACGGCGTTCGCCACCGCCGCCCCGGTCCCGCAGACGCCGATCTCGCCAACGCCCTTCATACCGAGGGGGTTGGCCTTGTCGTCGAAATCATCGAGCAGGACCGCCTCGATAGCGGGGATGTCGGCATGGACCGGCATGACATATTCGGCGAGATCGCCGTTGACAACGTGGCCATGGCGCGGATCGACGTGAGCCGCTTCGAGCAAGGCCGTGCTCACGCCCCAGATCATGCCGCCGATCACCTGCGAGCGCGCCGTCTTCGGGTTGATGATGCGGCCGCAGGCGAAGACGCCGAGCATGCGCCGCAGCCGCACCTCTCCCGTCACGGCGCTGACCGCGACCTCGGCGAAGCTCGCGCCATAGGTATGCTGGGAATAGCTTTTGTAATTGGGGTCGTTCGCCATTCCGACGATGGATCCAGACCCTTCGACGCCCTGAGGGAACCGCCTGGCGACCTCGGCAGTGAGCCCCGGCGGCGTCGATGCCGGCGCGCGCGCATCGCCGAAGACCTGCGTCTTGATCGCCTCGCAGGCGCGATGGACGGCGTTGCTGGAATTGGCCGCTCCCCAGGACCCGCCCGAGCCCGGGCTCGGCGGAAGCCCGGTTCGGGCCAACTCCACCCTGACCATGTCAAACGGAACGCCGAGCGCATCGGCCGCGACCTGGCCGAGGATGGTGTAGGTGCCGGTGCCGATATCGGTCATGTCGGATCGGACGACGACGCGGCCGTCGCCTTCGACGCGAACCGTGGCCTGGGTGGCGCCCTGGAAATGCATGCGGATGGCGGCGGCCATGCCGATGCCGATGAGGTGCTCGCCATCGCGACGCGATCCGGGCACGGCCGAACGCTCGGACCAGCCGAAACGGCGCGCGCCCTCCGCGTAGCATTCGAGCATACGGCGGCCATTGAACGGAACGTCGTGCTCCGGATCCCGCTCGGGCTCGTTGCGGATCCTGAGCTCGATCGGATCGAGCCCGAGGTCGTGGGCGAGCTGGTCCATCGCCGACTCGACGGCCAGGAGGCCCGGAGCCTCGCCCGGCGCGCGGACGGCCTCGCCGAAGCCGACGTCGAGATTGGCGACGCGGTGGCGGGTCAACCGGTTCGGCGCGGCATAAAGCGAGCGCATGATGGTTGCGGTCTGCTCGACGAAGAGTTCGCGCTCGGTGCCCTGCATGGTGACGTCATGGCCGACGCCGGTGAGCCGCCCGTCGCGCGTAGCGGCGAGCCTCACCCGCTGGATCGTCTCCGGCCGCCGCCCGGCGATGCCGAAGACCTGACGCCGGGTCGGCGCGACCTTCACCGGGCGGCGAAGCGCGCGCGCCGCCAGCGCCGCAAAGACCGCCTCTTCGTGAATGCGCAGCTTCGAACCGAAGCCGCCGCCGACGAAAGCCGCGTCGACATGGACCTGCTCCGGTGCAATCTGCAGCGTTCGGGCCAGCGCAAGACGCGCTCCTGCGATGATCTGGAGGGAGGCGCGAACGTGGAGATCGTCCCCGATCCAATGGGCGAGGCAGGCCTGCGGCTCCATCGGCTGCGCGAAATGCGCCGGTGTGGTGTAGGTCTGGTCTAGCGTCGCTGGCGCCGCGGCCATGGCGCGATCGATGTCGCCGAGCCTCGAATCCGTCGCCAGTCCGACATTGGCGGTCCTGGGTGCATAGGCGCGTTCGGCATGGGAGGCGAGGTCGAACGCCCCGCGCTCCGCCGCATAGGAGACTTCGATCAGCCCGGCCGCGCTGCGCGCCTGCTCGAAGGTCTCGGCGACGACCAGCGCCACCGGCTGGCCGAAGAAGCCGATCCGTTCGCTCTCCAGAACCGGCCAGGCCCGACCGAATCCTTCGGGCGAGCCGCCGTTCCGGGCGGCCTGTCTGGCGACGTTGCGATGGGTGAGCACGAGCAGGACGCCCGGCGCGCGCTCGGCGGCGCCGGTCTCGATGCGGGCGATGCGCCCTTTCGCGATGCCCGCCCCAAGCATGAAGCCGATCGCGGCCCGGCCGAAATCCTCGCGCTCATAGGCGTATTTGGCCGCTCCGGCGACCTTGGCGACACCATCGACGCGGTTTGTGGCGTGTCCGATCATGTCCTATCCTTTCGTGGCTTGCGCCGTCGCGGCCGCGACGAGGCGGCGCGCTATCGTCAGCTTGAAGGCGTTGTGTTTCGTCGGGCGGGCCCCGGCCAGCGCCGCCTCCGCAACCGCATAAGCGCCGCGGGACGCTTCTCGTTCGGCGGCTTCGACCCGCCATGGCTTCGGCGCGAGGCCGCCGAAGGCGAAGCGCGGCTGCCGGCCGTCGGCGGGCCGCGAGAGGATCGCGGCCAAGGAGACGGTCGCGAAAGCGTACGAGGCGCGGTCGCGTACCTTGCGATAGATGTGCAGGCCCGGCACGGGCGGGGGCAGCGTCACGCCGGTGATCAGCTCTCCCGGCTGGAGCACCGTCTCGCGGGACGGGACGTCGCCGGGCAGCCGGTGCAGATCGGCGACCGGAATGGCGCGGGCGCGCCCGTCCGGCGCCACCGTCTCGACCGTCGCGTCGAGCACCCGCATCGCCACCGCCATGTCGGAGGGATGGACGGCGATGCAGGCGTCGCTCACCCCGATGACAGCGTTGGAGCGGCTCAAGCCCTCAAGCGCGCCGCAGCCGGAGCCGGGCCGCCGCTTGTTGCAGGGCATGGCGGTCTCGTAGAAATAGGGGCAGCGGGTGCGCTGGAGCAGGTTGCCGGCCGTGGTCGCCTTGTTGCGCAACTGGCCGGAGGCGCCGGCCAGCAGGGCGCGCGACAACACGCCGTAGTCGCGACGCACGCGCGGGTCGGCGGCCAGATCGGCATTGGGAACCAGCGCGCCGATCCTGAGCCCGCCGGCGATCGTCGGCTCGATCCTGTCGAGGCCGGTGCGGGTGACATCGACGAGATGAGTCGGAGTCTCGATTTCGAGCTTCATCAGATCGAGCAGGTTCGTCCCGCCCGCGATGAATTTTGCGCCCGGCCGCGCTGCCACGGCTTTGGCTGCCTGGGCAGGGGTGGTGGCGCGCTCATAGGTGAAGGGTTTCATGTCCGCACTCCGGCTGCGTCGCGGATCGCCGCGACGATGTTGGGATAGGCGGCGCAGCGGCAGATGTTGCCGCTCATCCGCTCGCGGATCTCGGCGTCCGTCAGCGCGATCTCTCCGGCGAGGTCGGCCGTGACATGGCTCGGCGCGCCGCGTCGCGCCTCTTCGATGACGGCCGCCGCCGACATGATCTGGCCGGGCGTGCAATAGCCGCACTGGAATCCGTCCCGCTCGATGAAGGCGCGCTGCAGCGGGTGGAGCGCATCGGGCGAGCCGAGGCCTTCGATAGTGGTGATCTCGTCGCCTTCATGCATCACCGCCAGCGTCAGGCAGGCGTTCACCCGCCGGCCGTTGACGAGGATGGTGCAGGCGCCGCACTGGCCCTGGTCGCAGCCTTTCTTGGTGCCCGTCAGTCCCAGAGTCTCGCGCAGCCCGTCGAGCAGCGTGGTGCGGGCATCGGACGTTAGCGTGGCGGCGCGCCCGTTGACCATTAGCCGGGTGGTGATCGGCTGCGGAGCGGCGGGGACTGGCGGCTGGGCTTGCGCCAGCACGGTCGCGGGCTCGGTGGCGACGACGACGCCCAGCGCCGCGGAGGAGATGATGACGGTCCTTCGATCAATGCCGGGAGAAGTCATGCTGTTCGTCCTTTGTTGGTTGAGGGGCAAAAGGCTGGCGTGAGGGCCCGCGCCGGCGACGCCACGGCCCTTCGCGCAATTACCGGACCCGCCGAAACACCATGCCGCCATGGTGCAGCGTGTTCTCGTCGACGAAGTCGCCATCGGCGGTGAAGCCGGTGTCGTCCCAGTAATCGATGTGCTTGCCGCGGACCTCGTAGCGGCCGCGATAGGCGCTCTCGCGCGAGCCGCGCGCCTCGTCATAGCGGCCGTTCGGTAGCAGTTCGTGCCGGATATGACCGTCGGGCGTGACCCACATCCCGACATAGGGGTGGGACTGGGCAGGCGGCGTGCGCGTCATGGCTGGTCCTGTGGTCTGGGTTCTGGCCTCTTCGATCGCCATCAGCGTAGTGCCGGCGACGAGGGACAGAGCGAGAAGTCGAAGGTTCTGCATGGCCATTTCCTCTGGTCTGTGAGCCGCAGCGCGTGGCTGCGGACGGGCCTTCGGGGGCGCCGACACCCCGCCCGTTGGCGGCGTCTCGGCGGGCTGTTCAGCGCGTCGATCGATGGGAACCCCGTCGCGCATCCGCATCGGGCCGATCGTTCGGGCTTGGCATCGATTTAGCCACGCGGCATTGTCGCGATAAGCCGCTTTGGCAACGACAGCTTGGAAAGCCTGGCTAACCAATGATCCCGGACTTGAACGCGCTCGCCGTCTTCGCGCTCGTTGCGGAGGAAAGGAACTTCCGCGCCGCCGCCGACCGGCTCGGCGTGACGCGCTCGGCCGTTAGTCAGACTGTCCGCCGGCTTGAGGAGATGCTGGGGGTCGCGCTCGTCAGGCGGACGACGCGCAGTGTCGGTCTGACCGAGGCCGGGGAGCGCCTCGTTGCCTCGATCGCGCCCGCCATTGCGGAGATGCGCTCGGCGGTCGAATTCGTCGGGAGCCTGGAGGGACGTCCGCGCGGGCAGTTGCGGCTGGCCGTCACCTCGATCGCCGAGCGGTTCCTCGCAGGCCCGTTCCTCGGCGGTTTCGCCGATGCGTATCCGGAGATCCAGCTCGACGTCACGGTGACCGACGAGGAATTCGACATCGTCGCGGAAGGCTACGATGCAGGCGTGCGGCTCGGCGAGGTGATCGAGCAGGATATGGTCGCGGTGCCAGTCTCGGGCGAGCAGCGCCAGACCGCCGTCTGCGCGCCGTCCTATCTCGCGCGCTTCGGTGCGCCGCAGCATCCGCGCGAGCTCGTGGCGCATCGCTGCATCGGTTGGCGCCCAGCGCCGAAGGCCGCGCCCTATCGCTGGGAGTTCGGTGAGAACGGCAGGGATTTCGACATCGCGGTCGCGCCCGAGATCACGACCAACGACATGGGGCTGATGATCAAGCTAGCCACCGCCGGCGTCGGCATCACCTTCGGCATGGAGGAGACCTTCGCCCCGTTGGTGGAGCGCGGCGAACTGGTTCCGATTCTGATCGAGTACTTCCCGCCCTTCGCTGGGTTCTACCTCTACTACCCGAGCCGGCGGAACCTGGCACCCAAGCTGCGCGCGCTGGTCGAGCACGTCCAGCGCATGAAACTTTCGCGATAGGCCATTATGCACGGAGAGACTGGCTGACAGCTTTGCTAAAACGCCGGGATACTTGTGGGAGCTGGCATGCCGCTGCGATGGATCATGGTGGTAGCGTTTCGCAGCGCGTATGCGCGCGGAGGGTCACAAGGAATTTTTGGCCAATTCGAAACCGCCCTTGCCGAACAGCTCCGCGAGCCAATCGACAAAGACGCGGACCTTGTTGCTGAGATGCCGGTTCGGCGGGTAGACGATGTGGAGCGGTTTCGGGGCCGCGCACCAGTCCAGCAGCAGGGGTACGAGCCGCCCGTCCGCGATCGGCTCGCGCGCCATGAAAGTCGGCAACTGCAGGATGCCGAGGCCGGCGAGCCCGGCGGCGAGATAGCCCATGCCCTCATTCAGGGAAACGACATAGCGCCCGGTGATCTCGATGGTCTCCTGCCTGTTCTGGTAGACCATCGGCAGGAGCCGGTTGCCCAGCAAGGGGCGATAGGCGACGACACGGTGCCCGTCCTCGATCTCGCGGGGGTGGAGGGGCACGCCGAAGCGAGCGAGATAATCGGGCGCGGCGCAGGTGATCAGCTGCATCTCGCCGATCCGCCGCGCGATCAGGCTCTGATCCGTGAGTTCGCCGGCCCGGACCGCGCAGTCGAGATTCTCGGCGGCGAGATCGGCGGGTCGGTCGCTGAGGCCGAGATCGAGCTGGATGTCCGGGTAACGGGCATGGAACCCGTGCAGCGCCGGGATGATGACCGAGATCG
>FWWL01003825.1_pt1 | contig 11050 bp, 8 predicted proteins | sample 2228331 | NCBI WGS metagenome assembly FWWL01 (sample SAMEA103939775, study PRJEB20133) | metagenome
GTGGCCCGGGCCCGCCAGGCCTGCGGCAAGCCCATGGCCGTCATCCTCCGCTGGCGTTATACCCCGGAGACGGTGGAGATGGCCCTGCGCCTCACCGAGGAGTGCTGGCGACGGGAGATCGCCGTCTTCTTCGGCCTCTCCAGCGCAGTGCGGGCCGTGGCCAAGTTGATGGCCTGGCGTCGCCAGCGGGAGGAGCCGTGAGAGAGCCCCTACGCCTCCTGCATACCTCCGACCTCCACCTGGGAGGCATGGGCCCTGGGCGGGAAGACGGCCTCGGCCCCTTGGAAGCGGTAGCCGAGGCAGCGGTGCGCACAGGGGCCGACGTCCTCCTCTTGTGCGGCGGGCCGACGTCCTCCTCTTGTGCGGCGACGTCTTCGACCACAATCGCCTGGGCGACGAACTGATCGCCCGGGCCCTGCGCGTCCTGGCGGAGCTGGGGATACCTGCTATCCTCTTGCCGGGCAACCACGATTGCTACGGCGAAGGGTCAGTCTACGCCCGTGCGGAGGCCATGGGTCTCCCCGCCAACGTGCACGTGCTGGCCCCGGGGAGGGAAGGGCGCTCCTTCCCCCACCTCGACCTGGCGGTATGGGGCCGGCCCCATGTGGACTACGCCGACCTGCGCCCTCTGCACTGCCCCCCGCCTCGGGGCCCCGAGCGATGGCAGGTGGCCCTGGCCCACGGCCACCTCGTGCGGGCGCCTTGGGACCTGGAGCGTAGCTTTCTCATCTTCCCGCGGGAGATCGCCGAAAGCGGGCGCCATTACGTAGCTTTGGGCCACTGGGAACTCCCTTACAATGCCTCCATGGGGGCGGTGGCCGCCGCCTATTCCGGCTCCCCCAATCTGGCCCGGCAGGTCCTCTTGGTGGAGCTGGGGGAGGTGGTGCGCCTGCGCCCCTACCCACTGTGAGGCCCTAGTGGCGCCCGAACTGCCGGGCCAGGGCCTCGGCGCTTATCTGGACCATGGTGGGGCGCCCGTGAGGGCAGGTATAGGGGGCCTCCACCTTCTCCAGGCGTCGCACCAGCTCCTGCATCTCCTCCGTGGACAAAGCCTGACCGGCCCGCACGGCGGCATGACAGGCCAGGCCTGCGGCCACTCGATCGGGCCCGCCCCTATCTCCTTCCAAGGTGTCCAGCAGGGCGCGCAGGCCAGCGGCCACCTCGCCCCCGGCCAGGGGCTGGGGCACGGCCCGCACCAGGTACGTCCGGCCCCCCAGGGCCTCCACGTCCAGGCCATAGGCAGCCAGCTCCTCCCACCAGCGTTGGAGGGCAGCCTCCTCCACGGGGGAGAGCTCCAAGACCAGCGGTTGCAGCAGGGGCTGGGACACGGGGGCGCGGGCCGCCCGCCGCGCCACCAGCTCCTCGTAGAGGATGCGCTCATGGGCGGCGTGCTGGTCGATAAGGTACATGCCGTCCGGCCCCTCGGCCACGATATAGAGGTGGGCCACCTGCCCCACCACCCGCAGGAGGGGAAGGGTCTGGGCCAGGGGGCGGCCCGCCGGCTGCAACCCCTCTGGCTCCCCCCTTCCCTCGCCCCGCAGGGGGACCCGGAGAGGGGGCACCGGTGCTTGCCTCACCAAGGCGGTGCGCACCGCCCGCGCTACGGCGGTGGCCACCTTCCCCTCGTTGCGGAAGCGGACGTGGGCCTTGGCCGGATGGACGTTGACGTCCACCTCCGTCGCTGGCAGCCAAAGGTGGATGATGGCCAGCGGATAACGCCCCACGGGCAGCAGGCCGTGGTAGGCCTCCTCCAGCACATAGGGGAGGCGCCGGTCCTGCACCCAGCGCCCGTTGACAAAGAAGCTCACGTGCGCACGGTTCCCCCGCTGCAGGGAAGGGGGCGAGACCAAGCCCTCCACCTTCACCCCCTCATGCTCGCCCTCCACCGGCAGGAGGGCGGCGGCCACCTCCGGCCCGTAGACGGCGGCCACCGCATCCCGCAGCTGGCCGGTGCCGGCGCTCTGCAGATGAAGGCGTCCTTCCAGGATCAGGGAGAAGGCAACGCCAGGACGGGCCAAGGCGTAATGGGCCACCACCTGGGCCGAGGCCTGGGCCTCGGCCAGAGGCGAGCGGAGGAACTTGCGGCGGGCGGGCTGGCCCCGGAACAGGCCCCGCACCGTCACCTCTGTGCCTGGGGGCATACCCCGCCAGCCCCGGGCCACCACCTCCCCCTCCCGCACCCGCAGCCAGGCCCCCCGCTCCCGGTGGGGAGGGCGGCTGGCCAGCTCCACCTCAGACACGGCGGCGATGGCCGCCAGGGCCTCCCCCCGGAAGCCCAGGGTGGTGAGGCCCTCTAGGTCGGCCAGGGTGCGCACCTTGCTGGTGGCGTAGCGGGCGAAGGCCAGCTCCAGCTCTTCCGCCTCAATGCCACAGCCGTCGTCCACCACCCGCACCAGCTCCAGGCCCCCTCCCCTCACCTCCACCGACACCCGCGTGGCCCCAGCGTCCAGGGCGTTCTCTACCAGCTCCTTGACCACCGAGGCGGGGCGCTCCACCACCTCCCCAGCGGCGATGCGCGCCACCAACTCCGGGGGCAGGACGCAGATGGGCATGGCTAGCCACCGCCCGCCCTAGATAGCATCCACGGCCTCCAGCTCGGCGATGGCGGTGACGGTGCGCTCCACCATGGCCGTAGCCAGGGCAGCCCCGCGCTCGTTGGCCCAGTGGAGACTGCCGCCCGTGATGACGGCATAGACCAGGCAGAAGAGGACGCCCATCCGAAACTCCCGCAGACAGTCCGCGAAGCTGTAATCGCGGACACCGTGCTCTTGCAGGGTGCGGTGATAGAGGCGTAGCAGGTCGAGGCCGTGGCGTCGGCGCAGGCCCGTATCCAGGCTGCTGCAGGTGAAGTAGGCCACATCGAAGGCAGGACGGCCGCGACAGGTGATCTGCCAATCTATGACGGCCAGGGTGAGCTGGCCGTCCTTTTCGCCAAAGAACATGTTGTCCAGTCGGTAGTCGCCGTGGAGGATGGTGCGGGGCGGCACGGTGAAGGAGTCCAAGATGGCCTCCATGTTCTCGCTCAGCTTGCGTGCCGCCTCGGGCAGCCAGGAGGGGAGACGGTCGGCAAAGCGCTGCCGGAAGGGCTCCCACGACTGCAAAAATTGCCCCCGCGCGGCCTTGTTCATGGGGTCGTTGACGTAGGGCATCCAGTCCAGCGCGTCCAAGCGGGGGTTCTGCCACCAGGCGGCATGCAGGCGGGCCGCCTCCTTTACCGCCAGCTCCGCCTATGCCAGGCTGCAAGAGCTTAGCTGGTCGCCCAGGCGACGGCCAGGGGCCAGGTCCTCTAACAGCAGCACGTATTGGCCCCCCTCCAGGTCCATAGCACTGTAGTAGTGGCGGGGCGTAGTGATGCCCACTTGTCCGGCCAGGGTCTCGTAGAAGCGTATCTCTCGCTCGTAGAAGCGGAACCAGAGGCCAATGAGCCGGTTCTGGGGCGCGGCAGCAGGGAACTTGGCCACCAGGGAGGCGGGGGCCCCTTCCTCAGGCCGGTCGTAGCGGGGCCTGATGCGCAGCACCTGGCCGATGAGCCCTACCCCTTCACTGATGTGCTCCATCTCAAAGCCCGTCACCTGCGCTTGTCGCAGGGCGCCCCCCTCGCGTAGGGCATGGGTGAGCCAGTGGGCCGTCACTTCTTGGGGGCCTGCCGGGATGCCAAGCTGGGCCATGTCGCCCCCTCTCCCCTCACCACTTTAGCGTTTGCATTATATCCCGGGGTGCCACGGAGGCGTCCCCATAAGCTCCAGCCCCTCTCGTGCCCGCTGCCGCAACTCGTAGAGCCTGGTGATGGCCTCCAGGGGCGTGAGGGCATCCACGTCCAACGAGGCCAGCTCCTGCAGCAGCCCCAGGTTGCCCACGGCCAGGGGCAACTGCACGGCCACCTCGCTGCGACGGCGCCGAAGAGGGGGCGATAGGGTATGGCGGCGCTCCATCTCTGCCAGGATCTCCTGGGCCCGGGCCACCACCGGCCGGGGGAGGCCGGCCAGCTGGGCCACATGCACCCCATAGGAGCGGTCCACTCCCCCAGGCATGACCCGGTAGAGGAAGACGATGCGCCCCCCTTCCTCGGCCACGGCCACGTGGTAGTTGCGCACCCGGGGCAGGAAGGAGGCCAGCTCCACCAGCTCGTGGTAGTGGGTGGCGAACAGGGTCTTGGCCCCCACCTGGGGATGATTATGCAAAAACTCCACCACCGCCCGGGCGATGGCCAGGCCATCGTAGGTGCTGGTGCCCCGTCCGATCTCGTCGAACAGGAGGAGGGAGCGGGGGGTAGCGTTGTGCAAGATGGCCGCCGTCTCCACCATCTCCACCATGAAGGTGGAGCGCCCGGCGGCGATGTCGTCCATGGCCCCGATGCGGGTGCAGATGCGGTCTACCACCCCGATGTGGGCCTCGCGGGCGGGGACGAAGCTCCCCACCTGGGCCATGAGGACGATGAGGGCCACCTGCCGCAGGTAGGTGGACTTGCCGGCCATGTTGGGCCCGGTAAGGACCATGATCTGGGCTTCGTGGCGAGAGAGGTCGGTGTCGTTGGGCACGAAGCGGTCCTCCCCCAACACGCGCTCCACCACCGGATGCCTCCCCTCCCGGATGAGGATGCGGTCGCCCTCGTCCACACGGGGGCGGACGTAGCCATAGCGGGCGGCGGCCTCGGCCAGGGCGCAGTAGACGTCCACCTCGGCCACCGCTGCCGCCATCTCCCCCAGGCGGGGGGTCTGGGCCGCCACTTGGGCGCACACCTGGCGGAAGATCTCCCCCTCCAGCTCCACCTGCCGTGCCTTGGCCTGGAGGATCTTGTACTCCAGCTCCTTTAGCTCAGGGGTGACGAAGCGCTCCCCTCCCACCAGGGTCTGCCGTCGCTCGTAGCGGGGGGGCACCAGGTGCAGGTTAGCCTTGGACACCTCCAGGTAGTAGCCGAAGACCTTGTTGTAGCCCAGCTTGAGGGTGCGGATGCCCGTCTCCTCCCGCTCCCGCTGCTCCAGCTCCGCTAGTAGGCGGCGGGCGTCACGGGCCAGGGCCCGCACCTCGTCCAGCTCCGGCGAGAAACCGGGCCGGATGACCCCACCCTCCTCTAAGCTGGGGGGAGGGTTGTCCACCAGGGCCCGGGCCAGGAGCTCCCCCACCTCTGGGCAAGGGCGCAAACGGGCGAGGAGGTCTTCCAGCACTGGGCGCAGCCCTGGGGAGAGGCGCTCCAGGTCGCAGTCCAGGGCCTCCCGCAGCTGGGGCACCAAGGCCAAGGCCCGGGCCAAGGCCGCCAGGTCGCGGGGGCTGGCCCGGCCGGAGGCCACCCGCCCCAGTATGCGTTCCACGTCCGGGAAGCGAGAGAGGACTTGGGCCACGCGTCCCCGGCGCACTGCCGAGCTATGAAATACCTCCACGCAGTCCTGACGACGGCGGATGGCCTCCACGTCTAGCAGGGGCTGGCCCAGCCACCGGCGCAAGAGCCTGGCCCCCATGGCTGTGCGGGTCAGGTCCAGCACAGAGACCAGGGAGGGGCCATCCTCCCCGCTCAGGGGGCGGAACACCTCCAGGTTTCGCCGGGTGGTGGCGTCCAGGACCATGAAGGCGGTGGGGCTGTAGTAGCTGATGCGGGCCAGGTTCCGGAGGGCGGCGGGGGCGTTCTCCCCCACATAGCGCAGGAGGAGGGTGGCGGCCTGGGCCGCCAGCTCCTGCCCCTCCAGACCTAAGGCGTCCAGGGCCGGGGCTTGGAAGTGCTGGAGCAAGGGAGCCCAGGCCTCCTCCCCCTCGTCCAGAGGGTCCACTGCGGTCACCGGGCACTTGGCCTCCCCTTGCCAGCCGGCGGGCGCCAGGAGCTCGGCTGGGCGCAACCGCTCCAGCTCGGCCGGGAGCAGGGAGGCCGGGAGCTGGGTGCAGGCGAACTCGCCGGTAGAGATGTCGGCGTAAGCCAGGCCCACCGTCTCCCCTCCCTGGGCCACCGCCGCCAGATAGTTGTTGGCCCGCCCCTCCAGCATGGCCTCCTCCACCACTGTGCCGGGGGTGATGACCCGCACCACGTCGCGGGCCAAAAGCTTCTTTCCCCGCCCTGGGGCCTCCAACTGCTCGCAGATGGCTACCTTATAGCCCCGGGCGATGAGGCGAGAGACATACCCCTCCAGGGCGTGATGGGGGATGCCGGCCAGGGGCACCCGCTGGCCCTTGCCCACCGGACGGCTGGTAAGGGCGATGCCCAGCTCCCGCGACACCAAGTGAGCGTCCTCGTCGAACGCTTCGTAGAAATCGCCCAGGCGGAAGAGAAGGACGGCATGGGGATAGCGCCGCTTCAGCTCTAGGTACTGGCGGCGCATCGGTGTCTCGCTATGCCGGGAGTCCATGGCTGCCTCTGGCGCTAATTATATCCACATGGCCACAGGCCCTGGCCAGCGGTCACTTTCCTGGCCATGAATGCCTTTCCCTGCCTACCGCCTTCGTCACAAGGGCAGGAAGCGGGGCGTCTGAGGCCTAGGGAAGGGGATGAAGGGGGCCTGGCGCACCGCCCTGCTAGCGGCCATCGTCCTCCTCCTACAGTGGGGAGGGGGGTGGGGCGGAGGGCCTTTGGCCTTGCCCCTAGGGGCCCAGGCCTCCACCACCGATGGCTATGTTATGGTCACCCTTACCGCCCGTGCCGGCTGGGAGGGGGAGGCCATCGCTGCCATAGAGGCCCAGGGGGGCCGGGTCACGGCCCGCTACGGGGACTTGATAGACGCCTTGGTGCCAGAGGCGGCCCTCTCCTCCTTGGCTGCTGAGCCCTGGGTCCTCCGCCTGCAACGCTCCCTACCCCTTTGGCCTGGCGACGTCCTCACCGAGGCCCTGCGGGCCCAGCAGGTCGCCCTTCCCCCGGCCCTAAAGGAGGCGGGGACAGGGGTCAAGGTGGGGATCATCGATTCCTTTGCTGGCTTCCATCTCCTCCTGGGCAAGGAGTTGCCCCCACCGGAGCGGGTGGTATACCGCTCCTTTACCGCCAACCCGGGGGCCACCGCCCACGGCACGGCGGTGGCTGAGATCGTTTATGACCTGGCCCCTAAGGCCACCCTCTATCTGGCGGAGGCCACTACCATGGCCGAGGTGGCCCAGGCCGTAGACTGGCTCATCGCCCAGGGGGTGCACATCATCAACATGTCCCTCAACGCCCCCTTTGCCCCGCCCAGCCACGGCACAGGCTTCGATGCCCTCACGGTGGAGAAGGCCGCCGCCCACGGCGTCCTGTGGGTGAACTCCGCCGGCAACTATGGCAACAAGCACTGGCGAGGCCCCTGGCACGACCCCGATGCCGACCTGGTGCTGGACTTTGCGGGCGGGCGGGAAGCCGCCGTGATGCAGGTGCCCAGGGAGACCTCCTTCATAGTCGTCCTACGCTGGGACAACCCCTGGCCTGGGGCCTGCGACGACTACGACCTGATGGTGAGCTGGGTAGACCCCAGGGCCGGGCCCCGCCAGCTGGTCTCCTCCGCCAGCCAAGACTGCGGCCCTTCCTCCCAGCCCCTTGAGATGGTAAGCGGCCAGGCGCAGACGGTGGACGGGCGCCTCAACATATCGGTGCGCCGGCGACCCACAGCGAGGCCCGTCACCTTGGAGCTGTTCGTGCTGGGGGGCGTGCTGGAGGGGGCCGTGCCCGAAGGCAGCGTGACCCCGCCCGCCGATAGCCCCAAGGCAGTGGCGGTAGGGGCTGCCCCCTACTACGATCTGAGGGCGATCCACCCCTACAGCTCTCGCGGGCCTGGCGCCTTGGGCTCTATAAAGCCCGATTTCGTGGGCCCAGATACGGTCTCCACCGCCACCCTGGGCTCCAACGCCTTTGCCGGCACCTCTGCCTCCGCTGCCCACATCACTGGCCTGGCGGCCATCCTCAAGGGCCTGCGCCCCGACTGGGGCCCTGACCAGATCCGGGAGGCCTTGCGCCAGTGGGCCGAGGATGCCGGCCCCCCAGGGCCCGACATCGTCTTCGGCTATGGGGCTATCGACCTGATGCGGGTGATGGAGAAGCTCCTGAGGCCTCCTCCACCGCCCATCTCCACTGCCGTCTTCCCTTATGACGATGGGCGGGTGTTGGTGACCTGGCAAGGTGTGGCGGGGGCCACCCATTACCTCTTCTGCCTTGACCTGCGGGCCGACTTCTCCAGCCCCTTCGCCTCCTGTCGAGAGGTGGGTGGAGGCACCACCTCCTTCCTGGCGCCGGTGCCCCAGGTGGACGCCATCCCCTATTACTTCCGTGTCCGCGCGTGCAATGCGGCCGGTTGCTCCGAGCCTGTCTCTGCCGGCGGCGTCGTCCGTCGGGTCGCGGGAGGGCTCAATGGCTGGCACTACTACTTCACGGCCTACAACCAGGACGGGATGACGGTGGCCGCCGTGCGCAACCTGCGGCCAGCACCGGCTACCGTGCGCCTGTACCGGGGCCTAGTGGGGGCCTATCCCTGGTTCTCCCTGCAAGTAGAGTGCCGAGACCTGCCTCCCGGAGGCGTGTGTCAGGGCAGATGGCCGGCCAACTGGATCGCCAGTGCTGTGCAGTCTTTGGCCCCCTGGTGGGATCTGGCCACCGCCCTCATCCTTCTGCCCTAGGGAAGGCGTCCACCACCTGCACGGCGGTGGGGGCCACCTCCCGACAGGCGTCGCACTTGATGCACAGGGCCTCATCGATGCGGTAGCCGTGGTCCTCCTGCACTATGGCCCCCGTGGGGCAGAGGCGGGCCGCCTCCGCTAGCTCCAGCGTCTGAGATACCACCTTGTAGCGCACCAGGCCCCGACAGGCCCGGGCCGGGCAACGCCTCCCCTGCAGATGCTCCTCCAGCTCCTCCCGGAAGAGGTTCAGGAGGGACATGATGACCGTAGGGGCGGCCTGGCCGTGGGCGCAGTTGGAGTAGCGCATGGTGGAGGCCAGAAGCTGCATCAGCTCCACGTCCTGGGGACGGCCTTGGCCCCGGGCGATGCGGCGCAGGATCTCCAACAAACGGCGGGTGCCGGCAAAGCAAGTGGTGCACCGGCCGCAGGACTCGTCCTCGGCAAACCACTCGAAGTAGATGGCCAGGTCCACCACGCAGGTGGAGTCGTCCATGACCACCAGGCCGCCAGAGCCCATAAGCATGCCCAGCTCCCGGAAGGGCTCGGGCTCCAGGGGCAGGCCGTCCGCAGCCATGACGCGGGCGGTGGGCACCACCCCCGAGAGGGGGCCACCGGGCTGGACGGCCTTCAGGCGCCGCCCCTGGGGCACACCCCCGCCGGCCACCAGGACCACGTCCCGCAGGGGGGTGCCTAGGGGCACTTCCAGCACCCCCGGCCGCCGCACATTGCCCGAGAGGCTGAACATCTTGGTCCCCTTGTTGCCCTGGCTCCCCACCGAGGCATACCACTGGGCCCCATGACGCAAGATAAGGGGCACATTGGCATAGGACTCCACGTTGTTGACGTTGGTGGGCTGGCCAAAGACGCCCGCCTGAGCTGGGTAGGGAGGGCGGATCTTGGGCATCCCTCGCATGTCCTCCAGGGAGGCGATGAGCCCCGTCTCCTCCCCACACACGTAGCTTCCCGCCCCCCGCACCACCTCCATGTCGTAGTCCAACTGGGAGCCGAGGATGTGCCGGCCCAAAAGCCCCCTCTCTCGCGCCTGCCGGATGGCCTCCTCCATGCGCCCTATGGCCAGAGGGTACTCGTCGCGGATGTAGACGTAGCCATAGGAGGCGCCTGTGGCCCAGGCGGCGATGGCCATGCCCTCGATGACCAGGTGAGGGTCGCCCTCCAGCAGGTTGCGGTTCACAAAGGAGCCGGGGTCGCCCTCATCGGCGTTGCAGATGAGGTATTTGGGGGTGGCACGGGCCTGACGCAAGAACTCCCACTTGCGCCCCGTGGGGAAGGCGGCGCCGCCGCGGCCCCATAGCCCGGCCTCGGACACCTCCTTGATGACCTCCTCCGGGGCCATGTCCAGGGCCCGCGCTAGCCCCTCGTAGCCCCCGCGGGCTATGTAGTGGTCCACATCGGCAGGCCCGATGACCCCCACGTTGGCCATGAGGCGACGCACCTGCAGGCGCATCCAGTCCGTCTCTGCCAACAGGGGGAGGGATTCCATGGGTGTGCCCCGCACGGCCTCCCGCGGCATGCCCTCTTCCAGGAGGACGCCTAGGGCCAGCTCAGGTAAGGCCTTGCCGGGGCCGAGGACCGCTTCCAGGAGCGTGGGCACGTCCTGGGGCCGCACCGGCCCGTAGAGCACCCGGGGATAGCCGGGCAAGTGCACCTCCACCACCGGATCGGCAAAGCAGAGCCCAGGGCACCCCACCACCAGGACGGTGGCCTCCTGGCCTCGCCGGGCCAGCTCCTGGCGCAAGGCGGCCAAGGTCTCCTCCGCCCCCGCCGCCCGGGAGCAGGTGGCCACCGCCACCCGGAAGAGGGGGCGGGAGGGCTCGGCCAGGGGCTGCCAGAGGGCCTGCGCCTCTTCCCTGAGGCGGCGATAGACCTCCAGGGCGCTCACCGTTGGGCCTCCTCCTTCAGCCTGCGGGCCCATCGCACGGCCTCGGCTACAGTGAGGGGTCCGATATAGCGCCCCCCCACCCGCACCAGGGGGGCCAGATGACATGTCCCGTCACACTGGACGAGGCGAAGCCCCAGGGCCCCATCGGGGGTGGAGGAGTTCATGGCGCAGCCCAGCACCGCCTCCAGGGCGGCGCGGATGCGGCGCCCGCCTTTGAGCAGGCAAGCTGGCCCGCTGCACCACTGGATCTCCACCTTGGGCGGAGGCTCGGTGCGGATCTCCGAGTAGAAGGAGATGACCCCGTATATGGCCGCTGGCGTGGTCTGGAAATGGGCGGCCAGGAGGGGGATGGCCTGGGGCGGCACGTAGCCCAGGGCCTCCTGCACCCGGTGCAGGGCCCGCAGAAGGTCGGCATCGTCGGGCCGCAGGTCGGAGAGGAGGTGGCGCACGCGGGCCTGCAGCTCCTCCGCCCCGGGGATGGGTTCCACCAGGCGGAACCTGGAAGCGTGCCGAGATGTCAGGGACATGTCCTAGGGCGAATTGTAGACCCCACCCCTAGGTAGGGGCAAGCGCATGGCCCGCCATCAGGTCCTGATG
>FWWL01010132.1_pt1 | contig 11045 bp, 11 predicted proteins | sample 2228331 | NCBI WGS metagenome assembly FWWL01 (sample SAMEA103939775, study PRJEB20133) | metagenome
TCGCGCCCCCTCAATGAGGCCCCGACCTTGCGGCCGGGGAAACGGCGCCCCCCATAGTACCTGGTCAGAGCCATCCTCAGACGGGCCCTTGCGAGTCCCACCCTCAGTGTGGTGCCCGTCCGGTCCGTACCGCCGATCCCGACCGTGCCGATACCCACCACCAACTGGGCAAACGCTCGTGCGAGCGCTCCTGCGAGACCGGCTCGCCACCGGGCCTCTCGCGCCTGCTCCCGCTATGAAGTTCTCAAGGTTCGACGGTCGGCAAGGATTCAGACGATGATGCCACGCTCAGGCCGCGGGACCCGTCCGACGCCGAGCTCGACGATGCGCCTGGCCGCCACACCTCGCGCGGGGCCAAGGTCGATCACGATGACGGAGTCCTCGCGCAGCGCGACCACCTGTCGCAGCGTCATCTCCATCAGGACCCGCTCGGCCCTCGAGAGCTCGCAGAGGAAGACCGAGTACTGGAGCGGGTCGCCGAACCCGAGCATCGCCTGATGTGTCCGGCGGAGCCTGGCGGGATCGCGCACGTCGTAGCAGACCACGAATCGGTTCCTGCTCATCGGGTGACGAAAGGTCGATACTCCGACAGATCCCCGGCGATCACCCGCGCCAGGAGCCGTGCCTGCATCTCCACGATCCGCCGATAGCTCACCTGGTACCCGAAGAGCGGATGTCGCACCAAGACGTCCATCCGCGCCTCGAAGGCTCGGATCACACGGCGCCGAGCATCGCTCGTGAGCGCGCAGGCAGGGCCCCTGATCACGAAATCAGAGGGCCGCGTCATGCGATTGTTCACCAGGTTGAGGACGACGGAGTCGGCGATCAACGGACGGAACTCCTCGACGAGGTCGAGCGCGAGCGACGGGCGCGCAACCCTGATCCGGTGGTAGATGCCCCGGAAGGGATCCAGACCAGCGGCGAGGAGCGCCCGCACTCCCTCCTTCACCAGCAGTGAGTAGGAGAAGGAGAGCAGCGCGTTGACGGGATCAGGAGGGGGCCGGCGGAGGCGCCCCGAGACCTGGAACCCCATGGGGTCCCGGAGCATCTCGGCGAACCGAGAGAAGTAGGCTCGCGAAGCCAACCCCTCGATCCCGAGGAGGGAGTTGACATCACCCGCCCCCTGGGCAAGCCGGGCCAGACGCGCGAGCTCGCGGAGCAAGCCCTCTGGCCTTCGCGGATGGTTCCTGCGGACCAGCGTCCGCTGATTGCGCACCTTCCCAACGACGAACGCCCTGGCGATAGCGAGGCTGCGTTCGGCGTCGTCGGCGACCCGGTACTGCTGGACCCGCAGGGGGACGTTCCGCCGCATGGGGCCGGTCGTGACCGCGACGAGCCATCCGCCGTAGGTGTGGTGGAGGACGGGGATGTCGCGCTCCACCAGTGCGCGGAGCGCTTGAGCGGAGATCTGGACGTTCCCGTAGACCGAGAGCTGGGAGACGTCGAGGAGTCGCACGCCCACCTCGTCTCGGCCGGACGAGGAGTCGCTCACCCGAGCGTCCCACCGTCGCTCCCTGCTCCTGTACGTAGACCGGAGCGGCGTCGTCCCGCGCCGGTACCAGCCGCCGCACCTCCGGGATCGGCGCGCCTCGGAGCAGCGTGACCTCATCGGGCAGACACACGCCGACCAGCACGCACGCCGGGCATCTTGGGCTGTCAACCAGGGGTGGAGGCGGGGTCGGCTGGAGCGCCACCTTGCGGAGCTCCTCGACATGCTCCAACGTTCGAGCGATGAGCTCGTCGGTGAAGGGGACGACGACCCTGGAACGGGCGGCCGCGTAGTAGAGGACCCCTTCGTCCGTGCGGTACCCGTGCTCGCGGAGGATCAGCCCTTGGACACAGAGTTGCACCAGCTCCGGCTCCCACGGCCCGCGGGGACCAGGCCGCCCCTTCTTGTAGTCGACGGGCCGCACCCGCCCTGACTCGCCCTCGACGATGTCCATCTTCGCGACGAGTCCCAGCCGATCCGAGGCGAGCAGGAGACCCCGAGCCAAGGGGCGGTCCTCGGTGGTCAGGAGATCCGGAGGCGGCAGACGTCCGCCCTCGTCCTCCACCCGGGCATGGACCCGCGCCCCCTCGAGCGTGTCCGCGTTCTCCTCCCACTCCCCATGGATCCACTCCAGGTAGAAGAGTCGGGGGCAGTAGACGAACTCGTTCACCATCCGAGCGGGGACGAGGGGGAGGTCGTCCGGCGGCATCGCTTCACCCCTCGGGAGCGCCCGTCCGTGGCCACACCATCCTCGCCGGCCCGAGCGGCCCGTCACTGTTCGTGAGCACCGCTCGCTCGGCCCGGAGTACGGCCAGGACCCCGAGGCCCACCAGCTCCCGCGCCGGTGGCTCATCTGTCAGGCCGGCCCGCCGCACCGACGGATGGGTCAGCAGGACCTCGATCGCGATGGGATCGAGGGGTCGCGCCCACACTGGCCAGACGAGCGCCCGCGGCCGCCCCCCTCGACGCGCCGGGAGCCAGGCCCAGGCGGACGGGCGGTCCCGAAGTCCGCACAGCCGGAACCAAGGGACCGACTGCAGCGCGAGCCATTCCGCTCCCGTCACCGCCGCGTTCCCGGGTTCCCCCGTCGTCGTGACCGCCCCGTCCCGCTGCGCTCGCCGGTCGATGTTGGCGCCGGCGTCCCGGGGGTTCCGACGCCACATGACGCACGCCTCGTGGAGCAGCTCCGGTCGAGCCACGACCGCCGCGAGCTTCGCCTCGTAGACCTGCCGCATCCGCTGGCGACCCATGGGTGCGTACAACGGGGTCAGGTGCGCGGTCGGCTCCCTCGGGAACGTCGAGCACTGATCGGCCACCGCGCAGAGCCAACGCAGATCGGACTCAGTGGCACGCTGCGAGAGCGCAGCCAGCCGCGCGGTGACCTCCGCCCGCGACATCCGTACCGGGTCGAAGGGGGGCTTCACACCGATCCGGGCCCGGATCTCGTCGCGCTCCCGATCGGACAGCGGTCGAGGCACGAGGTCCGGGATCCGTGCGGCAACGGGCCGACCCTCGGCCTGCATCCGGACCGCGGCATCGGTCAGCAGCGACACCAGCTCCTCGAGGTCCCCGAACGGTCCCGTGAGCCTCGCGGGGCCGCCGACACCATCCCAGCAGAGGGCCAGCTCGTCCTCCGGGATCCCCGCCTCCGACCTCAGCACCTCGAGGATCCCTAGCGCGGCCAAGAACCCCAGCGGATCGTCGCTCCTGAGCGCGGGGAGCTCCAGCGTCGTCATCGGTACTCCTCCGACACCGAGATGTCCGCGAGTCGCACCACCGTCTCCAGCAGGGCGAGCCCCCACCATCCGTAGCGGCGGCACAGCGCTGTGAAGCGTCGAGGACCCCGCCAGTCGACGTGGTCGACCTCCAGATCCCCCGCCCCGACCCCCGACAGGAGCCGCGACGAGTCCTCGGCCGCTCCGCTTGCCGGCTCCGGGCCAGCGGCTGCGGCGTCCCATCCGAGCAGCTCCACCCGGACCACCCCCTGCGCCGGAGGGAACAGCGGCCGGGCCCAACCGTGGTGGGAGGCGACCAGGTGTCGTACGAGTTCCTCGTCAACGTCTGGCACGCCGCCGAGCACCCGTTCCACGACGGCCAACGAAACCGCCTCGTGTCGCCAACCGCGGGGCAGACCCGCGGCCCTCCTCGCGCGCCGGAAGGCCGCGCGATCCGCCGGGTCCATGCCGGACTTCGCGAGCACCACCCCGCTCGCCTCGAGTCGGTCGGGGTCGCCACGGTGAAGCATCAGCTGGAAACGCCGCTCGGCCTTGCCGGCGTCGTGGAGCAGCCCGGCGACCTCAACACCCCGGATGAGCTTGGGCGGCAGCCCGATGAGCTCGGCGAAGATCCGGGCTCGTTCCCCGACCTCCCGTGCGTGCCGCGGCAGGGGGACCGGCATCGGAGCGGCACTGGAGCCGGCTGCCGCGTCGTCCCGCGCCTGGTCTTCGACGGCACGCCCCCTGGCCTGGATCAGCAGCCCGAGCTCTGGGCCACGGTCACGACCTCCCGGGCTCGTGACCGTGACGCGCCCCTCCGCGAGCAGCCGGAGCATCGCCTGTGCATGGTCCACCCACAGAGCGCGGACGGGGTCCAGGTCCTCCCGCAGCCGGACCTTGGCCACCGCGTCGGACAGGAGCGTCGCCGCGACCTCCGCAGGGGTGGCCTCCGCACGCGTCAGGGGCGCACGGAAGGCCGCCGCGTCCTCGCCCGTGACCCAGGCGAGCACCCCGGGGCGTACACGGATGGTCGGTGGCTCGCGCCGGACGAGATCCGCGACGTCCGGCACGGTGCCGCCGGACCCCGTCCAACCCCATGGATCGTGCCCCCCGACCGAGGGATCGACGATCACCGTGTCGCCCGGCCGGAGGGCCCCGGGATCGCGGAGCGGCTCGAGCGTGCCATCCACCCGCAGCACGACCGCGGGAGCCGCCTCCCCCGCTTCCCCCTCCGCCGGCTCGACCGCCCCTTCGAGATCGGCCAGCGGGCCGAGCGGCAGCCCGCGGAGGAACCGTCGGGCCACCCACAGCGGGACCTCGACGCGCTCCTCATCTCGGATCGGCACCGCATCGAGCTCGACGCGCCAGTCCTCCAGGCTCGGCAGCGCCGCTCGCCAGCACACCGAGACCTCGGCGGCACCCCGGTCGAGCCCATGGAGGAACGGCTCCACCGGCTGGTCCGGATCTGGCGCGGGCGATGTCCTCGCCCAAGCATCCACGTAGGGCGCAACCAGGACGGGGACCTCCGCTGGTTGGGCCGCGCACCGCTCGAGATCCCCGGGCTTCACCACCGAAGGCAGGTCGCGGAGCCCGAGCTCCAGCCGTGGGGCGCCGTCTGCGCTCGGCCGTCGCGGATCCAACTCCGCCGGTTCCCCCGCGGCCCGCAGCCGCAGCCACTCCCACGTCCGGGCGACCGCGTCCCCGTACACCGGATCGTCCTCGTGGAGGGCCGGAGCGAACACGCAGATCGCTTCGGCCTGGTCGCGGAGACCGAGCCGGTTCAACCTGCCGAGCCGCTGCAGCAGAGCGTCGAGGGGTGCCCCTTCGGTGACGAGGAGGTCCACGTCGAGGTCGGCCCCCACCTCGATCGTCTGCGTCGCGACCAGCACCGCGGGCCGGGGTCTGGGCGGACGCGGGTCCGCCGCGGCGAACACCTCCCGGATCCGGTCCACGAGCCCGAGCTGCTCCCGTTCGAAACCACGACACCGTCCTATCAGGAGCTCCACATCTGCCTGCCCCCCAACCGCTTCGCGCAGTTCCTCGAAGGCCGAGCGGGCGGCCTCCACGGTGTTGGCCACCACGGCCACCCGCTCGATCGCGCCCGCCCCGTCGATCAGGGCGCGGGCGGCGAGCCTCGCGAGCGTCCCCGCGAGTGCACTCCGCCCATCGCGAGCTCGTACGGGGACCTGGCAAAGCACCAAGCGCCGGGACGCCGCGTACCGACGCCGGGCTGCAGCGGAGCTCTCGGCGTCGGGGGCCGCCCGGACCACGTCATGGCCCTCCGCCTCCGCCCGGAGGGTCGCAGAGAGCAGCACCGGCCGCGGCGACCGCAGCGGGAGGATGGGCGTCTCCGCACGCGCCTCCAGCTCGTGAGCGCGTCGCAGGGTCTCGGCGAGGGCGGGCGCAAGGTGCGCCTCGTCGAGGAGCACGAGCGCGTCCCTCCCGCACAGCGCCGCATCGATCGGTCGCAGGCGCTCACCGACACCGTATCCCCGGAACAGCAGACGGCTCCCGAACTGATCGACGGTGCCCGCTATCACGGCCGGCTGCGCGGGCGAGGGCAACCACCGCCACGACCACGTGACGCCGCCGCGCATCCGCACCACCTCGAGGGGCCTCGCGCCTCCACCGATCCGCCGGAGGCCCTCCGCGATCTTCCGAACCGCCTCGTCACTCGGGTTCTCGAGGGCGTCCGCGATCCGGCATGCGCGATCGAAGGCCTGGTCCACGAGGAGCCGCCGGTCCACGACCAAGAAGGTTCGCGTCGGGGCCGTGCGTTCCCCAGGTGGGCGATCGGCCTGGAGCGCGAGCGCCACCACCGCGACGTCCAGCGCCGCGGTCTTCCCGAACCCGGTGGGCACGGCGACAGCGGCCGGCCAGCCCGGCCCCTCGATCACGCGCTCGGCGAGCGCCCGCTGCCAGGCGAACGGCTCCACGCCGTGCACCGCGCGGAAGAACCGGTCGAACAGCTCCAGTCCCTCACCCATCGTCGCCCACCGGTACGCAGAGCCCGAGCCCGGCGAACCGCAGGTGACCGAGGAGCACGGGGCCCTCGATCGGCTCGGGGAAGGACACCACCACGTGTGCCCACGGACGGTCCGGCTCGGTCGGCCGCCGCTTGCGGTCCCCGGGCCGGAGCAGCGGCGCCCCGGCTACGACCGAGCCCCGCGACACCTCCACGCCCTCCGGATCCGGATACCCCGCCAGCCGCACCCCGTCCGCGACGATCGACGGCACGTCCGTCCAGCGCTTCGGCCACCGGTCCAGCACCACCGGCAGGGCACTCGCCCACCGTCGGGCAGCCCTTCGCCATCGCGACGGTTCGAGCGACCATCGACCGTCCGGCGGTGCGAGGGGCAGGGTCACACCCGGCCCCGGGATGCGCAGCTCGGTGAGGCGAGGACCCTCGTCGCGGTCGAGCCCCAGCAGCTGCAGGAGCGCTCGGCGGAGCCCAGGCTCTACCGCACGGCCGATCGCGATCCCCACGCCGATCACCTCGCCGGTGGCGTGGGGGTGTTCGACGAACGGGAGCGCGAGGCACGCGCACCGTTCCTCCGGCGCCATCGTGCCGCCGTGCCCATGGATGGGCGCGAGGTCCGCGGGTGCGAACGGCGACCACGGATCGTCTGCACCCGGGTTGCCCAGCCGGGAGAGGACCGCGTCCCGGAACGCGCGCGCCACACGCATCGCATGCCAACCAGCGATCCCCGCCCCCGGCGGGAAGCCCAACGTGAAGAGCCGGGCGTATGGACCGGAGCGAACAACCTCCGAAGGCGCCGACGTGCCCCCCGGCTCCGCGTATGGCCGAGAGCGCGAGACCGACTCGGCCGGCTCCCCCGCCTCGAACGCGGCGACGAGCGCATCGAGGTACCCGGGGTAGGGGACGCGGAGCAGGTGGGGCCCCTCCGTGGCCGGCACGAGACGGCGGAGACCCTCCGCCGTGCGCGCGTTCTCGCTGGACACCCCGGCGAGCACGAAGCCCGAGGGACGGCCGAGGTAGGACACGCGTGCGGCGAGCGCACGGAGCCGCTCGAGGACGTTGGCATCTGGGGATGCGCCCGCCCACGTGACCCGGAACCCTGGCCTCGCCGGGTGGGCGCGGGGCCAGGACCTGCTCCCGTTGGTACGGGCTGGGTAGGTCCCACCACCACCACCACGGATGGCGTTCGTCGGCACGAATCCGCGGAGCACGCTCGACCCCGCCTCCGGGAAGAGCACCTCAGGCGGTCCCTGCCGCTCGAGCCAGCGGAGCGCCTCGCGGTCCTCTTCGCCGGTGGCCTGCGCAACGAGGGCGCAGAACAGACGAGCAGGATGCGGGGGCCACTCCGGACGCTCGTCGCCGAGGCCCGCCTCGTAGGTTCCGGTGAGGAGCTCGACGTCCATCGTGAGGGACATCTCAGTCCTCCTGCGGCTCCTCGATCCCGGCGTAGAAGGCCGCGTCGATGGCCTGCTGGAGCTTGGGAGAGGGTCGAAGCACGATCGGCTCCGAGTGCCAGCGGATCCCGGCCTCCTCGGCCCGGGCGACGGCGTGCCGCAGCAGCTCGAGGGCTCCCGCCCGGTCCAGCTGCAGCCGTTCGGTCCTGCCGCCGGGCGCGACCCAAGCGAGCTCCTCGGCGGTCCTCACGAGGTCGCACCCCGACCGCAGGAAGAGCCCGGGGCCGCCGAAGGCGAGCCGGTCCCCGAGGAGCGCGAGTGCAGCGAGGACCGCCCGACCCGCGCGGGCGGCGACGCCGTCGGACCCGAGACGGATCCGCGCGAGACCAGGGAACGAGAGGACCCCCAGGCGTTCGATGCCCGAGACCGTGACGCCCCCGGGCAGCCGCTCACCCCGCTGGTTCCTGGTGGTCGGCGGGATCGCTCCGAGACCGAGCTCGGAGAGCTTCTTCTTCCCCTTCGGGTCCAGACTCCAATCGCGGCCTTCGATGACCGTGGCGCGCTGCTGGCCCGAGGTCATGAGATCGAAGCGTCCGGCGGCCCGGAGGCCCTCTTCCGGTTCCCACCCGACGAGTTCCGAGGTGTAGATGCGGGGGAACCGCGCGGCGAGCCGCAGACCCCGGTGCGAGTCCCACACCCCGTAGACCAGGTCGGCTGGCGAGTACCGGTACAGCGCCGTGGCGTCCTCCGGGGTGCAGGCGGCGAGCTCCCGGCCTGGGCCGGTCTCGTCGAAGGGCTGACCCTCGTCGTCCTGGGCATCGCGGAAATACGCGTCGCGGCTCCGGTGTGGAGCGCTCAGCGAGGTGATCCGCAGCTGTCGGCCGTGGGTCTCCAACTCGAGGACGAGGTGGGGGATCCAGACCTCGCCTCGCTCGATCGCCCCGGCGAGGGCCTCCTCGCAGCGATTGGCCTGCGCCTGCCGGCTGTCGAGGAGAACCGCTTTGCGCGCACCATCGCCCACCCGTCGATCCTCGAAGAGGTAGGGGGTGTTACGGTCTTCGACCGGGTACGTTGGAGGCGAGACCTTCGACCCCGGGCCCGCTCCCGGCTCGTACGTCTCGCGGCACCGGATGGCGGCGTCGCCGCCCTCGAGGCTCGCGGCCGCCGCCAGCCGTTCGTACAGCTCTTCCACACCCATCGTCTCCTCCTTCCATGTCAACGTTCCCGCCGTGAGGAACGACGCCGCACTCGGCTGATCCGGGGAAGAGCAGCTAACGGTCCGCTGGATCGGCGACGAACACACCACGAAACCGAGGGGTCCCTCCAGCCAGGCCCATGACTCCGCGCGCCGCTGAGCCTCGAGAACGCGCGGCACAAGGTCCGCAGCAGCGCCGACCGAGGCCGGGCGCCTCCGACGATCGGGGAGGGCCACCCGCAGCGAACCGAGGGGGAGGTTCTCACGGATCCATCCTCGCAACCCCCTCCGACACGAACACCTGTTCGCCCTGCGCGGGCGGAGGGGGCGGGATCGCGCCCGCGTCCGGACGCGCCAGCATGTGGCTCGGCGGCGGACCGTACCGGTTGCGGCCTGGATCCCCCTCGCTCACGAGGAGGACCAAGAGGACGATCGAGCCGACGATCGGAACCAGCGAGATGAGCATCCACCACCCCGAGCGCCCCGTATCGTGCAGCCTCCGCACCTGCGCAGCCAGGGACGGAAGGGCGTACACGAGACCGACGATCCGCGCGAGGACGCCGTCCGTCCGATGAGGTCATCCACGATCAGGGCCGCGACGGAGACGATGACGTAGGACAGCACCGAACAACCAGTTCTCGGGCCTGGACGCACGACCGGTGAAGTCCGCGAACTTCCTGAAGCACATGCGGACCGCCTCGGAGAACGACATCTGACCACCTCCAGGTCGCCTCGAGGAACGATAGGCGGGGGAGCATGCGTGCGCAACGGGGTTCCCCGAGGAGGCCCTGGGCCGGGCGCGCTCGCGGATCCTCCCCGGACCGGACCGCGCGCGGAGCGCGGTGGGTCAGGAGCGGCGCTCGGCCCAGGCTCGCACGATCGCGTGGATCCGCCGGACCCCGTCGGTGAGGGCGGCGGGGCCGGGGCTCAGGATCTCGCTCGCGGGGATCTCGTGGAGCTCCCCGTCCCGCACCGCGGGGACGGCCTCCCAGCCGGGACGCGCGAGCACGCGCTCCGGACGGAACCGCTTGCCGCACCAGGAGGCGAGCACGACGTCCGGGGCGCGGCGGGCCACCTCGGCCGGGTCCACGATCCGATCCCGCGCGAGCCCCTTGCTCCGTAGCTCGGGGAAGCACTCCTGCCCTCCGGCGATCTCCACGAGCTCCGAGACCCAGCCGATCCCGCCGATGAGCGGGTCGTCCCACTCCTCGAACCACACCCTCGGTCGCCGCCGGAGCCGCCCCGCCTCGCGGGCCAGGTCGGTGAGGCCCTCGCGGAGCTCCCCCACCAGCCGCTCCGCGCGGTCGTTCGCGCCGACGAGGCCGCCGAGCACGAGGATCGCCGAGCAGATCTCCTCCACCGTCCGCTGGTTGAAGACGTGTACGGCGACCCCGGCGCGGATGAGCTCGGCCGCGATGTCGGCCTGGAGGTCCGAGAACCCCAGCACGAGGTCGGGCCGCAGCGCCAGGATCGCCTCGATGTTGGCGCTCGTGAACGCCGAGACCCTCGGCTTCTCCCGCCTGGCCCGCGGTGGCCGCACGGTGAAGCCGCTGATCCCCACGATCCGGTCCTGCTCCCCGAGGAGGTACAGGGTCTCGGTGGTCTCCTCGGTGAGGCAGACGATCCGCCGGGGGTAGCCGTCGCTCATCCTGGCGCTCCTGGGCCCGTTCGTCTCGCGCGCGTTCGCCGAGGCGGAGGATAGCCAGGCGGCGCCGGCGGAGCCCCGACGGCCCCGTGGGCCTACCAAGCGTCCCGGACGAGCGACCCGGAAACACCGAGGGGAGGGGCGGTTGCCCCTCCCCTCCCCGGCTCGACAGGTCGCTTCCGCCCCGACCTCGCCGGCATGGACCCCCGCGCGGAGGTCGATCTCGCGCGGTCAGTCCTCGTCGTCGCCGCCCTCGGGGCCGTCGTCCCCGTCGGGACCCTCGTCCGTCTCGTCGGGACCGGCGAGGGACGCCCGCGAGACCTCGCGGTCCAGCGCCGCCTCGTCGAGGAGCGCACCGTCCTCGGTGCTCTCGGAGGGCACCTGCTCGGACAGGACCTCGGCGTCGAAGCCGAGCGCGAACCCCTGGGACATCGCCTCGTGGGCCATGACTCCTCCTTCCCGTCGTTCGGGTGGGATGGCACCACACGTGCGTGACCGGTACGGGAGCGGGCTCGGAGCGGTGGGTGAACGCTCGACGAAACTCGCGTGAGCGTCCGGGCGCCGTCGCGGGCCGGGACCTCCAGCGCGTCCTCCCGGGGACCGGACGTCCGCCCAGCTCATCCCTGG
>FWWL01010133.1_pt1 | contig 11045 bp, 10 predicted proteins | sample 2228331 | NCBI WGS metagenome assembly FWWL01 (sample SAMEA103939775, study PRJEB20133) | metagenome
ATGGATACGCTGAGTTACCGGACGCGATCGGTCAGCAAGGAGGAAGCCGAGCATAAGTGGTATGTTGTGGACGCCGAAAACCAAGTGGTAGGGCGTCTGTGCAGCCGCATTGCGAGCATTCTGCGCGGCAAACACAAACCCACATACACCCCTCATGCGGACACGGGGGATTACGTCATCGTGATTAACGCCGACAAGGTGCGCTTCACGGGCAAGAAGTGGGAACAAAAAGAATACAAAGACTTTTCGCACTGGCCTGGGGGGCAGAAGTTGACGCCTGCGGAAGCGCTGCTGGAGAAAGACCCGCGCCGCATCATCGAGCGCGGCGTGCGCGGCATGCTGCCCAAGAACCGCTTAGGGCGCCAAATCTTCAAACGCCTTTTTGTATATGCGGGGCCTACGCACAAGCACGAGGCACAAAAGCCCGAAGCGCTTCAGTTTTGAAATAACCATTCCTAACCGTTCAACTAATAGTCTGACATACGTCTATGGAAATGATAAATGCTCTCGGACGCCGCAAGACCGCTGTGGCCCGCGTGTATTTGATGAAGGGAGAGGGCAACATCACGGTAAACGGCAAGGACTACCGCGAGTACTTCCCGCAAATTCACGTTCAGCACAACATCGTTGACCCTTTCGTTGTGGTGGGTATCGAGCCGACTTTTGACATCAAGGTCAATGTGCGCGGTGGCGGCTTTAAAGGACAAGCAGAAGCCATTCGCATGGGTATCAGCCGCGCTTTGGTGAAGCTCAATGAAGAGTACAAGAAGCCGCTCAAAGACAAGAAGTTCCTCACTCGCGATAGCCGCATGGTGGAGCGCAAGAAGTATGGCCGTCCGAAAGCCCGCAAGCGCTTCCAATTCTCCAAACGCTAACCCTCAATCTGGACACACATGCAGAAGCCTACCTATAAAGAGTTGCTCGAAGCGGGCTGCCATTTTGGGCACCTGCGCAAGAAATGGAACCCCAAGATGACGCCCTACATCTTCATGGAGCACAAGGGCGTACATATCATTGACCTCAACCGCACGGCCGAATGCTTGGAGCGGGCAGCGTTGGCGCTAAAGGCCATTGCCAAAAGCGGCAAGAAGATCCTCTTCGTCGCCACCAAAAAACAGGCGCGCGAGATTGTGCAGAAGGCTGCCGAAAGCGTGGACATGCCCTACGTTACGGAGCGCTGGCTGGGTGGCATGATGACCAATTTCATGACCATCCGCCGTTCGGTCAAGAAAATGCAGAACATCGAGCGCATGTTGGCCGATACGACTCTGACCAGCATTACCAAAAAGGAACGCCTCACCTTAGCGCGCGAACACGCCAAGTTGAGTAAGCAACTGGGCGGCATTGCCAACCTCAACCGTCTGCCTTCCGCTGTTTTTATCGTGGACATACACCACGAACACATCGCTTTGGCCGAAGCGCGTAAGCTCGGTATCAAGACCGTGGGTATTGTGGACACCAACTCCGACCCTACGTTAGTGGACTACCCTATCCCAAGCAACGACGATGCCTCCAAAGCTATCGCCTTCATTACCAATTATCTGACGGAAGCCATTCGGGAAGGGCTGCAAGAACGCCAAGCTGCGCAAACCGAGGCAAACGAAGGCGCAGCAGAAGCATAGGCACCTGTTTTGCCACCCCACCACCGTTTCACAAACGAACACCGTACAACATAAATTCGAAACATGTCTGAAGTAAAAGTTACCACCGCTGACATCCAGAAGCTCCGGGAAATGACCGGAGCAGGGATGATGGACTGCAAGAAAGCCCTCACCGAGGCCAACGGAGATTTTCAAGAGGCTATAGATATCCTGCGCAAGAAAGGCATTGCCAAGGCCGCCAAACGCGAAGACCGCGAAGCAAAAGAGGGTGTGGTCATTGCCCTGAGCAGCCCCGACCAGACACGCGGTATTATCATTTCCCTCCAGTGCGAGACGGACTTTGTGGCTCGTAACGAAGGCTATATCGGCATTGCTCGCAAAATGGCGGAAGTAGCTCTGGAGAAATTTCCCAATACGCTGGAAGACCTGCTCGAGCTGCCCTATGAAGCGGGTGTGAGCATTCGCGAGAAGGTGGGCGAGCAAAATGGCGTCATCGGAGAGAAAATAGAACTCGGCCGCTACGAGCGTTTAGAAGGCGCCTGCGTGGTTACTTACAACCACTCTAACAACAAGCGCTCTGTATTGCTGGCGCTCAACAAGCCGGGCTTCGACGAAGCAGGGCGCAACCTCGCCATGCAAGTGGCTGCCCTCAGCCCAGTGTCGGTGGGCAAGCACGATATTGACCCGAAGATTGTAGAGAAGGAAATTGAGATAGGCAAGGAACTGGCCCGCAACGAAGGCAAGCCCGAAGACATGCTCGAAAAGATTGCCATGGGCCGCCTAAACAAGTTTTTCCAGGAAAATACGCTGCTGGGCCAGAAATATGTGAAGAACCAAGAGCAAACCGTAGAGCAGTACCTCAAGGGCTTGGATAAGGACCTGACGGTTACAGGCTTTAAGTTGGTAGCTCTTTGAATGCAAAAGGAGGCCTTACAAGCCTCTGGAGGGCGCCTCTGCAACGTCGGCACGCTGTGGCCGTATCGGGTGCAGAGGCGCTCGGTTTTTGGAGCAGCATGGTCGCCAAAGAGGCCCTACACGGGTCGAAATAATACAGCAGGGTGAACCGTTGCGAGAAAACTGGCATTTTTGGGCTAATTAAAACGAGGTGCTATGAAGATTTATGGGATGGTTTACGCAATGGGATTATTGCTCACTTGGTTGGGAGTAAATGGCGATGGGCCTCTAATGGCGCAGGGCAGCACCCAAAATTTACAACGGATAGTGGTATCAGAAGCCATTCCGCTGCGCAACGACTACGGCTACGAAATCATCGGCCGAATGCGCGACCGCATTCTTCTTTTTCGAGATAAAGCCGAGGACTTCGAGGTACAGGCTTTTGACAACAACATGCGCCCCTCCTGGAGCCGCGTATTAGAGGATTTAGACAAAAACGGCATGCAGATACTCGCCGTCATTGGCGGTACAGAGACATTTTCTGTCATTTTCAAACAGCGCCGCCGCGGCTTGGCCCATTTGAAAGTACACAAGTACGATGCTGGAGCCAACCGAGTGGACAGCGCCACACTGAAAACTTACGGCGACCGGGCTTTCTCCCTCTCTTCTGTGGAGCTCGACCTTTTCCGAAGCGAAGACCGCAATCATATCGTCGTTGCCAACATGGCCGAACGCGGGCGCATGGAAACGACCTGTTTCCGTTTGGATAAGCTGGAGGTAGTCTGGGACAAGCTACTGCTGCTGGACGATGTCTACCACGAAACCAACATCCGCGGCATGCAGGTGAGCAACGAAGGCGATTTTTTCATGATTACAGAATGGAATAACCGCCGTACGCGCTTAGGCACACACGAATACCAAGTAGTGCACGTAAGTACGGACAGCACACGCATTATTCGGGTGCCGCTGCCGGATTTCTTGACGGTAGACGCTAAGTTTACTTTTGACAACCGCAACCGCGCCTTAGTGGGAGCAGGATTTTACGCCGAGCGAAACCGCGACCGGGCCAATGGCGCCTTCTACGTACGCGTACCCATGCGGGGCGAACCTGTGGTGCGCTACGAGTCTTTTTCAGACCGCTTCGTCTCTGTGCTGCGCCGAAAAGACGTCTCCGATGATACGCGCGGCATCCCAAACACGAAAATGCAGCAGCTAGTCTTGCGCCAAGATGGCGGTGTGCTCATCGCAGCGGAATTGTACTATGAAATCCAGCGAGGCACCTTGGCCGGGCGCGGCATCTGGCGCGATGGGATGCGCTTGGTGGTGGATTATTACTACGACGACCTGCTGCTCATCGCCTTCAACCCGGACGGCTCCGCGCACTGGATGACGGTGCTGCACAAAAAACAATATTCCCAGGATGACGACGCCATCTTCTCCTCCTTCTGCATGCTGCTCGCCCCCGATCGGCTACATTTTCTGTTTAACGACGAGGTCAAGTACGAGAACACGTGCAGCGAATACGTGGTGTCGCCCTTGGGCGAATTCGACCGCAACAGCCTGCTCAACACCTACGGACAAAACCTGCGTCTGCGCTTCCGCGATGCGCTTCAGCTCAATGCCAACGAATGTGTAGTGCCCTCCGAGTTCCGCAACAAGCTGCGATTAGTACTCGTGAGGTTTTAAAAATGACCATGTAACACATGACCGACGTAAACACCTTGGGCGAGTTTGGCCTCATCGAACACCTGACCAAACCCTTCACCAACCGACACCCAGCCACGCTCAAAGGCGTGGGCGATGACGCCGCCGTCATTGACAACGGCGCGCACTGTACCCTCGTCAGCACTGATATGCTCGTGGAGGGCATCCATTTCGACTTGGCCTATACTCCACTCAAGCACTTAGGTTATAAGGCCATTGTGGTCAATCTATCCGATATCTACGCCATGAATGGCCAGCCCAAACAGGTGCTGGTGTCCATTGCCATTTCCAGCAAGTACACCGTCGAGGCCTTGGAAGAGCTATACGCCGGCATCCGCGCTGCTTGCGAACACTATGAGGTGGACTTAGTCGGTGGCGACACCACCTCCTCGCCCAGAGGCATGACCATCAGCATTACGGCTATTGGCCAAGGCCAAAAAGAACGCATCACCTACCGAAGTGGCGCCCGACCGGGCGACCTCATCTGCATCACGGGCGACCTGGGCGCAGCCTACCTAGGGCTGCAAATCCTGGAGCGCGAAAAGCGCATCTGGCAAGAGCACCCCGACATTCAACCCGACCTTGAAGGCCAAGCCTACCTCATCGGGCGACAACTCAAACCAGAAGCCCGGCGCGACATGATAGAAGCCTTTCTCAAAAATGATTTGGTGCCTACGTCCATGATTGATATCTCCGACGGCTTGGCCTCTGAGCTGTTCCACCTCTGCAAGCAAAGCGGCACCGGCGCCCTCATCGAAGAAAGCGGAGTGCCCATTCACCCCGAAGCCCAACTGATGGCCATTAAGTTCCGCCTCGACCCCATCACCTGCGCCCTCAGCGGTGGAGAAGACTATGAACTGCTCTTTACTATTGACCCTCGCGACACAGACAAAGTGCGCTTCTTACCCGACATTTACATCGCCGGTGAAATGCTCGAGCCAAGCGCCGGCATCCGCATGAGCACCAAAGGCGGCAAGCTGCACGACCTGAAGGCTCAAGGTTGGCGGCATTTTTAGCCCAACTTGAAAGAGCACACATTTTCCAGTGAGGGTTGTTTCGCAAACCTCCCGCTCTGCGACTGTCACCGCCCTTACCGAGGCTGTTTTTTGGGGAAAAACGGCCTCGGCACTTCGGCTTGGCTTTTCCGCGCACCCGCACCTGCGGAACTCCAGCTTGGGCCTGAGCATATGCCCGTCTCGCCCTGGTAGCTTAATAACGGCGTGAGCGGCATCGAAGGGTAGCCGTGATTGCAGGCGCGGGGACGAGAGGCTGGCGTTGGGCGATTATTAAGGCCCGAAAGCGGGACGAAAACACGCACGGGGCCAAACAGGAGCCGCACTCCCAGCCCTACGCCCACCGCAGCCGCTCCGAAGCCGGCAGCCGTTTTTTCACCCCAAAAAAATGGAGGTGAGAAAGGCGGCGGGAAAGTGGCCGGTTCTACTCATCACTTATCACTTATCACTTTTCACTTCAAAATGGGAGGCCTTGAGGACGCTCTAGGGAAAACGTACCCTTTCAAATAACCCAAAATAAGCGCCCGCGAGGCTGGAGGTGCGGCCGCCTTGCAGCACTATTTTCCGCATTTTGCCCACATATCGCTGTCGTTAGGAGAAAAGGCCTTCACGGCTGAAAGAATATCTCGACCCTTGCCAAACAAAGGCGAAGGCGCAAGCATTCCTCGGCTTTACCCAAACACAAAGCAAGGTTCAGTTGTCTTGCACTTGCAAATTCCTGTACTCATGAAATGGCTGCTCTGTTCTGTTGTGCTCTTCTTCCATGCCCTGACGGCATTTTCTCAGGCGGTTACTCCGCTGTTTTTTCCCAAAAATGGCCATCCCGATTGGCTGACGGTGCGTATAGATGTGGTGCTTTCTGCGGCAGATGTGGTGCGCCGCCACAAGGGCACCCTGGGCCTTACCGCAGCTGATGAGTGGGTGTTGGTGCGCCGCGAAGTGGACGCGCTGGGCATGGTGCACTACCGCTATCAGCAGTACCACCGCGGTGTGCCGGTGGACGGCGCCGAACTCCTCCTGCACGAGCGAGGCGGGCGCGTACAGACGCTAAATGGAAAATGGGTGCGCGGCTTAGACGTCAGCGATGTGCAACCCGCGCTAAGCGAACAGGAGGCACTGCAGCGCGCCCTGCAGGCTGCTCCCGCTCGGCGCTACCTATGGGAGTCGGCTCGCGCCGAAGCCTTGCTAAAGCGCATCAGAAAAGACCCGCGCGCCACCTTCTCTCCTAAGCCGCAGCTGGTCATTGCATCCCCCGACCTCAGCCTGCAAGCCAAAGGCATGCGCTTGGCCTGGCGTATTGAGATACATGCTGAAGAACCCGCAGGACGATACGAAGTGTACCTTGACGCCCACAGCGGTGAAGTGCTCGACAAGGCCGACCTGCTGTGTACCCAAAACGTACCGGGTATTGCCAAGACCCGCTACAGCGGAGAGCGCGTCATCATGACCGAGCGCATGCCTGACCAACGCTATCGCCTCTTCGAGACGACGCGAGGCAACGGCGTAGAAACATACAACATGCAACGCGGCACCAACTTCGACGCAGCCGTGGACTTCACTGACGACGACAACTACTGGGATAACGCCAACACCTTCAAGGATGACGCCGCCACCGACGCCCACTGGGGTGCAGAGGTAACCTACGACTACTTCTTGCATCTGCACGACCACGCTGGTTTAGACAACCGCGACTTCCCGCTGCTAAGCTTCGTGCATTACGGCAGCGCCTACGACAATGCCTTCTGGAATGGCGCTTGGGCCAGCTATGGCGACGGAAGTGGCCCGCGCGGACCTTTCACCTCCTTGGACATCGTGGCCCACGAGTTCATGCACGGCATCACGGAGTTCTCCGCGCGCTTGCGCTACCGCAATGAGAGCGGTGCGCTCAACGAGGGCTTCAGCGACATTTTCGGCGCCGTAGTGCGCTTTTGGGCCAAACCCGAGGGCGGCAGCTGGCTCATTGGCAATGAGATTACTCCATCAGGGCAGCCCTTTCGCGACATGTCTTGGCCCAAAAACCGGAGCCACCCTACTACGTACAAGGGCCAGTTCTGGATGACAGGCTCGGCCGACAATGGCGGCGTGCACACCAACAGCGGAGTGAAAAACTATTGGTTCTACTTGCTCTCGGAGGGTGGCAGTGGTGTCAATGACAACGGCGCGGCCTATGATGTGCAGGCTATTGGTATGGAGGCGGCTGCGCAAATAGCCTTGCGGAGCCTGAAGTACTATCTGACTGCCCTGTCCACCTTTGCCGATGCCCGTGAGGGCGCCATCCAGGCCGCCGAGGACTTGTTTGGCACCTGCTCGGTGCCTTTTGTGCAGGTCATCAATGCTTGGTATGCAGTGGGCGTGGGCGAGCCACGCTTCGACGGCGATGTTCAGACGACGCAAGTGCTGGCACCTGCAGCGCTCTCTTGCGGCCTCACGGGCCAAGAGCCTTTAGCCGTCCAACTGCGCTACTGGGGCTGCAATGCCGACCTTCAGGCGGGCGAGGCCATCGCGCTGGCTTATCAGGTAGAGGATGGCCCAGTGGTATGGGACACGCTCGTCCTCGATGCGCCGCTGCGATACGGCGACGCGGTGGCGTTTGTCTTTGAGGAAATACCCGCAGTGCTCGCTCAACCAGGTCTTCACTCTGTACGCATCTGGGCGGTTACAGGGGCCGACGCCAACGCTGCCAACGATACGCTCACGTGGGTGATAGAAAGCCTGCCAGATGTGCCCGACGTGCGCCTCAAAGCAAGCCAATGGCCTGCCTTCCAGTGCTTTCTGGGCCAGGAGCCATTGTCCGTGCGCATTGGTTATTTCGGATGCGAGCCGCTGCCCAAAGGGACAGAGCTCCGGGTCGGTTACCGCCTCAACGAGGGCGAGGCCGAATTTTCAGAAACCATCCAGACACCATATGCCCTGGCTACGGGCGATACTTTTGAGCATACCTTCAGCCAACCGGCCGACCTCTCCGCCCCAGGCCGCTATGCTTACGACACATGGGTGCGCCTCAACGACGACCCACTCGCCCACAACGACACCCTCCTCCGCCTGAGCATCGCCCACCCTCCGGCTTTGAGTCGCTCCGACGTGCTCACTTTTGAGGCAGCACAAGCCTCCTTGGACTCGGTGTATCTCCTGCCCGGCAGCCACAGCCAGATAGCCCTCTCGCCCCAAGCGGCCCGCACCGGAGCGCTTGGCCTGCGCATCACCGGCGGCGACTTTGACGCAGAACGGCTCCAGGGCAAAGCCACACCCCCGCGCTTGGAAACGGTCTGGAGCACCAACCCGCAGTTTCGCTCTCGGGTCTGCCTATGCGCTGACCTCACGGACATGGCCGCCGCAGAACTCCGCTTCGACCTCCGGCAGAACTTTTCTTTCTACTACCTGCGGGTCTTGGGGCAGCACGCCCAATTTGGCAGCGCGCTCCGAATAATAGCCGATGGAGTGCCCATCAGCAATACTTTCAGGGCCAATACTCCCAGCGCCGACCCATGGAGAAATCAGAGCGTCAACCTCAAAGATGTACTCGGCCGACCAGTAGAACTGTGTTTTGAAGCACTCACTTGTGTCAGCGCCGACTTGGACACCTTCACCAACAGCCTCGGCGACCACGTCCTACTAGACAATATCACCATCGTCGGGCAACCTGTGGTCAGTACCAGCGCTGCTGATAAGATAGCATGGCGGGCTTACCTGAACCCAAACCCCACTACCACATGGGCTACCTTAGCAATAGAGGGCGCTCCCGCAGGCACCTGCACCCTGCGCCTCAGCAATGCGCTGGGCCGCATAGTGCGCCAACAAGAAGCCCAAATAACGGCTGAAGGTGCCGCCCTGACGTTGCCCATACTCCTGAGCGACTTGCCCGCCGGCTGGTACACCCTCCAAGTGCAGTGTGGCCCTCACGCCCAAACATTGCGCCTGCTCGTGCAACACTGACGCACGTCAGTGCCCACATACGCCCACTTCGCCCGTACTTTTGCAGCCTCAAACAAGGGCATCGCCCCTGTTGCAGAGGACTGTACAACTATGGTTTACATCACGCGCATCGAACGCTTCAACGCCGCCCACAAACTGTGGGTGGACGACTGGACAGAAGAGCAAAACCGCGCTGTCTTTGGCAAATGCTCCAATAAGAATTGGCATGGCCACAACTATACCCTGCACGTAACGGTCAAGGGCAAGCCCGACCCCGTTACCGGCTTCATCATTGATGTGAAGAAACTCAGCACCATCATCAAGGAATGTGTAGTGGACCACCTCGACCACAGCAATCTCAACCTCGATGTGCCTTTCATACCCAAAGGCATGCAGCCCACCACGGAGAACCTCGCCATGGTCATCTGGCAGCGGCTACAAGAGGCGCTTCAGGAGCATCCTTGCCAATTGCACGCTATCAAACTGTGGGAAACGGAAAACATCTACGCCGAATACTACGGCGAATGAACCACCCAGCCCAGCCCCCGTTTCAGCCCTCACACATTCCTTGCTCATGAGTTCAATCACCGACATCCTGCGGCGCCACTTCGAAGCCATCATCGAACACATCGGCGAAGACCCCCTACGAGAAGGTCTGCTCAAAACACCCGAACGCGCTGCCAAGGCTATGCAGTTTCTCACCCAAGGCTATCGGCAAGACCCCGTAGCCATCCTCCGCTCGGCCATGTTTCAAGAAGATTACAGCGAAATGGTGCTCGTCAAAGACATCGAGGTTTACTCGCTGTGCGAGCATCACATGCTCCCCTTCTTTGGCAAGGCACACGTGGCCTACATACCGAATGGCTACATCGTCGGGCTGAGCAAAATCCCGCGCGTCGTGGACGTCTTCGCGCGCCGTCTTCAGGTACAAGAGCGCCTCACCATCGAAATCCGCGACGTCATCCAGGAAACCCTCCGACCGCTTGGCGTGGCCGTGGTCATCGAGGCCCAACACATGTGCATGATGATGCGCGGCGTACAAAAACAAAACAGCGTAACCACTACCTCCGCCTTCACCGGCGAATTTCAGAAAGCCGAAACGCGCGGCGAATTCTTACGGCTCGTAGGCACAAGGCTGCATTGAGCGATAGTACCTAACCTGATAGTGGCCCCGATAGAAAACTGAACAGACAACCCTACGAACACTCTCCTTTCCTTTCCCCGTTTTTTTGGGATAAAACAGCTGACCGCTTCGAGGCAGCGGCCATGCGTATGATGGGCGAGGGTAGCTTCGGTTTGGCCCAGGGCATGTTTTCGTCCCGCTTTCGGGCCTTAATAATCGCCCAACGCCAGCCTCCCGTCTCCGCGACTGCAAACACGGCGATGCCTAAGTGCAGGTGCCTTATTATTAAGACCCGAGGGCGAGACGGGCACACGCCAAGCCCAAGCCCAAGGCGCTAATGGAACGGGAGCGCAAAAAAGCCAAGCCAAAGCACTAAGGCCGTTTTTCTCAAAAAAATAATGGAAGGAAAGTGCAGAAGCTGGTACTTTTTAAGGTGGTCATTCTCTCTAAAGGAATGCATCTCCTAGCCCAGCGGGGCATAGGTCTCCCAAAATTCTGCTTGGGCGATGCGGTACACCTCGGAGAAGTCTTCGGGGCTGGCGAGGAAGTCGCCTTTTTGTGCCTTCATAGGGCTACCCCAGGCGGCGATGAATTCAAATACCTCTGGTAGTTGGAGGGCTTGGAGCCATTGGTCGGTAAGAGGTAAGGCACGGATGCGCCCTATAGCTTGGTATTCGGCCCAATCGTTGCTTGCTGGCCGGAGGTATTGGTAGCGCTGCTCAAAGGCATCGGAGGGTATGAGGTATTGTTCGGCAGCATGGGTAGGGTTTTGCACCAGCCAATCGCTGGGTTTGGCGG